>Ga0302315_10000358_pt1 | contig 53010 bp, 55 predicted proteins | sample III_Palsa_N3_1_FD_200532 | JGI IMG/M metagenome (GOLD analysis project Ga0302315, IMG submission 200532) | Peat permafrost microbial communities from Stordalen Mire near Abisko, Sweden - III_Palsa_N3_1 | ecosystem: Environmental > Terrestrial > Soil > Palsa > Peat permafrost | place: Sweden...
AAATATGAGACTTATAAAGGAAATAATAGCGAATTTTGATGAATTAAGGCAAAAGATAATAAAACATTTCGGAAAAACAGCAATGTTAATTTATGGAATTGCGTGAGAGATCGCGGGAATGTGGGTTTTATTTATGAAATAAGTCAAAATTAAAGGGCATAAACTTACCATACAAAAATGAGTCTATTATGGTTATATATCAAGTCAACACAGGCCATAAATATAACTTTACAAGCGATATTCCTAATTCAGTTAATAGCTGAAATGTTACAAATAACCCAACCATTCATTTGAAAATTCAAGCTTTAGAGTGTTGGGTATTAAAGTGGGGTGACCACTGCTGAATCGGAAGCCGGATCTAACTCCTTTTCTATTATCTCTTCAAGCATTTGGTCGACATTTTCATCAACATTTTTTTCTACCATTTTACCAAGCGCTCGTACCGAATAAATCCAAACTCCAATGACTATAAAAAACATAACCGCCACATAAGGTATGGTTGCGGCAATATTTACACAGACTAATAGCAACGTTTGGTAAATAATAGAGCCACCCGAGCGCCCCACCCAGCCTGCAATACCATCTACTACAGCCTTACCCTTGCGTTGATTTTCTTTTGACAGCGGAATGAAGGCAATTTCTTTAGTTTCATCAAACACGGTGTACTTGGTAGCCCGCCCTAAGGCAATTTGTGCCGAACCAAAAATTAAAGCAAGATTATGAGGGCTGTTAAAAAAGGCATAAATGCCGTCAGCTAAGGAAAATTCTTCTAAGATAAAAAAACTAAAAAAACCAAGACTAGTAAATAGCCAAATAATAGGAGAAATAAGTGCTGCGGTTAACCAACCAAATTTGCGAATCACTTTACTACAAACAAAAAGTGCCATAATAGTTGATAAAACCCCAGTCACCGAGGTAATTTGGTTCATGTAGGCATTAAAATCTACGGGATTAGAATATATTTGTCTGGCTTCTTCGGTCCAAATAACTTCAGATAAATTATAAACGATATTATAAGATACCACTATTAAAGTTAAATAACATAAATATCGTGATTGTTTTAAATAAGCAAAGCATTCAAATAAAGATAAATGCATTTTCGGCGTTTCTTTTTGGAGTTCAGAAACCGTTTTATTATGAATTGCATGGCTTTGCTGTAGTTCGGCATGAATGACTACTCGATTTAAGTAAGCAAAGGTTCCGATAATTATAGCACCTAGTACTACAGCTACTGCCACAATCAACACCACTGATTGCTCCCATGCGGTATAGCCTATAGGCAAAAAACTTACAGTGTGCTTTAAAGAGAGTGCTTTACCAACCTGGCCGCAAAAAATTCCTGAAATATTAGAAGCTAAAACAAATACACCATAAAATCGTTTAGCTTCTTCAATCGTACTTACTTCATTCGCATACCCCCAAAAAAGCATGCTTAAAATAATAGTTGCCCATAATTCAGACATTACATAAAAAATAGATAGGTTCCAATGCCGTACAATACTGACAAATCCTCTACATCCCGCGGGCAATATTCCTTGTAATAAAGAAGCAAAAGAATCTAGCTGTAAAATTTCTCTATGTGGATATAAAAAACCTGCAAAAAGCAGAAAATATCCTAAAAACAAACTCAACATGATATAAAAAGTTTGCTCTCGGGTAAAACGATTAGCTACTAGAGTAAAAAAGTAAGTTATTAAAAAAGCCCCAGGTAATACTGCCCATAATTTTAAATAAGGTATTACCTCGGTGCCTGAGCCTTCTGCCATCACCATCAAAGAAATTTTGGTAGGGCGTAATAAGTTATAAATAAAAGTTATTAAGAAAAATAATATTAGCATAGGGACTAATTTTTTTACTTCATGGCGATGTACCGGCCATAAAAAACTTTTAAGCTTCCCAAAACTTTGCTGCCCACTCATATCCTTTATCCTTTTTAAAGAAACGTATGTCCTATACTATTTACTTGCTACCAGAATTCACTGTGCTGGGGTCAGGAGTATTTTGTAACTCTTGATCAATCGTTTGATTAACTAGAATACCCAATTTACGTACTGCAAAAATCCAAAGAGCAATCACTATAAGAAAAATAATAGCAACATAAGGAATAGTCAATGCTAAGTCAGTACACATGACTAATAAAACCTGATAAATAATGGAGCCGCCAGATTTACCAAAGCGTGAGGCTATACCATCTACTACTGCTTTTCCTTTACGTTTATTTTCCTTAGAAAGCGGAATAAACACAATTTCTTTAGTTTCATCAAAGACCGTATATTTGCTCGCGCGACCAAGACAAGTTTGGGCAGAGCCAAATAAAATTGCCAGGCTAGCAACAGGGATATGAATTAAATTCATCAATACATCAGTAACAATGGTATTTTCAAATAATAAACAGGAGAAAAAACCTAAACTAGTAGTAAACCAAATTACAGGGGTAATAAGCGCTGCGACAGTCCAACCATAACGCCGAATAATATTACCTGACAGAAATAAAGCTGAGGTTACTGCAATTATCCCTGTTATCGAGGTAATTTGATTCATGTATGCATTCAGTTGACTGGCATCTGGATAACGTTTTTGTACCTGTGCGGTAAATAATACATCTGATAGGTTATAAACGATATTATATGAAACTACGATAATAGTTACGTAAATCATATATTTTGAAGTAGCTAAATAAGCAAAACATTCTCTTAAAGTAAGCTTAGGCTTAGGAAGTTTTGGCGCTAGATGGTTGTGGGCTGTTTGTACTATTTCGGACTGTAACACACTTTTATTAAGCCATCTAAATAAAATAATTATAAGCAAACCACATCCTAAAGCCGCAACCAAGTGTAAACCTACTGATTGTTCCCACGCACTTTGACCATAGGGTATAAAACTATTATATTTCTTTAAAGTTAAATATTGTGCCACTTGACCAGACAATACACCTGAAGAATTTGCACCTAAAGCAAAAATTGCATAAAATCGCTTGGCCTCATCTACAGTGGTTACTTCATTAGCAAAGCCCCAAAATAGCATGGATAAAACAATAGTACTCCAAATTTCTGCTAAAACATAAAATAAAGCGAGGGGCCAATGGCGTATTACGGCAACTAAACCTTTAAAACCATCTGGTAATATTCCCTGTAAGTAATTGGCGCATTGACTCATTTCTAAAAAATTGCGATGGGGATATAAAAAAACCAAAAAAAATGCAAAAAAGCCTAAAAATATCAACAACATCACGTAAAATATTTGCTCACGCTCATAACGACTAGCCAGCCGCGTAAAGATATAAGTCATGAGAAAAGCACCAGGTAGCACAGCCCATACTTTTAAATAGGGTATCACTTCTGCACCGGAACCTTGGGCGGTCACCATAAGTGCTACTTTCATAGGTCTTAGTAAATTATAAACGAAGGTAATTAGAAAAAAGAGTGCAAACATTGGAATTAGCTTGCGAAGTTCATGGCCATGAATAGGCCAAAAGAAGTTCCTAAACTTTCCAAAAGTGGCAGGTGTAGGGCTAACATTCATCGTTAGGTTTGACTCCTAAGTGAAATAACATAACACTCAATGCAATAAATTGCAGCAATCATGCTCTAAACAATACCAGTTGTAAAACAATTTCCCGTTTATCCCAAAAAAAAACCGGGACATGCCCGGTTCCATTTCAGGTATTAAACTAGTATAAAATTCCAAATACGAATTTTATGCAGGTGTTCGTTCCACTAATTCAACAATTGCCATAGGAGCGCAATCGCCTTTGCGGAAACCACATTTTAAAACACGCACATAACCACCTGGCCTATTTTTAAAACGAGGTCCAAGTTCAGTAAATAATTTAGCTACTGCTGCGTCATTACGCAAAATAGCAAAAGCTTGTCTTCTATTATGAACTGAATCAATACCCGCCAAAGTAATTAAGGGTTCAATATAACGCCTAAAATCTTTCGCTTTGGGCAAAGTAGTTTTAATCAATTCATGCTCTATGACAGAAGCTGCCATATTATGGAACATTGCTTTACGATGGCTTGAGGTACGTGTAAAACGACGCCCAATTTTTTTATGACGCATAATGTAAAACCCTTATATACAACCTATTTATTAACTTAAGCATTAGAATGCTGTTTGTCTTGTAATTCTTGGGGAGGCCAATTTTCTAAGCGCATACCCAAAGATAAACCCTTGGTGGATAAAATATCTTTAATTTCAGTTAAAGATTTTTTTCCTAAGTTAGGAGTTTTTAATAATTCCACTTCAGATTTTTGAATTAAATCACCAATATAGTAGATATTTTCTGCTTTTAAACAATTTGCAGAGCGCACAGTAAGCTCCAAATCATCTACTGGTCGTAACAGTATAGGATCTATTTCTGCTTGACGTTGATGAGGTTCAACTTGTTTATCACCTTTTAAGTCAACAAATACAGATAATTGATCTACTAAAATACTAGCTGCTCGTCGAATCATCTCTTCTGGCTCTAAAGTGCCATTAGTTTCTAATTCTATAATAAGCTTGTCTAAATCGGTTCTTTTTTCTACACGAGCATTTTCAACTACATAAGCTACGCGACGTACAGGACTAAAGGAAGCATCTACTTGTAACCAGCCTAATTTTTGAGAAGCTTCTTCAATATTTTGACGATTTGCAGCAGATTCATATCCTCTACTACGCGCCACTCGCACCGTTAATTTTAAATCACCATTTTTAGTCATATTGGCAATAACATGCGAAGGATTCACAATCTCTACATCGTGCGGTAATTCAAAGTCATTAGCAGTAATGACCCCTTCACCTTGCTTATGCAAGACTAATTCCACTTCATCTCTGCCTTCTAATTTGAAAGCAATACCTTTTAAATTTAATAAGATATCAAGAATATCTTCTTGAACCCCTTCTTTAGTCGTATATTCATGCAATACGCCTTCAATATGGACTTCGGTTACTGCACAACCTGGCATACTAGACAGTAAAACTCTACGTAGAGCATTACCTAAAGTATGACCAAACCCTCTTTCTAAAGGCTCGAGAATAATTCTTGCTTTATTGATGCCTAAACGCTGTACATCAATTAATCTTGGTTTCAAAAATTCTTTTACAGCAAGTTGCATTTAAATGGATCCTCCGGAATAAACTTGTATCACCCTGATTACTTGGAATATAGTTCCACAACCAACTGTTCATTTAATTCTGCAGGTAAATCGCTACGATCAGGAATTCTTTTATAAATCCCACTCATTTTACTAACGTCAACCATAACCCATTCTGGGAATCCTAAGCCTTCTGCTAACTTTAAAGAATCTTGAATACGGGTCTGAGTACGACAACGTTCGCGTATTTCAACCACATCACCTACTTGCACTTGATAAGAAGGAATGGTAACCACTTTTCCATTTACTAATATTGCTTTATGACGCACTAATTGACGTGCTTCGGCACGAGTTACCCCAAATCCTAAACGATAGGCTACGTTATCTAAACGAGATTCTAATAGTTTTAATAAAGTTTCACCGGTTGCACCTGTTCTTCTACTAGCTTCAGCATAATACCTACGGAATTGTTTTTCTAAAACTCCATACATATATTTAATTTGTTGCTTAGCTCTAGACTGCAAACCATAGTCACTAGTACGAGCCTTTTTTGAACCGTGTTGCCCAGGGGGAGTTGCGAGTTTACATTTCGTACTTACATCACGTTGTCTGCTTTTCAAAGCTAAATCAGTGCCGAGTCTTCTTTGTATTCTACAAACGGGTCCTAAATATCTTGCCATATCATTATCCTCAAATTATACGCGGCGTTCTTTTTCTGCTCGGCATCCATTATGAGGAATGCCTGTAATATCCACTATTGAATTAATTTTAAAGAATTCGCCTAACTTCCGGATTGCAGATTCACGGCCGGGACCTGCTCCTTCAACACGAACTTCAACATTTTTCAAACCAAAATCTTTAGCTTTAGTTGCAGACTTACCCGCTGCAATTTGTGCCGCATAAGGTGTACTTTTTCGTGAACCTCTAAAACCAGAACCACCAGCGGTCGCCCAACTAATTATGTTACCATTTAGATCGCCGATACTGACTCTAGTGTTATTGTAAGATGCATTAATGAAAACAATCCCACTTACCACGGTACGACGAGTTTTTTTACGAGCTCTCGTAGCTGCAGCTGAATTAGAATCAGCTGGACGCTTTGCTTGTTGTTTAGCTGACATATATTAACTCACTTTTTTTTATCAAGTTACTTCGCTTGAGCGGAACTTTGTCCGCGCTTTTTACCCTTACGGGTACGGGCATTAGTTTTAGTGCGTTGACCACGAACGGGTAATCTACGTTTATGACGCAAGCCACGATAAGATTTATTATCAATTAAACGTTTAATATCCATTGCCACGCGGCGGCGCAAATCACCTTCTACTTCAAATTCATTCACCGCTTCTTGCAAAAGCATAGTATGTTCTTCTTGCAAGTCTTTAACTTTAATAGTTGGCTTTATACCTGCTTTTTGACAAATTAATAAAGCACGATGATTACCTATACCAAAAATACTTCGTAATGCAATACGAATATGTTTAGCAGGAGGGAGTATTACCCCAGAAATACGTATGGCCATAAATTACCCTTGCCTCTGATTATGCTTGTTATGCTTTTTACAAATTACTTTAACAACACGTTCGCGTCTAATAATTCGACATTCATCACACATCTTCTTAACAGATGCTCTAACTTTCATTTTTATCCCCATTCAGACGAATAAACAGTAAATTTTACCTGGAAACAAACGGTTTGGCTACCAGCTCTTTAACCCAGACTTTAAGTTATTTTTCTTTATTAATGATTCATATTGATGCGACATTATATGCGCTTGAATCTGCGCCATAAAATCCATAACCACTAATACAATGATTAATAGTGATGTACCACCAAAATAAAATGGTACATGCCACCCCCACACTAATAATTCTGGTAGCAATGAAACTACCGTTATATAAAGCGCACCCACAATCGTTAACCGTGTCATCACTTTATCAATATATTGTGCAGTTTGGTCACCGGGTCGTATACCTGGCAAATATCCACCGGATTTCTTTAGATTATCCGCTGTTTCTTTGGGATTAAAAACTAAAGCCGTATAAAAAAAACAAAAGAAAATGATGGCAATAGAAAATAATACCATATACAAAGGTTGACCGGAGGAAAGCGCTGTACTTAGATTTTTAAGCCAAGCCATTTTAGAATTTTGCCCAAACCATTGACTGATAGTAGCAGGAAATAAAATAATACTAGAAGCAAAAATAGTTGGAATAACACCTGCCATATTAAGTTTTAGAGGTAAATGGCTTTTTTGAGCAGCAAAAACTTTTCGACCATGCTGTCGTTGTGCATAATTTACCGTAATTTTACGTTGACCTCGTTCCACAAATACTACAAAAGCAATAATTCCTACTAAAACTAGGCCCAACAACAACAAAGCTATAGGTTGCATTTCGCCTTGTCTTACTTTTTCAAAAGTGTTAATAAATGCTGCGGGAAGCCCTGATACGATTCCGGCCAAAATAATTAAAGAAATTCCATTCCCAATACCACGTTCTGTTATTTGTTCCCCCAGCCACATTAAAAATAACGTTCCCGTTACTAAAGTAATCGTTACTATAAAGAAGAAACTGGGACCGGGTTCTATAGCCGTTCCAGAGTGTGCTAGATATTTAGCCATACCAAAGGCTTGGAAACTACCTAATACTATGGTTGCATAACGTGTATATTGGGAAATTTTTCTTCTACCTGCTTGCCCTTCTTTTTTTAATTGCTCTAATACAGGCCATATAACCGTTAAAAGCTGGATAATAATAGACGAAGATATATAAGGCATAACACCTAAGGCAAATATCGTCAAACGAGATAATGCACCGCCTGAGAACAAATTTACTAAGCCTAATACTCCTTGGTTACCAGAAAATAAATCCCTTAATCTTTCTGGATCTAATCCAGGAACTGGAATATGTGCCCCGATCCTGTATACCAACAATGCTCCAAGCAAAAAGAGAATTCGCCTTTTAAGCTCCCCCAAACCACCTTGTCCTGACATTGTATTAGCTACTTTTTGCATCTTATTTATTCAACCTTACCACCAAGGGCTAAGATAGCTTCTCGAGCACTTTTGGTAACTTTTAAACCACGTATGGTTATTGCTTTTGTTAATTTTCCAGTAAAAATGACTTTAACTTGAGTAATTTTTTGACTCAGTATTTTATTGGCTTTCAAATAATCTAAATCAATGAAATCCGCATCAATTAAATTTAATTCTCTTAAGGTAATCTCTGTTTTTTCTTTTTTATCTAAAGGAGTAAAACCAAATTTAGGTAAACGTCTTTGTAAAGGCATTTGCCCACCTTCAAATCCCACTTTATGGTACCCACCTGCACGGGCTTTTTGACCTTTATGACCTTTACCACAAGTTTTGCCCATTCCAGAGCCAACACCACGTCCTAATCTAATAGGTTTTTTTCTTGAGCCTTTAGCCGGTTTAATTGTATTTAAAAACATTGAATAAATTACTCCACCTTTAAAACATAGGAAACGAGGTTAACCATGCCAAGGACCTCAGGTGTGGATTGTAGAACTACTGAATGCCCAATTCTTCGCAAACCTAGGCCTTTAATAGTTTCTATATGACTTGGCTTACGCCCTGTCATACTTTTTTTAAGCGTCACTTTTATTTCTTTATTAATCATGTTGCTTTTTTCCTAGAATTTCGGAGATTTTTTTATCTCGCTTTGCGGCAACGATTTCTGGGGAGGTCATTTTTTTTAAGCCATTTAACGTTGCACGTACCACATTAATTCTATTAGTAGAACCAAAGCATTTAGCTAGTACATTATGTACACCCAACACTTTAAATACAGCGCGCATAGCGCCACCTGCAATAATCCCAGTACCTTCTGATGCCGGCTGCATTATTACTTTTGAAGCACCATGCCGTGCAACCACCGCATGATACAAGGTTGAACCATTCAAATCGATACGAACTAAATTTCTTCTGGCATTTTCCATAGCCTTTTGAATAGCTGCTGGGACTTCGCGTGCTTTACCACTACCTACCCCTATACGTCCTCGCGTATCTCCGACAACAGTCATAACAGAAAAACTAAATTCCTTACCACCTTTTTTAACATTGGTGGTACGTCTTACGGCTACTAATTCTTCAATTAGCCCATCGCCTTTTGCATTCAAATCTGGATTGGTTGCCATTATAATTTACCCTTAAAATTCTAAACCATTTGCTCTTGCAGCATCTGCTAAAGCTTTAATTCGACCATGATATTTTAACCCAGAACGGTCGAAAGCTACTTTAGTTACGCCTTTCGCAAAAGCCCTTTCGGCTACTAATTTTCCAACTAATTCTGCAATACCTTTTTTACCATTGCTGGAATCAATATTAGCTTTAATTGCAGCTTCTACACTTGAAGCCGCTGCAACAATATGACCATTACCAGGTAAAATTACTTGCGCATAAATATGCTGAGGAGTGCGATTGACTGCTAAACGAATAACTCTTTGTTGCACAATTTTTTTACGACTGCGATGTAAACGTCTTTTTTCAGTGGGTGTATTATACATAAGTATTCCTAACTATTTCTTCTTAGTCTCTTTCAAGATAACTTTTTCAGTACTGTACCGAATACCTTTACCTTTATAAGATTCAGGTTGCCTATAACGACGAATATTAGCAGCAACTTGACCTACTAACTGTTTGTCGATACCTTTAATAATTATTTCGGTATTAACAGGAGTTTCAATAACAATCCCTTCTGGGATCGGGAAATTAACAGGATGAGAAAAACCTAAAGACAACTCTAAAACTGAAGCTTGAACTTTAGCTCTATAGCCAACGCCTATTAATTGTAATTTAAGCTCAAACCCTTCATTAACACCTTTTACCATATCACCTAGCAAGATACGGGTAGTACCTACCATTGGATGAATTTTTGAACTATCCGAGCTAGGTAACACGGTTATTAAATTGCCATCTATATTTAATTTTACTTGGGGTCTAAGCGTATGCTTTAGTGTCCCTTTTTTACCTTTTATACTTACTAAATTACCCTCGACTTGAACATCAACTGCGGTAGGCAATTCCAAAGGTTTACGTGCAATTCTTGACATATTATTTTACTCCTAGCTTTAAGCCACTAAACAAAGGACTTCACCACCAAGTCCTGCTTTGAGGGCAGCTTTATCGCTCATTACCCCTTTAGAAGTAGAAATAATAGCAATCCCTAAACCACCTAATACCTTTGGTAATTCTGCTTTAGGCTTATAACTTCTCAATCCAGGCTTACTAATACGTTTAATCATTTCAATCACGGGTTTACCTGCATAGTATTTTAAATTTACACTTAAAACAGGGTGATTATCTTGTTCTACTTCTTCGTAACTTTCTATATACCCTTCATCGCATAAGACATTTAAAATAGCCTTTTTAGCTTTAGATGCAGGAATTAAAACTGCTTTTTTATTTGCTGTTTGACCATTTCTAATACGAGTTAACATATCGGAAATTGGATCTTGCATACTCATTTATTCAACTCCTGTGAGCTTAGATTTAGTAAAATTACCAACTTGCCTTTCGAATGCCTGGAATCATTCCACTCATTGCATATTCTCTTATTTTATGGCGAGAAAGCCCAAATCGGCTATAAACACCACGGGATCTTCCAGTTAAAAAGCATCTATTACGTGCGCGGGTAGTACTGGAATTTCTCAATTTTTGCAAGGCGAATTGTGCTTCTACTCTTTCATCCAAGCTTAAGTTTACATCACGATTTTTTTTACGGAGCTCTATTCTTATAGCTAAGTTCTTTTTAATAGCTTTAGCTAACTTTTTTTCACGCTCAATTTTACATTGCCTTGCCATAATGGCTCCTTTTCAATTTCAATAATTTATATTTAAATTGCATTACATATCTTTAAATGGAAATTTAAATGCAGCCAACAACGCTAAGCCTTCAGCTTTAGTGCGGGCAGTGGTAGTAATACAAATATCCAAACCTCTTAATGCATCAATTTTATCGTATTGAATTTCAGGGAATATAAGTTGCTCCTTAACCCCCATACTGAAATTTCCTTGGGCATCAAATGAACGCTTACTTAAGCCTCTAAAATCGCGAATCCTAGGGATCGCAACAAATAATAGACGTTCTAGAAATTCAAACATTTTATCTTTGCGTAAAGTAACTTTACATCCAATAGGCCAACCTTCACGGATTTTAAAGCCCGCTACCGATTTACGTGCTTTAGTAATAACTGCTTTTTGTCCAGCAATATTAGAAAGCTCATTAGCGGCTTGTTCAACAATTTTTTTATCGTTAACCGCTTCGCCTACACCCATGTTTAAAGTAATTTTTGTAATTTTAGGCACTTGCATTACATTTGCATAACCTAAATCTTCCAAAAGTTTCTTAACGACCGTTTTTTGATAATACTCTTTTAAAGATGCCATGGTATAACTCGTATTCCTACTATTTAAATATCGACCACTTCACCGGTTTTTTTGAAAACACGTATTTTGGTGCCATCCTCTTGAACTTTATACCGAATACTATCCTGTTTACCGGTTACTGGGTTGAAAATTGCAACCTTCGAAAGAAATAAGGGGGCTTCCATTGAAATCACGCCACCTGTTTCGTTGGCATTAGGATTTGGTTTAACATGTTTTTTTACTAAATTAATACCTTCTACTATAACTTTTACAGAAGCGACCAATCTACCTTTCTTAGGCCGTCCTTTTAAAACTTGTTTTATAATTCCTTGGCGACCCTTGTCTTTTCCTGAAATTACGACAACTGTATCACCTTTTTTTAGTTTGCTATTCATCATCTGTACTCAACTCTTTACAACACTTCAAGGGCTAAAGATATGATTTTCATAAATTTCTCCCCTCGCAATTCTCGCGTAACAGGACCAAAGATACGGGTACCGATAGGTTGCAATTGCTTATTTAATAAAGCCACTGCATTACCGTCAAAACGTATTAAAGATCCATCGTCACGGCGTACGCCTTTACGAGTACGTACTACTACTGCATCTAATACATCGCCTTTTTTTACTTTACCACGGGGTATAGCGTCTTTTACACTGACTTTAATTACATCACCAATACCCGCATAACGGCGCTTAGAACCACCTAAAACTTTTATGCACATAACCTGGCGAGCGCCACTGTTGTCTGCCACCTCAAGTAAAGATTGCATTTGAATCATAAGTTATGCCTCCTCAAGGCTTGCGACATTCTACTTTCTTTTCACTAATAAAGAAAGTGCATCATTCTATCAATAATTAACTAACCTTTTCAAGTACTTCTACCAACATCCAATTTTTAGTCTTGGATAGTGGTCTGCACTCACGAATTAGTACATTATCTCCATCTTTACAATTATTTTGCTCATCATGAACTGCTACCCGGGTAGATTTACGCATTATTTTACCATATAAAGGATGCTTTACTGTCCAATCTATACGCACAATAACGGTTTTATTCATTTTGGTACTAACCACTTTACCTTTTTCCGTACGGATTTTGGTTTTTTCAATACTATTACTCATTAGGGTTCCTCAACACTGCATTCAATCTAGTTTCAATACGGGCAATATCTCGGCGTAACGCTTTAATTTTATGAGTTTGTGTAAATTCACCAGTCGATTTTAAAAGACGAATCTTAAATTTTTCTCTTAGTAAAGAAGCTAAATTATCATTTAATTCTGATACGGTCTTTTCTCTTAATTCATTATTTTTCATAACTTTACTCATTACATTACAGTCCGTTCAATCATTTGAGTTAAAACAGGAAGCTTGGCAGAAGCTAAACGAAAAGCTTCTTTAGCTGACTCCATGGGAACGCCTTCAATTTCAAATATCATACGGCCTGGCTGGACTAGTGCTACCCAATATTCAACATTACCTTTTCCGCTTCCCATACGCACTTCCAAAGGCTTTTGGGTAATCGGCTTGTCTGGAAAAAGTCTAATCCACACTTTACCGCCTCTTTTCAAATAACGGCTCACGGCACGTCTTGCCGCTTCAATTTGGCGGGCTGTAATTCTACCGTGATCTAATGCTCTTAAGCCAAATTCTCCAAAACTTACTTTATTACCTCTAAGAGCCATCCCGCGATTTCGGCCCTTATGCATTTTACGAAACTTGGTTCGTTTAGGTTGCAACATTATAGATACCCCTTAATTTTAAGCCTAGCCTATTCTTAGGCAGCATCACCTGCGGATTGCACAGGTTTGCCAATAATTTCGCCTTTACAAATCCATACTTTGACACCGATGATACCATAAGTAGTTTTGGCGATCGCGGTACCATAATCAATATCTGCTCTAAAAGTGTGCAGCGGTACTCTTCCTTCATGATAGCCTTCTTGACGAGCTATTTCAGCACCACCTAAACGACCTGAAACTAGTATTTTGATCCCTTTAGCACCTAAGCGCATGGCATTTTGCATAGCGCGTTTCATCGCACGACGAAACATTACACGCCGTTCTAATTGTTGAGCAATACTTCTTGCTACTAAAAGGGAATCTAATTCAGGTTTACGAATTTCTTCAATCGTAACATGCACTGGAAGGCCACCCATCTTGCGACTAAGACCAAGTCTTAGCTTTTCAATGTCTTCCCCTTTTTTACCAATAATCATCCCGGGCTTTGCTGTAAAAATAAATATTTTGACGTTTTTGCCACTACGTTCAATAATAATTTTACTAACCCCGGCTGCTTCTGGTAATTGCGCCTCAATATATGCTCGAGCTTCAATATCGCTTTGCAATAATTCAGCCATAGGTTGGCTGGTAGTAGGAATCCACCTTGCACTACTTTCGCAAGTAATACCTAACCGTATACCTGTTGGATTTACTTTTTGTCCCATGGTGTCCTCTTTTCGTTAATCTTGACCGTCTGATACCACTATACTAATGTGGCAATTCTGCTTGGTAATTCTATTGGCGCGCCCTTTTGCTCTTGGACTAAATCTCTTCAAACGAGGGGCTTCATCTACAAAAATAGTTTTTACTGAAAGATCATCTATATCTAAACCATGATTGTTTTCTGCATTAGCAAGCGCCGATAATAATAATTTTTTTATAATCACAGCCCCTTTTTTGAGACTGAATTCTAATACATTTAACGCTTTATCTGCTCTTAATCCTCGAATTTGATCAACGACTAATCTTGCCTTTTGAGCTGATATCCGCGCACCAGAAAGCTTTGCGCTCGTTTGCATTATTGTCCCCTTAAAAAATTAGATTTAAAGATTAGCATTATTTTTTATCGCCCTTTTTTGCTGTCCTATCACCGGAATGGCCCCTAAAAGTACGGGTTGGCGCAAATTCACCCAATTTGTGGCCTACCATATTTTCACTTATAAGAATAGGGACATGTAAACGACCATTATGTATTGCAATGGTTAAACCAACCATATCAGGGAGAATCATCGATCCTCTAGACCATGTTTTAATTGGTTTTTTTATTCTAGACTGTATTGCAGCCTGGACCTTTTTTAATAATTTGATATGTATAAAAGGACCTTTTTTAAGAGAGCGTGCCATATTAAGTTATCCCCTTCCTATTTCGATGACTTGCGACGACGGACGATCATTTTATTCGTACGTTTATTACGTCGTGTTTTTTTACCTTCAGGCTTACCCCAAGGTGTACAAGGATGTCGACCCCCTGAAGTACGGCCTTCACCACCTCCTAATGGGTGATCTACAGGGTTCATAGCTACCCCTCGAACTTTCGGCCTAATATTACGCCATCTATTGGCACCTGCCTTACCAATTTTACGTAAATTGTGCTCGCTATTGCCTACTTCACCTATGGTTGCACGACAATCTGCTAACACTTTGCGCATTTCACCCGAACGCAACTTTAAGGTGGCATGAACCCCTTCTTTAGCTAGAAGCTGAACTGAACAACCAGCACTACGGGCCATTTGTGCACCCTTACCAGGGCGCATTTCCACGCAGTGCACAGTAGATCCAAGCGGGATATTACGAAGCGGTAAAGTATTACCTACGGCAATTGGAGCATCTTGTCCTGATATAATAGTCATATCAGCTTTTAAGCCTTTAGGAGCAATAATATAACGTCTTTCACCATCTAAATATACTACTAAAGCAATATTTGCCGTACGATTAGGATCATACTCCAAACGTTCAACTCTCGCAGGTATAGCATCTTTATTACGCTTCCAATCGATAAGACGATATAGCTGTTTATGACCTCCTCCCCTTTGCCAGGCAGTAATGCGACCATAACTATTTCGTCCTGCATGTTGCTTTTGGCTCACCACCAATGGGGCATGGGGCGCACCCTTGTGCAAATCGGGATTTACAACTTTTACAACAAATCTGCGACCTGGGGATGTAGGTTTACATTTAACTATAGGCATTAGCTATAACCTCAACTATTCAAAATTAGCTATATTAATATCGTGTCCTTCTTTTAAAGACACATAAGCTTTTTTCCAATTATTACGACGTCCTTCTACTTGTTTAAAGCGTTTTATTTTGCCTTTAACATTAGTAAGTTGGACACTAGATACTTGTACTGAAAAAAGTTTCTGTACTGCTTGTTTTATTTCAAGTTTAGTTGCAGTAGTAGCAACTTTAAAAACGAATTGTCTGAACTTTTCTGCAGCACGCACACTCTTTTCAGTAGTATGAGGTGCAAGCAATACATTATATAATCGTTTATCGTTCATCCGAGCACCTCTTCTAATTTACGGATTGCCCCAACAGTCATTAACACTTTTTCATGTTTTACTAAGCTAACCGGATCTATTTGCGATGCAGGACGTACATCAACCTTAGGAATATTACGAGCTGACAAATATAAATTAGCATCCCATTCCCCAGTCACAATTAATGCCTGAGTTAAACCATACTCTTGAAGTTTATCAATAAGTACTTTAGTTTTTGGGCTTGAAATTTGTAAATCTTCAATTACTATCAAGCGCTGTTGTCTAACTAATTCAGATAAAATAGCTTGCATAGCACCACGATACATTTTTTTATTCACTTTTTGTGAATGATCTTGCGGCACAGCTGCAAATGTCTTACCGCCCCCACGCCATAAAGGACTTCTTATAGTTCCCGCACGGGCACGGCCAGTACCTTTTTGTTTCCAGGGTTTACGCCCACCACCACGCACTTCTGAACGGGTTTTTTGAGCCACAGTCCCAGCACGACCGCCTGCTAAATAAGCTGTAACGACTTGGTGAACTAAAGCTTCATTAAAATCTCGACCAAACGTAGTTGCTCGAACTTCTAAGCCTTTTGATGCCGCACCACCTGGCATGCTTAATGCTAATTCCACAGGTTTTCTCCTTTAAGCGACACTAGCCGTATTTGATTTAGCATTACCTTTTACAGCAGAACGTACGATAATTTTACCGTTAGCTGCCCCAGGAATTGCGCCTTTAACTAAAAGTACATTACGTACAGCGTCAACTCTAATCACTTCTAAATTTTGAACACTTTTCTTTTCAACGCCCCAATGCCCTGCCATTTTCTTACCTTTAAAAACACGGCCGGGGGTTTGATTTTGCCCAATAGAGCCAGGTAAATTGTGTGACACAGAAACACCATGACTGGCACGTTGTGAACGAAAATTCCAACGAGTAATCGTGCCAGTAAAACCACGACCTTTGGTTGTGCCTTGCACATCAACCAATTCGCCTTCTTTAAATAATTCAACTGTTAATTCGCTACCAATTGAAAATGCAGTTTCTGCTTCATTTTCTAAACGAAATTCCCACAAACCTTCACCGGGTACACTGTTTGCTTTGGAAAAATGTCCGCTTAAGGCTTTATTAACACGGGATGCTTTACGCTCACCCATTGTTACTTGTATTGCAGAATAACCATCAGTTGATTGGCTTTTAATTTGGGTAATGCGATTAGGTAAAATTTCTAATACAGTAACTGGTATAGAAACACCTTCAGGTGTAAATATACGGGTCATACCGCATTTGCGACCTACTAATCCTATTGTTCTTCCCATTGCCGTTCCACTCATATTAACTTACCTCTATTTAATAAGTACTTTTTTTTAAGTAACCGCTATCTGTACATCAACTCCAGCTGCCAAATCTAATTTCATTAGAGCATCTACAGTTTTATCAGTGGGTTCAACAATTATTACTAAACGATTGTGTGTACGCATTTCGTACTGATCACGTGCATTTTTATCTACATGAGGAGAAATTAAAATCGTAAGTATTTCTATGTGAGTTGGTAAAGGAACAGGGCCCTTAACTTGGGCACCGGTTCTTTTAGCAGTATCAACAATTTCTTTAGCTGAACGGTCAATTAATTTATGATCAAATGACTTTAAACGAATTCGTATAACTTGACTTTGACTGCTCATAAATTACTCCACGACCTTTGCAACAACACCAGCACCTACGGTGCGACCACCTTCGCGTATTGCAAATCTTAAACCTTCTTCCATCGCAATCGGATTTATTAAGGTAATTACCATCTTGATGTTATCTCCTGGCATTACCATCTCTACCCCTTCCGGTAATACTACTTCACCCGTTACATCCGTCGTTCTAAAATAAAACTGTGGACGATATCCTTTGAAAAATGGTGTATGTCTACCACCCTCTTCCTTCGATAATATATATACTTCTGCTTCAAATTTAGTATGCGGATGGATACTGCCTGGCTTCGCTAATACTTGTCCACGCTCTACATCTTCTCGCTTCGTACCTCGTAGTAATATACCTACGTTATCTCCAGCTCGGCCTTCATCCAGAAGCTTGCGGAACATTTCTACACCAGTACACGTAGATTTTACCGTCGGTTTTATCCCAACTATTTCTACTTCTTCTCCTACTTTTACTATCCCGCGTTCTATACGACCCGTGACTACCGTCCCACGACCAGATATCGAAAATACATCTTCTATCGGTAATAAAAATGGCATGTCTATCGCACGCTCTGGTATCGGAAAGTAGGTATCCATCGCTTCTACTAATCTTATTATCGACGATTCACCTATCTCACTAGTATCTCCCTCTATCGCTTTTAAGGCAGAGCCTGTAATGATAGGGGTGTCATCACCAGGAAAATCATAGCTAGATAATAAATCTCTTACTTCCATTTCTACTAATTCTAATAATTCAGCGTCATCAACCATATCTGCTTTGTTTAAATATACTACTATGTATGGTACGCCTACCTGACGAGCTAATAAAATATGCTCTCTAGTTTGTGGCATAGGGCCATCCGCTGCGGAACATACTAATATTGCTCCGTCCATTTGCGCTGCACCGGTTATCATATTCTTTACATAGTCCGCATGCCCTGGGCAATCTACATGCGCATAATGTCTTACTGCAGAACGATATTCTACATGGGCTGTCGCAATCGTGATACCACGCGCTCTTTCTTCTGGTGCCGCATCAATTTGATCGTACGCTCTTGCTTCACCACCAAATTTCTTTGCCAATACCATCGTTAACGCCGCTGTTAATGTCGTTTTACCATGATCGACGTGACCAATAGTTCCTACGTTAATATGCGGTAAATCACGCGTAAATTTCTCTTTTGCCATTTGAATCCACCTCTATCTCTATATAAGCTTTACTATTTTAGCTGCCAGTTTTCTTAATAATTTCATCTGCTTTGTTTGCAGGAACTTCAGCATACCCTTTTATTTCCATGGTATACACGCCACGACCTTGAGTATAAGAACGTAAATCGGTCGCATAACCGAACATTTCTGCTAAAGGTACTTCGGCACTAATTTGTTTACCTGCAGGAGCTTCATCCATCCCTTGAATCATGCCACGTCGACGATTTAAATCGCCTACTACATCACCCATGTATTCTTCGGGTGTAATCACTTCAACTTTCATCATAGGCTCCAGTATTACAGCACCTGCTTTTATAGCACCAGCTTTAAAGCATTGAGAGCCTGCAATTTTGAAAGCCATTTCGCTAGAATCTACTTCATGAAAAGAACCATCAAATAAGGTAACTTTCACATCTACGACTGGGAAACCTGCTAAAACTCCGTTTTGAGTTTGTTCTTTCACACCTTTTTCAACTGCAGGTATATATTCTTTAGGAATAACCCCACCTACAATTGCGTTATGGAATGCAAAACCTGAACCGGTTTCACCAGGCTCAATTTTTAACCACACATGTCCGTATTGTCCACGACCACCAGTTTGACGAACATATTTGCCTTCTTGCTCGACCGCTTTACGAATGGTTTCACGATAAGCAACTTGCGGTTTACCAATATTGGCTTCTACTTTAAATTCTCGACGCATACGGTCGACAATAATTTCAAGATGTAATTCACCCATACCTGCAATAATAGTTTGACCAGATTCTTCATCGGTATGAACACGGAATGAAGGATCTTCTTGGGCTAATTTGCTTAAAGCAATCCCCATTTTTTCTTGATCAGCTTTTGTTTTAGGCTCTACTGCTAAAGAAATAACTGGCTCGGGGAATTCCATACGCTCTAATGTAATTACTTCTTTTAAATCACATAAAGTATCACCCGTAGTCGTATACTTTAAGCCTACTGCTGCTGCAATGTCCCCTGCACGTATTTCTTTAATTTCTTCGCGATCATTCGCGCGCATCAATAAAATACGACCAATGCGTTCTTTTTTATCTTTAACGGCATTTAACAAAGTATCTCCTGAGCTTAATACTCCAGAATATACTCTTATATAAGTTAAAGTACCTACAAAAGGATCGGTTGCGATTTTAAAGGCTAAAGCAGAAAAAGGTTCAGTATCAGAAGATTTACGTTCCGCTGGGGTATTTTCTTTATCGTGTAAAATACCTTGGATTGCTGGCACATCATGTGGTGCAGGTAAATAATCTATAACAGCATCTAGTAAGGCTTGTACGCCTTTATTTTTAAATGCAGATCCACAAAAAACTGGCACCACTTCATTTTTAATGGTTCTAGCTCGTAATGCAATCTTAATTTCTTGCTCGCTTAATGCACCCTCTTCCAAATACTTGTTCATGTATTCTTCAGAATATTCCGCCGCAGCTTCCAATAGTTTTTCGCGTAAAGTTTGACAATCTTCAAGCATATTAGGCGCGATATCTCTTAACTCAAATGTCATACCTTGATTAGCTTCATCCCAATAAATAGCTTTCATTTTAATGAGATCGACAACCCCTTCAAAATTTTCTTCTGCACCAATTGGGAATTGTAATGCAATAGGGTTGGCACCAAGACGTTTATTAATTTGCCCAACTACTTTTAAGAAATCAGCACCCGCTCTATCCATTTTATTGATAAAGGCAATACGAGGTACACCATATTTAGTTGCTTGACGCCATACGGTTTCAGATTGTGGCTCAACTCCGCCTACTGCACAAAATACTGCACAAGCTCCATCGAGCACTCGTAAAGAGCGTTCTACTTCAATAGTAAAATCTACGTGGCCTGGAGTATCAATAATATTAATACGATGTTGAGGGTATTGCGCAGCCATCCCTTTCCAATAACAAGTAGTAGCAGCAGAAGTTATAGTGATTCCACGTTCTTGCTCTTGTACCATCCAGTCCATGACAGCAGCACCGTGATGCACTTCACCGATTTTATGGGAAACCCCTGTATAATATAATATACGTTCGGTTGTAGTAGTTTTACCCGCGTCAATATGGGCCATAATGCCGATGTTGCGATAGTGTTCAATAGGAGTTGTACGTGCCACTTTCTATAATCCTTAAAATTACCAACGGTAATGGGAAAACGCTTTATTAGCTTCAGCCATACGGTGCGTATCTTCACGCTTTTTAACCGCGCCACCTTTACCACGGCTTCCCCCTTGTCCTCCGCCTTCTTCGTCAGCCGCGTCTAAAATCTCACCTGCAAGCTTCAACATCATGTTTTTTTCGCCGCGTTTACGGGAAAATTCACACAACCAGCGCATGGCAAGTGCCATAGAACGATTGGGTGGTACTTCGATAGGTACTTGATAGGTAGCACCGCCTACACGCCTTGATTTTACTTCTACGACTGGGCGAATATTTTCTAAGGCTCTTTCAAATACTTCAAGAGCATTTTGAGAAGAGCGTTTGGCTACTAACTCTAGCGCACCATAGACAATGCTTTCAGCGATAGATTTCTTACCCTGAACCATAATTTGGTTAATAAATTTTGCTAATACCTGGCTTCCGTAAACCGGATCTGCGAGGATAACTCGTTTAGCTGCGACTCGTCTTCTTGGCATAGTTTTCTTACCCTATCGATCTATATCAATATATTTAAGAAGTTATTTCTTCTCAGCTTTAGCACCATATTTAGAACGGCTTTGTTTACGATTTTTCACGCCAGCCAAATCTAAATATCCGCGAATAGTTTTGTAACGCACACCGGGCAAATCTTTAACACGGCCTCCGCGTATACCTACTACAGAGTGCTCCTGTACGTTATGGCCTTCACCCATAATATAGGCTGTAACTTCATAACCATTGGTTAAGCGTACCCGACAAACCTTACGCAAAGCAGAGTTTGGTTTTTTTGGCGTTGTAGTATATACGCGAATACAAACGCCGCGCTTTTGAGGGCAACCTTGTAAAGCAGGTACTTTGTTACGTTCTACTGACTTGCGTCGTCCTTTACGGACTAACTGATTCAATGTTGGCATGAGATATTATTTGCTCCAATCATTACTCTGTATAAATAAGCGAACAGCAAACCCGCCTATTCCTTTAATTTAGAATCGGCATCGTACGCTAGTGAAGCTTTAACTGTCAAGCTTCGAACAAAGGATTACGCAAAATATATATGTAATCCGTTTTATGAAAAAGTTAATTTAACTAACTTATTTTAAGTTAACTTCTTAATTATTTTTAGAAGATAGCTATTTTTTTAGCTATAATAAAAAATTATGCCATGCTACCATGAATTAAATCGGTATAACAAGAAAAAAAGCATTTTATTACAAAATATTTCTAATAGACCATTTTACAAAGGATTTTAAAAAGTAGCGCCCTATACTACGTATGAATGCATCAAAAGAAATATTGGGCGCCTATCAAAATAAAATAGCAAAAAATATAATAAGTTAGCTAATTAATAATTTTATTCTTAACGCTTGAGCCACGAGCTTCACTTTCAGGCGAGCTTTCATTGAGTACGAATTCCGAAAATAGCAAAGAAGGGCTACTAGTAGCGAGGTGTTCATTACTATTACTGGCTACAGATGCGGATACGGCATCATTAACGATTTCGTATTTTTTAAGCTTTTCTAAAAGGACTGTATTTTCAGCTTATAAATTACCCACTCTATAATGCTTTCCGAGAGCCTCGGTTGCATTTGGAGGGGGGTAATTCATAAACTCCTAATTTAGTGAAATTACTGTAATATTTAAGTATAAAGATCGAATAAAATAACATATAAACTTTACTCTTACAAAAAATATTTGACCACTTAAATTACTAAACTTAGATTTCTAATAAAGTCCCAAAATCAACAAGCGCTGCAAAATAGTCGGCTTCATGGACTGCTGTATTGACTCCATTGACATGAATTAACACTGCTCTACATGAAAAATTTTTTGGTTTTTTTAAGTTTTCAATTTTTTGTTGTACTTCTTTTATAACGCCAAACGATATCTCTTGTTTTGAAAACTTAATTTCACATACAAATAAACAATTATGTTTGGTTTGTATGAGCAAACCAATTTGACAACCTGCTTGGGTTTTATTTTTACGTTGAAAAAATGGATTAATAAAAACAACATCTTCCAACGAAATTCCTAATTGGTTTAACAGCTTCAAATCATTATTTAATACTAAATTTTCAAATTGTATGGCCATCATACTGTCCCATGCGGGTAGTGTAGTGACCGATATCTTTTCGAATATTCCCTTTTTGATTTTTGCCTTATTAGGTAATATATACTTTAAATAAAATCTTATATAATTATCTTTCAGTCGATAATGGCTCAATTTGGAAATTTTTTCCGTATTTAAATGCCAAGTATAATCTCGTGTAAGAAAACCAGCCAATTCTAAATCGCTTAAATATTGACTGAAATCCCCTGTTTTACTGCGTCCACAGGCTTTTATAATATCATCCTGTGAAGCATTCCCTACAGACAATAAATACTGCACTATTATTTTATATATTACTGCGCGGTTACCAAAAATATCTGCAAAAATATAATCAAACTCATTTAAAAGAGGGGCATTTGAAGTAAAACATAGATTACGAATATTTTCCTCAGCAGTTTTATTCGGATCTATTAATTCCAGATAACGTGGTACCCCGCCGGTAATTGCTAAAATTTTTAATTTTTCTTGAGCAGAAATATGGGATGCATATTTCCCCCCAAATTTATTACATTCATCTAATGTTAATTCCTTCAATGTCATGTATAAGGACGGCCGCCCTAAAAATAGTGTGCTACTAATAATGTTTTTTTGTATCCACGATGACACAGAACCACATAATACTAGCATTAGCTGTGGATTTTTTTTCAATTGGAGGTCCCAAGCATTTTTAAGTTTTCCCAAAAAGCTAGGATCCAGAGAACCCATCCAAGAAATTTCATCTAAAAGTATGACAATTTTCCCTTTTATAAGGTGAGAAGACAAAAAACTAAATAAATCCCCCCAATCCTCCATAAAAAATTTTGGGACTCCACATTGCTCGCTCATTTGGCGTGCAAATTCATCACGTTGCATTTGAGCTGTGGTATCCGATGAAGGGGCTATACCTGCAAAACAATAAATTTTTTGGTTAGCAGCAAAGTGTTCAATAAGCCGGCTTTTGCCAATGCGACGACGGCCTTGCAATATAACTAAACTGGCTGTTTTTTTTTGTTGCAATGCTTTTAAAGCATTAAGTTCAGCTTTCCTTCCAACAAAGGGTATATGCACTGTAATGTCCTATTGATCGATTTGGTGCGCCGTAAAGTCATCAGAATACGACGCACCAAATTAAAGATAACAGAAGTCAGTTATAAGGCTTGTTAATATTGTATCTTAGACTTTCCTTCAATGTAATGTTACCTGCATTCCAATTTCCTTTCTCGCTCAATGGTACGATTTAAAGGTTTTATGTCTTTGTGAATCTTGTGTAAGGCTTTTGCAATCTCGTTATCCCGCTGTTCCCAGCTCTTTAACTCAGCCTGGCAAACTGATAGCTCATTTTCTACAATCATTTTTTCTTCAGTTTTGCCTTCTGACTTTAATTGCACATTTCTTTTTAATCGTTCAATCTTTCGACGTGTCATCCTAATAGGCTCTAAAATACTTAAACGTTCAGCCATCAATTTTTTATAAGCGGATTTTAATTCTTCCTCCGGCATTGCTTGTATCTGCCGCGACTCAATAATAGTACTGTGCTGAGGATGCATAAAAGTTAGGTTTTTTACATCATTAAAATTTACGACGATTTGCTCCGACGCTGCAGTAGCCTTGGGAGATTGATTCTCTTCATTCTTACTACTAGCGTTATCAAAAACACCAACCGCTGTTTCTTTTGTAGTATCTACCTTCAAGGAAGCAGCAATAGCTTGCATTAATTCTGCTTCTTCTTGCGCTAAACGTTTTTGTTGAGCTTCTTTTTTACATGCAGCTTCAAAGTCTCGTTGTCGCTGCAACCTATTTTCTTGATGCCTAGCGGCAGATTGCTCCTGCAAGCCTAGGTTAGACATATCTTCAGAAAGCTGCTCATACGATTGACTAATAGGTGCAGGTAAACATTCTTCTTCATTGGGATCCATAATTTTTACTCCTTGTAAAAAAATTAGGTTATATAACTTGATTTTCCGTAGACACTTAGGTTATTATTTTAGCATTGTTATTTAAAGATTAGCGCTAGTATTTTGTATCATGCAGTTATCAACTCCCCCTAAAATATCCTTTATAGGCTTTTTAAAAGGCCTGTGTAAATCTTTTAAGTGGCATATAACTGGTTTAATAAGCATCTCCATGATTTGGTCGGCTGACTTGTCTTTTAGGCCTTATCTTATAAAAATAATCTTAGATAAACTATCATCCACCCCACGTGCGCAAGTGATGAGCGAGCTCCAAACTCCTATTTTCACCTATTTGGGGATGTCTTTACTTATAATTGTCGTCTTGCGTTTTTATAATATATTAATGCTCAAAATGATGCCTCGTCTACGGCAACAAGCTACTATAAGCATAATAACGTATATGTTAGGCCATTCTCATTCATATTATCAAAATTATTTCGCAGGGGCACTAGCTAATAAAATTCAAGACATTGCTAAAGGCTTAAGTGAATTAATAAAAGCTGTAATTGATAGATTTTTTTGTTATGCAGCAGCCCTCTTGATCGCGGTATATACCCTACATACCGTGCATATAAAATTTAGTTTAATAATGCTCACTTGGAGTATATTATTTTTTGCTTTTGCCTACACTTGGTCTAGAAGAATACATAAAGTCGCGAGCCAAGTTTCTGAAACACAAAGCCAATTAATAGGGCGCATTGTCGATATTCTCTCTAATATTTCTTTAGTACGATTGTTTAGTGGCATCGCTCAAGAAAAGTCTAATTTGTCTTTTTGGTCTGAAGAAACCGTAAAGATCGAACAACGATTTGAAGGTTTATTTTTTGAGGCTATATTTATACAAGGGCTTTCCTTTGTTGGCTTACAAGCCATCAATCTTTATATGTTATTACAAGGGTTTAAAGAAGGCTCTATTAGTGTTGGGGATTTTGCTTTAATTTTAACCTTAAACATTCAAATATTGGATTGTTTATGGAACTTATCAAAAGATTTGCTAAAATTTTCTGATAACTTAGGTAAATCAACCCAGGGCTTACGCCTTACTGCCTTACCTTTAGAGATTAAAGATATACCAAATGCCAAACCTTTACATATTAAAAAAGGGGAAATCAGTTTTAAAAATGTAAATTTTCAATATTTACAAAATGAAACTTTTTTTGTTAATAAATCTATAACTATTAAGAGCGGACAAAAAGTTGGTTTAGTAGGATATTCAGGCAGTGGTAAATCTACTTTCGTAAACTTAATTTTACGCTTATTTGATATCCAGAGTGGTACAATCTTTATTGATAAACAAAATATTGCCGAAGTGACGCAGGAATCTTTACGTCAAGCCATTAGTATGATACCTCAAGAACCTACTTTATTTCATAGAAGTCTTTTAGACAATATTCGATACGGCCATTTTGCCGCAACTGAGGCAGAAGTGATTGCAGCTGCAAAGCAAGCCCACGCTCATGAATTTATAATACGCTTGCCTTTAGGCTACCATTCTTTAGTGGGAGAACGTGGCGTTAAATTATCTGGAGGCCAAAGACAACGAATAGCCATTGCTCGCGCCATTCTGAAAAATTCTCCCATACTCATTCTAGATGAAGCAACCTCTGCTTTGGATTCAGTTACAGAGCAACTCATTCAAGAAAGCCTGTGGCAACTTATGCAAGAAAAAACCACTATTGTTATTGCGCATCGTTTATCAACATTGTTACAAATGGATAGAATCCTTGTATTTAATGAAGGTAACATTATTCAAGATGGAACTCATGATGAGTTACTTAAAGAACCAGGTCTTTACAAAACTTTATGGTCTACCCAAATGAGTGGGTTTTTACCAAACAAGAAAACTGAAATGCCGGTGCCGGTCGCAGAAATTATACCTTAAAAAAATTACAAAAAACAAACTATACATTCTGCTTAAGAAACTGCTCTAGTTTCTCCAAAGATTCAGGCATATTTTTCCTGCCAAACCCTATGCGAAAATACTGTTTAGTATAATCATATACAGATGCAGGTAACAATAGTACGCCTTGTTCTTTAACTAATTTTTCAGTAAATGCTTCTACAGCATCGCTACTTTTATATTTTACAAAACCAACACATCCTCCTTGCGGTTGCACCCATTCAAATAAAGAATGATTCTTTATAAAAAAATCGTTAAGTATTTCAAGATTGCTTTTTATAATATTATTATTTCTAGCTAAAATTTCATCCTTATTACATAGGGCAATTAAAGATAAAATTTCTGAAGGTGCACTGTTGCAAATTGAAGTATAGTGCTTCATTTGCTCAATTTTTTTAAGTAAAATTTTATCCTCACATGCTATCCAACCTACCCTTAAGCCGGCCATGCCAAATGCTTTGCTCATAACTCCTAGCGACAACGCCTTAGGATAAATAGAAGCTGCAGGCTTAGCCCAGGTAGTTTGCGGTTTACCTAATAAACGATAAACTTCATCTGAAAATAGCCATATACCATGTTTATCACAAAGGGAAACTAAGTCTTGTAATTCCTCTGGCGTGATAACTTGCCCAGTAGGATTATGTGGGAAATTAATGATAATACATTTTGTATTTGGCCGAATATTTTTTTTAATTTCATTAATATCAATCTTCCATTGATTAGATTCCTGGAGCTCAATGACTGAGACTATAGCCCCTTTAAGTTTAGGTATTTCAAGCAAGGATTGATAACACGGAGTGAAAGCAATAACATGATCATGTGGTTCACACAAAGTATACAATGCACAAAATATACCTTCTTCGGCGCCAGCAAAACAGAGAATATTATCTGCTTCTAAAGTTGGATACATCGATAGAGTGATTTGCTTTCGTAATTGCGGTAACCCACGAACTTCGGTATACCCTAATGTTAAATTATGGTACAACGTTTTTTGTTCTAAAGAACCCATGTTAAGAATTTCAGATATCCCAAAACTTTCTGCATCAGAGCAACATAATAGATAGGGGGCTGTAAACTCATGTTGCGCCAGATATTCTTCTAATTTAAAGGTATTAATACTCATTGATTTTTCCATTCTTTTATGTAATTAAATACAGTAGCACGACCTAATTTTAATATTTTAGCAATATAATCAGCCGCATTTTTTTCTTTAAAGGCGCCTACAGTATATAAATGTCGCACCAAGTTTTTTTTATTCATTGAACTTAAATGCTCAAATGAAAGTTTTTGCATTTGCAAATAATCATGAATCGCGATATGCAATTGTTCTTGCCAATCATTTCTAAATAGCATGCCCGGTTGAGTTTGCGATGAAACGCCAAAGAAACATTCACTCAAATTTTTCATTTGGCTAAATATTGAAATATCGACATTTATACAAAGTAACCATTTATCTTCTATAGGAACAGAAATGGATTTAATAAGCCTGCCATCAAAATTAATTTTTGGATAAACAATAGTATTTATATCCTGTTTCGAACAGTTATCTATTTCTAATAAAGAAATATCTCCAACACTTCTTTTTGAAAGCTCCCCAATAATATAACAAATGCTGCCCGCTTGCAGATCGTGTATAACCACCTCAATTAATGGATGCATAAGCTTATGCAGGGCATTCGCAAGACAAATATAGTCTGATAAAGCCATATTTATACCTAAAAGTATACTTAAAGTACAATATTATACTTTTCAGTATAAAAAGTCAATTAGTTGTGTTTAAATTTTTGCCAACTCACTTAATTTTTTATTTACGATAATATTTGCCTATGCCGTAGGCGTGTTATCAACTAGAATTATTGCCAAAGACAAAAATACCTTTCAATATTCATATTAGTCGGACACCGTTATTTAAATTTTTTTAGGGAATATATAAAATGCTTATCCATAAAATGATGTGTAATAAAAAATGGAATTAAAATTAACTGGAGGAAAAAGCACCTATGAAGTAATAAAAATAGGTAATACAGTTCGAAGAACTATTGGGCCTCATTCATCGTTTGTACATAAATTATTATTGTTACTAACAGAAAACGCTTTTTCTTCTGCCCCTCAATTTGTGGGAATAGATGATAAAGGCAGAGAAATTCTAACCTACATAGAGGGCACTGTACCCACAGAACTTAAATATTATAACGATACTCAATTAACTACGGCGGCAAAATTGATTAAGAATTTCCATCAGGCAACCTTGGGATCAAAGCTTGCTAATAGCTTTGAAATCGTGTGTCATAATGATTTAACGCCCTGTAATACTGTTTTTGTAAATGACCTACCCATAGCGTTAATTGATTTTGATGCCGCAGCGCCTGGAACAAGACTTCGAGACTTAGGGTATGCTATTTGGCAATGGTGCGATTTAGGAAATGAAGAAATTAGTATAAAGAGCCAAGCGAGACGTATAAAAATATTTCTAACTTCCTACGGCGAAATAGAATTAAAACGTCTCGTACCGAATATTTTAGAACGGCAAAAAGAGTTAATTAATTTTTGTGCATTAGCCTCTACACCTAATCCTCATTGGCATGAAGCAGCAATATGGGGCCAAAAACGAATGCAATGGTTAATGCACCACAGGGCAGAATTAGAAAAATTTATTTTATCTTAATTTTTTACCCTTTATGGCGCTATAATTGCGTAAAGCATTCAAGTTGACTGACTTTTGACTTACTTAGTCTTTTCAGTACAGGAATTAATCTGTATACTTTATTTTAATTTATTAGCTAATATAACAGTATTTATCCAAACTTTTAGAGAGCTCAAGTCATGAGACTACCAATTGGTTATGATAATTTTAAAGAGGTGATTGACAAAAAATTAGATTTTGTTGATAAAACCTTATTTATTAAAGAAATCATCGACGATCCTGCAAAAGTTATTCTCATTAACCGTGCCAGACGATTTGGGAAAACTTTTAATTTATCAATATTAGAGCATTTTTTTGCTAAAGAAGTCACAGGTATTACAACAAAAGGGTTATTTGATAATTTCAAAATAGCCGAGTTACCAAACTACATGGCCTATCAAGGCAAATACCTCGTCATCAATCTTACGTTTAAAGAAATGAAAGGTAAAACTTTCGAAAGCCTATATAAAGCATTTTCTAAACTCATTAGTGATCTTTACACTACACATTATACATTACTTGATAAAAACCTTTTATTTGAACAAGAAAAAATATATTTTCAAGATATTATAAAATTGCAAGCAGAACCAGAAATTCTCAAAAGTGCATTAGCAGACTTAACGATGTACCTGTTCCGTGCTTATAAAACACCTATTATTATTTTAATTGATGAATACGACTCCCCTATTCAACAAGGTTATATAAATGGGTTTTACGAAGATGCCATAGAGCTAATGCGCAGTTTTTTAAGTCCTGCTCTGAAAGGAAATGCTAATCTAGAAAAAGGAATTTTAACTGGTATTTTGCGTATTGCTAAAGAAAGCATGTTTTCAGATTTAAATAATTTAAAAGTATATTCAATCCTTAATGAACGCTATAGCACCCATTTTGGTTTTACAGAAGAAGAAGTTAATATATTATTAGAAAAATCTAATCTACAACAAAAACAAAATGAAATAAAAAATTGGTATAATGGATATAGAATTGGTAAAACCACCATTTATAATCCATGGTCTATTATTAATTATATTCATGAGCAAGGTAAACTTGGTCCTTACTGGATAAATACTAGCGATAATGCATTAATCAAGGGATTATTAATTTCATCTACGGTAAGTTTTAAGTCTCAATTAGAATCTTTAATGCGCCAACAATCCTTGGAAAGGATTATTAATGAAAATATTGTATTTCCTTATTTAAAAACCAGTGAATCGGCATTATGGACTTTGCTATTGATGTCTGGTTATTTGAAAGCTTTTTTTATAAAAGATACAGAATTGGGGCCTTCATATCAAATTTCTATCCCAAATATTGAAGTAACCGGGCTATATCGCTCAATAATTGCAGAATGGCTATCCGGAGTCAATGATGCTTCTGTATTTAATAAAGTGATTCTGGATTTATTAAATGGCCAAGTTGAAGATTTTGCTGAACATTTACAAATAATAATGTTACAGACTTTTAGCGCACATGATATTAAAGGCAAAAACCCAGAAAAATTTTTTCATGGTTTTATATTAGGATTATTAGCTCATATTGATAGGAACGCTTATACCATAGATTCTAATAAGGAAAGTGGGCTCGGTCGATATGATATTATTTTAATCCCCAATGATACCACTAAACTATGTGTGATTTTTGAGTTAAAAAGTATTGATACTGATAATGTAGATCGTTTAATGGAAGCGGCTGAACTAGCACATAAACAAATTGATGAGAAACAATATATCCAAACTGCTCTTCAGCGCCATGTTAAAGAATGCTTAAAAATTGGAGCTGCCTTCGGCGGTAAATTACTGCGACTTAAATATAGCCAGGAATACATAAAATAAATGTTATAGTGAACAGGGCTATTACATTTTATATGTAAAAAAACCCTTATAACTCATAAAAATTATAAGGGTTTTAAATTTAGCTATTTATTGGTTATCAGTAGAGTTCAATGCCTCGCCTAATGCCTGTGCCACATCCTTATCGGTCATTTGCTTAGGGCCTTTGGCTTTTAATAGTTCTGCAGCACGCTCTTTGCGTCTTTGTTCATGAGAAGCAAGACCAGTTCCCGCAGGAATCAAACGCCCGACAATAACATTCTCTTTCAAACCACGTAATTCATCACGTTTGCCACTTACTGCAGCTTCTGTGAGGACTCGGGTTGTTTCCTGGAAAGAGGCTGCCGAAATGAATGATTCGGTAGCTAAAGACGCTTTAGTAATCCCAAGCAATATAGGATCATAAGTAGCTGGTATCTTCTTTTCAGCTATTAATTTTTCATTAGCTTCTTTGACTTCAGTAATCTCCAGCTGTTCTCCTTGTAAGAACAAGGAATCTCCAGGTGAATTAACAATTACCTTACGTAACATTTGGCGTACGATAGTCTCAATATGCTTATCATTGATTTTCACCCCTTGTAAGCGATATACATCCTGCACTTCGTTTACAATATAACGAGCTAAAGCATCGACACCTAATAAACGTAAAATTTCATGTGGGTTAGACGCACCATCGGCTATGACTTCACCTCTTTCAATATGCTCCCCTTCAAAAACACTCACATGACGCCACTTAGGAATTAATTCTTCATGTGCCTCGCCTTCTAAAGGAGTAATTAATAAACGTCTCTTACCCTTAGTTTCTTTACCAAAACTCACAATACCAGACATTTCCGCTAAAATTGCAGGCTCTTTTGGTTTACGTGCTTCAAATAAATCGGCTACCCGGGGCAAACCACCGGTAATATCTCGAGTTTTAGAAGTTTCTTGCGGGATACGGGCGATAATATCCCCTACTCCAACACGACTACCATCTTCAATATTGATAATAGCATCAGGCGGTAAGAAATAATGAGCTGGTAAATTGGTACCTACTAAGCACAAATCTTGGCCTGCTTCATCAACCAGCTTAACCATAGGACGCAAATCACGACCACCAGCACCTCGTTGTTTAGCATCTATCACAACTGTACTAGTAAGACCTGTCATTTCATCGGTTTGGCGTCGCATCGTCATACCGTCAAATAAATCAACGTATTGAATAGAACCCGCAACTTCAGTAATAACTGGATGATTGTGTGGATCCCATTGCGCAACCGTTTGGCTTGCTTTTACTGCATCACCTTCGGCAACTGTGAGTATGGCACCATACGGTAATTTATATCTTTCACGCTCACGACCATGATCGTCAGCTATAGTAAGCTCCCCTGACCGAGATACGGCAACCGCATAGCCTTTTTCATGCCGTACTAATTTAATATTATGTAAACGCACCTTACCATTTGATTTTACTTGTACACTATTTTCAGCAGTAGCACGACTGGCAGCACCCCCAATATGAAAAGTACGCATAGTTAACTGAGTACCAGGTTCACCAATCGATTGGGCTGCAATAACCCCAACGGCTTCCCCAATATTTACCAAATGACCTCGCGCTAAATCACGACCGTAACATTTCGCACAAATACCATATTTTACTTGACAAGTAATAGTTGAACGTACTTTTACTTGATCTACGCTCATTAATTCAAATAAATCCACCAGCTGTTCATCCAGCAAAGTGCCTGCTGGGATTAATATATCTTCGGTGCCCGGTTTGAGGACGTCTTCTACCGTTACACGTCCTAACACTCGTTCACGTAAAGGCTCTACTACATCTCCCCCTTCAATGAGAGGATTAATAGTAACACCATGATGCGTACCACAATCTACTTCTGTCACTACTACATCTTGTGCTACATCGACTAAACGACGTGTTAAATAACCTGAATTTGCTGTTTTTAAAGCGGTATCGGCTAACCCCTTTCTGGCACCGTGAGTGGAAATAAAGTATTGTAATACATTAAGACCTTCACGGAAATTTGCAGTAATTGGAGTTTCAATAATAGAACCATCTGGTTTAGCCATTAAACCACGCATACCAGATAATTGCCGCATTTGATCAGCTGAGCCACGAGCACCAGAATCTGCCATCATATAAATTGAGTTAAAAGCTTCTTGTTGAACGGTTTTACCATCTTTATCGATTACATTTTCAACCGCGAGCTCTGCCATCATCGCCTTTGCTACCTGACCATTAGTTTTAGACCAAATATCAATTACTTTGTTATAACGCTCGCCATCCGTAACTAAACCAGAAGCATATTGGGTTTCAATTTCTTTGATTTCAATTTCAGCTGCGTCAATAATGGTTTTTTTACTAGCCGGGATTTTTAAATCATCAATACAAATTGAAAGACCAGAGCGCGTAGCATATTTAAAACCGGTGTACATTAATTGATCAGCAAAAATAACAGTTTCTTTCAAGCCCACTTGCCGATAACAATTATTAATTAAACCAGAAATTCCTTTCTTCGTCATAGTTTGGTTAATGAGCGTAAAAGGTAGCCCTCGTGGCAAAATTTCTGATAATAAGGCTCGGCCTACAGTGGTCTCTATTAGTTGATGAATTTTTCCTTTTTCATGCAAAGCATCCGCTACTTCTTTTTCAAAAAGACTAGCTGCAATACGTACACGAATTTTTGCATGGATATGTACTACGCCACTTTCAAAAGCACGATGTACTTCTGCAATATCTGCAAAAATCGAGCCTTCACCCATAACATTAATGCCTTCACGCGTTAAATAATACAAACCAAGTACTACGTCTTGTGAGGGCACAATAATAGGTTCACCATTAGCCGGAGATAAAATATTATTGGTCGACATCATCAAAGCACGTGCTTCTAACTGAGCTTCTATAGTTAAGGGCACATGCACCGCCATTTGATCGCCATCAAAATCCGCATTATATGCCGCACAGACTAAAGGATGCAGTTGAATTGCTTTTCCTTCAATCAAGATGGGTTCAAAAGCTTGAATCCCTAAACGATGCAGAGTAGGAGCACGATTTAGTAATACTGGGTGTTCACGTATAACTTCTTCTAAAATATCCCAAACTTCTGGCCCTTCTTTTTCCACCATTTTCTTAGCAGCTTTTATAGTGGTGGCAAGCCCTCGGAATTCTAATTTACTAAAAATAAAAGGTTTGAATAACTCCAAAGCCATTTTTTTAGGTAAACCACATTGATGTAATTTTAAGGTAGGCCCTACCACAATTACCGAACGACCCGAATAATCAACACGCTTACCTAATAAGTTTTGACGGAAGCGACCTTGTTTACCTTTAATCATATCTGCAAGAGATTTTAAAGGACGTTTATTAGAACCAGTAATAGCACGACCACGGCGGCCATTGTCCAGCAATGCATCCACTGCTTCTTGAAGCATTCTTTTTTCATTACGTACAATAATATCTGGTGCACTTAAATCTAATAAACGTTTCAAACGATTATTACGATTAATAACTCGACGGTATAAATCATTTAAGTCAGAAGTTGCAAAACGACCCCCATCCAAAGGCACTAAAGGACGTAAATCAGGAGGTAAAACTGGCAATACAGTCATTACCATCCATTCTGGTTTATTACCTGAACTCAAAAATGCTTCAATAAGTTTCAAGCGTTTTGCAAGTTTCTTCACTCGAGTTTCTGAAGTAGTAGTTGGTATTTCTTCCCGAATACGTTCTGCTTCAACTTTTAAATCAATCGCTTTTAATAAGCATTGGATAGCTTCTGCACCCATACGTGCATCAAATTCATCACCAAATTGTTCTGATGATTCTATATAGGCTTCTTCAGTTAATAACTGACATTTTTCAAGGGTTGTCATCCCCGCGTCGATTACTACGTAGGCTTCAAAATATAAAACTCGTTCAATATCTCGCAAGGTCATGTCTAATAACAAACCTATGCGAGAAGGTAATGATTTCAAGAACCAAATATGTGCCACAGGGCTTGCCAGTTCAATATGTGCACTACGTTCACGACGTACTTTGGCTAGGGTGACTTCTACTCCACATTTTTCACAAATAACACCACGATGCTTTAATCGCTTATACTTACCACATAAGCATTCAAAGTCCTTCGTAGGGCCAAAAATTTTGGCGCAAAATAAACCTGCATGTTCTGGTTTAAAAGTACGATAATTTATTGTTTCGGGTTTTTTTACTTCCCCAAAAGACCGCGAACGAATATCATCAGGGGAACCAATGCTGACTATAATATTATTAAAGTCCCCACTTTGGCCTTGTTGGCGCAATAGACTCATATATTCTTTCTGTATATCCAATTTGGGTCTCCGCTCGTTTATTCGTGGTCTAATTCAAAATTAATACCTAAAGCATGAATTTCTTTAATCAAAACGTTAAAAGATTCAGGCATTCCAGCTTCCATACGATGATCACCATCTACAATATTTTTGTACATTTTGGTACGACCAGCTACGTCATCTGATTTTACTGTTAACATTTCTTGAAGAGTATATGCTGCCCCATATGCTTCTAAAGCCCATACTTCCATTTCCCCAAATCTTTGTCCCCCAAATTGTGCTTTACCACCTAGCGGTTGTTGAGTTACTAAACTATATGAACCAGTCGAGCGAGCATGCATTTTATCATCGACCAAATGGTTAAGCTTAAGCATATACATGTAGCCCACAGTAATTGGCCTATCAAAAGCTAATCCCGTACGACCATCATATAAAACGGCTTGGCCACTTTCCGGCAGACCTGCAAGCTTGAGCAAATATTTAATTTCACTTTCATGAGCTCCATCAAATACGGGTGTGGCAATAGGCACCCCTTCTCTTAAGTTATTAGCCAATACTAATAAATCTTTATCATTGTATTGATTTAAGTTAACTTTTTGGCGCCCATTAGGATTGTAAATTTTGTCTAAGAATTGACGAATTTCTGCCAAGCGACTTTGTTGATTTAGCATTTCTCCAATTTTAAGTCCAAGTCCTTTTGCAGCCCATCCTAGATGAGTTTCTAACACTTGCCCTACATTCATACGAGAAGGAACACCTAAAGGATTTAACACAATATCCACTGGTGTACCATCTGCAAGATGCGGCATATCTTCTACAGGAACAATGGAGGAAATTACCCCTTTGTTACCATGACGCCCTGCCATTTTATCACCAGGCTGGATACGACGTTTAACTGCTAAATAAACTTTTACTATTTTTAAAACACCAGGAGCTAAATCATCCCCTTGTTTTAACTTTTTGTGCTTTTCTTCTAATAACAAGTCATAATCTTTACGCAATTGTTCTAATTGTTGCATTAAAGCTTCTAACTGTTGATTAGCCTCGTCGTCTTTCAAACGAATTTCAAACCAGTTATTTTTAGCAAGCTCGCTCAAGTATTCTTGGGTTACTTTTTTGCCTGATTTTAATCCTTCAGGTCCGCCTAATACTACTTTATCAAGTAATAAATCACTAACTCGTTGATAAACATCTTCTTCCCGTATTCTAAATTCATCTGCTAAATCTTTTTTAATACGAGCTAATTCGGCACGCTCAATTTGCTGAGCTCGAACATCTTTTTCAACCCCGTCTCTAATAAAGACACGCACATCGATTACGGTTCCATTCATACCAGTTGGCACGCGTAAAGAAGTATCTTTTACATCGGAGGCTTTTTCACCAAAAATAGCGCGCAGCAGTTTTTCTTCTGGAGTAAGTTGAGTCTCACCTTTAGGCGTAACTTTACCTACTAAAATATCGCCAGCCGAAACCTCTGCTCCCATGTACACAACGCCTGCTTCATCTAACTTAGATAACGCTCCTTCACCTACATTTGGAATATCAGAGGTAATTTCTTCTGAACCAAGCTTAGTATCTCGCGCAATACAGATGAGCTCTTCAATATGAATAGTAGTAAATCTATCTTCTTCTACTACTCTTTCAGAAATAAGTATGGAATCTTCAAAGTTATATCCATTCCATGGCATAAAGGCAATTAATAAATTTTGCCCTAATGCAAGCTCACCTAAATCAGTGGAAGGTCCATCGGCTAACACATCTCCTTTTTTGATGACATCACCAGGACAGACTAAGGGTTTCTGATTAATACAAGTATTTTGGTTCGAACGAGTGTATTTAGTTAAATTATAAATATCAACCCCGGCTTCTCCTGCCCCTGCATCAGTTTGTGCAATACGTACTACAATTCGCGCTGCATCCACAGAATCAACATAACCCGAGCGTTTGGCAATTACGGTCACACCAGAATCTGTCGCCACCACCCTTTCCATACCCGTACCCACTAATGGCTTTTGAGCCTTTAACGTAGGTACCGCTTGGCGTTGCATATTCGAGCCCATCAACGCTCTATTTGCATCATCATGCTCTAAAAATGGAATTAAAGAAGCTGCTACCGAAACTATTTGTTTTGGTGAAACATCCATAAATTCAATTTTATCAGCGGTAGAGAAAGTAAATTCATTTTTGTAGCGACTAGGAACCAAATCATCTAACAAAAGATTTTTATCGTTTAAGCTGGCATTAGCTTGAGCTATCATAAATTGGCCTTCTTCAATAGCCGATAAATATTGTATTTCATCGGTGACTGTGCCATTTATGACTTTACGATAAGGGGTCTCTAAAAATCCATATTTATTAGTACGCGCAAACGCAGACAATGAATTAATCAAACCAATATTTGGGCCTTCAGGCGTTTCAATAGGACATACACGACCATAATGCGTAATATGTACGTCACGCACTTCAAAACCAGCACGCTCCCTCGTTAAGCCGCCTGGGCCCAGCGCGGATACTCGTCTTTTATGAGTTACTTCAGATAAAGGATTATTTTGATCCATAAATTGGGATAATTGGCTGGAACCAAAAAATTCTTTTATAGCCGCAGAAACAGGTTTTGCATTGATTAAATCTTGTGGCATTAATCCTTCTGAATCTGCTCCACTTAATCTTTCTTTGGCAGCGCGTTCTACACGCACTAAACCCACTCTAAATTGATTTTCAGTCATTTCGCCTACGCTACGTACGCGTCGATTTCCTAAATGATCTATATCATCTATTTCACCACGCCCGTCACGAATATCAACTAAAACTTTTAAGACAGCAATAATATCTTCTTTTGATAAAGTACCCGGTCCGGTTTCTTCATCACGTCCTACTCTACGATTAAACTTCATTCTACCCACAGGAGATAGATCGTAGCGTTCTTCACTAAAGAATAAGTTATTAAATAAATTTTCAGCCGCTTCTTTAGTAGGAGGTTCGCCTGGCCGCATCATACGATAAATTTCTACTAAAGCCTCTAGTTGACTCTTTGTTGGATCTATTCTGATAGTATCAGAAATGTAAGGGCCTTGGTCTAAATCGTTTGTATAAAGTACTTTAACAGTAGGTACAGAAGCTTCTTTAATGGTATTCCATACTTCAACTGTCACTTCCGTATTAGCTTCAATAATCACTTCACCGCTTTTAGAATCAATTATGTCTTGAGCTAAGGTTTTACCTATTACATAATCTAGGGAAATTTCTAAGCTATCAATTTTTAATTCTTCTATTTTACGGATATGGCGCCCGGTAATCCGTCTACCACTTTCTACTATGATTTCACCCGATGGTGTTTTAATATCAAATAAAGCAGTTTCCCCGCGTAAGCGGTTTGCAACTAATTCTAAAACTATTTTATTTTCTTGCAAATGGATAACATTATTTTGAAAAAATATAGATAAAATTTCTTCGGTAGAATACCCTAATGCGCGTAATAAAATCGTTGCAGGAAGTTTACGCCTTCTATCAATTCTGACAAAAATACAATCTTTAGGATCAAATTCAATATCCAGCCATGAACCACGATAGGGAATAATCCGTGCAGCGTAGAGTAATTTACCAGAGGAGTGTGTCTTTCCTTTGTCATGCTCACAGAAAAAGCCTGGGGAACGATGTAACTGAGACACTACTACGCGTTCAGTGCCATTAATAATAAAAGTTCCACTATCAGTCATTAAAGGCAATTCGCCCATATAGACTTCTTGCTCTCTAATATCTTTAACGATTTTCGCTTCGGCAGGTGATTCTTTGTCGTAAATAACTAAACGTACTTTTACTCGTAATGGAGCTGCAAAAGTAAGCCCTCTAATTTGGCTTTCTTTCACGTCAAAATTAGGAACCCCTAAATTATAACTTACGTACTCAAGTATCGCATGCCCTGAATAACTGGTAATAGGGAAAACGGACTTAAAAGCACTTTCAAGGCCTATATTAGTTCTTTGCTTAATATCTGGCTGCAAAAAATCATGATAAGACTCTAATTGAATGCTAAGTAAAGGGGGAACAGCTAAGGTTTCAGGACGTTTACCATAATCTGCTCGGATACGTTTTCGTTCAGTGAATGACAAAGCTACTGTGTCAGTGTAAGCCATCGACATGGTTGTTCCTCTGACAAAAAAAGAGAATTAAGAAAAATCAGGCTAGCTTGCAAAATAAGTAAACCTAGCCTGATCACAAAATATAAAGCAAATATTTGCCTTATTTAATTTCAACCTGCGCACCTGCTTCTTCAAGTTGCTTTTTAAGATCTTCAGCATCTTTCTTTGAGATGCCTTCTTTAACCACTGGTGCATTGCTTTCAACTAAGTCTTTTGCTTCTTTCAATCCTAATCCAGTAATGGTACGAATAACTTTAATGACATTAACTTTATTAGCACCGATACCAGTCATAATAACGTTAAATTCAGTTTGTTCTTCTTGTGCTGCGGCTCCGCCAGCGCCACCAGCAGGTGCTGCTGCTACGGCAACTGCTGCAGTCACATTAAATTTTTCTTCCATTGCTTCGATTAATTCCACAACTTCCATTACACTCATTTGAGCAATAGTATCTAAAATATTTTCTTTTGAAACGGCCATAAAAGTCTCCAAATTACAATTTTGCTAGTTTATCACAAATTTAACATTTAAGGTATTTAACCACCTTCAGCTTGTTTTTTATCGCGAACTGCCATAATAGTACGTACTAATTTTGCTTTTGGTTCGGCAATAGTACGCGCCAATTTGACAATAGGTGCTTGCATAACTGACATAAGCTTTGATATTGCTTCTTCTTTGGTAGGAAGTTTAGCAATAGCATCCAATTGTTCTGGACCATACAATTGGTTATTTAAGGCTAAGCCTTTAACTTTAAGCTTATCGTTAGTTTTTGCAAAATCACGAATTAAACGCGCTGAAGCGCTAACTTCATTTTTTGCAAATGCTAGTAGGACGGGACCTTTCAATGCTTTTTCTAAGCATTCAAAAGTAGTACCTGCTAACGCTCGCTTTGCAAGCGTATTTCGAACGACTTGCAAATGTACATTATTCTTACGTGCTTCTACTCTTAATAGCACCATATCGGTTACTTTTAGACCACGATAGTCTACCGCAACAATAGATTGTGCATTTTGAGCAAGCTTAGCAACGCTCGAAACAATGTTTTTTTTCTGGTCAAGTTTTAACATGACAACATTTACCTCCAACCTTTTTAGGTTGTATTTTATAACCCTAATGGATTATCCCATCTGCGTAGGCTTAACTTATGTTAAATTAAGCGTGTACCACCTACGGTCTTAGACGGCTTTCAGAATTACCCTATGGCCGTCAAATTTTTTAAATTAGATCACAATTACAGAGCTTAAATCAACGGTTAAGCCTGCACCATGTGTAGTGGAAAGAGTTAACTTTCTAAAATAAGTACCTTTTGAGGAACTTGGTTTTGCCTTACGCACGTCAAGAAGTAGACTAGCTAAATTTTCTTTTAACGCTTCTGGAGCAAAATTAATTTTGCCAATAGTAGTGTGAACAATACCACTTTTATCTGCTCTAAAGCGAACTTGCCCCCCTTTAGCATTTTTAACTGCTTGGGCGACATCCATCGTAACCGTACCAACTTTTGGATTAGGCATTAAACCGCGGGGCCCTAAGACAGGACCTAAACGACCCACTATACCCATTGCATCTGGACTTGCAATGACCACATCAAAATCCATATTTCCGGCCTGAATACTTTGAGCTAATTCATCCATACCCACTAAGTCAGCACCTGCAGCTTGTGCAGCCGCTACGTTTGCTCCTTGAGTAAAGACCGCCACTCTTACTGTTTTACCGGTACCATTAGGTAAGACGGTAGCTCCTCTTACCACTTGGTCAGATTTTCTGGCATCAATACCTAAATTAATACTTACATCCACACTTTCAATAAATTTAGATTTTGGCAACTTGTTTTGCATTAAATCAATTGCTTCTTCAAAAGAATATACTTTACCTAGGGTAACTACTTTGCGAATCGTGGCCTGGCGTTTTGCAATATTTGTCATTTTTTTATCCTTCTACCTCTAAGCCCATACTACGTGCACTACCTGCTACAATTTTCATGGCAGCGTCTAGATCAGCAGCGTTTAAATCAGGCATTTTTATAGTTGCAATTTGTTCTAACTGCGCCTTAGTTATTTTACCTACTTTTTTGGTATGTGGTGTACTACTACCAGCAGTGATTCCCGCTGCTTTTTTTAATAGCGCAGTAGCTGGTGCTGTTTTAATAACAAAAGTAAAACTACGATCGCTATAAACTGTTATGACCACAGGTAGTTTAATGCCATCTTTTGCAGCTTCACTACCCTGAGTTTGGGCATTAAATGCTTTACAAAACTCCATAATGTTTACACCCTTTTGACCTAATGCAGGTCCAACAGGTGGGCTAGGATTTGCAGCGCCTGCTTTTACTTGTAATTTAATATAAGAATCAATTTTCTTGGCCATTTTTGTTACCCCTGGGTTGTAGCGCTTAAGTAAAACTATAAGCTCCCCATAATTAATGTAAATAATAAATAATATTGCTAAAATATTAGCCTTTTTCAACTTGACTAAAATCTAAATCGACAGGCGTTGAACGTCCAAAAATTAAGACGGCTACCCGCATACGATTTTTTTCATAATTAACTTCTTCAACTACGCCGTTAAAATCAGCAAAAGGACCTTCTTTAACACGCACTACTTCACCTGCTTCAAATAAAGTCTTTGGACGTGGCTTATCAACCCCTTCTTGCATTCTATGCAATATATGAGCGGCCTCTTTATCAGAAATAGGCGCTGGTTGATCTGAAGTCCCACCAATAAATCCTAATACTCGTGGTATTTGTCGTACTAAATGCCAGGTTTCATCATCTAATTCCATGTGTACTAATACATAACCTGGAAAGAATTTTCTAGCACTTTTACGTTTTTGACCAGAGCGAATTTCTACCACTTCTTCTGTCGGTACTAAAATATCACCAAATTTTTCTTCTACTGCTGCAAATCGAATACGTTCTTCTAATGAACGTTTAACTTGTGCTTCGTAACCTGAATAAGCATGTACTACATACCACCGCTTTGTCATTTATTTAGTTCCTCTTAATGAGCGGTTAACCACGCAATTAATTTTAATAACAAAGCATCCGTTGACCACAAAAATAAACCCATCACTAAAACCATCACGAAAACAGCTAAAGTAGTTTGTATGGTTTCTTGTTTTGTTGGCCAAACTATTCTTAAAGTTTCTTGCCATGCTTCTTGCCAAGTATGCCACGCTTTTTTTCCTAAACCAGTTCTAAAAGCCACAAAACCCGCACCTAAAAAACACAGTAAGCCTAAGCCTACTCTAACTACTAAAGGTTGCGATGCAAGATAATAATATTCAATGCCACTTGTTGCAAGCATCGCTAGTACTATTATCCACAAAAAAATATCTATTTTTGAGCTATTAGACTCAACCATTGCACCCATAATTAACCTACAATTTGGCAGGCCAGGAGGGACTCGAACCCACAACCAGCGGTTTTGGAGACCGATACTCTACCAGTTGAGCTACTGACCTTCAATAAAATTTATTCAACTACTTTGGCAACAACACCAGCACCTACGGTGCGACCACCTTCGCGTATTGCAAATCTTAAACCTTCTTCCATCGCAATCGGATTTATTAAGGTAATTACCATCTTGATGTTATCTCCTGGCATTACCATCTCTACCCCTTCCGGTAATACTACTTCACCCGTTACATCCGTCGTTCTAAAATAAAACTGTGGACGATATCCTTTGAAAAATGGTGTATGTCTACCACCCTCTTCCTTCGATAATATATATACTTCTGCTTCAAATTTAGTATGCGGATGGATACTGCCTGGCTTCGCTAATACTTGTCCACGCTCTACATCTTCTCGCTTCGTACCTCGTAGTAATATACCTACGTTATCTCCAGCTCGGCCTTCATCCAGAAGCTTGCGGAACATTTCTACACCAGTACACGTAGATTTTACCGTCGGTTTTATCCCAACTATTTCTACTTCTTCTCCTACTTTTACTATCCCGCGTTCTATACGACCCGTGACTACCGTCCCACGACCAGATATCGAAAATACATCTTCTATCGGTAATAAAAATGGCATGTCTATCGCACGCTCTGGTATCGGAAAGTAGGTATCCATCGCTTCTACTAATCTTATTATCGACGATTCACCTATCTCACTAGTATCTCCCTCTATCGCTTTTAAGGCAGAGCCTGTAATGATAGGGGTGTCATCACCAGGAAAATCATAGCTAGATAATAAATCTCTTACTTCCATTTCTACTAATTCTAATAATTCAGCGTCATCAACCATATCTGCTTTGTTTAAATATACTACTATGTATGGTACGCCTACCTGACGAGCTAATAAAATATGCTCTCTAGTTTGTGGCATAGGGCCATCCGCTGCGGAACATACTAATATTGCTCCGTCCATTTGCGCTGCACCGGTTATCATATTCTTTACATAGTCCGCATGCCCTGGGCAATCTACATGCGCATAATGTCTTACTGCAGAACGATATTCTACATGGGCTGTCGCAATCGTGATACCACGCGCTCTTTCTTCTGGTGCCGCATCAATTTGATCGTACGCTCTTGCTTCACCACCAAATTTCTTTGCCAATACCATCGTTAACGCCGCTGTTAATGTCGTTTTACCATGATCGACGTGACCAATAGTTCCTACGTTAATATGCGGTAAATCACGCGTAAATTTCTCTTTTGCCACCGGATTTTCTCCTACCCTATACTATTTTACTTTACCAAAACTAAAATCTTTCATTGTTCAATAACTGGAGCCCACAACCGGGATTGAACCGGTGACCTCTTCCTTACCAAGGAAGTGCTCTACCACTGAGCTATGTGGGCAGTCCCTATTTTCACTTAAAATGCGGCCCTAACTACTCAAATTTGGAGCGGGTGATGGGAATCGAACCCACGCTATTAGCTTGGAAGGCTAAAGTTCTACCATTGAACTACACCCGCACATTATCTTTTAATTTTTATTTACAAAACTATCTGGTGGAGGGGGAAGGATTCGAACCTTCGAAGGCATAAGCCAGCAGATTTACAGTCTGACCCCTTTGACCGCTCGGGAACCCCTCCGAAAAAGTGCAAAGCACATATTCTTCCATGGTGTGCCTATAAAGTCAACTACTGCCTGCAAAGACAAGTTAGTAATTTACCTTATGGAGCTGGCGACAGGAGTTGAACCCGCGACCTGCTGATTACAAATCAGCTGCTCTACCAACTGAGCTACGCCAGCAATAAGGCGCATGATACTAGCATTTAAGGGTGTGGGCAATAATTTTTATTCAATTCACTACGATTTAAAATCACTATGATTTAAAAGCTTTTATCTTTATTATTGAACTTTGAAGAAGTAATAAGTTTTACAACTTAATTAAATATTACTTAAAAGCGTAGAAAAGGTGTTATGTCGCAGGCTCTGAAGCCACAAGACAAGGACCCAAGAGCCTTCGCCATGCTAGAACTCATTCTAATCCCATTTAAAAAATTTCGCGATCCAATTTTCAACTGTTTTTCATATTGAGCCGATGCCACTATGAATTTACTTGATGCTCTATCAGGTAATACTGATGCCAGCAGTGTAGTGCAACTTAGCCTCAACCCTGCATTTAATCGAGGCTATGGTAGTGTCCGAGACGCTATTATTCATTTTGATTATGATCCGGAACAAAACTATCGAGGGGTATGATCAGTATTGCACATTGTATGATTGAACATTCTTTACCCCTTCGTTGACTTTGATTGTTTTTTTGGTAAAGTTTCATAGCCAACATTTAATGTAATAGGAATTAGCGTTTTTGCTATAAGTTATATCAAGCCTAAACCATTTAAGAAATAAAGAAAAAATTTTCACTTAATTCAAAAATATATGGGAGATGTTCATGTCAAGTTCACGAGAAGATATTCAAAAGCAGCTTCTTAGTAGCATACCTGCACGGTTAAGAGACAGATTTACTGAGGCAAGCTCTAGTAAAGTATTAGATGTATCGAATTGCGGCATAATGGATCATTACTTATCCCAATATATCATTCCCTTTTTAAATGCTAACCCTAAGATTACCACTTTGAATGTGAGTAATAATCAAATTAAAGATGCTGGCGCGACTGCCTTTGCACGCAATCAAACCCTCACTACTTTGCATATGGGGTATTATAATCAAATTGGAGTTGCTGGTAGGCATGCTCTATCTAATGCGAATCAATTTCGAATGAACTGTTACGATAAAAATAAAATTAGTTTTCTATCTATCATGACGCTTACAAACACCAGCAAGCTGGAACCTAAGAAAAAAGTGCAGGAAGAAATGGCTTTAAATTTAAAAAAGAGAAACACCTTGTTTTTTCAGTTTCGACTAGGTATTAATGGTAATCGCTTAGATAATAATCTAATTAAAATGATTTTAAATTATACTAAACCTAAACCTTGCACAATTTACAATGTAAGGCTTGTTTTACTTAAAGATACAGACTCATTTCAATAAAATTGCGTATTGCGGCGGGTGCAATAAATTATATGTGTCATTCGTTGAATTTATTAAGCAAACAATAGTTATTCAACTTAAAAAATATTTGCGTCTTATGAGCACAAGCTATTACACTTTATCTTTACGGTATTTTTTTAAATTAACCTGTTTTTTATTAAATTGTTTGCAAAACATGCGTAAACTGTTATCAATATTAGGATTTTTACTTATAGTATTAAGTGTACAGCTTATTACTCCTGAAAAATATCACGATGTAAGTTATACCTGGCTTGCCTTACATGTTATCCACCCTGTACAAACTTTTCTGGGTATAAAAAACAAATGCTTAAGTAGTTGCTTTATTAATGCATCATTGTTAGAACAAAAACTTAAAGCTGGTTTGCCGCTATGGGCTGCGCAACAGATTAATAATGATTTACAATCATTTTCTACTCTAACTAGTACTGCACTTGATAACTATTTTACACAAAATACTAATGCCCATAACCAATTAGTGCATATTAAAATTAGAAATAAAAAAATTAAACTAATAAAAAGTCCTATAATAAAATATCCTGGTGCTTTAGAGATTATAATTGATGTTATCCAATATTTAGCAAAAAATAATCTAATACCAGATACTGATTTTATTTTAGGTCTTGAAGACTATTTGATTGCAAATACTATAGTTAATCAATCTATTCCGTTATTCACTTTTGCTAAAGATATAGCACGCCCGATAGAAAAAAATTTTATTTTGGTACCTGATTGGATGAATATTATTCAAGCGTTTATAAACCGTGAATTTGCTGAGAAGAATACCACTTACTATGCTTGGCATGAAAAAAAACCCATTTTGTTTTGGCGAGGTGGTATGTTAGATAGTACTGGATTTCGAAGCAAATTAGTAAATTATGCTAGTCAAGTTCCACATCGCATAGATGCAAAATTTGCGGTTGCCCCAAACCATAATTCCAATACTAATAACATAACTAGCAATTATGTACCTTTGCCTGCGCAATTAGCATATCGTTATTTTATATCTATAGATGGTAAACGCTGCACCTGGGATAGATTAGTATGGCAGCTACAATCCAATAGTTTAGTATTCAAACCAGAAAGTTCACAAATACAATGGTTTTATGGTGGCATAAAAGCAGAACGACATTATCTTTCGATAAAAAGTCTCAATGATATTTTACCTACTATTGACTGGGCTGAATTGCATCCAACTGAAGTGCAAACTATTATTCAAAATGCTAATCGCTTTGCACGAGAAAATTTACAATTAGAGGATTTTTATTTATATTATCTAGTATTATTACAAGCCTATAGTAAAAAATTAATTCTGAACTCATAACCAAATTATTTTTTTTGCTTCATGCAAACCAACATAGCATTTTCCATCATTTGAGTCATTAAAATATTTTTATTAGGAATAGGGGCAAGATAAACACTTCCTGTCCCTTCTAAAACTTGTACAAAAAAATCTTCGCCTGAACTTAAAGTTCCCATGATAGATTTTGTGGGTTTTTGAATAGAAAATTGTAAGTTTGCACTACGTGCAATAATATAAGGACCATTTACTACTAAGCGATCATTAATTAGTTCTACTTTTTCTAATACACCAGGCGAACTAATAATTACTTTCCCTGTACCCGTTACATGGGGTTGTACAAATCCAGTGCCAGACATCATTCCTGTAAAAAAATTATTGACATAAGCTGCAATGTTAACTGATATTTCTGAGGCCCAATACGAATTAGATTCTAAAATGTAAGAGTCATCTTGTAGCATTAATTCATAAAATTCATTAAAAGAGGAAACCAATATGATTTTACCCGTGCCTTCAAAAGTGGGTTTAAAAATGGTAGTACCACTTAAAGTAGATTGTATGAGATTTTTCAGCCCAGGAACTTTCGAATTCATTACTACATTGCCATGCATATATCGCATGGCGCCAGACTCAGTCATGATGGCTTCATTTTGAATGTATGCTTCTACATAATTTACATGATCACGAGATAATATTTTAAAATTTGCCACGATAATCCAAACTTATACAATTTACTTACTAAAATATTGAGGGATATAACTATGATTAGTTTACCTAAAAGTTTAGTATCACATTTATTACAATACTAGACATTTAGTACCAGTTTATCCTATAAATATTATAATAACAATTTTCTGGAAGTCAGTATTTGGATCGGAATGACAAACGGTCGACCACTGGCATAGCCGTGCTAGCATGAGTGACGTAATTCTTATAAGATTGAGTTATGTAATTAACATTTGCCATGTCAGATTGAAAATGACATTTTGGTATGACATTGCTTTCTTTTATATTTTTTCTACTTATGACATCAGCAAATAGACTAAAACATTTTGCATACGCAAATTGCAAAGATCGTGGCGCATGCACATTCATATTGGTGACCACATCATTAAGCCTTGATCTAATTTCTTTATTAAAAACTATTATCATTGCTATTTGACAATGTTCTACGGTACAAAATTCAACACCAGAACGAATTATGGAAATTCTTGCGCGACAATTAGGATTATATTTTAATAAGCTGCTTATTCCAATTGGTGGCTGCTGTCCTGTAGAGAAATGCAATAAATGAGCCTCTGTTCCCGTTTCATCTATAATTACATTGAGAGAACTATCTAATAATACCGTGGCAAGATTTTTTATTACTTCCTCTTGTTGTATAGCGGCACATTTATTGCGCAATTCTTTAAGCGAAAAATAAATATATTTACTTTTAAATATAGTAAGTTTCTTTTCTAAACTAAAATAATCAACTATTAATTCTGGAAATGCTGTTTTGAATAACTGTAATGGATTGCATCCAATTAAAAGAATATTTTCAGGCTCAATAATAAACTCTGAATAACATTTTGCAATACTTTGCTTGAGGAGCATTCTATTTTCTAAATCACCTTGAGGATGACCGTAATCAATAGCAGAATTTAAATCTATCATTTTTTCTATTATCGCAAAATTATCAAGCGTAGATATTTTTTTACAAAAAATTTCTTTTAAATAGCACTCTTTTTCATAATTCCATACCACTGCATACAAATACTCTATAATACTTATTTCTTTTTTTTCTATGGTCGATGCTTCCTGTTGCAATAACTCAAGCGCATTAGCATTTTTCATCCATTCTACTTGTAACTCATGGAAAGATTGTGGCATTACTTTCAAAGGCATGATGACTTGATACCCCCCCTTGAATAAGGAATAAAATGAATAGGGCTGCTGCTCCCAACCTGCAGAAATTTCATGCTGCAAATATATATCCTTGATTTTTAACAGCGTTATTTCTTTCCACTGCAATGTAATATAATTTATAAGTTTACTATAATTTTTGCTATTTAATTGAAAATCAAATTCTGCACTTAAATATTGAAATTTATCCGCTGACATTTTTAAAACTTTTGGTATGGCAGCAAAAAAAGGGCCATTAATTTTTTTTTCGTCTATTAAAAAAGATATTATTTTTATGAAATTCTCTTTTAACCAATCACTTGAGCTTCCAGTTACATTTAATAATTCTTGCCATGAAGTTTTATAGTAAATATTTTTTAAAAAAGGCTTTACCATTTTTAACTTATATGAATGTTCTACTATATATTCCTTCTCTTCTTGCACACAATAAGTACTAATTAACTTTTTCATTTGACTTATTTTAAAGGCATATTTCTTCCAATAATTAAGCATAGCATAAGAAAATTCACGCTCTGGATCAAATTGTCTTATTTCATCCGTATAACTCTTCCATGAAATATTCTGCATACTCAGATCTTCTGAAGAGTTAGCAAAGGCTATTATTTCATCTTTGGGTTGAAGAGGCATAGCTAAACTATCTTGACCATGAATCAATTTATGCAGAATATCTAATAAATTATCTAATTTTTTTTTACCCATTGCGCAAGTTATGCGTAAATATCCTTGTGTTGGATTTGCACCAAAGAAAGATAAAGGAGTTATCATTACCCCTGCCTTAAAAAGTATATAGTAAGCGATATCTTTATCTGAGGTAAGCATCCCATCTTTTAATTCTAAGCCTATTTGCTTCATTTGATTTAAAATTATTATTTCAGAAATTTTTGTGTTAATAAGTTTACTTAAGTTAACCAATACATAAAATCCACCTTCAACTCCCTCAATTGCATTAGGATGCATAATATTTAATTTCTTTAATTTTTCTTCTACATATCGTACCTGGGTGAGATAATAACTTTGCAATAATTTCAGTTCAGAATTAACAACCGTCGGATCTAGGTTGTACATAGCCATTGCATAAGCTTTTTGCAAAAAAACAGGTAAAGGACCCATTTTTTCATTTTCCATATTCAGAATAGTATGCAAATTTTTATTAAAAATAATGCCTATTGCCATACGTTCTCCGGAGGCCGAAAATCCTTTAGTAGCAGAACGTATAATGATTATTTTTTTTAATAAATTCTTATAATGATTTAGAGCAGTTTGGCGAACACTGCTAGAACCATCATGAGAATCAATTTTTTGTGCTAAAAATTCTAATAAACTTGGTCTATTTGACCTATAAGATAATTCTGCGTAAGCCTCATCAATTATTAAAAGACATTGTTCTTCATCTAAAACATCCAAAATTTCTTGCCAATCTTCAGGGCGCATCATATTACCCAGAGGATTATTAGGATTACATATTAAAATAGCATTTATTGGCTTATTCTCTGAATGTGCTTTTAAAACAGCTGCCCGAATTGCACCTGCGGGTAAATGGAATCCCTTATTTGACAAGGTATCTATAGCAATTAATTTATTTAAATTCCCAGGCCCAAAATATAGAGTATAATGTGGAAAAGGGGTAATAATATTTCCACTGGGTCTAAGCTTATTCATGACATTAAAAAGCATATGTAACATTGCCGAGCCGCCTAAGGTAAAAATAATATTTTCAGGCTTAATCTTTACCATATTGGCATCTTTATTATCCAAGCCATACCATTTATTAAGTCCTGCTGCCATGATGGTTCTTGCTTGTAAAGCCTTCTCCTTATAGGCCTCAGCGTTTTTTGCTTGCTGTGCCAATGTATTGGGTCTTGCTGGTGATAAATAAAGCTTATTTATATCGTTACAAATAAGCTTTTTATTTTTGGGCAATAAATTAATACTAATATTATTTTGTAGACATTGACTATACCAATAGTTTAATGCAGAAGCGCATATGTCTTGATTAAGAGGATAAGAAGGATGTCCCATACCAGCAAACATAATCTCTTTCCCTTTTTGCATCATATATTTAGCCCAGAGAGATAAGATAATAATCTCATCTGTAGCTGTTGAAATACTACCATCTGGATATTTTACAATATTATTTTGAGATTCATTCTTGGTAAGCATTTTTATTCCCCCCCCCTAATTATAATTTACATGGCACCGCACTCTATCCAGATAGTTTTATATCACCCCTCACGTATATTAATTTATCTACCAGCAAGAAACAAGGTTTTAATAACCTTTTTTGATCAGTTAAATTCATTAATTCATGAAAATGTATAAAACCAATTTTTTCTTTAATATTGTTACGATGGGTTTCGACCGTACGCTCGGATATTGAAAAGTAATTAGCATTTTGCTTTATAGAATATCCGTTTACCCATAAACTTAAACATTCAACCTCCCGTTTTGTTAATGCTTTATCAACAATTTTTTGTATCAAATTAATTAATTCTTGACAACTTTTGGCCTCAAAATTATCATTAACACTAACACTAACACTTAAGTTAATTGAAAAAAATTCTTGATCTTCTGTATTTAAAATATGATGGGTACCAATAATACCCACTATTTTATTATGATTTACAATAGGTACTTTATTAATTATTACTTTTTCAGTCTTATCTCTATAGGTTCTTATTTCTAGTTTATTTATCAAAGAACTTCCTTGCAATATTTTTTTATCTACCTCTCGAAATCTTATGGCTTCTTCTAGTGAACAAGGCATATCAAAATCGGTCATACCTTTTACCGTCGTTGTATTACTAATACCTAATAGAGTAGTAAAATTTTTATTAGCTCCTATGTAATGCGATTGAGTATCTTTCCAAAAGATTGGATAAGGTAAATTTTCTAATAATGCTTTATTTTCTATATACATAAGCAATTCCCTTCTTTCTTATCTAATAATAAATTAACCACTATATTATCATATTAAAACCAGCTATAATGCAATAAAAATAATTTATAATATAATAACCCACCAAAAAATACGTGTTTTTCCGGATGACTGCAAAATATTCTTAATTTATTATCATACATAAATTACAACGAGCAAATGTAATTGAAGGGCAAGTATCAAAACTATACTCAAAATAAAATATCTTAAATTATTTTAGTATGGTCGTTACGAAAAGGAGGCTAAAGGGAAGCGATGATCATAAAAGAATGGTTTTTTTTAATTTTTGCTGTTTTTTTTGAAGTATTAGGCACTTCAAATCTTAAAGCATCTTCATGTTTTACACGTTTCATACCAAGTATTTATGTATTGATATTTTATTCTTTGGCTTTTTATTTATTATCAATAAGTATTCAAAAATTACCCGTAAACATAGTGTACGCAACCTGGTCTGGGCTAGGTACTTTAACAGTAACTATTATTAGTGTTCTTTATTATAAACAACATTTAGATATTTGGGGAACTATTGGACTTACTTTTATAATAACTGGAACCATACTGTTAAATGCATTTTCCCATACGGCTGTACATTAAATGCTGTACATTAAATAAAAAAAACCCTGAAGCCTTCCAGCCTCAAGGGTTATTTAAGTTTATAAGGTGCCCGGCATTGACCTACTTTCACATGAGAAACTCACACTATCATTGGCGCTGGTCGGTTTCACTTCCGAGTTCGAAATGGGTT
>Ga0302315_10000359_pt1 | contig 52978 bp, 43 predicted proteins | sample III_Palsa_N3_1_FD_200532 | JGI IMG/M metagenome (GOLD analysis project Ga0302315, IMG submission 200532) | Peat permafrost microbial communities from Stordalen Mire near Abisko, Sweden - III_Palsa_N3_1 | ecosystem: Environmental > Terrestrial > Soil > Palsa > Peat permafrost | place: Sweden...
GAGATCACCAGGCGCAGCAGTTGCTGCTCCTGCAAGGTAAGCAGGGGTAATTCCGATCCCTTTCCCGATGGCCCCACGTAGGCGCCGGGATTGACATTGCGGGCGCTGATCACGCCGCTAAAGGGGGCTCTCAGCACCAGGTAATCCCGGGTATCTTCTATTTCCTTGTAGGATGAGTGCGCCGCCACCAAATTGGCGGAATCCGAATTCTTCCTCGCAGCAGCCTGATCCAGGTCATTCTGGGAAATAGTCCCCGGCGTCAGGCTGGTCTCATACATACGGTCGTAATTGGCCTTGCTGGCCAGGAAAATGGCTTCCATTGATTTGATCTTCGCAAAGGCGCCATCTAACTGCGAAGTCAGTTCCGGAGCTTCCAGCGTAGCCAGGAGCTGGCCCGTTTTCACTTCAGAGCCTACGTCCACGGACAATTGTTTCACAAAGCTGTTGACCTTTGCATAGAGATCAACCTGCTGGAAGGCGATTAATTCACCAGGCACCTTGAACGTAGTGGAGAGCTCTCCTTTTTGCAACGGGAATGTATTAACCACCGCAGGGACGGCTGATGCAGTCGTATCGGACTTGTCTTTATCCGTTTTCCCTTTTGCATCGCCGCAGGCCGAGAGCAACCCGGAAGAAAGCAGGACTCCAACGGTTAATCCTGCCACCGTGCGCGAGAAATGAATATTAGTGATTGTCATGCTCATACAATGAAGGAATATAATGTTTACTTTCTTTATCCTCCGGATCCAGGGAAACGGAGTCTGTGGAGGTTTTATTCATGAACCACGAAAATACCAAGGGTAAAATGAACAGGGCGCCGAAAGTGGAAGCCACCAGCCCTCCAATGACCGCACGACCCAGGGGTGTTGCCTGTCCCCCGCCTTCACTAAGGCCTGAGGCCATGGGTATCATCCCTACCACCATGGCTACCGCCGTCATGATAATGGGACGGATACGAAGCCCCGCTGCTTCTTTAGCTGACTCAATGGAATTACCATTCCGCTTCCTTAACTGCTCCGCATTCGTGATGAGCAATACCGAATTGGAAATAGAAACCCCCACCGACATGATCATACCCATATAGGATTGCAGGTTCAATGTATCTCCCGTCAGCGTCAGCATTAACATGGAACCGAACAGAACGGCCGGCACTGTAAAGAGTACGATCAGCGAGACGGTGAAAGACTGGAAATTGGCCGCCAGCATAAGGAAGATCACCACGATGGCCACTATCAGGCCCGTTTGGAGACTGTCAAGAGTGGCTGTCAAGGTCTGACTAAGCCCCCGTATCTCCAGGTGTACCCCTCTAGGCGGATCACCCAATTCAGCAAGCGCTCTCTTTAAGTCGGTGGTAGCCGTACCCTGGTCTGTCTTATACAGGTTGGCAGTCACGGATAGTTCGGAAATAGCGCCGATATCATCCGCTTCTCCATAGGTGGTCCCGGTAGTGATCGTTGCCACATCCCCCAATACAGGCCGGGATGTGTTCTGCAGGATAGGCACCTCCTTAAGGTCCTGTATACTGGTCATCTCATTTTCCGGTACCTCCACCTGCAATTGGTACCCAAGCCCCACTACAGGATCCAACCATACGTTCTTGTCGGTGAACCGGGAAGAACTGGTGGAGGTAGTCAGGGCCCTGGATATGCCTGTTATATCGGCCCCCACCTGGGCGGCGCGTACACGGTCAATATCAATATTGATGGCAGGATAACGTATGGACTGTCCTATCTGAACGTCCCTCATATAAGAGATCTGCTTCAACTTGTCAACGATCTTAAACGCCATGCCTTCGTTCTCCTGGCGGTTCTTACCCGATATCATTACTTCCACGGGAGTGGGAGAGCCCTGGCTGAGGATCTTGTCCGTTAATTCTATGGGTTCGAACGAAACGCGCTCGTCCGGTATATCTTCGTGCATTTTTTTTCGGAAGCGTTCCTTCAGGTCTTCCATGTCCACCTTAAAGTCTTCCTTCAGGGCCACCTGGAGTACCCCATCCTGGGGCCCGCTCATAAACAGGTAAATGGGGTCCGTGGAAAAGGAAGAAGGGTGCTGGCCCACAAAGGCGGAAGTGATAGATATATTATCATGCCCCACCAACGTGTCAAGCACTTTCAGGGTTTGCAGCATTCTGTCTTCGGTCCGCTCCAGGCGGGTTCCATCCGGGGCCCTCAGCCTCACCTGGAACTGGCTGCTGTTAACCCGGGGCAGTACGTCCCTTCCAATATGCAAAAACAATATGGCTGCCAGGGCTGAAATGCCCAGGAAATAGATAATGGTGATCGGGGCGCGCCAGGGGAACATCCGATCCATGAACTTGAGGTACCGGTTCCGGAACCGGTCAAACAAAGGAACTTTTCCATCTTTGTTGCGGTGTGCCGCCTGCAGTTCCACTTTCTTTTCCGGTGAATCCTCGTCCCCGCTAAGGTGAGCCGCTTTGAACTCCTCCTCATCCGTCATTTTCTCCCCATGGGCGCCTTTATGCCCTTTCATCAGCCAGTTGGACATCACGGGCACAAAGGTCTGAGCCAACAGGTAAGAAGTGATCATGGAAAACCCGATGGCCAGCGCCAGGGGCATAAACAAAGATCCCGGGATGCCTCCCATCGTAAAGGCCGGCGCAAATACCGACAGGATACAGAACAGGATGAGGAGCTTGGGAAAGGCAATTTCCTTACACGCGTCCCATATAGCCAGGGATTTGGGCTTGCCCATGTCCAGGTGCTGGTGGATATTTTCTATAGTCACCGTGGACTCGTCCACTAATATTCCTATGGCCAGTGAGAGTCCGCTCAGGGTCATGATATTAATGGTCTGCCCGAAGAGGTTTAGGAATAACACTCCTGATATGATAGAAGTCGGTATCGTAAGGATAACAATCAAAGCGCCCCGGAGGTCCCCCAGGAACAGCAATACCATCAGCCCTGTCAGCAACGCTCCGATGGCCCCTTCACTGAGCAGGCTCTTCACCGCGTTGATCACGTATACCGACTGGTCAAATTCGTAAGACAGCTTTACGTCCGCGGGCAGGACGCTTTGAAACCGGGGAATGGCTTTCTTCAGGTTCTGCACTACTTCCCAGGTAGAGGCATCGGCCGATTTGGTGATCGGCAAATACACCGACCGTTTTCCATTGATCAGGGCATAGCTGCTCGTGATATCCGCCCCATCCTCCACTTTTGCCACGTCCCGCAGGTACACGTTCTGCACCCCCCCTTTCAGCAAGGGTACGTCTTCAAAATCTTTCACAGAGCGAACGGTCGTATTGCTGGGGGCCAGGTAGTTCAAGTCGCCTACACGCACGTTCCCGGCAGGGGAATTCTGGTTACTGATGTCCAGGGCATTCACTACCTGGTCAGGCGTCAGGTTATGTTCCCTGAGCAACTCCGGGTCCACTTTTACGACGATCGTACGGACGTTGCCTCCGAAGGGCGCAGGGGATACCAAGCCGGGTACGGAAGTAAATGAGGCCCTCACGTACACGTTGGCCAGATCCATCAACTGATTGTTGGACCGGGTAGGGCTGCTCAGCACCAACTGCCCGACCGGCAGTGTGCTGGCATCAAACCTAAGTATGAAGGGAGGCTGCGACCCAGGTGGAAAGCTGGCCTGGGCCCTGTTGGTATAAGCCGTTACTTCAGCCGCCGCCTGGGCCATATTCGTACCGGGATAAAAGGTCAGCTTTATCAGGGTCAGCCCCTGGATATTTTTACTTTCTATACTTTGAACACCTGATATGTAAAGCAAGAGGCTTACATATTGCTTACCAAAATAGGCCTCCATTTGGTTGGGGGTAAATCCTCCGTAAGGATGGGAAATATAGATCACCGGCAGGTTGAGCGCAGGGAAGATGTCAATTTTAATAGCAGTGACCGCTTTGACCCCAAAGAAGAACAACCCGGCCACGAGCACTAATATGGAAATAGGTTTTCTAAGTGCAGTTTTTATCAATCCCATGATACAAAGGGTTTAAAATTCATTGATGAACAACGTCCAGTCACCCGTGGCGGCAGCCTTTAACAGCAATGCCTGCCACACATTATTAAAAGCAATATCCCTGTCCGTCTCCGCCCTGTTGAAGACATAAAGGGTCTGGGTGAGGTCAATGATGGTAGTGAGGCCGTTCTTGTATAGAACGCTTTTTTGCAAATAGGCGTCCGAAGCGGCCTTTACCTGTATGGGCGCTTCCTGGTAATTGTCTAAGGCGTTTTTGATCTTGGTCTCCGCCAGCACCCGCTGCGCCGCCAAGCGTTGGCCGATCAATTCGTATTCGTCGGCCAGTCCCAATGAATTGAAGCGCTGGGCGGCTACCTGTTCGTGGATGCGCAGCGGCGTGGTCAGGTTCCATGTCACGCCTATCCCTACCAGGTAATTAGTCCTTTGTATGCCTACTCCCTGTCCATACGAATGGGTGTATGCGTCGGGAAATTGCGCGCTATAATTATAATCAAATCCCGAACCCCTCCCCTGGCCTACCCCGAATAGGGAGAACGTAGGATAATTGTATGTCCTGAGATACTTGGTCTCTTCTTCGCTCACATTGATACGGCTCCGGTAAAACTTCAATAACGGGTGGTCCTGTGGATTGACGGTAGCCGCACTTCCCAGGGAAGAAGGGATCCTAGTAATAAACTGGGTATCGAGGGTAAACGGCTGCGCCGGGACGCCCATCAATTGCGCCAGGTCATTTTCCCGTTCCTGTTCAAAGTCGATAGAATTTGTCAGCGCGATCTTTGCGCTGGATACTTCGGCATTGGCCTGGGAGGAATCTACTCCCGGATTCAATTGCCCTTTTACTCTGGCCATCACCACCTTCTGTACCGCCATCGCCCTTTCCAGGTTACTCTGCTGGGCGAGGATCAACTGCTGGGCCGCCAGCAGATTCAGGTAGGCCCCTGCCACGCGGATCTGTTGCTCAAATGTTTCCTGGGACAGATCACTGGAATCCTGCGCTAATATGCGCCTGGCTACTTTCACTTTTTCTTTGGCCCTGCCAAAGGAAAAGAAATCCCAGTTGATATTCGCCAGATACAAGGACCCAAATGCCGCATTTCCACTCTGGTCTGGTAAGACCGGGCCGGAAGAGGATACCGTCAGACCCCTGTAACTATAAAGGGGGCCATTCTGCCCATTCACCGTGCCGTAATCCTGCTGTCCCGAAAGAGTGAAATCCGGTAGATATTCCCTGGAAGCCTCCTTTACGGAGGCCTGGGAAGAACGGACATAATTGGCTTTCGCTTTCAGCGTAGGATAGTTGACCATGGCGGTCTGGATGGCCTGCTTGAGTGTAAGAACCTGTGCCTCACAAAGATTCAATGAATTTCCGGCCCATACGATCAATAAAATGAAGATCCGATGTTTAAACATTATGCTAAGTAGATTAAAGAAATAGTCAAAGTCTTAACAGTGGTGTGGCAGGCAGGGCAAAGGTACGTTGCTTTTATCATGAGCAAAATGAATTAACTTTGTGGGATCCATTAATTATTCTAATAATTAGATTAGTTAGCACACAAAACCTGAGGCCATTGTCATGAATATTGGACTACATCATTTCAGGCTGGTGGACACCATCGTTAAAGAAGGCACACTTACCCGGGCCGCGGAGACCTTGCACCTTACCCAGTCAGCCCTCAGCCACCAGTTGAAGGAATTGGAACTGGAACTGGAGATACCCATATTTTACAGAAAGGGAAAACGGCTGGAATTATCGGACCATGGCACCCGCTTTTTAAACACCGCGGAAAAGATCTTGTCTGAACTGACTTCACTGGAAGCGGATATCCGGCATATCAAAGACGGGGATACCGGCACCCTGCGTGTAACCACTCAATGTTATACGGCCTACCATTGGCTTCCCCGCATCATCAAATATTATAAGAAGACATCTCCCGGCATGATCATCCATGTGGTTTCCGAAGCCACCTACGTCCCTTTGGAATATCTCCTGAAAGGAGACCTGGATATAGCCATTGTACGTAATAAACTGGATAATCCCCGGATACATTATGAACCCATCTTTGAGGACCAGGTATATGCATTGGTGTCCAAACAACACCCTATCGCCGAAAAAAAATTGGTGACCCCGGCTGACTTCCAGGACCAGGAACTGTTCATCCCTTATAATGACCCGGCGTCCGGGAACGTTCCAGTAGTGGAAAACATGCTGAGGGCCCATCAAATAACGCCAAGGCATATTCATCGGATCCACTATACGGATGCCATCATTGAAATGGTGGATGCCAACCTGGGTATAGCCACCCTGGCAGATTGGATCGTAGAGCCATACCTAAAAACAAAGGATATTGTAAAGATCCCCCTGCCGCCGGAAGTTGCCAACCGGACATGGTTCGCTGCTACCTGCAAGCAAACCCCCAATATCAGGAACTTCCTAAACTGCCTGAAACTCCATTTCTCGGATATGACCATGAAACTGCCGGCCGAATAGGGAAAAAGGGAGGAAGCCGTATTTTTTAACGAACTTGCTGTGGAGGGAAGAATAAACTATGCGATATGAAGCTCTAACGATAAAAGATATTGCCAAAGCGCTCAATATTTCCATTTCAACTGTTTCCAAGGCCCTGAGAGACAGCCATGAGATCAGCGAATTGACAAAGAAGTTAGTCGTAGATTATGCAGAGGCCAACAACTACAAGCCAAACCCCATTGCACAAAGCCTGAAAAAAGGACTCAGTATGTCCATAGGAGTTATTGTTTGCAATATTGACAATAACTTTTTCTCCCAGGTCATCAATGGGATTGAATCTGTAGCGTGTGATAAGGGGTATAATGTCATCATTACCCAGAGCCATGAATCCTATGTGAGGGAGTGCGTGAACGTCGATCATTTATCTTCCCGATCAATTGACGGGCTCATCGTATCCCTTTCCGCCGAAACAACGGAAGTGGATCATTTTAAAGAATTGCACCGGAAGGGATTACCCATCGTCTTTTTTGACAGGATCACCAGGGAGATTGATACGCATACTATTATCTCCAATAACTTCAAGGGCGCCTACCAGGCCACGGAGCATCTGATCGGACAGGGGTACAGGCGCATCGCAACCATCACAAGCTCTAATAGCCTTTCAATCACAATGGAACGGCTCCACGGGTATAAACAGGCGCTCCTGGATCACGGATTACCCATTGATGAAAACTATGTCAAATATTGCAGCCATGGAGGTATGATCGACGAAGAAACGCAGCAGGCCATCTGGGAACTTTTCCAGGAAGACCCTCCTCCGGAAGCGATCTTTACGGCATCGGACCGGTTAAGTACCACTACTTTCAGCCTCATGAAAGAAATGGAGGTCGATATTCCCCGTCACATTGCTTTAATCGGTTTCACTAATTCGGTCTCCGCGCATATATTCAACCCTCCATTGTCCGTCATCGTTCAACCGGCTTTCGAAATGGGCAAACAATCCACGGAGTTGCTGATACAACTTATTGAAAGCAAAAGGCCGGTTACGAAATTTGAGAAAAGGGTATTGGACAACGAAATCAAGATCCGGGCATCCAGCTTACGGCCCTAACTGGAGGTGTTTCAGCCGGAGCAGGGCTTCCATATAATAATAATCGGCATAAATGATCGAAGCGTCAATTTCTCCACCGGAAGGCTTATTGCCGGTGGAATGCAGAAGAAAGGCCCTATTCTGATTTCCGCTCCTGTAAGGGGCGGCCGACAGGGAAGACAACATGGCCTCTGCCTGTGACCTGTAGTATCGCGCGAGGGAAGGATCTTTCACATAGCCGGACAATTCCAGCAGTGCAGACGCAGCAATGGCCGCCGCCGAAGCATCCCTGGGTGCTTTGGGAATAGAGGGATCATCAAAGTCCCAAAAAGGTATCCTGTCTACAGGAAGCCTTTTCAAGTAAATGCCGGCTACTTTTTGGGCAAAGTTCAGAAAGCGAGCGTCCCTTGTTTCCCTGTAACACATCGTAAATCCATAGATCGCCCAGGATTGTCCCCTGGCCCACATGGAAGAATCTGAATAACCCTGTACCGTAACCCCCTTTATTCTTTTACCCGTCACCGTATCATATACCACCACATGGTAAGCCGAATAGTCCGGGCGGAAGTGATTCTGCATGGTTGTCTCCGCGTGTTTCATCGCGATATCATATAATCGACGACTTCCCCCGTTCCTGGCGGCCCAGAAGAGTAATTCCAGGTTCATCATATTGTCTACAATGGTATTATGCGGCCAACCCATTCTCTGCCTCATGCCCGGCCAGGACAGGATGGTCCCTACCCTGGGATTAAACAAGGTAGCCAGGGAGTCGGCGGAGGCCAACAGGATGCGTTTGTAAGCTGTATCCCCCGTCAACCGATATCCTTTCCCAAAACTATTATACAGGATAAATCCCAGGTCGTGGTCAAAGTTGTTACGGAAGGCAATGGGCGCCAGGGCCCATGTAACACGATCCGCTTCCCGTTTCCATACTGGGTCGCCCGTATATTCATAGGCGAACCACAGGATACCTGGGAAAAAGCCGTTGGTCCAATCACCTATCCTCGCAAACTGCCAGTCAGTCTTATTGCCGTCTATGGTGCGGGGCATCCCGTCCATTTCTTTGATCATAGCCGTATCGAGCGCCACTTTGCTGACGCAATAGTCAAGGGAGGAGACAGGGTTAAATGTCTGAGATCTGCATTCGTTAAATGCGCCGGTCGCCAGGCTTCCTAAAATCAGGTATTGAATCAATTTATTCATTTGGCAGGTAGATCTTTTGCTTTCCGTCCCTTAAAAATAAACGTACCATTTGCATTAAAGCAGGGGATTGCATTTTTTATTTACGAAAACGATGTAATTCTGTCCTGGAATTAAGCAGGACGTGCTGCATAGGATATTGGAAAATAATTGTTATAATTACACTTTATAATTTTATACCACTGCTATGCACAAAATTAAATCCAGCCTTTTGCTGCTCCTGTTGGGAAATGCCACCCTCTGCCTGGGCCAGGCCACCGTCAGTGTTAAGGTCCCTTCCCCAACCGATTCCCATACGATCAGCCGGTATATTTACGGCCAGTTTGCCGAACACCTGGGAAGGTGCATTTATGACGGTTTCTGGGTAAATGATTCCGTTCAGGTGGCAAAAAAAGACAGGATCCGGCTGGATGTGGTGGAGGCCCTTAAGAAAATCAGAATCCCCGACCTGCGCTGGCCCGGGGGATGCTTTGCGGATCAATACCATTGGAGCGACGGGATCGGTCCCCGGACAGCACGCCCCACCCGTGTTAATACCAGTTGGGGAATGATACCCGAAGACAACAGCTTCGGCACCCACGAATTCCTTGAACTCTGCGACCTGATCGGTTGCGAACCCTATATTGCCGGCAATGTAGGCACCGGCACTCCCCAGGAGATGGAAAACTGGCTGGAATACCTCAACTACAACGGAAAAAGCACCCTTACCGATCAGCGTAAGGCAAACGGGCACGAAGCGCCCTACAAAGTTTCTATCTGGGGAGTAGGCAATGAGAGCTGGGGATGCGGAGGAAACATGACCCCGGAGTTTTACAGCAATCAGTTCAAGCGATATGCGGAATTTTGCAAGGATTACCCAGGGGCACCCCTGAAAAGAATCGCTTCAGGCCCTAATGGGGATGATTATAATTGGACTGAAGTCTGTATGAAAGAGATCGGCTCGGATATGTGGGGATTGTCTCTTCATTATTACACCGTAGTAAATAACTGGAGCCACAAGGGATCCGCAACCGCCTTCGGGGAGGACGAATATTTTATGGGGCTGAAAAAATGCCTTTTCATGGATACGCTGATTGAAAAGCACAGTGTCATCATGGATAAATACGACCCGAAGAAGCAAGTATCCCTTTGCGTAGACGAATGGGGCATCTGGACGGACCCTGAACCGGGCACCAACTCTTCCTTTCTGTACCAGCAAAACAGCCTCAGAGATGCCCTGATTGCGGCGACCACGCTCAATATCTTCAACAACCATTCGGACAGGGTCCGCATGGCTAACCTTGCCCAGGTTGTCAACGTCCTGCAGTCCCTGATCCTTACTAAGGGAAGCCAGATGCTGCTAACACCGACCTACCATGTGTTCGACCTGTATAAAGTACACCAGGACGCAGAATGGCTGCCCCTCCAATTGAGCAGCCCCCTGTATACTTTCCAGGGACAGTCCATCCCCGCGGTAAATGCATCGGCTTCCAAGGACAAACAGGGACTTATCCATATTTCCCTCGTGAACCTGGACCCTGCTAAAAAGATCACGGTTTCTGCCGCCATTGAGGGCATTACCGGCCATACAGCTTCCGGGCTTGTGTTGACATCCGGCAAATTCACCGACATCAATACGTTCGAACAACCAGACAAGGTTCATCTGGTATCTTTTAAGGACTTCAGCGCAAGTGGAGGCCAATTATCGGTGACCCTGCCTCCGGCTTCGGTGGTGGTGCTGGAATTAAAATAGGAAAGGACTACTTTTATTGGATGCCAGACAAATACCAGGAAGAAGACATAGCAGATAGAATTGCCCGATCCGAATCGCGGATTTTCAAAGCCGTTTTTCCCAATACGACCAATCACTACGACACCCTTTTCGGCGGTACGGCCATGCAATTGATGGACGAAGTGGCCTTCATTACGGCTACCCGGTTCTCTAAAAAAAGGGTGGTCACCGTGTCTTCGGAGAAGATCGACTTCAAGCATCCTATACCAGGAGGCACCATTATAGAACTCATTGGCAAGGTAAGTCATGTGGGCAATACCAGCCTAAAGGTTCAGGTCGACATTTATGTGGAAGAAATGTATTCCTTCAGCAGGGAAAAAGCTATCACGGGCCAGTTCACGTTTGTGGCGGTGGGAGAGAACAAACAGCCGGTAAGGATTATTTGACCGGCCCTCAGTTCAGGTTCGTGACGCGTGTCATTTGACGACACAGGAAATGCATGACTACCCAGGCAACCAGGTAGGCAAATCCGCAAATTACAAAGATGATGTTGTAGCCCGCCGAAAGGTGTCCCAATAACTTAAAATGATCGAGTAACCGCCCGATAAAAAAGGGAAATAAGATCCCGCCTACGGAACCGGCCATGCCACCGATACCCACTACGGAACCGACTGCGTGCTTGGGAAACATATCCGATGCGGTCGTGAAGATGTTGGCGCTCCATGCCTGGTGAGCCGCGGCGGCAAGGCTTAACAAGCCCACTGCCACCCATACGTTATCCGTAAAACGAATGAACATGATTGGGAGAACGCAAAGGGCGAAAAGGAACATGGCCGTCTTCCTGGCCTTATAGACAGGCATCCCCCTTTTAATGAACCAACCGGACAGATGCCCTCCCATGATGCTCCCGAAACTGGACACCGTGTATAAGATGGACACGTCGATCCAGGATTTGCTGAGGTTCATCCCAAAAGTGGTATTGAAATAGGAAGGAATCCAAAACAGGTAAAACCACCAGACCGGGTCTGTCAGGAACTTGCCCAATACAAAAGCCCAGGTCTGTTTCACTCCGAGTACCTTTCCCCACGAGATGGGTGTCGGCTTTTCCGTTAGCGCTTCTTCTCCTTCGTCGCTGTGGATATAGTCAAATTCCGCTTCGCTGAGGCCCTTTGCCCGGGCCCGGGCTGGCGTATCATAATAACGGTACCAGAATATCAGCCATATAAAGCCAATCGCCCCGGTCCAGATAAAAGCAGACCTCCATCCAAAACGAATGAGCAGCCACGCTACGGCAGGAGGACCTATCATGGCGGCTACGTTGGAGCCGCTGTTGAAAATGCCTGTGGCGAGCGCCCTTTCCTTCTTGGGGAACCACTCTGCCACTCCTTTGATGGCGGCAGGAAAATTCCCGGACTCGCCCAGCCCAAGCGCCGAACGCGCGATCCCGAAACCCAGTGTGCTCCGTACAATGGAATGCGCCATGGCAGAAAGGCTCCAGACGATAATGGATAATACATAGCCCAGCTTGGTGCCGATGATATCTATGAACTTACCGAATAGGAAAAGCCCCACCGCGTAGGCGGTGGTAAAAGCGATCACAATATGACTGTAGTCTTCCTCGGACCAGTTAAATTCGCGGCCCAACGTATCCTTAAGCAAGCCGATCACCTGCCGGTCAAGGTAATTGATCGTGGTGGCAAAAAACAGCAGGGTCACAATGGTCCACCTGTATTTCCCTATTGCATTTCCGGGCATCGTCTGAATTTTTATGATCGGCTACGTCCTGATAGGCCGCTACCTTAGTGTGGCAATATCCACGGCATCCATATCCGTGTAGGTATAATTTTCACCCGCCATACCCCAAATAAACGCATAATTTGCCGTTCCGCAACCGGAATGAATAGACCAGGGCGGAGAAATAATGGCCTCGTGATTGTTTACCACAAGATGCCTGGTCTCTGCAGGCTCTCCCATCAAATGAAAAACGCGGTGATCCTGCGGGATATCAAAATAGAAGTATGCTTCCATCCTGCGTGTATGGGTATGCGCCGGCATTGTATTCCAAACACTCCCTTGCTCAAGGATCGTCAGTCCCATGACCAGTTGGGCGCTCTGTATCCCCTTATCATGGATGTATTTGTAAATGGTCCGTTTGTTGGCCGTAAAGGCGTCCCCGGTCTGGACTGGAGACGCTTGCTCTTTGGTATACCGAGTATTCGGATACGTTTGGTGCGCGGGAGAAGATAAAAGATAAAAGACGGCCGGATCACCTGAATCCTTACTACTGAATACGACTTCCCCGGTGCCTTTCCCGAGATAAATGCAATCCAGTTTGTTTGCGGGGTATGAAATACCATCTGCCTCTACGACCCCGGAGCCTCCCACATTGATGATGCCTAATTCCCTTCGTTCCAAAAAATATCCGGCCTTTAATTCCGCTTCGTTTTGTAAAGGGATTTTGTCCTTTACAGGTTTTACGCCACCGACGATGACCCTGTCAAAATGTGAATACACCAGCTTGAGCTGATCGTCCTGCATCAACTGCTGCACCAGGAATTGACGGCGCAGACTTTCGGTATCCATGCGGCTCGTCTCTGCCGGGCTATTTTGAAATCTTATTTCCATATCCGTTATTTTTTTTTGATTATCTCCCCATCCAACCGCCATCCACGGTCAGTATCGTTCCATGTACGTAATCTGAGGCGGCCGAGGCTAAATATACGGCCGCTCCTTTCAGGTCATCCGGTGAACCCCACCTGCCGGCAGGGATCCTGGAAAGGATCGCCTGGCTGCGATCCGGATCATTCCTTAATGCTTCCGTATTATCTGTGGCTATGTAACCAGGGGCTATGCCATTTACATTAACTCCGCGGGAGGCCCATTCGTTGGCCAGCGCCTTGACCAGGCTGGCTAATGCGCCCTTACTGGCTGCATACCCGGGGACGTTTACCCCTCCCTGAAAGCTCAGCAGGGAACACGTAAAGATGATCTTACCTCCTCCTTTTTCCAACATATCTTTTCCAAACTCCCTGGCCAGAATGAAGGGGGCGTCCAGGTTAACGGACATGACCCTGTCCCAATACTCGTCGGGATGCTCGGCAGCAGGTTTGCGCATGATCGTACCCGCATTGTTGACGAGGATCTCTATAGGGGTGTGATGTGTCCGGACCGAGCGGACAAGGTCATATACGGAATCCCTTTCCGAGAGGTCGGTTTTATACGCCGTGAATTTTCTCCCTAATGCTTCGACCGCTTTGCCTATGTCACTGCCTTCTGTTTCCAGGGAAGCGGCGGCGCCTATAATGTCTGCACCGGCCTCCGCCAGCGCCAGGGAGATTGATTTCCCAATACCTTTGTTGCATCCGGTGACCAACGCCGTTTTGCCTGTGAGATCAAACAACCGTAACACATTCATCGTATAAAAGTAAAGGCTGCCTTCATTGATGTGTCAAATTGACCATTCTTTATTTACTACAACGTTTTCAAAAACTTTACCGTCACCAATAATTGGCCCAAATGACGCTGCGTGTGTTCGGCCGCATGCACGAGCAGGCCGATCACGTTCGTGGGAATTTGGGCGCGGCCGATGCCCCTGGGCTCCAGTAGTGTAGCCGAATCTGTGGCCCGGAGTTGGGAGAGCGCCAGGTCCACCTGCCGGTCAAAACGGGCGACTAGTTGGGAGACCGACGAAGAGGGACGACCTTCCATGGAAAGTGCAAAAAGTTGTCCTTCGTCAAGGGCTTCACCCCGGGCATACGTAAACAACCGGTCCAGCACACCTGACAGGTGCTGGAGATGAAATCCCACAGATGCCACTCCTTCCGGTTTTTCCCAAAGCAATTCATCCGGAAAGCCCGGCATCATTGCATCGACTTCTTCACGGGCCTGGAGCAGGGCATGAGCAACCGGCTGCAGGAGGGGAGGTATCCCCGCCACCGGTCCGCGCATCCAGACTTCGCGTGTGGTTTCCATTTAATGCCTGGGTTTAATTCTCATCGCACCTGTGGAGCTAATTTCCATTCAATGCGGGGAGGTTGTTATTTCCTTTCAAATACCTTTCCAGGTACTGATAAGAAACGTTTTGTATCAACAAATAGCTTTCCAGGTTGTAGGCGGCGCCGTGGGCGCCGGGGGGATAGATCCTCAGATCCACGTCCTTGCCGGCATTGGTAAGCGCCGTCAGTAATTGCATGGTATGGGCGGGATGTACATTGTCGTCGCTCATGGAATGGATCAGGAGGAGGTGCCCTTTCAGGCCGGCAGCATGTGTCATGTCCGAACTATTCCTGTATCCTTCTTCATTCTCATGCAGGGGCGCCATGTAACGCTCCGTATAGATGTCATCGTACAATCTCCAGTCCGTTACCGGTGAATTGGCTATGCCCACCGCAAATACACCCGGATGAGTCAGCATGGTATACGTGGTGCTGTATCCCCCATAGCTGGTTCCCATGATGGCCGTCTTCGTGCTGTCCACGTAAGGCAGACTGCCCAGATAACGGGCTGTTTCTGCAAAGTCGTTACTTTCCCATTTACCCAACTGCTTGTAAACAGCCTTCATAAAATCACGCCCGTAGTTGGCCGATCCCCTGTTGTTCACGTTCACCACGATATATCCGTTCTGCGCCAGCCATTGACCCCAACCGTCAAAGTTAAACTGATTGAAAACTTCATGGGATTCGGGACCTCCGTAAACATTCATCACCAAAGGGTAACGCCTGGTAGAATCAAAATGCAAGGGTTTGATCATGGAGCCATCGAGCCCTACCCCGTCTGAAGTCGTAAAATGAAACAATCCGGTTGGAGCATAGGCATGCGATTCCAAAAACGATTTTGTGCCACTCCCGTCTGCCAGAACCTTCAATGTTTTCCCTTGGTTATCACAAAGGGCCACCTGCTCCGGTGTATGTATGTCGGAATAGCTATCCAGGTAATATTGGGTGCTGGGGGACATATTAATGCTGTGATAACCTGGGGTCTGGGTCAGGCGTTGCTTGCCCGAACCATCGAATTTCACGGAGTATAACTGCTGCTCCAGGGGAGAGGCTTCCGCCGACAAGTAATAGATGGTTTTGTCCGAAGCATCGATGCCGGTCACCTTGATCAAATCCCAATTTCCCTGTGTGACGGGATTCAGGAGCTTTCCATCGTATCCGTACCGGTAGATATGGTAATACCCTGACCGATCGGATACCCAGAAGAACTCCCTGGACGTAGAGGGGAAATACATCATGTCATCCACAGCGGTATAGAAATTGAATATCGCCATCCATGTATTGTTCTTTTCTTCAAGCACTACGTGATGTTCACCCGTGCGCACATTGAAAAAATACAATTTCATGTGATTCTGGGCCCGGTTCAGGGTCATGAGCGCTACGACGTCGGGGTCACTGGTCCAGTAAATACGGGGAATATAAAAGTCGCCGGTTTCATCGGGCGTAAGCCATACGTTCTTGTGCGTATGCACGTCCAGGACGCCTATCCTGACGGAAGGATTCGGGTCCCCCGGATCAGGAATGGGGATCTGCTCATATTCCGGGTGGAGCCCTTCGAAGTTGGTCATCTGGAAAATGGGCACCTTGCGTTCGTTAAACTGCCAATAGGCAATATACTTGCTGTCAGGAGACCAGTTCCATGCCTGTGCTTTACCAAACTCCTCTTCATATACCCAATCATAATATCCGTTAAATACGTCTTTGACCGTATCATGGGTGAGGGCGAGCTCCTTGCCCGTTGAAAAATCATAAGTAAACATGTTCCCATTGCGGACAATACCTACCATGGAACCATCCGGGGACAATTCCGCACTGCGGGCTTCTTTGGCAGCCAGTTTCAGGTCCCCCGCCGCCAGGGAATAGACATAGAAGTCCGATACCTCAGAGCGGCGGAATATTTTTTTCGCATTTGATTTGAACACCAAATGTTTGGAATCGTGTGACCACTGGAAGGATTCGTAAGAGAAGGCGTTCTGTGTTCCCGGGAATTTCAGGGCCTTATCTCCGAAAATCAGGGTGTCTTCCAGGGAAGCCGGATCCATGGTACGGATCTGATCCTTCCCTGTCTGTTCTATAGTGGATATATAGGAAAACCGTTTACCTCCATCGATCCAGTTAACACTTTTCGGCCCCTGGGTCTCTCCAAATTGAAAGGAAGAAAAAATAGCGTCCTTTAAATCAGTGAATTCCTTTTTTTCCTGGGCCTGTAACGCAAGCGGACAAATGAAGGCGATCAAAACGATCCAGCGCATGAGATAAATTTGGCCCAATGTAGCACTTTTGCCCTACATCTCCAGGCTGCTGGGTTCTCCGGGCGTCAGCCAAACGAGCTTCTTCGCCAGGTCTGATCCCGAAATCCGCTGGTGGGTCTCTGCGGGCGTTTCCAGGAAATGCTCCCAACCTTCCATGTGGGTTGGAATAAGTCTGTTTATGCTCATTAACCTGGCTACCTTAATGGCTTCTTCCACAGTAAAAGTTAAATATTCGTCTCCTATCAATGCGGGAAAGCCGGCCTTACCCAAGTGTAATATGGCTGTGTCCACCCTGAAGCGGCGCGCTACGTCGTATATCCCTTCAAACAATACCGTATCCCCCGAAATATATAAAGCTCCCTTTTTCTGCCCGTCCCATTCTATGACAAAGCCCAACACATGTCCGGCCATCAGGTGAAGCTCTTGTGTAGTAGCGTGCTGGCAAGGCGTTCCGGTTATCCTCAGTCCCGGTACCTTGTCCGTCTTTATGAACACCGGCTCCCATTCGTCGATGCCCGTGACGTTTGGCTGGTCCAGCCGACCCCTGGCTTCTTTGGTAGTGATGACCCTGGGAACGGTCCTGATGAATTCCCTACCTCCATCGTCCAGGTTATCCTGATGCTGGTCGTGGCTCAGCAGCACCAGGTCCACAGGGCCTATAGACGCTGCATCGATAGCCGGGGAGCCTGTCTTGATCAAAGTTCTGCCGGAGCCCGAAGCATAGCTTCCTCCTGCCTTGTCAAAAGTGGGGTCTGTTAATATTACAAAACCATTAATGTCAATCCGTATACAAGCGGTGTCGATTTGAGTAAACGTAACATTCATGTAACAAAAGTGCAGTAATTTGGCCGCTTATGCAAGACGCATTCTACCGCACTGAAGGGGATATCAATTCATCCGCCGCCCGCAAGCAGTGGTATACTGTTATCCGTCAGGGAGAAACCGCCCGTTACCTGGACGAAGACGAGCGATATTTTCTGCACCAATCCATGTCTACCCCCTGCCTGGACGTACTCCAATCCTGCGAAGGGATCTACCTGACGGACAAGCAGGGAAAAACCTATATGGATTTTCACGGGAACAATGTACACCAGGTCGGATACAGGAACCCCTTTGTCATCGGGCGCGTCAAAGCCCAAATGGACGAGCTCCCCTTCAGCCCGAGGCGATATACCAATGAACCGGCCATAGCCCTGGCCGCCAAACTCGGCAGCCTGATGCCGGGGGACCTGAACCGCGTACTATTTGCACCGGGGGGAACCAGCGCCGTTGGAATGGCCCTAAAGCTGGCCAGGCTGGTCACCGGCAAGCACAAGGTTATTTCCTACTGGGACTCTTTTCATGGCGCCTCCCTAGACGCCATCTCTGCCGGCGGAGAGCGGGAATTCCGCAAGGGTATGGGGCCTCTGATGCCGGGAGTGGAAAGGATACCACCCCCGGAAACCTACAGAGGAATACTGAAAGGGGAAGGCGGTTCCGATATGGCTTACGCAGAATACCTGGAATATGTGATTGAAAAGGAAGGGGAAGTCGGGGCGTTCATCGCGGAGACGGTGCGCAATACGGATGTTCAGATCCCTTCATCAGCCTACTGGAAAAAAGTACGGGAGATCTGCACCCGCCATAACGTGTTACTCATCCTGGACGAAATACCCATCGCCTTCGGCCGCACCGGACGTATGTTTTCCTTTGAACACTACGACATTGAGCCTGACATTGTTTGCCTGGGAAAGGGCCTGGGTGCGGGCATCATCCCTATGGCGGCCATGGTGACCAGGGACAAATATAATATTGCCGCAGACGTCTCCCTGGGTCACTACACCTTTGAAAAGAATCCTTTGGGCAGTGTGGCGGCCCTGGCCATGTTGGAATACCTGGAAAAAAACAATATCCTGGCAAAGGTGCAGGACGACGAAGGTTTTATGCGGGAAAGGCTCGGAGCACTGATGCAAAAGTATTCCATTATCGGGGACGTGCGCGGCAAAGGGCTGCTCTGGGGTGTGGAATTGGTGAAAGACCGGATCACCAGGGAGAAGGCATTGCACGAAGCCGAGCAGGTCATGTATGGCTGCCTGGAAGCGGGGCTCAGTTTTAAGGTGTCCCAGGGAAATGTATTGCAGCTATCGCCCCCGCTGATCATCGCCCGGGAGGAATTGAACCGGGCCCTGGGCATACTGGAAAACGAGTTAGCGCGGCTGCACTAACAGGGCCGTCAACCCTTGCGCATACCATCGAGCCAGGTAGTCATTCGGATGTAATGGGTTCACAATGCAATCCTTCGCCTTTTTTTGCCCGTAAATATAGCCGCTCAGGGTGGTCATATCGAGGTTGACGACGCCGGCGCCTTCCAACTGCTGTAAGACGGTATTATAACCCAGCAAATTCGACTTATACCAATCTGCCCTTCCATCTGAGTTTTTCAGGTACCCGGGATCAAATTGCATATTGGACAAAAGGATAAATTCCACCGGAGGGTTCATACGCCTGATCCGGTCCATGATTGTTTTAATGTGATCCCGGAACTCCGGAGGCGTCATTCGCCAAAAATCGTTCATTCCGAAATCAAGGATCACTACATCCGGATGCAAGGGGCTGACGTAGTCATCTGCATATTGCGCTCCCCAATCAACGGCTGAACCGGGGAGGCCCGCGTTCAAAAGGGTAATGTGTGTGTCTCCGTATGCCTGGCGAAGGCCGCGGGCGAACAGGTCAACGTACGTAGGCATAAAGGGAGCCACACTGTCATAACCGCTGACGTCCATGCCACGGGTGATACTCATGCCATAGGCTACTATTCTCAGCGGCAGGCGGGCGCGCAATTTCGCCGTTGCGCGGGGCAACCTGTCTCCCTTGTAGAAGGGAATGGGGCCCTTAAAAGCATCCTTATGCGTGTAGGTGACAACCACCCATTCGGACTGAAGAGTAAACCAGGCAAAGTCCTTCTTCATCTCAAAAGAAGTATCCGCCCGGAAAGGCATTCCCGATCCCGGAGCCCGGGTGATCATCCTTCCACTGACGCTATAGTCGGTACCCGCCGAGTAAACCGTTTTCCCGTCAAAGCTTTGGACCGACAGGATATGGTCCGGGGCATATAACAACCGGCCGTCTGCAGGTCCACCTTCACTGGCATACATCAGTACGGTTTCATTGTAGACGGTGTCCCCTTTCCAGAACGGTTTCATATATTGGTCCAGGTCGCACAAAGGAGCGTGCGTTTTTAACGGCCCCGCCGCATGTAGATTTTCAATGAGGCTGTCTACGTACACATATCCGGCTGCCGTATCCTTAACGACACCAAACGTCATAGACCGGGCAAGCGCAGGGGCCTCCGTATAATATCCCGTATTTTGGAAATCCGTATCTGAAACCGGGCCTCCCATGTAGCGAAGGAGCAGGCGCCCCTGTATGTCATAAAAATTGACGTAGGAGTACCCTTTCACACCTGGCAGGTTCGAACGGACACGGGCATTAAATGACACGACGGACAAGGGTGATAAGGGGACGGTCCGGCTGTTGCTGTCCGGACCCGGGCCCAGGCGGACGGCTTGATTGACCTTCGATACGACCTGATCGTCCGGAGTGGCGGCTTGATTGCGCTGAGCCGCCAGCGGGCTATTCCACAGCATTCCCAACAGCAGGACACCAGCCATCATCGCTCCTCTCACAGTGTTGGATCCCATTTGCATAAAATATCATTAATTTTAAGCGTGCATGATTATTTGCTTTTCATAGATACGGAAGCCTCCGGCTTACCCAAAAACTGGGAGCTGCCTTATTCGGCTGCCGGCAACTGGCCTTATGCAGTGCAGATTTCCTGGCTGATATTCGACAAGGAAGGGATAAAGGTAAAGGAGGAAGACCATTATATCAATGACAATGATTTCACCATCAGTCGGGAAGCATCGAACGTACACCATTTACGCCCTGATTTCCTGGGGATCAATGGCAAGCGCCGAAAAACCATCCTGCGTCTGCTGACTGAAGACATTCACCTATATCAACCCATGCTGGTAGGTCATTTCCTGGACCTGGACCGTCGTATCATCGGGGCGGAATATTTCAGGGCGGATCTACAAGACCCTTCGACGGGTCTCGCGGGGTATTGTACGATGAAGGGCACCAGTCACTTACAACCCAATCCCAACCTGCGCTACCTGCGCCTGGGAGACCTGTACCATCTTTTGTTCGGTGCTTCCCTGGAACATCCGCACGACGCCCTGGCCGACGCAACAGCGACTGCCGCCTGCTTTTTTGAATTGAGGAAAAGGGGACAGATCAAACCTGAAAACATCTCAATTGCTACCCGACTATGAATCAAAAAGCGGAATTCCTAAGAGGTGTCATCCCTTTCAATATACTCCCCAAAGAAGAACTGCAGCGGACCGCCGAGCAATTGCAGGAAGTGAAATATAAAAAAGGTTCCCTGATCTATCAACAGGGCGCGACCCGCATGAAAGGAGTGGATATTATTGCCGGTGGCGGCTACGAATCCTTTTTTTACGACGGCAGCCATCATAAAAGATTGGTGGAATTCCATGGAAAAGGCTTTTGTTACGGAGGCATTTCCCTGCTCCTGAATAGGAAACAGTCCTTGTTCACGGTCATTGCAGAAGAAGACACGCTGATCTATTTTTTGCCCCGCAAGGATTTCAGGGCGCTCTGTAAATCCTACGAGGCCTTCTTCCAATATTTCACCAATGACTTCGGTCAAAGGATGCTCGATGATGAATTTGCCCATTTCTTCAGGGGCCCCCTAACCTTTGAGTCTAGTTATACGGCTTCCGATCAGCTCTATTCCAGGAGGATCGAAAGCATTGAGCAAAGGGAGATCGTTTCCTGTCCTGCCAATACGCCGGTATATGCCGCAGCGCGCATTATGGCTGAACACAAGGTGAGCTGCCTCTTCGTAAAAGGGACAGACGGCCGGATATTGGGGTATGTCACCGATATAACCCTCCGTGATAATGTGGTGGCCACACAGGGAGATACCGCCCAGTCCGTATCTGCCATTATGGATACGCCCATCGTAACCATTTCCTCCCGAGCCTTCGTTTACGAAGCCTTGTTGATGATGTTTCGCACCAAGACACGTTATTTACTGGTGGAACGATACGGTCAATACGTCGGTTTCCTGAGCCGCAACAAACTGCTTAGCGAACAGGCCCAGTCTCCCCTCGTATTTATCCAGTCTGTAAAACTGGCTGTATCTGCGGATGAACTCAAACGCAAATGGGAGATCGTGCCTACGATGGTCACCCAACTGTTGGGGCGGGGCGTACACGCAGAGATCGCGAACCAGGTGATCACCACTGTGGCAGATACCATTGCATTGAAAGTCATTGAAGGCGTTATTGAATTGATGGGGCCACCCCCGGCCCGTTTTGTATTCATGGTCCTGGGCAGCGAAGGGAGGAAAGAGCAAACCCTGAAAACAGACCAGGACAATGCCATCATTTACGAGGACAAGGCGAATGAACACCGGGAAGCAGTCAGGGAATACTTCCTGCAGTTTGCCCATACTGTATCCGAACGACTCAATCATATTGGATTCAGCTATTGCACCGGCGGCTTCATGGCCCAAAACCCCAAGTGGACCCATTCCCTTTCTCATTGGAAACGCAACTATGAGCAATGGATGCAGGAGTCCGTCCCGGAGACGGTGGTCTCTTTTTCCACCTTTTTTGATTGCCGGTACCTCTATGGAAATGCCGATATCCTGCTAGAACTGCAGGCCTTCCTGGACGATGAATTAAAGAAGCCCCAGGAAAAGCTGTTCTTCCAAATGGCCAAAAATGCATTGCAGTATGAACCGCCCCTGACCTTCTTCAAAAATATCCGGACCTTTACCAAGGGGAAACACGAAGTGTTCGATATCAAGAAAGCGATGACGCCCATCGTTGACCTGGTCCGGGTCTATGCGCTAAAGAGCAGGATCTTCGAAGTCAATACGGGAGACCGGCTCAAGGCGCTTAAAGATCAGGGAGTATTCACCGAAAAGGATTACAATGAACTGGTGCAATCCTATTACCACCTGATGGGCATGCGTCTCAGGAAGCAAGCCTCCATGATCATCCGGGACAAGGCCGAGCCTGATAATTTCATAGACCTTCACAGCCTCACCCGCATCGAGCAGCTTACTTTAAGGGAGATCTTCAAAACGATTGAAAACTTCCAGGCGAAGATCAAGGTGGCGTTTACAAATAACCTTTTCGGATAAGACAGGCGGCGTACGGGGCGTGCCGTGATTTAATGCAGTCTCAGCAAAATCACATCATGCGGCGCTACTTCACCGGTAAATGGCTTCTCCGTATCACCTAGCATTTTAGACGACCAAAGGTCCTGCAATGCGTATCTGTGTGAACCGGCATCCAGGGTACGCACCAGGAGGGTATCCACTATGTGCTGATCCTTCCAGTCGAAGTGAATGGTCTTAGGGGTGGCCGACCGATTCAGGAAACAAACGGCCCAGTCGTTTCCCTGTAAGGGTTTTACCCAGGTTTCGAGGCTATCCTGTACGGAATACCGAAAGCCTTCGGCGCCCAGGGGATCCTGGTCGATGGCAATCACTGACTTTTGGGTCAATATGGCTGCCGGCTGTGGGGCCATTTTACGGAGGTCATCACCTGCAATCAGGGGAGCGGCCAGCATACACCACAGGGAAAAATGCGCCCTGTCTTCGGAAGAGCTCATTCCATTCCCGACTTCCAGCATATCAGGGTCGTTCCAATGCCCGGGACCTGCGTATTTCGCCATCCCTCTTTGTTTATCCGCAATCCGCATCACACCCCATTGGGAATAGCCCGTGAATTTTTTCTCGCAATCGAAACAAGCGGTGATGTCGCCTGTGGTGCGCCACAATTCGCCTACGGGCGCCGCCCATTCCCAGGGCCGGTTGTCTCCCCATTCGCACAAACTGAAAACGATGGGACGGCCCGCCTTACGAAGCGCCAGACTCATCGTTGTATAGGCTTCCTTTGCATTGATGCCGGCCGTATTACACCAATCGAATTTCAGGTAATCAATAGTCCAGGCGGCGTAGTTGCGTGCATCCTGGTATTCGTATCCCCTGGTGCCGGGATAACCCGCACAAGTCATGGTGCCTGCACAATTATAGAGGCCGAACTTCAGTCCTTTGGAATGAATATAATCAGCCACCACCTTGATGCCATGGGGAAATTTTTCCGGATCAGGCACCAAGTTCCCCGCACTGTCCCTTTCCTTGGCCATCCAGCCATCGTCAAGTACAAGGTAAATATATCCGGCATCCTTCATGCCCGAATTCACCATGGCATCGGCCATGTCTTCCACCAGCTTTTCATTGATATTCGTTTGAAACGTATTCCAACTGTTCCAGCCCATCGGAGGGGTAAGGGCAAGGCCTTCGAATTTCTGGGCCTGCGAGTTCAGTGCGGCAAACAGGAGTATGGCAATCGCTATTTTTTTCATATGCTAAAAGGAGGGAGGCAATCATTCCAACCGACAGCGAATATACAATGCCTTTTATGGCAGGGCCGATACTATTTTAACAAAGGCTTTGCACGGGCGGCCAGCCCCATCGGGAACCGCATAATTCCGATCTTACGAGGCCACCAGGTTCCCGTCGCTTAACTCTATTATGCGGTCGCTTCTTTTGGCAAAATCCTCGTCGTGGGTAACGGTGATAATGGTTTGTCCCCGCTCCCCTGCCAACTGCCGGAAAATATCGAATACAATCTGTGCGTTCTTTGAGTCTAGGTTGCCCGTTGGCTCGTCCCCCATGATGATGGAGGGTTCATTGATTAATGCCCTGGCAATCGCCACCCGCTGCTGTTGTCCCCCTGAGAGTTTTGCCGTGGACTTTTTTGCTTGCTCCTTTAAGTCGAGCATGGACAGGTGTTCATAGGCATCTGCCTCTATTTCGGCCTTGCTTTTCCTGGCCAGTTTGAGTGCAGGCAGCATCACATTCTGCAAAGCGGTGAACTCGGGTAGCAAGTAATGGAACTGGAATACAAATCCTATATGGGCATTACGGAAAGCTGCCAGCTCATTTTGCGTCTTTCCCGTCAAGGTCTCTCCATTGACCACCAGGCTCCCTTTATAATCCGTATCCATAGTAGACAATACGTACAGCAAGGTGGACTTACCCGATCCCGATTTGCCCACCAAAGACAGGAACTCGCCCTTGCGCACCTGGAAACTGATATCCTTCAATACCTGGAAGGACTCCGGTTGATAAAAATATTTGACAATATTGGACGCGCTGAGCGCAATCTCCTGTTGCATGCATTACCCCCTTATAATATTTACAGGATCAATTTTAGATGCCTTCCGCGCCGGTAAGTAGCCCGCGACGAAAGTGGTGATCAACCCGAAGCAAAAGGCCAGTGCGTAATCACTCCACCGGTAGGCCATGGGCAAATGCGTCATGAAAGCCAGCTTGAATGGAATATGTTCGACCGTTAGTGACACGACATACCCGAACAGCATCCCAACCACTCCTCCAATCAACCCGATGACCAGGGCCTGGGTCAGGAATATCCGGGTAATGTCCTTTCCTGCAAACCCCATCGCCTTCAAAATAGCAATCTCCCGGATCTTTTCATTAATGGTCATGTTCATGATATTATAAATACCAAATCCCGCTACGATAAGAATGGTCAGAGATACGGCCACGGCAATGATATCCCTCAACCTGGAGCCCGCTTCCAGTTGTTGATTGGCCGCCAGCCAGGACTCTGTCTTATACGGTATCACGGGGGCGATACGCCGGGCCACAATTTCCGCCTGGTTATAATCCCCGATATTGACCTGGATATCCGTTACGTAGTCCGCATTTTTTGACAGCAATTGACGGGTGGCGCCAATGGACAGGTACGCCTTGGTCTTGTCTACATTGACGATATTGGTCTCAAAAATGCCGATGACCTTATAATTTTTGCTCGCCCCGTCTGAAGTCAGGACATTTACGTTGTCCTCCAGGTTCAGGCTTAGGGTCCGAGCCAGGCCGCTGCCTATTATTACGCCGTCAGACCGATATTTTAATGCATTCCAATCACCCTGTAGCACATACGTAGCACTTTTGAATACCCGATTCTCATTTTCTACGTCCACCCCCGAGAGCGTTCCGTTCACCTTATTTGCGCCGTTGCGAAAAAACACGTTCACATTAACTTCAGGTGCGATGGCTTCCAATTCCGGCTGTTTCCTTAGAAAGGACAATATCTCCCCGGAGTGTTTGATCCCTTCGGTATATTGGATGACGCGTGCGCTCCGGATATTGGATAAGGTCCCTTTCGGATACACCTTGCTGACGAGATCCGTGTTATTCCCCGGGCCGTCGTTGTAGACCCGGATGTGCGCCAGCGCACTGAAAGCCAGGTCTGTCTGGATGTCATTCACGCCTGTCATAAAGCTATTCATGAAGACATACATGGAGATCCCAAAGGTGACTCCCAGTACAGCGACCATCGTCTGTTTTAGTTTGGACGTCAGGTAAACAAAGGCGATTTCGTAATTAATGGATGCAAACATGCGCTAGTTCCGTTTTGGCAAAACAATGATCTGGTTTTCTGAAAGGCCATCCAGGATCTCCGTATAATCCAGGTTCCGGATACCTGTCCTGACCGGAACTTCTTTATGCCCATCCTTGAGCACCACCTTGTCACCGTTTTCCAGGTAAATGGTCGGTATGACCAGCGCATTCTTATGCTCCCCTATGACGATGTTCGCCTGCAATTGAGTGCCATCTTTCAGCGCAGCAGGCACCCCCCCTGTAAAAAAAGCTTCGGCGACAAATGACTGGTCACTGTCATCAAAGGATGGATAGATTTTGGTCACAGAAGCCTTGTATACCGTATCCTTATCCGTATTCAATGCGATCAGCACCGTTTGGTTCAGTTGAACCTTTCCTATATCATCTTCGGCAATGAGCAGTTTCGCATATATCTTGCCCGCCGACAGATCTGCCACAACGTCTCCTTTTCTTACCAGTTCACCCTTGCGTTTGTATACATTCATCACGACTCCGGGGGCGACGGCGGCGAGCAGAAAGTAGTCATTGTTCTGGCTTTGTATTTTCAGTTGCGCCCGGGCATTATCGGTATTCAGGGTCAGGGTATGCTGCAGGTCCGCCAGGTTCTTTTCCAGCACTGCCAGGTTATTGGAAGAAGCCTGCATATTCAGCCTTGCATTGTCGTAATCCACCTGGGCCACAGCCCTGGTCGGCAGGAGCCTCTCATACCTCCGGTAATTGGTGGAATCCACTTCATATTTTTCCCGGGCCTGCCGGATCTGCAAGCCAAGCTGTTCTACCTGGGGAGACTGCGGAGCCGCATTAGTCAGGGCATACCGGTAATTATCCTTTGCATTCTGTACCTGGGTCTGCTGTACCTGTCCCGCCAGCCGGAACAACAGCGCATCCCGGTTCACCGTATCCCCTTCGGATACATAGGCGTGCTCCAGGTATCCGTCCGCATTGGCGATCACCTTGTACTGGTCCTTGGTCATGATATTACCACTGGCAAATACCGCGTCCACAATATCCTTATGCCGGGGCGACGTGTCCGTTTTTTCCTTACAGGAAGCGAGCACGAGGATCAATCCCAGGCAGGCCACCATTGTTGGTCTCAGGTGGGCGTATCCCGGTCTGTTCAAATGGATCATGTCTTTTACTGTTTTAATTCCTCGCCAGGATAGTAGCCTGGGTGGAATATACATTGGATAGATTATTCAGGTAAGTATTTTCGGCTCCCAGGTAATCTTCAAATACCTTAAGGTAAGCATCCGTGGCCAGCAGTCCTTCAGCAAACTTTTGCCTGGCCAGTTCCAGGTTATCCCCGTACAGAACAAAGTTCTCCCGGCTGGCGTGGGTCATCTGAAGGTAATTCCCATACTGCTTCAAAAGCAGGTCATCGTTCACCTGGCTCTGGAGGCTCGCGCTCTCATACTGGATCTCCGCTATATGCAGGGAAGTAGCCGAGCTCTTCAATCTTTGCTGGTTGGCAAAGCCGGTGAACAGGGGCACGTTCAGGCTCATTCCGATATAGGAATAATTGCTCCACGCGCCCGATTTGAAAGAGAGACCAAAATCATTCTGATATTGCTGCACCCCATAATAGCCATCCAGAGAGAGGCTGGGATAAAAGGCCGCCAATTTTTGCTTCCGGTCCAGGACAGCCGCCGTCAACTGGCGACGGTAGACCTCCAGGTTCCTATCCGGTGCTATGCTCAAGGCAATCCCATTTTGCTCCAACCGGATATCCAGGCTATCGGCCAAAACGATAGAGGCGCCTGCCGGCTTTCCCAATAATATCTTCAGGTTTGCCATTCCCTGGTCGTACAACTGTCGACTCTGGGCCAGGTTCTGGGTGACATCATTATAGTTGATCTTCGCCTGATTGAGGGCAATCGCATCCGTCACCCCTTCATTCAATCGCTTTTGGGCCACCTGTACAAGGGAGTCCGCAAGGCCCTGATCCGACTTGGCCACCTTTAAGGAGGAAGACGCCACCAGGACCGCATAATAATAACGGGCCGTCTGCTCTTTTAGGGTCTGCTCATACACCGCCGCCTGGGCCTGGTTCAATAAAATTCCGTTCCCTGCTATGCGGGATTGGAAAACCGAAGTCCAGTCAAATATTGATTCGGATGCCCCGAACCCAGTCCCATAAGTATAGTGCTTCCCAAATTGCACATTGTAAGTAGTTCCCGGCCGGCCTACTAATTCTCCCGGTACAGGCGTGATGGCCAGCGACAGGTTGTCCTGCCCGTTGAAACTCCCGCTGACGTTAGGATACAGGAAACTGCGGGAAGCAGCGCGGTCTTCGCCGGCTTTCCTGATGTTCAGCTCGTATACCCTTTCCGTAGGATTGTTTTTGAGCACCTGGCCCCATAAAGCATCAAAAGAAGAAATGACGACGGTAGTATCCTGCCCCAGGGTACTGACAGGGAGAAGGGTACCACCCGCTAAAAGGAATACCACGGATAAAATTGTCTTTTCCATATTATGCCTTTCGTCCGGCAGGAGCAAATATCTGCAAAGTTGAAAGGCCTGGAAAATTTCATTTTGTTTTCAAGGACGGCCTGACTTCCGGCTTGACCGTGCGTTTTTCGAGGAAACCCCGGATTACAGAGGGGCGAAAACGTACGCATTTTCCGGAAATCTTGATATACGGTATTTTCTTCTGACATACCCATTTGTCAACTGCCTTTACGGTGACCCCGAAGGCCTCGGCTACGTCATTCTTCTTCATTAACTTTTCCATACGACGGAATTTTTTCAGGTGAATTTCGATATTGCAAATATATTGCTTTATATAATTTATTGCAATAAAAAACAATAGTTTTTGTCAACTAAGTTTTGCACATTATATTGCCAAAAACAACCGTATGGATGTAAAATCAAAGATTGAACAACTTCTGGATGAGCTCAAGTCGTTGGGGAAGGAGCGGCGAACCATTGAAAAAGAGCTGAAATATTCCATCTTCTATATTGACCAGCTATTGTCCAAAGGGGGTAATGTTCGATTTTACAATGCCTTGAAGCGCTATTACGATATGCTGACGCAAGAATCCCATAACCGGGTGGCGGAATCCCCGGCTCCTTATTCCCCTTCTTCTTATGATTTCTGGGCTGGTATTCCGGAATACCGGCATTGTGATTTTTCCACGAAGGCCAAGGGCAACAGCATGCACCCGGTCATTCAGAATAATGCCATTGTAGGAGGCAAAAAATTAACCGACGCCTCGGTCATTGTTTTCGGGGAGATCTACATTATTCAAACAAAAAACGGAATAGAGACCATCAAATACATTCAGCCTGTATCAGATGATCCTCAAAGCATTCTACTGTTATCTCTTCAGGACAATGCGCCTGGCACATTGCTCCGCAAATCGGATATACTTAACCTGTACGAGGCGCAATTTGTGTTGAATCCGCTGTAGGATATGGTCGTCATTGAAGGCTCTGGTACACCAATTGTTCAAACTTTCCCGCCAGGTCTCCATGGCTATTGGGGACTTGCTGAGTCATGATCAGACAAATCAATTTCGCTTTCGGATCAGCCCAATAAGTCGTTCCGAAGAAACCACCCCAGGAGAACGAGCCCACATTCCTGGGCTGCCTGGCGGCGGAACGTTCACTGGTAATTTCAAATCCCAATCCGAAATTATCCATCCCGTTGAACATAAAATCCAACTGCCCGCTGGTCATCAACTCTACCGTGCGGGGTGAGAGCACCTGCACTCCGTTATATTTGCCGTGATTGAGCATCATCTGAAGGAAAATGGCATAATCATATGCCGTTGAAGTCAACCCTGCCCCACCGGAAAAATATCGTTTTTGCGCGAGAGGATAGGCCGGGTCTATTCCTGTCTTGTCCTTGTCCCAAAGGATCACGTGGTGCAGCGAGTCCTCAGTATATACAGCGCTGAGGCGACCTGCTTTGGAAGAAGGCACATTGAAATAGGTATCCTTCATGCCCAGGGGCCGGAATATGCGCTGGGTCAGGAACGCTTCCAGGTTTTGACCACTCAGGATCTGCACAAGGCAGCCGGCTACATCCACACTCAACCCATAGGTCCATTTCTCCCCCGGCTGGTGTACCAACGGTAATGCAGCCAGGGCGACTACCCGTTCCATAAGGTCCTGATCAATGTTGCCTAAGCCGGAGGAAATGCCGGCCTTCGCATAGATAGCCTTCATCTGTGGACTTCCTATCCCCGGGTAATCCAATCCGGAAGTATGCGTTAGCAAATCCCTAAAAGTGATCTCCCGCTTGGCCGGTATGGTGGTATAAGTAGTGTCCGTCGCATTAAATTTATCTAGTACCCTGGCGTGTGCAAAGGCAGGAATAAAATCCGATATGGGTTCGTCCAGGGTAAACCTGCCTTCCTCGTACAAGGTCATTAAACCTACGCTGACAATTGCCTTTGTCTGTGAAGCAATTCGAAACAATGCATCATCCGGCATACGCTGTTTGCTCTCTGCATCCAGATATCCATATCCCTTGTACTGGATTACCTGATCATCTTTCACAACGATCGTGACTACGCCTTTTACCCATCCGTTTTTTACGTAACGGTTCACCAGTGAATCTATCCGTGCGAGCCGGGTATAATCGACGGCGGGGTCCGGCTTTGTGTTCCTTTGAATGGTCTGAGCAAATCCCTCCAATGAAAATAGGATACAGAATACCAGTAATTTCCCCTTCATACTAGCAATTTTTTGAAAGTTACTTCAAATTCAGAAGGTTGAGCCAAAGGGTATTATCTTTATAAAAAACCACTCTCATGGGATTGATTCGCTTTGGAGTATGGCTGCTCCTGCTTCTGTGTGCCGGCTCCATGGCAAGGGCGCAGACTGTAATGTCTACAGAGGATTCGGTCCGGTCGGCCGTCAATGCACTATTAGAAGCATTGAAAAAAAGCAACGGACCCGGCCTGATCAACTGCTTCACGGATAGCGCCCGCCTGCAATCGGTAGACGACCGGACCGGCGTTATTGAAGTAAAGACTACTCCTATCCGTGATTTTGCCAATGTCGTTTCTGCCTTCCCTACCGGCGCTGCCAATGAAAGGATTCATATTGACGTCATTCGTATTGACGGAGCCCTGGCTATGGTCTGGGCACCTTATCAGTTCTTCTATAAGGGAACCCTGCACCACTGCGGAGTTGATTCGTTTCAACTGGTCCGGCTGGGAGGTGTATGGAAAATACAGTACATTATTGATACCAGGAGGACCAAAGGGTGTCAGTAAGTCTGCAGCACTCCCTTCACTCACTGATCAGGCTCACGTAACTCATGGCTTCCAGGGTAAACCGGGCCATTCCTTTCGATACGGCCACGCGCTGTTCTTCCTCGACCGCCTTGTTTTTATTGGTTATGTAAACGCGGAGTTGTTTCACCCTGGTGGGAAGTCCTGACAGCACAACTGCCCGGGAAGCCCCGTTATTCACCAGGTGCAAGACATATACTCCTTTGACATTATCTCCAAGCGCAGCACAAACGACTTCAGGCCTGTCGCAGGTGAGCGGCATAGCCATTAATCCGGGGGGCGTATCCGCCAGCTGTTTCAGATTCCAGAATCGCTGGGTAGGAGTGAGCGGCCCGTTATCCCCCCATACACCCCCGCCCGTCAGCAAAGAGTAGTCGGTCGTCAGTTGCCATTGCAAAATGCTTACAGGCTGGCAAATGGCTAACAGGCGCGTATACAAGCTTATCTCTTTCAGGGCGTAAGTCTGTTCACGGAAAATAGCGGGGTAATTCCACGCAGCCGCGTCAATACTGCCTTCCGCGACAATCAGGGGTAGCTTTAGCCGGCTGGCCGCATCCGCCCATTTTTGCAGGGTGGCAGTATCCCATCCCCTCCACGAATGAAAGGAAACCGCTCCTATATAAGGAAGAGCCCCAGCGTCGTTCATGGCGGGGTCAATAAATGCATACGTTGTTGCATCTGAATTATCTCCCAACAACATCTTGGTTCCCAGACCATGGGCGATAAAATATGCGCCCAATGCTTTGATAAGTACGTTGTGCTGCTGCGCAGTCATGCGGACATTAATACCCAGGTCCGATTCATTAAAGGAGAACAGTTTGATCTCTACCCCGTAAGCCTTCTTCAGGTATAAAATATAACCGGTAATAGAGGCATAGATGTCTTCCATGTGGGAAGCGCTCAGCGGGTTGCCCCAAACCCCATCCGGGCCGGGCTTGCTTTTATAAGGTCCTTCTATGGCCCAGTCCGGGGGAAACCAGGCAGATAGGATCAGTGGAATACCCTTCTTGCTCAGGCGGCTGGCCATATTGATGGCCCTTTGCACGGCCGGATGAATTTTTCCAGCCATTGCAGAATCCACCGGCTGGTCGGTCAATCCGGGCTGCCAGAAGCGCCAGGGAAATTCTACGCGCGCCCATGCGACGCGCAGGTGTTCAAGATTGTAATCAATCACACCCGGGTCAGTTGTAGGATTCTGGATGCGAAAATTCCCCCCCAGCCCGGCAAAAGCGCGCCCCGTCCGGGTCGTATTCAGAGAAAGGTGAATCGGTGTCCGGTCTATGTCCCCGGTCGCTTTGATGATAAAAGACCGCTGAACAACCTGGCCCGTTTGCATGGAGTCCTGTTGAATGGGGACATAAAGCCAACTGTCAATACTACCTCCGGATGGCCCGGTTACCATATCGTCTCTGTCAAAAGTCAATTCCAATTGCCTGTGTGCCGCCGTAAATTTTATCCCGCTCGCAGAGAGCGCCAATCCCTTCATGCCTGGGACTTTGATGCCAAAAAATATCCCCCTCATATTGACTGCGGAGTGTGCAGTGACGGTAATGCTGACGTTAGCGACGCCTTCGGATGAATCTTCCACCACTTCCTTGAAGTAAACACTATCTATCTGGGTAGTGATGATCTGCTTATTTCCCTCCCGGGAATAGTGCGGCCGTTGTCGTTCTTTAGCCGTCGCCTTAATATTGGACCAGTTATTTCCCACCACATTCAGGGTAGATTCAAATTCCATGAGTTGCCCCTCCACCCTGATCCCGGTTATATTACCCCATGGCTCTACCTCTACCTGACCTTTGGCAGATTGGCTGAAAAGGAAGAGGGCCATAAGACCAGGTACCCATAGTCTGCTCATGGGTGTGCCGTTTTATAAAAATCGGGCACGCGCGGCCGGGAAGCTCCTAATTGTCTGTATTCCATGATTCAAGTGTTTTAAAAGGGTTTTGCTTATATTATGCGTGGCTTCTTTTTTTATCCTGGCAACAAATGCACCTCCACTAAACTTCCTTCCGGGCAATCAGTGACTTCTTCATTTATTTGGATCAGGCAATTGGAATGGGCAAAGGAACTCAGCCGGAATGATTCCTGTGCATTTAACGGTGTAGCCGTATGACCATCATAATGCCCTTTCAAAAAATGGGTCAGCCCCGCCGGTTTTTTAAATGCCTTTGACAATGGAACGTTCAGGGTCTGCAACGTATAATTCCGCCGGCTCATGATACCCAGCGCAGGGAGGGCATACTCATAAAAGGCGGTTAATCCCGACGCCGGGTTCCCCGGCAGTCCGAAAACATATTTGTTCTCCCATTTTCCAAAGAACAAGGGTTTTGCCGGCCTTTGTTTGATCCTATGAAAATGCTGATGCACCCCATTATTGATGGTGGCTTGCAGTACAAAATCAAAATCACCTACACTGATTCCTCCCGTCAGGAGTACGACGTCACTTTGCTCCAGGGCTTGCGCAAGCACAGCAGTCAATTCATCCAACGTGTCTGCCACCCTGAATACGGTGACTTCATTTATATGCCACTCCTGCAATGCCGCCTTTAAGCCATACGAATTGGATTCATACACCTGTCCATATTCCAAAGGGCTACCGGCATCCTGGAGTTCATTCCCGGTCACAACAATGCTTACAACCGGTTTGGGATAAACAAACACTTCCCGGGTACCCAAGCCGGTCAAAAAGCCAATAGCCGCAGGATTTAAAAAGGATCCTTTCCCGAGCGCCAGGTCACCGGACCGGATTTCAACCCCTATAGGCCTTACGTTTGCTTCCCGTTCAAGAGAGAGATCATCAATGAGCAATTCTCCATTCTCCACCCTCACCTTTTCTTGCATCACTACCGTATCGGCCCCCGAAGGAACAGCCGCTCCCGTAAAGATGCGAACGGCTGTTCCAGGGGCCAGGGGAATATCATCTTTATTGCCGGCGGCAATGACACCGGCTATTTTTAATCTTCCGTGCTCCTTCCAATCCCTGAATGAGAGCGCGTATCCATCCATCGAAGATTGCCGGAATGAAGGCATATCCAGGGCGGCAAATACATCTTCTGCAAGGACCAACCCCGCCGCCTTTGACAGGGGCCATTGAACGGGGGGAAGCGGGCTGGTATGTTCCCGGATGATTTGTCTTGCCTCTGTTACGGAGATCATATCATATGCGCATAAGATTGCCCCTTAAAGTTAGTTAAAAGTAAATCCAATTGGCAGATATGCACCGACGGATGGTAACACTAATGAAAAAAATAGCCCCTGGCTCCGGAGCAAACAATTTATTTGTTTGATGTTTCATTATAGTATAATTTTGTCCACCAATTTAGTAGACTAATTGTCACTACCCGGTTGCTGCGCAAAGGCTTTGTCATTTAAAGATCAATTTATTCACCATTACTAAACCTGACTCATATGGGTAAGAACAAATCATTGATAGTACTGCTCCTTCTCCTGTTTAGCACAGGCATTTCTTTAGCACAAAATTCCTTCATTCGCGGAAGTATTACGGACAGTAAAGGGAAAGCCATCCCTTTTGCCTCCGTCCAACTGAAAGGTTCGGGGAAAGGGACGGCCGCAGATGAAAAAGGGAATTTCAGCATCGAGGCCCCGGTCGGAGGCACGCTGATCATCAGCGCCACCAGCTATGAGAGCCAGGAAATACTTATTGGAAGCGCAGAATCCCTTTCCATCGGGTTAAAAGACGCAAACAGTCTTAAAGAAGTAGTGGTGACTGCCCTGGGTATCAAAAGAACCAGGAGTTCTCTGCCTTATGCCACTCAGCAGGTATCCGCTGTGGAATTGAACAGAACACCCAATACCAATTTCATTAATAACCTGTCCGGTAAGGTAGCGGGATTGCAAATCACCGCCAGCAATGCTTTGGGCGGTAGTTCCAACGTTATTCTAAGGGGTTCCAAATCCCTGACCCAATCCAACCAGGCCCTATTCGTTGTAGACGGAGTTCCCTATGACAACAGTACCCAGAACCTGGGCGGCTATGACCTGGGAAACCCTGCTTCCGATATCAATCCGGATGATATCGAATCGATCACTGTGCTGAAGGGAGCTGCCGCTTCGGCACTCTATGGCTCCAGGGCCTCTAATGGAGTGATCGTCATCACTACTAAAAAAGGCAATCCTAAAGATAAAACGGTAGGCATCACCCTCAGCCAGACAATCCAGGCCGGTCTTATCGATAAGAGCACGTTGCCGAAATACCAGACCCAGTATGGGCAGGGATATGGCAGCGCCGGCGCCAGTTCACCCGATGGCTATTTTTATTATCAACCTATCGCCGGCAGCGGGGGCCAACCCGTCAGCATCGTGGAGACGGATGAAGATCAGGTGTGGGGATCCGCATACAACCCTAACCTGAAGGTATACCAATGGGACGCCTTCTCTCCCGGCAATCCGAACTTCGGCAAGGCTACCCCATGGGTCGCCGCCGCTCACCATGACCCCACCGATTTTCTAGTGACACCCGTCACCAGTATCACCAGTGTATACATAAACGCAGCGAACGAGAATTCCACCGTCAAGGCCGGTTATTCCAACAGCTATGATGGAGGGATTTTGCCCAACAGCCATATCAAAAAGAACGCACTGAACCTGGGACTTACCTATAACCTAAATTCCAGACTCACCCTGGGCGGACAGATCAACTACTCAGATGAGGACGGGCTTAACAGGAACAGCTATGATTTTCGCGCCACCAATACCGCCTTACGTGATTTCCGTCAATGGTGGCCTACCAATGTTGACCTGAATGAACAAAAGGCCGATTACTTCCGGACACGCACCAATAATACCTGGAACTGGCTTGGAGGATATGCCACGGCCGGTCCGGGTAACCTTCCCCCGGCAGCCTACCATAACAATGCTTATTGGACGCAATACGAGAACTATAACAATGATTCCCGTCAGCGGTATTTCGGTAACATCAGCCTGAACTATAAGATCAATGATCACTTGAACCTCCTGGGCCGTGTCTCAAAAGATAGCTACGATCAGCTTTTCGAGACACGCATAGCCGTAGGGTCTTTCCAAACTCCTTCTTATAGCAAGTACCTGGGGTCTTTTTCGGAGACCAATTATGACCTTTTGTTGAATTATGACCAGGACCTCGGCAAAGACTTCAACCTGAAGGCGATTGCGGGAGGGAATGTCAGGCAGGACGTCAATTCTTCTACTTCAGCCGCCACGAGCGGAGGACTCGTCGTCCCCCATTTTTATTCCTTGTCCAACTCCGTGAAAACCCCGGCTGCACCAACGGAATACGATGCTGAAAAAGAAGTGGACGGGGTCTTTGCCGGGTTTACCCTCGGATATAGGGAATTACTGACCCTGGACGCGACCCTCCGCAGGGATGTATCTTCTACGCTGCCCAAGGGCAACAACGCTTACTATTATCCAGCCGTGTCAGGCAATTTCTTGTTCTCCCGTTTGTTACCCGGTCTACCGTGGCTTTCTTACGGTAAGCTGAGGGCAAACTATGCAGAAGTCGGCGGTGACGCACCCGTATACAGCACGCAAAATACCTATGCGGCAGGCACTCCTTTTAACAGCCAGACACTATTCACCTATACAACTACCAACAATAACCCCGACCTCCTTCCCGAAAGGAACCGCACTTATGAAGCCGGTATCGAAGCGGGTTTCCTGCACAACCGCCTGGGGTTTGATCTCACCGTGTATCAGTCGAGGCTAATCAACCAGATCACGCCGATCACTCCTTCTGCCGCCTCCGGCTTCACACTGTTTTATGTCAATGGCGGAACAATCCAGAACCGGGGCGTGGAATTCTCCTTTAACGCCGTTCCTATCAAAACAAAAGACTTCACCTGGAGCGTTCTTTTGAACTGGAGCAAGAACAACAACAAAGTATTATCCCTCTATGGCGGCCAGCCATCCTATACGATTGCCTCCTATCAGAACTCCATCCAACTGGTAGCTGAAACAGGCAAATCCAGCGGCATCCTGAGAGGAACGGATTATCAGTACGTCAATGGGCAGAGAGAGATAGATGCTAATGGCTACCCCATTAAAGCAACCAATACCAAATCCGATATCGGTAATATCAACCCGAATTGGTTAGGCGGTATTACCAATAGCTTCCGGTATAAGAATGTTTCCTTCAGCTTCCTCCTGGATGTCAGGCAGGGTGGAGATGTATATTCCCTGGACATGGATTATGGTTCGTGGTCCGGCGTGATCCCGGAAACTGCCGGAAAGAACAGCCTGGGCAACCCGGTCAGAAGCCCGGTGAGCCAGGGAGGAGGTCTTGTTTTGCAAGGCGTGACGGCAGATGGCAAAGCGAACACAACCAGGGTCGATATCTCTGATATTAATACAGCCAATCAGTTCCCGTTCGGCTCCATCAATAGTATAGCGGCAAAATCTTATGTCTACGACGCCAGTTATGTTAAACTAAGGGAAGTGGCGCTGACCTGGTCAATTCCCAACAGGATCCTCGGAACAACAGGCGTCATTAAAGGAATAGATCTGTCCCTGACGGGAAGGAACCTTTGGATCATTCATAAAGACCTGCCCTACGCAGACCCCGAACAAGGCGCTGCTTCCACCACTACTTCATCCAGTGCCCCCATCGTATATAATCCCAATGCTTCTATCGGATACCAGACGGGCGTTTATCCCAATGTCAGGTCATTTGCCTTCAATGTCAAGCTGAAATTCTAAACTGAAATGAACATGAAAAAAATATCCCTTATTTATATACTGTTCCCCGTGCTGGCCTTTTCCTGCACAAAGGATATTACCAGCCTGAACAATAATCCGAAAAGCTCCTTGTCCGCCCCTTCCGCTTCCGTGTTTATTGCCGGGGAAAAAAGCCTGGTGGATCTCTATACCACCGACAATTGGAGCTCCGCGCCATTCAGGTTAGTCGCCCAGGTATGGTCGGAGAATACTTTCGCCGTTGAATCTAATTATCAATTTTCTACCAATAATGCGCCCGGTGGTTGGTGGACGAGCATCTATACTACCGCTTTGAGTAACCTGGCGCAGGCAAAATCATTGTATGCCAACGACGTGCAGGACCCGAACGTACTCAGGAACGACCTGATCGTCACCGATATCCTGGAAGTCTATGCCTATAGCCTCCTGGTGAATACCTACGGAAATATACCCTATAGTCAGGCGCTCAACCGGACCATCCCTTTCCCAGCATATGATGATGCAAAAACCGTCGAATATGATCTGCTGACCAGGCTGGATAGCGCCATCGCAGGATTGAACACCGGCTACGGCTCCCTTGGAGCTGCCGACCAGATCTATAATGGGAATACTATCCAGTGGAAGAAATTCGCCGCCACCCTTAAGCTGAAGCTGGCCTTGCTCATTGCCGATACCGACCCCACTACGGCCGCCACTAAGGCACAGGAAGCCATTACCGCAGGCGTGCTCCAGTCCAACGGCGACAATGCCGTGTTCACCTACGACGCCAGTGCAGTAGTGAATTCCAATCCCATCTGGCAGGACCTGGTCAATGGGGAGAACCTGCACTATTATAGCCCGGCAGCCTATTTTATCAATACCTTGCTGGGGTGGAATGACCCCCGGCTACCTTTGCTGTTCACTAAAGATCCCAACGGAAATTATTCAGGCGGCATAGCGGGAGGAGGAAATACATCTACTACCCTTTCGTCCTTTTCAGCCCAATGGCTGGGGGCCTCTTTCCCCGGCGACCTGCTGGACTATTCGGAGACATCCTTCCTGCTGGCGGAGGCTACCGAAAGAGGCATTAATACGGGGGGAACCGCGGCCGTTTATTATGATAGCGCTGTGGCCGCATCCATTCGTTATTGGGGCGGGAGTCAGGCAGACGCCATCAGTTACCTGTCTCAACCTGCGGTTGCCTATGCCACAGCGGCCGGTACGTGGAAGCAAAAGATCGGCTATCAGAAATGGATTGCCTTTGCCAACCGCAATTGGGATTCATGGACAGAAATCAGAAGACTGGGTTATCCGGACATTAATGCGGTAAGCCCTCCGGTAGCGGCGGTCAGTCAATTCCCCTTGCGCTTATATTATCCCCCGGCAGAGCAGACTTCCAATCCGGCGAACTGGGCGGCCGCTGTAAAGGCGCTCCCCGGCGACGAGGACGTCGTTTCAGCTAAATTATTCTGGCAACCTTAAATTGTACTATAAAAAATAAGATCATGAAGACAACACGCAAGTGGACATTGATAGCAACTATTGGCATCCTGCTCCTTTCCATCAGGGGATCCGCTCAAAAGAATCCGGACCCCTCCGGTGACTATTTTGCTGTAGAAGATTATTATAGGGTGAAATGGGGACATGCGGATGAGTTCATTGACCTCTGGAAGGCCAATCATTATCCGCTGCTGAAAAAAGCACTTGAAAAAGGAGACGTGATCAGTATCACTGCCGCCAGACCTCGGTTGCACAGCGGAGAAGACACCCGCTGGGACTTTAGAGTAACGGTGGTCTTCAGAACCGCTGCCCTGGCCTTTGATGAAAAGCTGCTGGACCCTTACAAGAAAGACCTCTACCCCGACCTGGACGCTTTGGGCAAATCCGAACAACATCGTTTTGAGCTCCTGCTATCCCACTGGGATATCGAAGTGGCAAATGAGCCCCTTCACTAGGTCCCGGTCATCAAAGGAGCGAAATGATCGCCAAAAAAATCCCGTAAAGCAGTACTTTACGGGATTCTTTTTTAATGCACAGGGCATCCTATTGAGTGAAGACATTTTTCCTTGCTATTCCCCTACGTAAAGCTGGTAGGCCACATAACCGGCATGCGCATAATAGGGCAAGCCCGTTTGAGAAGAGGCGGCAGGGTCCTTTGGCGCAGTTTCGTCACCCGCTGATTTCGACTTGAAAATCGGCCTTAAAAATTTGAGATACCATGCTTTCATAACATAAATATACTATTTTTTATTAGTCTACCAAATTAGTAGGCAATTAATTTAAAATAATAGTCGCCGGCGGAAGGCAGGGCCTGCTCACCGGGGGGAAGGCGGGATATTTTGATTCACTCTGAAGAAGTTATGCGGGTCATATTTGTCCTTTATGGAGACCAGCCGTTCGTAATTATCACCATAACTGGCTTTAACCGCACCTTCGCGCTCATCCATCATGAAATTAATATAGGACGCGCCCGCAGAATGGGGATGTAGGTCGTTCCAATACTCCTTCGCCCATTCGGTTATCATTGAGCGCTGAGAAGTATCGGAACTTACACCGGCAATCACCATCGCCCAGGTGGCACTCCTGTGATTCCAGGCAGTCGCATTCTTATCTACACGGGCGGCTACTCCGTTCACGGGATAGAGGTGCATAGCGGATTGCCAGGTAGGTAATAATTTCCCATGATGAATATGCTTCGCAATGGCTTCGTCCGTTAGTTCATTCACATAATCACCCTTCCAATACCAATCCAGCCCTGGAGGAGTCATGGCATCGAACAGTTTTTGCAGGACTATAAAGGGCATTTCTCCCACCCAATCCAACACCGGCTCCTTCACGCGTCTGGCGGACTCTAAGTAATGATTGGCGGTCAATTCATCTCCCGTACAACACCAAATGATCGCGCAGATATTCTTCAGCTGAAGGGGCTGGGGAAAATGGTCATTGGGGGGAATCCCCGAGATAACAAAGAATCCTGTTACCGTATCAGGGGCAGACTTAACAAATTCCCTATACCATTGCATCACTTCTTTTGCGTCTTCGATATGCCAGAACATAGGCCCCCCGAGAACAGTGGTCAGGGGATGGGCTCTGAACACAAAGGAAATAACAATGCCAAAATTGCCTCCCCCACCCCTGATGGCCCAGAAGAGGTCACTATTCATATCTTCAGAGGCATTTACAGCACTTCCGTCTGCCAATACGATACGAGCCTCCAGTAAGTTGTCAATGGAAAGCCCATACCTGCGTGTCAGGTGCCCCAGCCCTCCGCCTAATGTAAGTCCTCCGATACCCGTAGAAGAGATCACGCCGGCCGGGACGATCAAACCCTGGGCCTGTGTCGCCTGGTCCATCTCCGCCAGGGTGCACCCTCCACCCACCGTGACGGTGTGATCCACCGGATCAATGGCAATGCCTTTCATGGCGGACAGGTCAATAACCACTCCCTCTTCACACAGCCCAAGCCCGGCGCCATGGTGTCCTCCCCCTCTGACAGCCACCAAAAGCCCGTTCTCTCTGGCAAAATTTACCGATGCTTTTACGTCATCTTCATTCTCACAGTATACGATCAACCCCGGATATTTATCAATCATTCCATTGTATACCTTTCTTGCCGTATCATAATCCGGGTTATCCGGCTGGATGATCTTTCCATTGATCTGGCTTTTGAATATGGAAAATGCCTGTCCGGTAAACATGGAGTGTAAATTTAGAAATGAATATATGATGCCGTAAAGCTAGAATTCCTCACCGGAAGCCGTTAGCCCCAACAGCTCAAAGCTTTATCCGTGAAGCTCAAACGGAGATCAGGCTTCTTTTCTCGAATGGTGGGGGGAGTACCCGAACTTTTCCCGGAAGACCCGGCTGAAATGGGCGCCGCTTTCAAACCCGGTATCAAAGGCTATCTTATTTATATTCAGTTTCGTTGTCATCAAAAGAAGGCGGGCATGAGCAACCCTTTTTTGTAACAGCCACTTGCCCGGAGACGTATGATATGCTTTAAAGAAATCTCTTTTAAAAGTGGCAAGGCTGCGATGGCTGAGTTTGGCGAATTCGGGTAATGACAAATTATACAGATAATTCGACTCCATGATCTCAGACAGCAAGGGCTTGTCATATTTATCCAATTCATTAATATAACCCACCAGCCCTGCATTCTTCGGGTTGCTGAGCATATTAAAAAACAACTCCCGGAATTTTATCTCCAGGAGACTGCTGGGGGGAGGGGGGCTTTGGGTAAAATAGGGCAGCATGCTGTAAAAGAATGCCTTGGCGGTTTCATTCACGTGTACTTTGATCATGCACCCATTTGCCTGAGCGGAAAAGCTCTTAACAGGCAAATTATCCCGGTATTCATGGAGGAGCTTCCTGAGATAATCATCCGGGATAAAGAAGACCAATACCGTCCAATCCTTTTGTTGATACCATTCCTGGGTAAACGCGGACTTCTTTACAAAAAGGGAGACGTCTTCGGTGAGCATCCATTCTTCGTCGTTCCGGAGGATCCTCCTGCCACCACTGAGGCTATAAATCAAGTAATTATGTTGCGTAAAAAGATGAATGATGTCTTCTTTCTGGGGACATTTATAGTGTACAAAGAGCAAGTCGTTCACGGATATCTGCTTGAAATAATCAGGATGAGTCAGAATATCCTCGTATAGGTTGATCATGGCAAGGCGGCTTTAATCGGTATAGTAAGATAAATATATAATCTCATATACAAAAGGGGAAAAACCTCCCCTCGAACGTGCCCATTTTTCGGGTTTTCTATCTGCAGGATTGAATAATTGAAAGAACGGCCTATATTCGATTTCGCACAAAGAAGGCGTCAAAAAAATTGGAAACCGATGGCGAATCCTATTTCTAAACAGGAACTGCAGGCAATACGCACGCATTACGAAAGCGGTGTTACCAAACCATATGCCTTTCGAATGCAACAATTACGACTGCTCAGGCAAGCTGTTTTGAAATATGAGGAGCCTATTTCGGCGGCGCTCTATCAGGACCTTAAGAAAAGTCCGGAAGAGGTGTACGGGTCAGAAACCGGGCTTTTGCTAACATCCTTGAATATGGCCTTAAAAAACCTGCGTCAGTGGATGATGCCTCAGAGGGCCAAGACTGATCTGATCAACCTGCCTTCTTCGTGTCGTATTTATAAAGACCCATTGGGTGTGGTATTCATCATCTCCCCCTGGAATTACCCGCTCCAATTGTTGCTCATCCCCCTGGTGGGTGCGATTTCGGCTGGCAATTGCGCAGTCCTAAAGCCCTCAGAGCTGGCGCCCGCCACCGCAGCCATTATAGAAAAGATCATCCTGGAGATCTACCCCCCTGAATATATAAAAGTTATTCTAGGCGAAGGAGCGACAGTCGTTCCCGCCGCCCTTGAATTATTCAGATTCGACCATATTTTTTATACCGGCAGTATCTCTGTCGGAAAGATCATTTATCAACTGGCGGCAGACAAGTTGGTTCCGGTAACCCTGGAATTAGGGGGCAAAAGCCCCACCATCATAGAAGCCGACGCCGATTTGAAAATAGCAGCAAGGCGGATTGCCCTGGGGAAATTCCTGAACGCCGGACAAACCTGTGTGGCTCCCGATTATCTGTTGGTCCATGAAAGTGTTAAGCAAAAATTCTTAGACCTCTTTCAGCAGACCATCCGTCAATTCTTTGGAGAAGATGCATTGAATAGTTACAGCTATGGTAAAATTATCAATACACATCGCTTTGACATATTATCCGGGTACTTATCTCAGGGAAAGATATGCATTGGTGGCCATAAAGAACGGTCTGCATTATTCATCGCCCCCACCGTCATCGAGGCTGTTCCCCTGGACGCTCCTATCATGACGGAAGAAATATTCGGGCCCATATTACCCATATTCGGCTTTCAAAACAAGGAAGAGGCCCTGGCTATCATTCAGAAAAATCCTTACCCTCTTGCATTCTATGTATTCACTACAGATACCCAAAAAGAAAAAGCATGGATGGAAGCGGTCCCTTTTGGAGGAGGCTGCGTCAATAATACAAACTGGCAATTTGCCAATCCCTATCTGCCCTTCGGGGGTATTGGCGCCAGTGGCATGGGGGCATACCATGGCAAATATTCCTTTGACACGTTTACCCATCGGAAACCGGTGATGAAAACTCCGACGTGGTTTGATCCAAACATTAAATATCCTCCGTTCAACGGGAAGTTAAAATGGCTAAAGCTCTTCATCAAATAACATACATCACCGACCTGTCGCTATTCAATCCTGGTCTATCTGTTTGATGATGGCAATGATGTCTTCTCCTCCAAAAGCGGGTTCTGCCTTCTGGAACGTGTTAAATACGACCTCCCCCAGGGGCGTTGTCAATCCCTCATCTTTGGCCAGTCGTAGATCCTTTGCAATATTGCTTAAAGAAAATACAGCCTGGTAGTTATTTTTAAGAATGGCATCGCCCTTTATTTTAATGAAAACATTCCCGAGGGCGCTATTATTGATCAGTGTGATCAAGTCCTCTGTTTTGATACCCTGCCGCCTGGCAAAAATGACGGCTTCTGCCAGGCCCTGTGCATGAATACCCAATAGGGTATTAATCGCCAGTTTGGCTGTATTACCAGCGCCTGTTTCGCCCACCAGCATTGCTAGCCTACCAATATGCTCCAATATGGGCTTTGCCTTCAGGAAGGCATCTTCCTGTCCTCCCACCATGATCACCAACTGGCCCTCTTCTGCCTGTTTAACGCTGCCTGATACGGGGGCGTCCAGGTATTGGTTGGCTTGCTGCCCGCATAGAGCGGCCATCTCTTTACTGATATCAGGCGAGACAGTGCTCATATTAATGATCACCTTTCCTGTCGTTTTCGCAGTGAGCAGCCCGTTTTCACCGGTAAAAATATCCCTGATCGCCTTATCGTCCGTAACCATGATGATCACCACTTCCGAGTGCTCAATCAATGCGGCAGGAGTCGACGAAGTAGATACCCCCTGGGATTTCAATGATGCTTCTTTGTCCTTGCTGCGATTATAAACGGTTACGGGATAACCTGCCTTTACAAGCTGTTGGGTCATAGGAATCCCCATTTTTCCCAGGCCTATCCAGCCAACTTTGGTTGTGTTTTCCATATTATTATTTTTATGTTTTCCGGAGTCTCTCAAAGGTACTGGTAAGATGGTCGTAAATTGCCTTCTTTAAGCTATCTTTCTGCCCGTAAATGGACAAGCACGAAGAAAAATACTGCCCTAAATGTCATACCCCCTTCATTTGTAAAGTGGGTGATATCGCAAATTGCCAGTGCAGCAAGGTCCGAATGAGTGAGGACGCCAACCTGTTCCTGTCAAAGACTCATTTTGACTGCTTGTGTAAGGATTGCCTCGTAAAAATTAACGATGATGTCAAATTGGCCAGGCATTACCGATTTCCCACCCAAAAGGAAATGTTTATCGAAGGATTACATTATTACAAAGAAGGGGATAACTGGGTATTTACGGAGCTGTATCATTTGCTGAGGGGCTACTGTTGCCAAAATGGTTGCAGGCATTGTGTGTACGGATTCAAGAACGCTAAGAACCTATAAATGATAGAACCAAGACTATATATGATCCTCTTGGGTTGTAAACCCAAAGGACGTCATACGGAACAACACGACATCTTTTTCGGCATTGGCCTACACCTGAAGGACTTGCTCCCTGATATCATCCAGTCCTGGCCCGAAGCCGAAGGAAAACTGCATATCGACGCCTGGCGAACGGTCACACATGTGGAAGGCCATTCCATAGCCATAGTGGAGAAGAGCAGAATGGTTGCCTCGGCATCGGCAAAAGAGAATGCGCTGTTCTTCCTTAACCTGGGCGGATATAAAGAAAACGAATTCGAGGAGTTCCATTACAAAATGTTGGTGGTAGAGAAAGACCTGGATGCGGCGAAAGCAAAGGCGAAGAAAGCCCTGTTCTATAAACACACAACGATCGAGCAAAGTGCCAATAATCAAGATGCCACTTCTCATATCGACGACAAATATGGGATCGACGTGGACGACATGTACAATATTCAGGACATCCTGCCTGATCACTTAAAGGAGAAGTACGGGCTAGAAATATTGCCGGATAAAGAAGGAACGGAAGATCCTTATCATTTGGGATATACAAAATTGGATGAGATCCTTCTTACTGGCAAGTTGGCTGGCTAACAGAAACTGCCCTTGTATATCTTCCCCGAAACATCCTAACCAGGTACCAGGTTGCCATAGCCGCAGCAATATGCTTCAACGAATGCCCACTTACAAAACCCAGCGCCGAATAAATCTGTCTATCAAACTGCTCACATAATTTAGCCACTATGTACCATACTACCACCCATACCAACTGCCGGGTTCCCCCATTCCCTCTTGTAGTAGGAAACAAGATCAAAACCAAAGGGATAAAAATAATCGGGTAGAATTGGACAAACCCGTAGAGTCGCAGATCCCCTTTCCCTATTCCTTCTGTATAATGCCACCATAATACACTGCCTACTCCCAGCCCTATTAATGGTATCAGCAGAATTAATCCTACTGTAGGATCGATAAACTCTCCTATAGTCGCCGACAATAAAGCCATAAAAACAATGGTCATAGGTAGCCGGTCATACACCAAACTGTTGTTATCCGGATGTAAGTGATAATACCCAGATCCTAATCCGGTGAGGACGATGCCCGCAAACAGCATTGCATATATCACAAAAATGCCCTGGGATATAGTCGCCCTGCTCAATAACATCCATCCTTTGATCCCTACAACGATGAAAAGAAAGTTGCTGACGACATTCATAAAATTGGGAATACCCAGCCATGCGCGCGTGTCCGCAAAATGATGATACGCAGGGGCCTGGGCAATGGGCTTCAGCATTGCCACCATCACAATGACTACAATGGTTAGCGAGATGAGTAAAAAAAGTTTAAGGTTGGTGCTCATTTACAGATATATGGGAAGATTGGCCCCTATGTGCAATGTACTGTTTTCTTCACATACAGCCGATCCATCTGATAATTGTGTCAAAGGATGGGATTTCTTTGTTAAACAAAGTTTATTTAAATTACCAACTGAAGAAAAGGGCATCCTGATGCGACCAAAGCTTCAAGATTAGACAAATAAAAGAGATCGTTTTGTTATGAGAATAGCTACCTATAATATTAACGGGGTCAACGGACATCTACCCGTACTCATTCGTTGGCTCAATGAGACAGCGCCGGATATTGTTTGCCTGCAAGAGCTGAAGGCGCCCCAGGAAAAATTTCCAGAGAGCGCTATACAAGACGCAGGCTATAATGCACTCTGGCATGGGCAAAAGAGTTGGAATGGCGTCGCCATATTGGCACGCAACAGGCAAATCAATGAAGTTGGGCGAGCGCTTCCGGGTGATCCGGAAGACATTCACAGCCGCTATATCGAGGCAATGATCGACGGCGTGCATGTTGGCTGCCTTTACCTGCCGAACGGGAACCCTTTTCCCGGACCGAAATTCGACTATAAGCTACGATGGCTTGAACGGTTGACCGCATACGCCGCTGACCTGCTTGCATCCGACATACCGGTGGTATTAACCGGAGACTATAATGTCATACCGACCGAACTGGATGTTTACAAGCCTGAACGCTGGCTCGACGACGCCCTGTTCCAACCGGAAGTTCGTTCCGCTTTCAAGGCACTTGTAGCGCAAGGATGGACTGACGCCCTTCGAAAACTTCATCCGGACGAGAAGATCTATACATTTTGGGACTATTTTCGTGACGCCTATGGCCGCAATGCCGGTCTGCGTATTGATCATTTCCTTCTTAGCCCCCAACTCGACAGCCGCCTGGTGACAGCCGGCGTTGACCGTCATGTTCGCGGATGGGAAAAATCCAGTGATCATGCTCCGGTCTGGATTGAACTTGCCGGAGATTAGTGGGTAAACAATGCGTATACGATTGCCATCGGGCAGTAGCGCACGCACTCCCAAAATTCGCTCTTTCCTATTGACCTGGTTCGACTTTCATTATATAAGCAGGGAGCAACCCATGCGCGTCCCTGTGGGTGTTTATTACAGAAGTGGAATCCGGGGCCTGCGACAGACACATCACAATTCCGGCCTTTTCGTCCACCCAGTAATTGATGAAGTTCACGCCATATTTATGCTCCACTGCCAGATCCTTCTGATGTGCCGCTGCCACATCCTTGGCGGTAACCTTTCCGGGGCCCAATTCATGCACATCAAGAAAGAAGCTTTTACCCGCATTCAAAGACGCTGCCTGGCCTCCGGTTACCAGGTAAATCTGATCCGGCAAAAGCCCATGTGCTTCCGCATGCGTTTTCCGGATTGATTGAGTATCAGGCGCGTTGGAAAGGCAATACACTTTACCCCCTGCCTCATCCACCCAATATCTGATAAACTGCACCCCATATTTTTTCTCCACGGCCAAGTCCTTGGCATGCGCCTTTGCCACCGCTTCATAAGTAACGTTCCCAGGTCCCAGGTTGTGCACGTCTATATATAGATTGGTTGATTTACTCTGCCCCGTGTCACTTGGGGTTGACTGGGCTGTGGCCGATTGGATGCCCAGGCCGGTATACATAAAGCCGGCGGCAAGCGCCAATATTGATAAATAAATTTTATTCATAATATATCAGTTTAAATGGAATAGATCGATTCACACACAAAACAAGCCCCTATTTTGTTAAAGGATATAGGGAGTTTTCCCTATTTTGGAACAGACATTCCCTTCCTTATTATTAAATTAGGAGACATGGAGCTGATCGAAAGAGCGATGTTTTTGACTTCCCTGCAATCGAAATTTGAAAATATTCAAGAAGGTGAAGGGCACTGTGTATTCGTAAGTGGTGAGGCCGGCATCGGTAAGACATCACTGCTGAAAGTGTTTTGTAAGGAGAGCGAAAAAGATTGCAAGATATACCACGGAACCTGCGATGCATTATTTACCCCACGCCCGCTGGCCCCCCTATATGATATCGCCTTACAGATGCAAAGCGATTTTCAGCCAAACAGGTGGGATACTTCCGATAGGCCCGGATTATTTACCAAATTCCTGAATGAATTAAGCAATAAGAAAGGAGCTGCCATCATTGTCTTCGAGGATATACATTGGGCCGATGAGGCAACGATGGATTTCATTAAATTTCTTGCCAGGCGCATCACACAACTGAAGTGCCTTTTTATTCTTACATACCGCGACAACGAAATTCAATCCCAACAATCACTAAGAAACCTTCTGGGTCAATTGTCCTCTGACTCATTCACCCGCTTGCAATTGACACCCCTATCCAGACCTGCGGTTGAAAAGATGGCTGCCCAAAAAGGTTATAGCGGAGAAGATGTTTACAGCATTTCCGGAGGCAATCCTTTTTATGTAAATGAAATATTGGCCAGTTACAGTCCAGGCATACCCGATAATATAAAAGACTCAGTTTTATCTGTGTATAATCGGCAGGATGATAAAATCAAGCGATTATGGGAGATTTTGTCCGTGCTTCCCACCGGCTTTGAAGTCAAGTATCTCGAAAAGATGGGGCCTTCATTCGCGACTGCTGTTGAATATTGTCTTGATGCAAAAATGCTGGTCCTGAATAAAGGATTGATTTCCTTCACCCATGAATTATACAGGAGGACCATTGAAGCTGACTTATCGCCTTTTGAAAGAGTAGCGCTGAATAAAAAAATCCTAGACCTGTTTCTCCACATTTTTGAACAGAATCAGGAAACCGAGCGGATTATTCACCACGCAAAAAATTCTAATAACTATGAGCTTGTGGTACGTTATGCTCCTTTGGCTGCCAAACAAGCAGCACGTGTCGGCGCCCATATAGAAGCATCAAAATTATATTTCTCCGCCATAGAATATTATCCCGGAGTCGATAAAGATGTATTGATCCAATTTTATGAATCCTATGCTTACGAATGTTATTTGACAAACAACATCAAGGATGCCATTATTTATACAGAAAAATCGTTGACACTCTGGATTGAGAAAAATGATATCGAAAAAACGGGGAACTCCATGCGGTTTTTATCCCGGCTCTGGTGGTATGAAGGTAACCGGAAACAAGCCCAACGCTTCGGCGAGCAGGCCATTGAAGCATTGGAAAAACAGCCTTCCTCTAAGGCCAAAGCAATGGCGTACTGCAATATGTCGCAATTGAAATCAGAGGCAGATCTAACAAATGAATGTATGTTTTGGGGTGAGAAGGCTTTTACAATGGCAAGGGAAGTGTGTGATGAAGAGACCGCTGCTTATGCACTGTGCAATATGGGTTCGACGCTCATGCTACATGAATCATCGTTGCCCAGGGGCATTGATTTATTGCAGCAAAGCCTGGCTCTCGCATTAAAAAATTCTTATCATGAACATGTGGCCCGGGCCTATACGGCTATGGGTAGCAACGGAGTGACCATAAAAGATTATCTGTTCGCAAAAACAAATCTTGACAAAGGCATAAACTATTGCGAAGAAAGGGATCTGGATTCATTGAAATTCTATATGTTAGGCTGGAAAGCCAGGATGAATCTGGAAACTGGGAATTGGAATGAAGCCAATAGGATTGCAGAAGGTCTTATTAAAAACGAGCATCTTTTGCCAGTCATTAAAATTGGAGCATTGGTGACTATAGCAACCATAAAGATGCGAAAAGGCAATCCTGACGCACTTGCTTTATTAGTAGAGGCGAAAACCAGCGCTTTTGAAACTACCGAGCTGCAAAGAATTATTCCTGTTCTATTAGCCTCGTTAGAATACGAATGGATAAACGGAATGAGTTATATCGAGGAAGAGGTTTTTGATAAAACGATAAATATGTTTAGGGAAGTCAGGAAGATTTCAAAAAAGAGCAGGTTATATTTTTGGTTACGAAAAGTCAGAAAGCAATATCTGCCTCCCAATGAATTATATGATGGCTATGAAATCAATAACGAGACAACGGCTTTGGAAGGGACAGCCTATTGGGAAAAATTGGGCTGCCCCTACGAACGTGCGCTTGCTTTGTTTGAAGGAAGCGAAGCAAGTAAAAAAGAAGCACTAAAAATCATTCATGATTTGGGCGCCGACGCTGTATACGAGAAAATGAAACGGGAAATGAGAATTGACGGCATTAAAAGCATTCCCCGGGGAATAAGAAAAACGACCCAATCAAATCCTGCACTTCTTACCAGCCGGGAATTGGATGTTCTGCACTTGTTAAAGGAAGGTATGCAGAACAAAGAAATCGCGGCCAGGCTTTTTATATCTGCGAAAACAGTTGATCACCACATTTCAGCTATCCTGTTCAAGCTGGACGTTACCTCACGTATAAAGGCTGTACGCGAGTCTATCCGGCTCCGGATCATACATTAAAAGTCACCGTTGGTTAGTATAATCATTATCCGAAATAGTCAGGTGGGTATATCTTCTGACCATACTTTTCGGCAATTTCCATTAGCTTTTTCAGTGCATCGGCATCTATCTGTGGGGGTGGCAGAAAGGTGCCGGGGGAAACTGGCTTGCCTACTTCCATAAAAAACTCCTCGAGGCCGGAAGGAACGACAAAACAAAGCAGGTGCGCCATTTCATCGGTTTTATTTTTAAAACAATGCACGATTCCGCCCAAAGGGATCTCTATAAATGAACCTTTTTTAGCTGTATAAGTAGACGCTTCAGATTTAACCTCGACTTCTCCTTCAATGACATAAAAAGACTCCTGAAATCCAGCGTGTGCGTGAGGGCCCGGACCACCATTAGGAGGGATCAGCATGTCAATAGCAGCATAAGCACCTCCGGTTTGTTTACCGGTCATTAAAATGCGATAGGTGTCGCCAACTAATGACAGTGTTTGTCCGTCTTGCGCTCCCACTGTAATAGGAACCCCTTTTAAGTCTTCCATACCTGAATAGATTATCGTCGTGCGTTAAGAGTTAATAAAGGCTAGAAGGTCCGCATTTATGGTTGCCGCTTCTGTCGCCGGCATTCCATGAGGAAAACCCGGGTATGAAATAAGTTTTCCATGCTTTAAAAGCTTTATGGACTTTGCTCCGGAAATCGGAAAGGGAACGATCTGATCATCCTCCCCGTGCAGCACAAGTACCGGTATATCTACGCTTTTAAGATCCTCGGAAAAATCTGTTTCTGAAAAAGCCTTAATACCGTAATAATGTGCGTTTATTCCGCCCATCATCCCCTGGCGCCACCAATTGTCTCTGATCCCTTGCGATATTTTTGCCCCGGGACGGTTGAATCCGTAAAAGGGAAGCGTAAAGTCCTCATAGTATTGAGCCCGCCCGGTGGCAGTACCTTCACGTATGCCATCAAACACAGACTCAGGAACGCCATCCGGATTGTTCTTACCTTGTATCATGAGTGGTGTAACCGCACTGATCAATACCGCTTTGGCTACCCGGCCGTGGCCATGTTTTGCGACGTATCGGATAACTTCTCCGCCACCGGTGGAATGACCAATGTGGATAGCATTTTTCAGATCCAGTGCTTGGGTAAGTTCAGCCACGTCCGCTGCATAAGTGTCCATATCATGTCCAATGGCCGTTTGGCTGGATCTTCCATGTCCCCTGCGATCATGGGCAATAACTCTGAATCCGTGGTTTAGGAAAAACATCATTTGCGCATCCCAATCATCGCTGGATAAAGGCCAGCCGTGATGGAACACAATGGGTTGCCCTGTTCCCCAGTCTTTGTAATAAATATCAGTGCCATCCTTAACAGTGATCTTATTCATAATTTTGGAGTTTAATTATTAATGGTAATTAATTTCGACATATATATCTCAAAGTTGATATTAATTGATCAATAATTTATTGCTACCACTTTCATGAACCATAGGAAGGCAAAGACGAGACAAAGCATCTAATAAAAAGGCCATTGAAAATCAATGG
>Ga0302315_10000361_pt1 | contig 52863 bp, 45 predicted proteins | sample III_Palsa_N3_1_FD_200532 | JGI IMG/M metagenome (GOLD analysis project Ga0302315, IMG submission 200532) | Peat permafrost microbial communities from Stordalen Mire near Abisko, Sweden - III_Palsa_N3_1 | ecosystem: Environmental > Terrestrial > Soil > Palsa > Peat permafrost | place: Sweden...
AAGATTTTGAAAAGGCAGCCATGAAATTTTTTACTAACATTGGTGACTATAAAGATGAGCTAGCAACACTAATGAATGAAGAGTTTCTTTTGATTGGAACCTAAAACTCGATTGCGATGGGTATATAATCTAATAATTTCTTCAAGCCTTTTTTATGATAATTCATTCCAGAGCCTAAGTCTGAGATAATCTCAAAGGTAAACCCATGATGGGCACAAAAACTGGACAACAGATGCTGTTGTCGAACTAAATCTTCTTTTTGATCTGAGCTTGACACGCGAGCATAAGCTATTGTAAATATAAAGTTACATGATTAACATTATAGTAAGTTCTTCAACTTGTATGTTTTTTTATGCGATGCTTTCTTTCTTATTAGGACAAAAGAAAATTAATATGAAACATATTGATGATATACACCAACAATTGTTAACATTTAAGCAAACTTTTAATGCTGAAACAATATTACAACAGGGTCTTGCTGTTTCAAATGAATATAAATTACAAAATCTTTTCAAAAAACAATTGTGGCAAAATTTTACGAACTTGTTACACGATATTATTGAAGAAGTTCAAACAAAAACTAATTTGAAATTTTCTTTGGTAAATCGTTTACCAAGTCAAGCAATTTTGTTGCAAATACAAAATGTAAATTTTGCACTTACTGAAATTTGGTATGGCGTTCAAAAAGGAAATATTTCTGTTACCTTGTGCTTTTTTAGAAAAATCATGGATATCGCACAAGTGACAGCCTATTCATTTGAAGAAATTTTTATAGGGATGGATGAAAAAAATAGATTTATCATTGACATTCCTAAAAGGCTTGAATTAAGCAAAAAAATTAATGAAAAAACTTCAAAAGTTTTTTTTAATCAAGATGGACTTTCTTTTACAGGCAGAAGCCCTATTGACGATATGGTTCCTCCAGTTATTTTACCCTACGCTATAGGAAAAAAAATCTTAATTAGCATTCAACTTAAAAAAGCAATTACGATTTTTCTGTCAACTATAAAAAAGTATAAAGGAATTAAAGATTTTGGACAGCTTCATGAAAGTACCAAACAGCATATACATGAGCTTATTACTGAGCCTCAAAATTCAAGTAGCAATTATTCTGACTTACTTGATGTGTATAAGCGCTTTAGCACACATCTTCAATCTAAACCTGATAGTTTTTTTGAAAATAGCAAGGAAAAACATAAGCTAGTTCAATACACTGGTTTGTGGAATAAACGTTTAATGATGATAAAGCGAAGTTTACTAGAAAATCTTAGCCCGCAAAGATATTTAGTTTTTACCTGGAAAAGACAAACTGAATGTGAAAATCGCTTACCTAATACTGAAGAAAATTCCAGAATTAGGCCCAATGAAATGTGTTATGGTAATAATCACTTTTTAGGTGTTACCAGTAGTGGAGTATATGAAGGACTAAGGTGGCATAATACTTTATTATATAATATGAATGTAATTCGGGATTCAAATGCACATTTACCAAATATTGAAATAGATGATTTCGAAAAATTAATTCGAGAATTTTATTTTTTAAATCCAAAATTGCCTGAAACATACCATTTAGCGGAAGAATGCCAATTTACTTTGTGGCACAATCCCCGAATGGCGGGGACCGTTCCTGCTACACAGCATTCGCAGATTATAGAGTGTAGTCTAGAAAATTATATTTTATATAATCAGAACAATAAAGCTCAATTATCTAAGCAATTAGGCGCTACTATCGATATTATTCAAATTGGAAATATCCCAGATGCTTTTTTTTTAAAATTTATGGTTGACAATCCAACCAAGAAAGAATTTATTGAATTTTTATATAATTTAAAGCATAAATTATTAAAAGAATTGGGCGGTTATCAAAAGATAGATTTTATGTTTTCTATTGTTCCCAATAAAGCAGGAAGTTTTTTTTGTTTTTGGCATATTTTTAGAAATTTGGATAAAATTAAGACCAAAGATTGTACTGTGCTTAGAGATCCGCTAACTAACAAGGAAAAAAAAATAGATAATCTTAGGACTGTTTTTAGCATGGCGCCTAATAGTGCTCTAGATAAAGAACTGTTAGACTTTTTAAGTATGCCGGGCAGTTTACATTGTGTTGAAACCTATTTAGATGATTTTTTTAAACAAGAAAATAATAAAAAAGTAAAATGCCCTCCTTAGAGATTAATAATAGAAGCCCTTCAGAAATTTTGAAGGGCATACTCCCAAAATATGTTGCAGCAATTTTAGGATGATACTGAAACAGTAAATTCGGATATTATCCAGGCTTAAATAGAATTCTTGTATATTTTAAAAGGAATCATCTGTATTATAGCTTGTGTTTAAGAGGTAATTTTTATTGTTAATAAAGGAATAGGACTATGCATAATATTTTAGATTATTTAGTTATATGTATAGCTGTTTTTTCTGTTGTTATGGGATTAGCTAAGGGTACTATTAGAGAAGCTTTGTCCCTATCAGCATGGATAATAGCTGGTTTTATATCGATTTATTTTAGTAATCCTCTTGCTGTTACTTTAGAAAAAAAAGTGCCTACTGAAACATTAAGATTACTTATAGCGTTTGCTTTTTTACTTATAATTACACTTTGTATTAGCACTATTATAAATAATTTTCTCGCTCGTATTCCCAAAATTAAAATAGTTTTTTTTTACGATGCCTTGATGAGTTTTATACTAAGTTCGATAAAAAGCTTTGTTATAATTACTTTAGTTATATTAATGATAAGCCTAACCCCCTTAAATCATTTTGATTTATGGAAAGAATCTTTTTGGGCATCAACCTTTTCTAAAATTTCAAATAAAATTCTAAATTTAACATCAAAAGAATTGCTTGAAAAATCTAAGTAACATAAAATACAACCTTGACATAGCAGCAGTTACCAGTTGAATAATTTATGCTTTTAGTTATAATTAATAACAAGACCCAATACACTAAGTAAAGGCTATTTGATGATGGACGAAAATCTTGCTCTCACAATTCATGATATCCCATTTGACATGAGCAAATTATATTCTACAGTATCCAAAAAAGTTTATAAAAAAGATTTGATTACATTTGGATGTAGTGTTAGTTATAGACTATCCCCCATAAATGATGAAGAATATTATTTACTACCCTTACATCGTAAAGCACTATTAGAAGAACCCCTACCCTGTACTTATAACTTTATTATTAGAGAAAACAAGGGCTATTTAGAACTCATACTAGGATTTAACCATCATTACTATTTAAACGAATGTAATTTTTTTGTAAAAGCAGCAGGCACTTTAAGTTTTAATAACAAAAACATTTCAAAGATGACTTTGGAATCCGGAGGATACCATTTAGAAAGCACGGATAAGTTTTACGCAGAAAAAGTTAAATCCATTCTAAAAGCATTAAAATTAGTAGGCCTCCCACTAAAAAAATTAGTATGTAATCATACTTCACCTAATCTTATAAAAGAGAGTTTGATAAAATTAGATAGAGTACCTTGTATAGAAAGGCCTTCTCCTTATCCAGAATTAATAGATTTAGTTTCTTCCAAAGAACCTGTATTATTTTTAAAAGACTCAATTGAAAATGATATTCCTAAAAATAAAAATTGTGGAACTTCTATTAATGTTTCTGCTCATGATGTATATACTCCCGAAAAAAGTCATTACTTTAAGAGCACTTTGAAAAAAAGATTTTTCCAGATACAAACAGCATGAATTAACTGACTAATCTTTTTATTCTTTTCTCTTTTTTCTTATATAAATAATCTTTTCTACAAACGCGACGACTAGTCCTTCTACGTCTTTAATTTCCACCGTAAATTTCCAATCAGTTTTATCACTGAATTCTAATGTTTTATGAATTCCTAGCAAATCATCATCTTTTAAAATAAATTCAGCAGTAAGTTCCGTACGGCCAGGTTTTATATATTGTATTGAGCCAAACTTATCCCAAACGCTGTACTCAGCTCCTAATATTTCTATTAACATGACCATATAAAATGGATCAGTTAAAGCAAACATTGAGCCTCCAAACTGAGTACCTCTATAATTTAATGTCCACCACCTTTTTTTTAGTTTTGCAATGATATGCCTATAGTCATCACTAACATAATGTATGCTTATGCCAGCACCTACAAAGGGTGGCCATAAATTCCATAATTTAATCCTAAAAGATTTTGAAAGCATATTGCCCTCTACTGGTTAAGATATTTATTTGGGGACCAAATGTAAACTATTTGATTTTTTATTTTTAGTTTTAATTTTTTTCTTTGTTTTTTTATTTTGTACAGCAGAAATATCTTTTTTGGTTAACAAATCATTTTTTTTCTTAACTTTATTTTTTTGGATAGTAATTTTTTTTTGAAATTGCTGGATTTCTTTTATAGCACTGCTTAAGCGTTTTTCAATATTTTTATTTTGCTTATCGCTAATATCTACTACGGCAGGTGGAATTTCTTTCATAAGACTACAATCCTCAAATTTAATCGGCACATTTTTTCATTAAAGGCAATAATTCCCCAGTAATTTTTTGGTAAGCTTTATAATCGTCTTCATAGGCGTGGAGCATTTTTTTCTCTTCTTTTTCTATTTGCTTTAAGACCATTACTATAGCCGCCATTAGGCAAAAAATCCCCATCAAGCTTTTAAAAGCTAGTGCATTACCAAATAACATCAAGAGAGTCCCTAAATAGGCTGGGTGGCGAATATACTTATAAGGTCCATTTTGTACAATTACAGATTTTTGCAATATATTAGTGGGAGATAAAAACCAATCTTTTATGGAACGCGCACTCCAATAACGTAATACAAGCCCTAGTAATATAAAGCCAAGACCTAGAAAATAGCACACGGAATAAGGTAATTGACAAAATTGATAATCTTTATAATTCTCTACTAATGATACATTAAGGGCCATAATAACAGAAAAAGCACTCAACATACCTTTATCAAAAGCACGATGGTTTATAGTTTTTTTAATTTTAAAATTCAATATCTCCAATATTAAGCCGGCATTACAAATAAGAAAGTAAATTAAAAGATAATAAAATTCACTTAAGAATTCATTAGTGATTAATAGATAAGAAAAAAAACCATATACTATGTTAGGAAAAAGTAAAGCGGTTACATAAAATAACGGAAGCATAAAAGGCGAAATGTTTTTAATCATATCTTTATAGTTTATGTAAATATGATAAAAAAATCAAGAAAGCAAGGCTAGCAATTAAGTCGCAAAACTAACACAATATTGTTTGCTACTAACTATTTAAATAAAAAATTAAGCGAATAACTAATATTATCAATTTATTGCCTAAAAAGGACTTTTTTGTTACAGTCATTAGGGTATTAAAAATAAATGAATGATGGGAGTTTATTATAGATGGGTAATATAAAGCTTATAGCATTAATAGAAGATCTTTTAGAGATAAATATTGATGCTTATCATAGTTATACTCACGCCATTAATGGATTAGACATACCTGAATTAATTGATGAATTTATTGAATTTCGAACTGATCATTATCAGCAAATTGAGTCTTTATCGCACATTGTACATTTATTAGGTGGTAAAGCCCCACTTTTACCTGCCGACCTTCATTTAGATTTACAACCTTTATATGAAAAAGTTACAAAAGTGACAGGTATGAAAACCATTATTAAATCAATGCACACCATTGAAACCTTAGCAATCAATAGATACGAATCTGTTTTAGCTAGTTTTGATAGTGCAAGCGATAGTGTAGAAATTTTACAACATAATCTTAAACAGTTAAATAATCATATTAAATTTATTAATAAAACCTTAATAGAAAGCGATCACTTGGAATTAGTTTAAAATTTAATGACAAATCATAATAAAATTGGAGTATTGCTATTAAATATTGGTACCCCTGATAAACCTAATACTGCTTCTGTAAGGAAATATCTAAAAGAATTTCTTTCTGATCCACGGGTTGTGGATATCCCTTGGCTTTTAAAAAATTTATTATTATATTTATTTATTTTACCAAGCCGCCCGGCTAAATCAGCTAAAGCATACCAGGCAATTTGGCGTCCAGAAGGTTCGCCTTTATTATATTATTCATTACGTATGCAAGAAAATTTACATCAGTTGTTAGGCAAAAACTATCAAGTTGAATTAGGCATGTGCTACAGGAATCCGAGCATAGAAAAAGGGATTGAAAAATTATACCAAGCGCAATGCGATCATATAATTATTTTCCCCCTCTTTCCACAATATTCTTCCGCTGCCACGGGTGCTAGTACAGAAAAAGCTTTGCGCCTTATAGCTAAAAAATGGAACATCCCTTCTCTTGAAACCAAAAATAATTTTTATAATAACCCTGGTTTCATAAATGCCTATTCTTGTAAAATAAAAGAAGGATGCGCTAATAAAAATATTGAACATTATTTATTTAGTTTTCATGGGCTGCCAGAACGACATATTGATAAAAGCGAAGGCAAATTATTAGAATGTTCTCGTATACATCCTTGCCCACAGGTAACGATGAATAATCATTATTGCTATAGAGCCCAATGTTACAGCACCTCAAGATTGTTAGCTCAACACTTAGCAATTCCAGATACAGATTATACCGTTTCCTTTCAATCTCGTTTAGGGGTTACCGCTTGGATTAAACCTTATACAGATGAAATATTGGTCACCCTTTACAACAAAGGCATAAGGCATCTTGCCGTGGCATGCCCTTCTTTTATAGCAGATTGTTTAGAAACGATAGAAGAAATTGGTATTCGAGCAAAAGCACAATGGCTAAAACTAGGTGGAGAAACACTTACTTTGATCCCCTGTTTAAATGATGATAAAAATTGGCTTAACGCTTTAGCTAAAATGATTAACCCTAACTTATAATTACCTAGGAAAAAAAATGCATTCACAAATTTTAGAAATACAACCTTTACCCATTTCTGAAAAAAAACAAGAACAACTTGAAAAAAAACTTTTACATTACACTGGTAAAGCGATTGCAGATTATAATATGATTCAAAAAGGAGATAGAGTTTTAGTATGTTTATCGGGTGGCAAAGATTCTTATACTTTGTTAACTATTTTAAATAAATTAAGGAAACGCTCTAATTTTAAATTTGAACTCTTATCATTTACCTTAGATCAAAAACAACCTGGCTGGGATGACTCCAAATTAAGAGAATATTTAGACACACAAAAAATTCCATTTGTAGTATTAAACGAAGATACTTATTCAATCGTAAAGGAAAAAATTCCGGAAGGGGCTACTTATTGTTCTCTTTGTTCTAGATTACGAAGAGGTATTATCTATTCTTATGCAAAAGCCAATGGTTTTAATAAAATTGCATTAGGGCATCATAGAGATGACTTAATCAGAACTTTATTAATGTCTATAATGTACAGTGGTGAAATACGTTCTATGCCCCCTAAATTATTAACCGATGATAAGCATCATATAGTTATTCGTCCTTTAGTATATGTGCAAGAAAATGACATAATACAATTTGCGAAATATCATAAATTCCCTATTATACCTTGTAATTTATGTGGTTCTCAAGAAAATCTAAGTAGAAAACGAATGGCTCGTCTTATTAATGAATTAACTGAACAAAATCCAAAAGTACCAAGCAATATGTTACATGCTCTAAGCAGTATACAAGGCTCACAATTGATGGATAAAAAATTAATGGACTTTAAAAATTTAGAGAATCAATTAATACCCTATTCTGCAGGGATAAACTCGACATTTTAATAAAAGCACTATTAATATCAACTTACTAATTTATTAAAAATATAGGTAACAGGTTTTTCACCCTCTGTACCCATCACCGATAATGTGCCATCTTTCGCATTTGCAATTAAAGCAAGCCTGCTTAAACTGTTTGCTATTGGGGCTTTACACCAGTTAAAACCAGCATCAATGTCTGCTGCTGCTAAAGAACAAGCACTTTGAAGGCGTGCTTTACTATTTGGTTCACGAGGAAGCCAACCATACCCAACATCATTGAAGTTTGATTCAAAATGATTGCTTGCACACACTTTATCATTGTGTAGTTCACGGATGACATAACTATTCTCTAGCCGTTCGATAACACAGCCTTCGGTTTGATTAATTCCTGTCAATATATAAATAACAGGAATAGATATGGGGGTGGTAGATAGAAGTATCTTAGCTTCTTCATAATTTGCTGCTGTTTCAAATACTTTTCTCAATAGATGGGCAGGTGGTAAACTGTACTCCGAATTCACTAGCATGCGATTGCGTATCCAATCAAGAGCAATCCCTGTTTTATGTCTTCGCATGGGCGCCTGATTTAATGCAGCCGCAAATCGACCTTGTGCCATGCCATTAAAAACCCCACTTATACCTGGCCAGGTAATATTGTAAAAATCTCCGGCTTCACTAGCTTGTAGAGTTACCACTACATTCTCACCCAACTTTGGGAAAGGCCAGTCTAACACTCTAGTTAAAATCATGGCCTCATTATTTCTATAAGCGCCACTAGTGCATCCCCATTCATAACATAAATTAAGTGCAAAGACTCCTTTCATTGCAAGGATTTTTGAGAATTGTTCAATTTCATCTAGGTAGGGATTATTTGTTTTCTTCAACCAATGATGGGAAAGCACATCCCCAAGAGGAAACACTAAATAACTTGCAAATTTTGAAGTTAAACCAAAGATTTCTCTGCTTGCATTTATAATAGCAATTGCCTTATCAGCATGCTCTTGCATGAGATAGGTTAAATTATAACCTCTTAAATCAACAAATGGGATAGTATACATAAATAGCTGTAATTATATAACTAACTGTTTTGATATGCAAGCCATGGCTTGGTACTCAATATATTAAATTACGAAATTTACCGTAAAAGTAAAAGTTAGCTAACTTTTATTATTTGCACAGAGATTAATTAATTATAAAAAACTAATTGTAAAGCACGAGAATATCAACCTTGTAATATTATTTTTTAATATTTCACAGTAAGTGATATAATATTTCTAAAGATAATACTAAAAACAATATTAAAGAAGTAACGCTGGCAAAAAAATCTTTTAAAATATAAAATTTTCCAGCTATTAAAAGCAGGCGAAAACAATTTAAAAAAATTACTAGAAAAAATGCAGCATATATTGCCGCATAATCTAAAGGTAATTTTGATAAGTGTAAAAGTTCAAAGTGATTGAAAGAGGTAATATTCGGAATTGCCAATAATGCATAATTATTTATTAAAAAAACTATTCCTGCCATCAAACATAATGCAAGAATTACCATAATACCAAGCTTTATAAAAACATTTTGAAAGTTATCAATTTTCCTTAAGTTTTCTTGTTTATTCAAGTTCTAAACCTTTTAGAATAAGTTGAAAAGCGAGAACACATATTAAAATATTCATTAATATTCTTAAAATATTATCTGGTAATTTTTTTAAAAGTTTAGCCCCAAGCATTGAACCTAAACTAATACCTAACAAAACAGGATAAATGATTTTATAATTTATGTAACCATAATGAAAATAAATTCCTGAGCTGGCAATAGCTGTCATGCCAATCATAAAATTACTGGTCGAAGTCGAAATTTTATAGGGCATTTTTAAAATAATATCCATCGATAATACTTTTATAAATCCGGCACCTATCCCAAGTAAACCAGATAATATTCCAGCAAAATATAAAATTATCCAACTACAAAACAACCTAACTTTTGAAATAGATGGCGTTAAGCTATAAGGATCAAAGTTTTCACTGTAATCATAGCTTTGCTTTATCTGACGAAAATTTGAAGAAATAAATGAAAATATTAATATAAATGCCAATAAAAAAGTTAAAGTTTTAACCGAAACAAATTTTAATAACATAGCCCCTGTAATGGCACCAATTAAGGTACTGGTTTCCAATAAAATGCCAAGCTTAATATGAGTAAAATTATATTTTGCAAAGTAGACTGAGGCTACAAGAGAATTACAAGCAGCCGCAATTAAAGCGGCTCCCATGGCTTGATGTAAAGGAATATTCATTAAACTCAGTAAGGGAATTAAAATAAAACCGCCCCCCAGACCACTTAATGCCCCTAAAGCGCCTGCTAAAGTTGCCCCTCCAAATATAAGGCATGTTATTTCTAAAATATTAATGTGAGAAATCCATTTCTTTCGGTAACTTATTAATACTATAGTGCACTAAATTAAAGAGAAATTGTATTATTTTTTTTTATAATTAATGTTTGGGTATTATCAAGTTCATATATAATATCACATAAAGATAAAATGTTAGGCTCATGACTTACCAAAATAATGGTAGGCACCAGTGTGAAAAGTAAGGATGTTAACTTATTTTCTAATATAGTATCCAGTGCGTTTAACGCTTCATCCATAATCAATAAGCTTGGCTTTGATAAAAGTGCACGCGCAATTATAATACGTTGACACTCTCCCCCACTTAAACTTGAACCTTGCCCTCCTACCTGCGTATTCAGATCATTTGGCAAATTATACAAGCTATCCAATTGTAACAAATGCAATACAGAGCTAATTTCTTGGGCATTAGGAATATTTTTTAATCCCCATGTCAAATTATAATATATAGTATTATTAAAAAGAGTTGCATTTTGTGGGATATAATATAATAATTGCTGTAACTCATCCTCATCATATTCTTTGATAGGAATATTATTAATATATACTATGCCTTCTTCTACCGAATATAAGTTTACTAAGCATTTTAAGAAGGTAGATTTACCAATCCCACTTACTCCCGTTATAGCAATTTTTTGATTTGGCATAACCGTGAGAGATATTTTTCGCAACAACACTTTATTGGGCGGTAGGGTAAAACTTATATTTTGTGCCCGTAAAATTTCACAGTTAGGAGTGGTATTATTTTTTTTATGCTTATAAAAATTAGCAGGTATAGATTCTTTTTGCATCCACCCTATTATATTTTGCATATCAACTTCTACTTCACGTAATTGCTTATATTCATTAATTATATTTTTATATTCTTTTAAAAAATTATAAATTAATCCTTGCAATAAAATAAACTGCCCAGGGCTTAAATGAGCAGCATGCACCTGATACAAACCAAAGCTTAATACCAACAGCAAACTTAAAACATGGATACCTTCAAACATTATAAAAGTTTTATAATAATAACTATTATATTTATTCCACAGTAAAGCTTCTTGCGTTAATTTCTCAAAAATAGTCTGATATTCGAAAGAAAGATTAGACCTTACTATTTGAGTATGCAGCAAGCTATCTGCAATACTACTAGTAACCCTATCGGTTATACGCCAAGCATTAGCCCTATGCATAATGATATTTTTTATTTGATGCATGATGTAATACAAAAAAACACTTATTATAAAAATAAAACATGCAAAATAATTTAAAAAAAATAAGCCCGAAGAAAGAATAAAGAAAAGCTTAACAACCGAAGGAATTATTTTAACAAAGAATACTTTCATAAAAGTACGACAACTAGAAGAAATTCTTTTTATGGCACTAATTACCGCCCCTTGTTTTACGTTTTCTAATTCTACAATAGGTAATTTATGAATCAATTGCACCACACGAAAGGTAATATCTTTTATAGCTTGGTTGGAAATGGGATAAAATACAATTTCAAAAAGATAAGATAAAATCTTATTAAGTGCACGTATACTTAAAGTAATAGCTAACAACATTAATAATAGAAACAGTTGATCATTTTTATTATAGATGATATCAGTGAAATTTTGGGCAAGATGTGGCAGTATACTGGTAGTTACTGCTTCCAACAATAAAATAAAAGCAATTATTATTAATGGATAATACCCTTTTGATTTCAAATAAGGTAAAAATAATTTTATAGTTTCTTGTAAATTTTTACTCATAGGTAGTCTACTGTTTTAAGTTTTCTCAATTCCCGATATAGAATGGTAATATTCTTCAATATCATCTGGATATAGCTTACAAGCCCCATCCGCGACCAACAACAATTCATTGCAATTTTCTTTAATTAATTGCCGGTCATGGGAAATAAGTACAATAGCCCCTTCAAAAGTTTGCAGACTAATAGTTAATGCTTCACGCATCTCTAAATCTAAATGATTAGTCGGCTCATCTAATAATAATAAATTAGGCGCTCTCCAATTCACAATCGCTAGTACTAAACGTGCTCTTTCACCCCCAGACAAATGTTCAATATTTTGTAGGGCTTTATCACCAGAAAAATTAAAGCCACCTAAGTAATTGCGAATATCTTTAAAAGACACTTCAGGAAATAAATTTTGAAAATACATCACGGGGTTTAAATGACCTGCTAACTGCTCTACTTCATGTTGAGCAAAATAACCTAAGCGGAGGCGATTGTCTGCAAAAACCTCACCCTGTAAGGGTGCCAAGACCCCAGCTAGTGCCTTAATAAAAGTTGATTTACCAGCCCCATTCATACCAATTACTCCAAGACGAGTTCCAGCTCTTATGGTGCAACTTACTTTTTTTAAAAGTGGTACATCACTATAACCAATATCTACTTTATCAAATTTCATCAATACTGGAGGAGGCTCCATTATTTGTTTAAATTCAAATTTAAAAACAGATGCTTCAAAAACTTCTTCCACACTTTCTAGACGTGCCAAAGCCTTAACCCGGGATTGTACTTGTTTGGCTTTAGTAGCTTTTGCTCTAAATCTGGAAATAAAAGTATTTAATCGTGCTTCTTGTTTTTTTATTTGCACATATTGTTTTTGTTGAATCATGAGTTTTAAAGCTTTTTGTTCTATAAAATTTGAATAATTCCCCGAATAGATATTAATAGTTTGATTTTCTAAATGCATAACATGGCTTATAACACTATCTAAAAAAGCGCAATCATGGGAGACTATAATTAATGCGCCTTTATATTTTTTTAACCATTGTTCCAGCCAAGCAATAGCATGCATATCCAAATGATTAGTTGGTTCATCTAATAACAACACTTCAGAAGGCACCATAAGTGCTTGTGCAAGATTTAAACGAGAACGCCAGCCACCTGAAAAATCATTCACTGATTTTAAAAAATCAGCTTCTTCAAATCGTAAGCCCCTAAGGATTTTTTTAGCGCGAAGCGGGGTTTCATAACCACCAATTTCTTCTAGCTTAGTATACAACTGGGTTAATAAATCCCATGACTCAGCAGCTTCCGCGGCTTTAATTGCAGCTTGTACTCGGCAAAACTCCTCATCTCCCTCTAGCACAAAGTCTAAAGCTGGCAGTGTACTTTCACTCATAGTTTGGCTTACATAGGCAATGTTTCGCCCTCGAGCAAGATTTATATTTCCTGATTCTGGTGCAAGCTTTCCTATTAACATAGATAAAAAACTAGTTTTACCTGAGCCATTTCGACCAATTAAACCAATAGCTTGCCCATCGTAAATACAAAAAGAAACCTCTTTAAAAAGTAAGTTTCCATTACGATTTAGGGAGATATTATCAAGTTGTAGCATCGGGATAGCCTTAAATAAAAAAATTCTGTGTTTTTATACAGTTAATAGTACTTATGATAGTGCAATTATTGTATCTCTTTATATTATATATTTATTTAAAAAGCAAAACGACGCCTTAACTTAAATTATGCTATAGTTTTAATTATATACTTCTAAGCAGTAAAACTTAAATCCAATGTTTAATAATTCAAGCAGTGCTACTTTAAAAATTGCAATAATAGGAAGCTTCGCGAGCCTTTGTTGGGGCATGAATTATGTAGCTTTAAAATTAGTCAGCAACGAAATGCCAGCATTTTTAATTTTAACCTTACGTGTAATATTGACTACCCTGCTACTTTTACCTTTTACAAAGTTACCTAAATCAGACTTAAAAAGAATTTTCTTTTTTTCTTTAAGCCAATATATATTATGTTCGGGCTTGTGCACGCTTGGCACTGCTTTAACTAATGGCAGCATAGGCTCTTTAGTTACGCAACTAAGTATACCTTTTAGCTTTATATTATCCTGGGTGTATTTTAAAGAAAAATTATTAATAAAACAGCTACTAGGTTGCATAATATCTTTCATTGGATTAGCAATTTTGATTGGTATCTCAGAAGTCCCCCCTGATTTGCTAGGTATTGTTATTTTAAGTCTTGGAGGATTTTTTAGTGCACTTGCTAGTATGCAAGTAAAAAAATTAAAGCATCATCCTTTATTGGGAGTAATGTGCCTGGCTTCTCTTTTAGCTATTCCTCAAGCCTTAATACTATCACTGTTCTTAGAAAATAATCACTGGGAACATTTGCGTGCGGTATCACTTAAAAGTTATCTGGCAATTACTTTTATTGTAATTTCCTCTTTTGGGGCCAATTACTTATGGAACCGCCTCATAAGAGATTATCCTATTTCTACAGTGATACCCTATGGTTTGTTAGTACCTATATTTGGAGTTATTTTAAGTATTTTTGCCTTAGATGAGCCTTTAACGCTTTCTATACTGGTGGGTGGTATTATAATTATTATAGGAATTTCTGTCCTTACCTTACAAAAGCGGGGTGTCCCTGCTCCTGCTAAAGAGCTAATATAAATAAGTTTTGGCTTGATAATTTATACTTGGTAGCTTATGATTCATCTTTATTTCTAATTATAGGTGTGAATAAAGAAAATGAAAGCAGTCTCAAAAATCATTTCTGGAATATGTATTATCACTCATTTATTAACTGGTTGTGCGGGAAGATCTGCAAATCCAATTAACTCAAATCAACCTGGGGATTATCAAAAAACTTGTAGTAGTTTACTCTCGGAAATGAATGATATTCAAGGTAGCATTAATAAATTATTACCTAAAGAAAACAGAACCGGTCAAAATGTAGCTTTAGGAATAGCTGGTGCTTTTTTTATTGTGCCATGGTTTTTTATGAATTTTTCTGATGCAGAAAAAATAGAAATTGAAGCCTATCGTACTCGTTATAATAACTTGACAAGAATTTATAATGAAAAACGCTGCGGTACAGAACGAGAATTTATACCAGAATTTCAAAAAATGAAAAAATAGGTATTAACCTCCATAGTTAATAAGTTGGTTTGCGAAAGCCAACTTATTAATTTACTTTTTTAAAGCTTTGTTATAAATATTATATTTATAACACCACCAAACACCAATTCCTAACATATTGCTTAACTGTTTTAGCTCTTCTTGGCTCCATATTTGTACAGCAAATTTTGCAATAATAAATAATATCTGATTTTTTAAAGCATGATTCTCTTGGCATGCCTTACTTTCAGCTAACAAGCAAATACTATGCGTAGCAAGTGCTGCCTCTACTTTTTTAGTTGTAATTCCTTGTAATGCTAATAATACCCCTTGTAGAGCAGATAAACTAAAATCTTTATTATATAGATCATATAGTGTAATTGCTTGTTTTGCGGCTAGTTCATCGCCTATATCAAATGCTTGCTTTGCTACTGAATTTTTTATAAATATTTTCATGTTTGAAATCAACTTAAGTTATTTTACTAAGAAACATCTTATCAAAGAAAATTTTATATTGCAATTGTTTTTAGCTTTCATATACACTCTTGCTATTGGGTATTATTCATATTACAAACGAAAGGAGTTTCTATGCTAAATCAATATAAAACCAATCCTATTCCTGTTACTACACCAATTGATAATATTCCACCAATATCTCCCCCGCCTTGTTATGCCAAACGTGCAGGCGTACGTATTGCCAATAAATTTGGGGATAATATAGAACTTAAATTAGGTGCTAGTTTATGCGCTTATTTATTTGAAAAGCTCTCATCTGAACAAAAAAAGGCTGCATTAGACTTTTATCAAGGTTTTTCTTTAAGTGACCCTCTTTCACAGGCAGAAATTGATATTCAAAATAATTTATTGCCTCCTTGTTTAAGCAAAACCATATGCGTAGATTTTTTAAATGAACAATCAAAAATATTAGATGCTGCTCATCGCGCTCAATTTGTAGGAGTTACTGCAGAAAGTTATTTAGGCCTAGAGCCTAACCGAGAGCTACAGGCAAAGCTTTACAAAGAATGGCAAGAAAAAATTTCTGCTGAAAATACAGAGATAACAGTAGCTAACACTGCCCCTAAAAAATGCCATCATTGTAAAGGCTAAAAACTATAATAATAAATAAGGCATTGCAAATTAAGGGGGAATGCATTTTATGAGTCTTAAAATTTTAAATGTATTTTCCTTATCGCAATTACTTGCTTTAGGTTCCAAACTCCTGGGTGGAATTTTTTTATTTTTAATTTTTTGGTTTATAAGTATATGTATTAAATTTTTAGTGAAACGCCTTGGTAATAATTTTTCTATCGATAAAAAACCCATTATTTATCTATTAGGGAATCTTGCCAAAATTGGAGTTTTATTAATGGGCGGGATTACTGCATTAGGCTCTATTGGAGTAAACGTCAGCGCATTAGTGGCAAGCTTAGGAATTTCGAGCTTTGCATTAAGTTTTGCGATGAAAGATGTTTTATCTAACGTATTAGCAGGAATTATGATTTTATTATATCAACCTTTTAAAACGGGCGCTCATATTGAAATAGATAAATTGGAAGGAACAGTCATTGATATTGATTTACGTTATATAACCTTACAAACCGAACAAAGTAAAATTCTTATTCCAAATGCTTCTATCTTGAATCAAGCTGTAATACTCAAAAATAATCTATAATAGCGGTGAATATTGGCAAGTATAAAATAAAGAGCGTATAATCACTATTTTAAAGAAAACTACGGACCTAACCATGCAGCAGCCGCTAAAAATTTTCTATTTTTTATCATTAATAATAATTGCTATTCTTAATACCAACGTTGCATGTGCTTTGGAAGTTGAAAACGTATATGAAAACACAAGTCAATACCAATATTCCCTATTGCTTGATAACCATTTATCTGCTATCTCTGGTTCGAGTATAATTGATTCGACTTTCAAAATTTATCAATATCTAGATGATTGGCTGGTACCAAGTACCGAGGGGCAAGATGCATGGCTTGATATTGGTATCCGTTTTATAAAATTCTCACTTATCGAAAGTACTTTGGCTTCTACTGCAATGGTAGTACAACACGAAATATTTGGACATGGGGCCAGAGCACGGGAATTCCATTTACCTATTACGGAATATAGGGTTCGTCCCTGGAGCGGTTATACAGAGTTTAGAACAAAAGATTATAATAATTTAGCAGTACAAGAGCGTATAAGCTTTATAACAGGTGGTATAGAAGCAACAGGAATACTTGCTAACGAATTAAAAAATGAATGGCTAGCGACGAAAACTATAAATAGTGGTTTAGCCAATTTATATCTTAAAAATAAATTAGATCAAACCCTATATGTACTCAATACCAGGCATTATGATACTACCACGGCTGGAAATGATATTTTTGCCTATGTAAATACTATTAACGATTGGTATGGTAAGCAAGCATTAAGCATGTCATCACTGCGCCGCAAAATCTTATTTGATTTTGCCGATCCTTATTTATTTTATTCCCTGTACACTCTGTATAATTATATTGCAAGTGGCGAAGCAAAATGGGAATATCCTATGATTAAGATAGGTAATTATAGTTATTTACCAGCCATAAGCACCCATTTAAGTCCTTATGGCTTAGAATATCAATTAATGAACTATTTAAAAACTCCCCAAAGAAATATTAAAGTCGGTATAAGATACGGCCAAACTGTAGGGGTTAAATCCTTGAGCTTAGGGCTTGAAATAACTAAAATTTGGGAAGCAGATAATCTTCAGCTGGATGCACGTACCGAAATATGGCGTCAACCCAAATTATTAGTCTCTTCCAGTATTCAGGCTAAAAATAGATGGGGAGGTAGCCTTTTAGCTATAGGACAATATCGCTTACATCCTTCATTTAATATTCTTGGGCAGCTAGGATTTAAAACGAAGGGGTATATTCCCGGTGAATTTTTAAAAGGCTCTCCCCTAGTGCGTTTAGGCTTTAGCTGGCAGCCTTAAAAATCTATGCCTGATTTTTGGATATACATTTTACATTGTGAAAATGGATCTTTATATACGGGATATACTATAGATTTAATTAAAAGATTTGCAAAACATAAAAACAAGCAAGCAGCGAAATATACTAAAGCCTTCCCTCCCTTGTATGTGGCACAAGCATGGCCGATTTATGGCAATAAAGCACAAGCCATGAAAATTGAATGCTTTATTAAAAAATTATCTAAAGAACTTAAAAATAAAATAATTCTTGATGGAACCTTATTGGTAAATTTATGGTTAGAGTCTCGCCACCAAGATAAAACCCTTTAACTCAAATATATCTCAAGGTTTTATTTTTTTTCTTGCTTGGTAAGCGTTCGGGCATCACACATTTTTAATAAATTTTATTATTAATCTCCATTAACGAAGTTAGTAACGTCATTTGATAGTGCGACCCAAGATTTAACAAATACAATAATAATCTTAATCAGCGGTCTCCATCTCATCTTTAATAAAACCACCAACTTGAGTATCCCATAAAGTTTTATACAAGCCATTTTGATTTAATAATTGAAGATGCGTGCCATCTTCGACTATTTGGCCTTTATCAAAGACTAGAATTCTGTCCATATGTTGTAAAGTAGATAAACGATGGGCAATAACTATCGTGGTTTTATTTTCCATGAGATCCCATAGACTTGCTTGTATTAGGCTTTCGGTCACAGAATCCAATTGGCTGGTTGCTTCATCTAAAATCAAAATGGGAGCATTTTTTAAAATGGCACGTGCTATGGCAATGCGTTGACGTTGGCCGCCTGAGAGCTTAATACCTCGTTCTCCAACTAAAGCATTATAACCCTCGGATAATTTTACAATAAATTCATCTGCATGAGCACGTTTGGCAGAATTAATTACCTCTTCATCTGAAGCACCCAATTTGCCATAACGTATATTTTCCCGAATTGAACGATGAAATAAGGAAGGTTCTTGCGGAATCATACCTATTGCATTTCGGAGAGAATCTTGAGTTATTTCTCGAATATTTTGATTATCAATTAGGATACGGCCTGTATTGACATCAAACATTCTTAAAATTAAATTCACAAAAGTTGATTTACCACTTCCGGAATAACCTACCAAACCTACTTTTGTTTTTGGGTGAATAGTGATTGATTTATTTTGAAATAGGGGTTTGGATTCTTTATAATGAAAATTTACAGCATCAAATACAATTTCACCATGATTGATTCGTAAATTTTGTGCGTCAGGGATATCAATAATTTCCAATGGTTTAAATAATGCATACATAGATTGCTTACATTTACCAATAGAATTATTTAAAAAATCGATTTGTTCGATAACCCACCAAGTACTAAACCCAACTTCGAAACATAGCGTTAAAATTAGGGCAAAATCTCCCGTGGTAATCAAATTTTGATGTTTTAATTTAAATAAAATGTACATCATAACCCCGAACATCAGGGTTAATGAAAGTCCTTGCAATAAATTAAATTTAATCAAATAAAATTCTTTATTTTGAAAAGCTTTTTTCAAATGATTAAAGACGATTAAAATATGAGTTTTTTCATTCGATCTCCTAGAAAATAAATATATATTTTGATTGTTATTAATGCAATCGATTAATTGTCCCGAAGCTTCCGATTCCTTATCGGCTTGTTGGTTTGCCAATTTGACAATGTTTTTGGAGATATAAACACTTACTGAAAAAAATATAATTGCCCACACCAATAAGCTTATAAAAAACATCTGATTTACCAAAAACATACTGGCTAGAGCACCAATGAGCACAATAAACCCTCGTATGAAATGGTGAAAATAGGAAAAAATAATTTTCTCGATGTTTTCGGCTAAAATATTGATATTGCTAGCTATTTTACCAGATAAATTGTTTTGAAAAAAACTATGGGAATGTTGTAAAACATAATCGAAGGTATGGCTTATGATTTTCTTTTTTAAATCCATTTTAATTTTATACGAACAATAATTAATCCCTCGCCAACCTAAGTTATTCATCTCAAAATTTAAAATAAAAAATATTGCCGGCCAAAAAGCGTATTGTAACCCTTGGTCTTTCTCTAAGTCAATAATAATTAATTTTATAAGATAGGGGTGGAAAATACTGAATAAACCAGTGAGAGAGGCACACAATATCAGAAAATAAATAGTTTTTTTATAAGGTGTAACATAGAACAAGATAAGTTGCATTAAACGCATATTTTGCAGGAGCATAATAGAACACCTTAAAAAGTAATTCATGAATCCACTTACAAGATATGGTAACATATTGGGTAGAGCTGCAAAAGACTATTATGAATAAAATTTTTTATCTTGATAGGTGGGTAGTATTGAATGCTTACAAATTGGGCATCATTTGCTCAATTACTTAAGAGGATTAATTATCCCAAGAAATGGAAATCTATATCAATGTTTCCAAGCTCGATGAATCAGACGTAGACCATTTCTTAAATCAGCTCCATTAATCATAAAAAGCAGTTATGAGGATAGTAAAAAAGATGAAGGCTCCAGCTCTAATTATACCTTTTCCCACAATGGTAATGCCAATAGTATTAATTCCAACCACCCCCTAAAGCTTTAATCAAAGCTACCGTTGCCAACAAGCGATTACTATGAACATCAGCTGCAGTTTGTCGAGCCATGTCTACGCTAAGCATGGCATTAAGTACAGCCGCAAAATTTGCTACCCCATTTTCATATTGATTCATAATAACTTGCAGTGAAGCTTCTGCACTTTTTACTATTTCGTGCTGTATTATAGATTCTGCTGACAAAATACGTACTGCCGCCAAGTTATCTTCAACTTCTTGAAAAGCAGTTAATACGGTTTGTCGATAATTAGCTACTGCTGCATCAAAACTGGCGCGAGCAGCTTTAGTTTTAGCAGTATTTAATCCACCATCTATTAAATTACCGGCCACCCCCGCACCCATACTCCACATATGAGCAGGGGCTGAAAAAATAGTGGCTATATGATTACTTTCTATACCCTTAAGCGCATTTAGGCTAAAATTGGGGAAAAATCCAGCTATGGCGACACCAATATTAGCATTTGCAGCCGCCACCTGGCGCTCAGCCGCCGCAATATCGGGCCTTCTTTCTAATAAAGTGGAGGGGATTTGTGCTGGCACGGTAGGTATTTTTAAGAGACGCGCATTAGCTTTTATAGTAAATTGTGCTGGACTTAATCCTAAAAGAGTGGCAATAGCGTGCTCATATTGCGCGCGATTAACACCATTATCAAGGGCGGCAGCCTGTGCTACGTTTACTTGATTTTCAGCTTGTAAAACCTCTAAGCGAGAGGCGGTACCAGCCGCATATTGATTTTTTACTATGTTTAATAATTTTTTATAATTAGTGTTATTAGTATTTAAGTATTGTTGCGCGATATCCAGTGCGTGTAATTGGAAGTAATATTGTAGTAAAGAAGCCTGCATGGAAAGCCTCGTATTTTCCAACATAGCTTCACTGGCTTTTGTTACTGCGGTATTGGCTTCTATTAGGCGACGTACACCACCCCATAAATCTGGTTCCCAGCTTGCACTTAAAGACAAAGTATCTAGCGTCACAAACTGTTTAGTATATAACTTGGTATTATCTATAAAAGTAATATTTTTTTGGCGCGCAGTATTAGCAGTTAAACCACCTAAAGGGAAAAGGCTCGCACGATTTTGCTCTATCACCGCTTGCGCTTGCCTATATTGTGCCTCTGCCATCACAATATTTTGATTAGAAATATTGATTTTTACTGCCAAGGCGTTTAAGGCCTCATCGTTAAATACTTGCCACCATGCTCCTTTATGGCAAGCATCCAAAGGCTTGGTTTTTTTCCAATCAACATGAGCTTCTTTATAGTTTTCAGGAATAATCATTGTGGGAGCTGCGGTATAGTTTGGACCAACCCTACAAGCGCAAACGCCTATTAAGCTTACTATAAAAAAAATTAATTTGACAATATTGCTTGTTTTTGCAAAGCGCCTCGACATTTTTTGCTCCATTTTTCTATAGTTAAATACATTACAGGGGTGGTATATATAGTAAGTATTTGGCTTACCAACAAGCCGCCGACAATAGCAATTCCTAAAGGCTGTCTTAATTCGGCACCAGCCCCTAAACCTAAAGCTAAAGGCAAAGCTCCAAGGAAAGCAGCTATAGTCGTCATCATAATAGGACGAAACCGTAGCACTGCTGCTTGAAAAATAGCATCTCTAGAAACCATATGCTCTTTTCTTTCTAAATGTAAAGCAAAATCTATCATCATAATGGCATTTTTTTTAACAATGCCAATCAATAAAATCATTCCAATTAAGGCAATTATACTTAAATCGGTATGGGTTAATAAAAGAGCAAGCAAAGCCCCTACCCCTGCTGAAGGTAAAGTTGACAAAATAGTAATAGGATGAATTAGACTCTCATATAATATTCCCAATACTATATATACTGCCAGTAAAGCTGCCATAATCAAGTAAGGCTCACTCTGTAATGAATCTTGAAATGCTTGCGCAGTGCCCCGAAAAGAGCCAGTAATAGTATTAGGTAGTTTTAATTCATGTATTGCTTCATTAATTTTATTTACCACATCCCCTAGCGCTACTCCCGGCAATAAATTAAAAGAAAAAGTTGCCGCGGGAAATTGCCCTTGATGGGTGACAGCTAATAGGGTCCAAGCTGGAGTAAAGTTTGCAAAAACTGATAATGGTATCTTAGTTCCCAGAGGGGAACTGACATAAATCTCTTTTAAGATTTCTGGTCTTTGCCAATATTCAGGAGCTACTTCCATAACCACATGATATTGATTCAAGGGAGTGTATAGCGTTGCAATCTGACTCTGTCCAAAAGCTCCATACAAAGTAGCATCACTTACAGTTGAACTAATTCCAAAGCGAGCGGCGGTATCCAAATCTACGGCGAGCAAACTTTGTAATCCATGCGTTAATTGATCGCTATTTATATCAATAATGCCAGGTATATGAGAAAGCTTTTCTAACGCTAAAGGCGCCCACTTATTTAAATCCAATAAATTATCAGCAGACAGTGTATATTGATATTGAGCATTACCTTGGCGCCCTCCTACTACTAAATCTTGTGCTGCTTGTAAGTAGAGCGTAGCACCTGGAACCTCTGCTAATTGACTGCGTAACCTATTAATCACCCCGTCTGCAGAAATTGAACGCTTTTTTAAAGATTGTAAACTAATAAACATAGAGCCCGTATTAGCACTACGACCGTTACTAGTACCAACAAAACCCACCACATTTTCAACGGCTGCATCTTTGCCTACGATATCTACAAAGGCACTCAATTTTTTTTGCATCGCTTGAAAAGAAATATCTTGCTGTGCCTGTATAGAGGCTACTATTCTACCGGTATCTTGTTGGGGAAAAAATCCTTTTGGTATTTTTAAGAAAAGAAATACAGTAAGGCATATGGTTGCCCCCATTATTAACAACATAAATCTAGGATGAGCAAGAGCCCATTGCAAGCTGTGTTCATAGCCTGTGTAAATTTTTATGCTGTATTTTTTTTGTACTTTTTGTACTTTTGGTACGTTTGGTATATTTGGTGACTGTGGGGTATGGAGAATGGATTGCTTCAGTAGCCGGGAACTCATCATTGGAGTCAATGTTAAAGAAATAATAAGCGATACTACTATCGCTATAGAAAGTGTTATTGCAAATTCTCTAAATAAACGGCCCACTATCCCCCCCATTAATAGTAATGGGATAAACACAGCAATTAAAGAAATACTCATAGAGAGTACCGTAAAGCCAATTTCTTCGGCAGCTTTTATTGCAGCAGCTTTTGGTGACATTCCAGCTTCAATATGTCGTTCTATGTTTTCTAATACAACTACCGCATCATCCACTACAAATCCAGTGGCGATAGTTAAGGCCATTAACGATAGATTATCTAAACTAAAATCTAATAAATACATTACCGCAAAAGTACCTAGTAATGACAATACTACTGCCACACTTGGAATTAAGGCGGCTCTCACATTACCTAAAAAGCAATATACAATTACCATAATAAGTACGGTTGCTAATATAAGTGAAAATTCAACATCTAATAATGATTGTCGAATAGTGGGAGTTCTGTCCATTACTACTTTTAGGGCAATAGCACTAGGTATCATAGATTGCAAGTAAGGTAAAAGCTGTCTTATTTTATCGACGGTTTCTATAACATTCGCCCCTGGTTGCTTAAATAAAACTAATAATACTGCAGGCTTACCATTAGCAAGACCTGCACTACGTACATCTTCGACAGAATCTTGTACTACTGCTATATCAGAAAGTTTAACCGCTTCTCCTTGGTAATAAGATATTACCAAAGGCTCATAATCTTTAGCTGTAAATAATTGATCGTTACTGTTAATGTCAAAACTATATTCCCCTTGATTTATTTGGCCTTTGGGGCGATTCACGGTCGTTGCCGCTAATACTGTATGTAAACTTTCTATATTAATGCCATATTTATCAATAGCATGTGGATTTAATTCTATTCGCACGCCAGGCAGTGAGCTGCCCCCCACATTGACTTGACCCACACCATTAATTTGCGATATTTTTTGTTGCAAAATAGTAGAAGCGACATCAAATAACTGCCCTCTAGTATGGTGAGGGGAAGTTAACGATAAAATCATAATGGGGGCATCCGCTGGATTTACTTTTCTGTAGGTTGGGTTATTGGGTAAATTAGAAGGTAAATCCCCTCTTGCGGCATCTATAGCAGCCTGTACATCTCGAGCCGCTCCATTAATATCACGTGATAATTCAAATTGTACATTTATTTGTGTTGAACCCACCCCACTTGAAGAGGTCATGTCTGTAATGCCAGCAATACGCCCTAATTGTCTTTCTAAAGGAGTGGCAACACTCGTTGCCATAATTTCAGGGCTTGCACCAGGCAAAGCTGCTTGTATACTTATCGTGGGGAAATCGACTGCAGGTAAGGGGGCCACGGGTAATAAAATAAACCCGAGAATTCCAGACATTGCTATACCAATCGACAACAGGGTAGTTGCAACCGGCCGTTCTATAAAAACTTGAGATAAATTCATGGTGTTATAAACCGTTTTTTTATCATACGTCCAATTTTATCAAAAGTTAAATAAATAACTGGGGTGGTATAAAGTGTTAATAACTGGCTTAAGGCAAGCCCACCAATAATTGCTATCCCTAATGGTTGTCGCAACTCAGCACCCATACCACTACCAAAGGCAAGTGGCACCGCTCCTAAAAGAGCAGCCATAGTAGTCATTAAAATAGGTCTAAACCGCAAAGCACAAGCTTCAAGAATAGAATCAAAAGGTGATTTGTTATGGATACGTTCCATTTCTAAAGCAAAATCAATCATCATAATGGCATTTTTCATGACGATACCGATAAGCAAAATAATTCCAATTAAGGCGATAATACTAAGCTCTTTGCCACATCCTTGCAGAGCAAGTAAGGCACCCATTGCAGCCGATGGTAAAGTCGATAGAATAGTAATTGGATGAATATAACTTTCGTATAACACCCCTAATACTATATATACCACTATAATGGCGGCACAGACTAACCAACCCTCGTTGGCTAAAGCGGCTTGAAAAATTTGAGCCGTACCTTCAAAATTAGTTTGCAAGCTTAAGGGCATGCCTATTTCTTCTTGAGATGCTTGTAGAATATTAACGGCTTCTCCTAATGCTATTCCGGGACTTAAATTAAACGATACCGTTGACACGGGGAATTGACCTTGTCTATTGATAACCAAAGGACCCTTGCCTTTAGTTATACTGGTAAAAGCCTTAAGCGGTACTGGTCCTCCAGTAATAGAATTTATATAAAGATTATCTAATGCTTTCACGCTATCGTTAAACTCTGGCAATATTTCTAATACCACATGGTATTGATTAAGCTCTGTAAATAAAGTTGAAATTTGCCGCTGCCCAAAAGCATCATATAAGGTATCTGAAATCATAAGAGGAGTAATACCGAATCTAGATGCCGTATTTCTATCAATAGTCAAATAAAGTTGTAAGCCAGCATTTTGTTGATCGCTTGCCACTTCCATTAATTCTGCTTTGCTTTTGAGCTTATCTACTAAGGTATCAGTCCAAAGCGATACCAGAGCTACATCTGGCCCCCCAATACTATACTGAAATTGAGTCCTACTCGCTCTATCATCTATGGATAAATCTTGCACCGATTGCATGTAAAGCTTTATTCCAGCTATATCAGCCAATTTATCTTGCAACCGTTTAATAACTTGAGCTGCAGAATCTCGTGTTTCAATAGGTGTAAGACTTATCAAAAATCTTCCACTATTCATAGTAATATTAGTGCCATCTATACCTATAAAAGAAGAAAGACTTTCTACAGCCTTATCTTTTAAAATTTCTTTTGCAATCGCTTGTTGACGCTCACTCATTGCCTGAAAGGAAATCGATTGCGGGGCTTCCGAAATACCTTGGATAATACCTGTATCTTGTTCAGGGAAAAATCCTTTAGGAATGTGATAAAATAGACTAGCGGTAAGCAATACCGTTATTCCAATTATTACCAACATTATGCCTTGATGTTCTACTACTACCCGTAATGTCACCACATACTTTTCAGCCAGCCCATTTAAAAACTTCTCGGTTAATCGTTCAAACCCATTACTCGAGGGAAGAGAGTGATTTTTTAAAAAATGTGCACATAACATAGGCGTTAAAGTGAGTGATATGACAGCAGAAATTAATATTGTAATAGTTAAGGTTAAGGCAAATTCTTTAAATAAAAGACCAACAATATCCCCCATAAAAAATAAAGGTATTAATACAGCGATGAGTGAAATAGTAAGAGAAAGAATAGTAAAGCCTATTTGCTTGGCGCCTTGCAAGGCTGCTTCTTTTGGATTTTCGCCTTTTTCAATAAATCGAGCAATATTTTCAATCATGACAATAGCATCATCGACCACAAAGCCCGTTGCAATAATTAAAGCCATTAAGGTTAAATTATTAATACTAAAATGCAGTAAATACATCACACTAAAAGTGCCAATCAGAGAAAGGGGGACACAAATACCAGGAATAATAGTAGCAGGGATATTTCTTAAAAAAATAAAAATCACCATTACTACCAACGCTATAGCGGTTAATAATTCTACTTGGGCTTCTTTTACTGAAGCTCTAATAGTTAACGTTCTATCACTTAAAATATTTACTTCTATCGTACTAGGTAAGCTATCTCGCAATTTAGGTAAAAGTTTTTTTATTCTATCGACCACTTCAATAACATTAGTACCCGGTTGACGCTGAATATTTAATATAACCGCTGGTTCATTATTCATCCATGCCGCTTGATATAAATTTTCAGCAGCCTCTTTTACCAGAGCCACATCCGATAATCGAATAGGCGCACCATTATTGTAGGCAATAATTAAGTCTTTATATTCGGCACTGGTTAATAACTGATCGTTTGCATTAATAGTATAAGCTTGACTTTTGCCATCAAAACTACCCTTAGGCGCATTCACATTGGCATTGCTTATACTAGTACGAATATCCTCTAAAGTTAAACCATAGGCGGCTAAGGCAGTAGGATTTGCTTGTATCCGAATGGCGGGTCGCTGTCCGCCACTAATGCTGACGAGCCCTACACCATCTAATTGAGAAATTTTTTGAGCTAACCGCGTATCAGCTAAATCTTCTATTTGAGTCAAAGGCAAAGTTTTAGAATGTAAGGCCAGAGTCAAAATAGGAGTATCGGCTGGATTGATCTTGCTATAAGTTGGAGGATTAGGCAAATCGCTTGGCAAAAAGTTGGTAGCAGCATTAATCGCGGCTTGTACTTCTTGCTCAGCGATGTCAAGCCCCATAGTTAAATTAAACTGTAAAACGATAATAGATGTTCCACTTGAACTTGTGGAATTCATTTGATTTAATCCAGGCATTTGTCCTAATTGTCTTTCTAAGGGGGCGGTAATGGCCGAAGCTATTACTTCAGGCCCGGCACCAGGATAAAAAGTCGACAGTCTTATAGTGGGATAATCAACACTAGGCAAAGCAGAGACAGGCAATAATTGATAACCCAGTAATCCTAATAATAGTAACGCCAACATCAACAAGGACGTAGCTACAGGCCGTAGAATAAAGGGCTTTGATAAGTTCACTGCCTTCTACCTTTTACCTTTACCATTCACCAAGCTTGTGATAATGGGGGCTCCATCTTTTAATTTATCAACCCCTTCGACTACCAGCCAATCATCATTTTGTACTCCAGAATGAATAACTTGTTCATCATTCTTGCTAACACCTACTGTCACTTTTTTCATTTCCACGGTGTTATTGTTCTTTACTACATATACAAAATCTCCTTCAGCACCATGTTGAATGGCTGCAGTGGGAACTATAATTACATTCGATAAGGTATCCACTAATAATTGAATATTGACAAATTGATTAGAAAACAAATTATCTTCTTCATTAGTAAATTCAGCTTTTAATTTTACAGTACCAGTTGATACATCAATTTGATTATCTAATGTTTTTACAATACCTTTCGCTAATGACTTTACTTGTGCTCTATCAAATGCTTCCACAGGCAATGATATATTGGCTGCAATTTTGTTTTTGACTTCGGGAATATTATCTTCTGGAATAGAAAAAATCACGGTAATGGGCGTAGTTTTATTAATAATAGCTAAACCTATATCATCGGTGGTTTGAATGATATTACCGGGATCTATTTGGCTTAAGCCTATAATTCCGGCAGTGGGAGCTTTAATGTCACAATAATTTATATTAATACGAGCATTTTCAACTAATCCCAAATCCAACTTTATAGTACCTTCATATTGTTTTACTAACCATTCTTGGGTATCTACTGTTTGTTGAGAAATAGAATCTTTTTTTAATAAATTTCTATAACGCTCTAAATCTAATTTGGCATTCGCTAATAATGCTTCATCGCGTAATAATTGCCCTTCATACTGTAGTAGCTGGGCTTTGTAAATTTCTGGATTTATTTCTGCTAGCAATTCGCCTTTATCGACTTTTTTTCCTTCAGTAAATAAAACATTCATCAACTGGCCATTGACTTGAGATTTAATAGTAATAGTTTCAAGCGGGGCGACATTCCCTAAGGCAGAAAGAGTAACTGGCATATCACCAAGGCGAGCTTTGGCTATCACAACAGAAGTGGGGCGTGCTGTAGGAGGGCTTAAATTTTTCGTTAATTCTTTATGTAAATAGCTCAGCTGGCTATGATAAGAGATAAGCGTCCAAACAAGACCAAACCCCACACATACTAATACAATGGTTACCAACCAGTTATTACTCCGTTTATCAGCGGGGATTGCATCCTTCATAAGTCAAACCTCTTTAATTGAATCAAATTAAAGATGCAAGCTTAATGCCAAATTTTACGGCCACCTTGTTGACTTTTTAAATAAAGCTATGACCGCTTTGTGTATCCCATAGCGCTTTATAAAAACCTTTTTTACTAATTAACTCCTGATGGGTACCCATTTCGACAATTTTACCATTGTCCATAACTAAAATTTTATCTAAATTCAAAATAGTGGATAATCTATGTGCAATTACTATGACGGTTCTATCTTGCATAGCAATTTTTAAAGAGGCTTGAATAAATTGCTCAGTAATCGAATCCAAGGAGCTCGTCGCTTCATCAAGTATCAAAATAGGTGCATTTTTTAATATGGCCCTGGCTATGGCTATTCTTTGACGTTGCCCCCCCGAAAGTTTTAAACCTCTTTCTCCTACTATTGCATTATACCCTTCTGGTAAATCTTTAATAAATTCATAGGCATAAGCTTTTTTAGAAGCTTCTATTACTGCATCATAATTGGCGGTAACGTCTCCGTATAATATATTTTCATAAATACTTCTATTAAATAGACTGGGAACTTGTGGGATAAATGCTATTTTCTCTCGCAAAGCTTGCCTACTAAAATTTAGGATATTTTGTTTATCAATTAAAATTTCCCCCTCTTCCACATCGAATAAACGAGTAATTAATTGTACGAGAGTACTTTTTCCAGCCCCACTATAGCCTACTAAACCAACCTTAGTACCTCCAGATATATGTACACTTAACTTATCTATAATCCGTTGCTCTAGGTTGTAACCAAAACTTATTTTATTTATAATAATTTCACCGCTAATAATTTTTAGTGGTAAAGTAGAGGGTAATGCCTCATGAGAAGATTCCACAAAAATTGTCGCTATAGCTTGTTCACATATTCCAATTTGTCCTCCTATTGCCAATAAATTTTCAGTAAGATTCCATATTTGCTCAATTACTACAATCGATAGTATAAAAATATATGCAAAATCACCTATAGATAGCTTTCCGTTATCCCCAAGGTATAGTAATAAAACAATAGAGGATGAGTTAAGCAACCAGGCAAATCCACCTAACAGTGAGGCATTAAGTAGGTTCTTAAACTGCATAGCCTTATCCTTTTCCAGGGCTTGGGCTGTAGTTTTTTGTAAATATTCTGCTTCATATTTTTCTCTTGAAAATAAAAACATATTTAAAACATTAGAAAAACAATCAACTATATTACCTATATTTTTGGTATGCGCTTCAGCATAAGCTCTCGCATAAGATTTAATGCTTTTAGAACAATAGTAAGCTATAAATATAAATGCTATTGAAATAATAAAAAAAATCAAACTAAAACTTGGGCTTGCCAATCCCGCCATTATTACAGAAAAAATAATAGTTAAGCCTTGCCTCGAGATATTAAACCCGGCATTAACTATGTTTTGAATATTATTGGTTAAGTCAGAAACCTTAGCACTTATTGAGCCACTTAGATTATCTTGGAAATATCCAAATGATTGTCCCCTCAAATGCGAAGTAGTTGCCTTAATAATGTCTGCTCTCATTTTAGGTAGCGATTTAAGGACAATATAATTATAAAAGCGCCAAACAATCGTAATAATAAAACCTAATGCTATAAGCACGATTCCTGGGGGTAAACAAGCATCCAGAAATTTTCCTGGTTCGGCATGAGTGGCTTTATCAATAAGAATTTTTAAAACATAAGGCTGCATTACACTATGAATAGACGAATAAAGACCTATCATAAACATAGCAAAAAACCACCCTAAATAGGGTTTAGCTATAGTAAAAATGAAGCTTTTAAAATTTTTGTAATTAGCATTTTCACTCATAAACATATAATCCTATAATGCTTTACAGAAAGATTGATTACAGTTTATCAAATAAATATGTAAATAAGAATTTTATTTTAGTAATGAAATAAAAACCCCAATCATATCTTATGCAACTTATTAAATCAATCTAATAGGAGTATAAATTATCATTGGAATGATAATTCCCATTTTTCACCTCTACGGTAACTTGACTTACAGGATTTACCTTATACTCAGAATATTTAAATAACAATATAGGCTTATAGCGGTACGCTTCGATAATGCTTTCTACTGCCTCTAAATCATAAGTCATTAAATTTTGAATAGATAATATATCATCATCCTGATGAAATATTTTTATAAAACTGGTAGGACAAGTTTTTACATTCACATGATTTAATGTTTCAATAAGCGCCATGCCAAATGGACTTAAAAAAAATGCGTAATCTGCTCCGGTAATAAATAAAATACCTCTACTTACTGCCCACAAATTTATTTGCAAATCGGAAAGACATTTAATCATTTCTATAGGGCTCATATGTCTACCCTTCAATAAATAAACATATTCTAATGGGCCTGCATAAAAATACAAAATACGCTCTAAAAATAAACGCATAGCGGCTTTATAAGTAAAATCACCATAGGGCATTTCCGCACTAAAACTTTCAAGCTTTAAGGGGTAATTAGTATTGGGACTAATAAAATTTCTAATAAAGCGAACGCCTGAATATCGCTTATTTATTTCTATAGCATAATACCCGCCCCATACAACAGTACCTAATACCATAGGGGCTAAGTAGGACACTAAACTTAATGGTAAACTTCCCTCTGCAAAACTTACCCCCAAGGTCACAAAAACTAAGAGGTTAGCACCAAGACCCAGTAACTTTTCGCGCGCTTGCAATGTTTTCACCCACCATAGGGGATAAACTGGTATAGAAGCTAATAAACCTAAACCAAAAACACCTATATTCTTAATATATCGTATCAACATTTTTTCCCCCCTTTCTGTCCACTAGCCTTTAATTATGGCTAAATAGTAACAGCAACAAGTGAAAATAAAATTGCTATTTTTATAGCAAATATTTTATTATATTGCTCTATAAAGGCCGTTATTAGTAATAAATGGAAAGTTTTATGAAAAAAAAGAATACTCATGCTATATCTTCTGCACCTATAGAGCAAATTGAGTTAGATAACACAGATATTAAAATATTAAGCTTATTGCAAACCAATAATTTATTAACAAATATTGAATTGGCCGATAAAATCGGGCTTTCCGCCCCACCTTGCTTAAGACGTGTCAAACGTTTAAGAGAACTCAAAATTATTTGCCAAGATGTATCTATTGTCGATCCATTTAAAGTTGGCCAAAGTTTAGTAGTTTTTGTGCACATTACTTTAGAAAAGCAACGCGAGGACTTATTAGATATTTTTGAAAGGAAAATGTTAGAGCACCCTGAAATAACCCAGTGTTATTTTATCTCAGGTGATGCCGATTACTTTTTAGTCGTGCAAGCAGCAAATGTTGCGATTTATAATGACTTTGCAAGGCGAGTTTTTGCCAATGAACCCAATATTAAAATGTTTAGAAGTAGCTTTTGTTTAAATCGTGTAAAATATAGTACCCAAATAGTGTTAAATACAATAGTCTAAGGGATACATTTTACCGTGCAAAATATCAGCACCACATTGAAAGCATAATATAATCTTTTTATTTTAATAGCTATTGACCGCCGCAGTCCCTTTGCAAGTACACCTAAAAAATATATTGAATTGAACCGTCAAAAATAGGTGTATATAAACCATGCTCAGATCATTAATGATGACATGGCAACAATTATTTTGACAAACACCGTCTCTCACAGAACCCAAACAAAGTGTTGAAGCTAACAAATTTTTTACATATAATGATTTTACAAAAATTAATATGAATATTAAGTGCATTTACAAACATCTGGGGATGAAGACATGACCATTATCTTAAATATAAAACTAAATAAAAAATACCCTTTTATTAAAAACAGTACCAATTTGGGGGATATTGAATTAGAGAAGTATTCTGTTAAAAAAGATAGAAATAACTATGAATACAACTTTTTTGAAGGGAATTTTTTGCCACTTCATTCAAATAAAGCCATAAAAAGTTTTTTAGTGCAAATTAAAACGAGTTCTTATGAGGCAATTAAAAACCCAACTTGTAATAATAAGGCTATTCATTTAGATGATATTCTTATAGGTAATGAATCTCATAAAGATGCATTAATTTTTATAAATTTTGAAATACCGGATAATTCATTAAATGTTTTTTTGCCCAAGGACTTTCAAAAGCTTCATTTTTTAGGAAAAGCCTACAAAAGTAATCAATTGCATGTCGCGAGTGCGGAGTTGCAGAAAAAAATTAGATTTGAAGATGCCTATAATATTGGCAACACACCTAAAATTATTGCAATACCCAAATTAGAAACGATAATTGACACTCAATTATCAAGTTCTTCAGTAGCGCCAAGTTCCTCTAGTTCCTCTAGTTCCTCGACTGCCTCAGGAATTAAAAAATCCATTTTCGCAACTGCAAAAAGAAAAAAAAATATCCCTCCCCTTGTGAATAAAGTCGATTCAATACCATTACCAAATCTTGCAATAGAATCTGCATTGCCTGAAGCCACAAGCTCATCTTCTAGTTCTTCTAGTTCTTCTAGTTCTTCTAGTTCTTCTAGTTCTTCTAGTTCTTCTAGTTCTTCTAGTTCTTCTAGTTCTTCTAGTTCATTTGAAAACAAAAGAAAATGGGATATTGCTGATCTTGAGACTGATTCAGATTCAGACTCAGATTCAGATCTGGAGTATCAACTTGAGCCCAAATCAAGCGAAGTGGCCAATAAAAAGCCTAAGATTGAAAGTTTAGAGCATGGTATTCAAAATTTGATTGAGGTTTTATCAAATCCTCCTCTTGATGATGCTTTTAGTGTTAGAAAATATCAAGCCGTAAAATTAATAGCTTTTGCACAATATTATCTTGAATGTATTAAAGCGGGTGCAAGATTGATTTATACATTTGAACTTGCAACGGGCACTGGGAAAACCGTTATGTTTTCACTAATACCTATCCTCACCAAAGGCAAATCACTCATTGTCGTGCCAAAGGCATTATTAATCAAACAAACCATTGATAAGATAAAGTGGTTATCAAAAGATCAAATAAAAGAAATAGATGCAACGGATACAATAAAATTAGATAACAGAAAAGCGATTGAAGACCACAAGATACTTATTACGACTTATGCATATTTAAGCCGCAATGTAGAAAAGGTAAAAAGTAAAACCTATCATTTTGATTTATTCAAACACGTTATTTTTGATGAATCACATTATTTAGACGGCCCCCAAATTACGGATTGTTTTCAATTTATTGCCAATAATTACGATTGCTTAATAACAAAGTGGTCGGCCACCCCGGGCTTGGATAAAAGAATTGATGAAGATTTAACTATTCCAAAAAGGAAAGAACAAGCAGCAGAACCGTTAACTATTCCCCAAGCCATTGATTTAGGTGCCAATGTTCCTGTAATGATTGCGGTAGTCATCCCTGATACTACTGCAAAAATTCAAGTGCAAGTGGGGGATGGCGACATCAATCAAAATGAGTTTTCTAAAGCGATTAACAAACCTGAATTTAATTATGGGATTGTGTCTTTATACATGAATGGAATAGATAACTTAAGCGTCCCCTTCCGAGGAGATCAAGGGGTTGTTTTTTGTGCAGGGGTAAACCATGCCATAGATGTGGCCAAGGCTTTTAATGGGGTAGATATTGAAGCAGTCGACCCGAATAATACCCTTAGAAATAATTATCGTAAAAATGTCATATTCCAAAATTTACAATTAAAGTTTGCCGAAGAGTTTAAAAAAGAAAATATTACACAATATCAAGATATACCAGAAGATTGCTTTACAATTCACAAAGAGTTTATTGAAAGCATTAGCATACCACCCTTTAAAACAGCCGCTGCGATTTATGCTCCAAAATCAAGTAAAGACAGAGCTAGCTCCAGCAGAGACTATGATTTAACACATGAAGAATCTGATAAAATCTTAGAGCAGTATAAGTTGGGTGGCATATTGCTTTTAACGGGAGCTGAAATATTAGTAGAAGGCTTTGATTATTCAGAGGTCTCACTGGTAATGCGTGTAAGTGAAACTTTATCCTGGAAAAAAATGGTGCAATGCGCGGGTCGGGGTGAACGTTTAAGTAACAAAAACCCCAATAAAGTATTAAGAGTATTAGATTGGGCATGGCCAAAGCAAAACAAAAAAAGGTTAAATGTTAAATACTTTTATCAATTATTTGATGGTTTTGCCATGCATTATGGTATAGAGAAAATTGATACCATGGCTTATAAACGTCATTATTGGGACATGATGGGCATCTCCGAAAAAGATGAAAGCTTTGCCCCAATTGTATTTGATGATAAAGCATACGCAACGATGCGTATGGTTTGGGAAACCAAAGAAAATAATGAAAATTCAACTAAAGAGCAAAATCTTTTAGCGGAAATGATACTTGCCAATAAACAAGCACTCATAATGAATAAAGCTAAAAGCAAACCTGAAAAAGCACCTAAAATTGAAGTTATATATGAAACTCCTGAATCCATAAAAGTTGCATTACAAAAGGTTGAAGAAATTAATAAAAAACTTACTGCAATTATAGAAAAAAATGCGAGCATTATGGATGCAGACCTAGAGGAAGATGAAGATATTATGCCGTTAGATAGCAGCAGTAGTAATAATAGTAGTAGTAGTAGTAATGCATTGTCGGCGCAAGCTCCTGAGAACACAATGGTGCATTCAACGCTCAATCTAAATCAAAAAGTAATATTTTCAGGTGAAATACAAAAACTGAAAGAGATTATTAATGACTTAAATGAGCTTATATCCCCTGATAAAGATATTCAAGACCAAAACAAAATAAAAAGAATAAGTGGAACTGATAAGGTTAATAACAAGACTGACACCAAAAATTCAAAAAAGGATACTTCTGAGGCACCTAATAGTTTAAGTAAACAATTACAAAAGCTGCTTCAAGCACAAGAAAGTATGATGGGGAAATTATCCCAGTCGTTTATCTCTCATTTAGAACTATCGCTCCAAGATGAACTTAAAAATACCATAGAAGAGTTAAATGTAGCTATTTCACTTTTAAAAGAAGAAATAACCACTGAATTGTCTGTCAGCTTCAAAAAGAAGAAACTTAAAACGAGTCTGCATAATATAGGTATCGATTCAAAAGAAAATAAATCAAATTTAAAAAGTGAATATCAGTTACAGCAGGAGCAAGATAAAGATAGACTTGAGAAGCACGTAGGAGAGATTGGAATAGATAACTTTAATCTGCCTTTTTTTATAATGACTCGAAAATTGTATAATGAGATACAAAGCGAGACTGAAGAGAGCGATGTAGAAAAATTAAAAAAATATTTTGCATTAGAAAAACCTGAAATAATTGAGATTTTTTTAAAAAAATACAGAACCAGCCCTCATTTAATTTTCAAAAAATTCCCCCTCCCAACGGATAAAGATACGAATACATTTAATGAATTTAATCTTTTTGAGCTATACTCCTCTCCAAAACTGCAAGATTTACTACATTGCAAGGTAAACAGTTTATATCTTAAAAGCGTGAGCTTACTTTTAAAGTTTATAAATAGTTTTATAACTTTAGATATACTTAAAACAAATGTTAAAGATGAAGAATTGATTGAAATTTTCACCCAGATATTAAATCGAGTTGGAAGTAAAAAAAGGCGAAAGTTTGCGTATTATAGTTATAACACTTTATTTATTCTTTTAGATATTTTAATTGCTTTAGAGGAAAAAGAACTTTATCTTAAGGTTGAAAAACTATTAGAACGTGAAAGTGTAACTATCGTTAAAGAAGCTATTTTATTATATTTAAATTTAAAAGCTCCCTCAACCAATCACAATCCTTTATTTGAAGGTGACAATAATATTTTATCATTGCGAACAGCAAACTTTGGAAAAAGTTTATTTGAATTAATGGCTAGAGCCGGCCATGCCACTATGCTTTTAAACATGATTAAAAAATTTACCCCTGAAATTATTCTTTTAGAAAAAAAATATTTATCTTATTTTAGATTTAAGACCAACAAAAGCAGCTTACTAGATGAATTACTTTTATTTGCTGACAACCATACAAGAATAACTAACTTTAAAATAATAGAAAGAATATTGTATGAATTAAAAAGCATTGTTTCTTCTGAAAATGACATCGAAGCGGCTATTAAATTAGTGCAAGAAAAATTTTATACAAGATTTTATCCCGATCCATACTTTATTATAAAAAACTGTAATGCCGCGATCAAATCTAAAGAAGAAATTCCAGCCGATTTTCATCATATGAAAAATAAAATTTTAACAAATGAAGTTTTAAGAGAAATGCTTTTGAGTAATCTTGCTACCGATTATGTAGAGCGTTACTACCACAGTAATCCATACCCTACAAATCAAGCACAAAAAAATGAAGGTAATATATTAAATTATACTACAGAATATAATAAAAAGTTTTCTAATGTATTTTCTCTATTAGGATTACGTGAATATTTAAAATCTAAACCATTTAGTTTGAGTAATAAAAATGTAGACTTTTACACTTGGTTTCAAACGCAAATTACGATTCAACCCCATGACGCCCACACAAACCTCGAAAAACGCGTACCAAAAATTGAATTTTTAAAACTTTTAAATAATGAATATTTTGAATATGTTACAATCCAATTAGTAGATTTACCCGATGAATCTAGTTCAAGTCAATGTCCTAATAAGTTTAATATAATTGATAATATGAATGAAATATTTGTTAACAATATTGAACTTGTGGATAATGTTTTAGCAAATCTTAACGATGGACAAACAGAAAGATTTCACGCCTATAGCAAAGAAGGGATGGAGGCACAATCAGAAGAAAATTCAAATGATGAGATGGAAGAAGATAGTAGTGATGATGATACTTTTAATAATTCCAGTCATTCTGCAACACCAAAATATACTTCGCTAATGTGGGCATATAGAGCAACTCCTCCTGATAGTTCTAATTTGCAAAATTCTTATCGGCAGCCTGCTAGCTCGCATGATATGACGAGCGACTCAAGGACCAACTTGCAACATGGCTAAAACAAAGCCCCCCGATGCAATCCTTTAATTTTTTACAAATTACAGGGGTAAGATAAGCTTTGGGAGCTCGGCAACCAGCTCAATATGAAATACCATGTTTGATGATTTCATCTTGTTGCAAAAGTTGCTGAGCTTACTTCTTCAAGAGTTTCGTTTTCTTCTTTTATGGGATTTAACATACTACAATTGTTGCTACATTTTTTATTAAGCCATTCAAAGTTACTAGTATATTTATTATGACGCTTAATATTTATTAGCTCTTGTTTTTTTAATTTTTTTTCATTTTCAATATGAATTGCTTCCAATTCACTTAAAGGGCTTGCTGAAAAAGTTTGAGGAATTATCAAACTAGAATTATCGTGGGGCGTTAAAAATTTTACTTTGTTCCAGTAGTTATCTACCCTTACCGAATAAAATAAATTGTTATGTAAACGCAATTTATTTTTTTGCGGCATAAAACCTAACGCTATTTGTCCTAAATGCTCTTTTTGCAAGTTTTCTGTGTCATCTTCCTCAAGATTATAAAAACAAGAAATATTACCTATTTTATTAATGAGAGTTTCTGACCAATAGGCAGGTTCTGTATTATTATTTTGCCATATAATAGTAGGTATTCTTAAATCAGTAAGCCCCATAATTATATCCTGCTCGTTTAAAATGGCTCCTTGCAAAACATAATTTTCTCCTAAATAAAATGAATATAATATACCCTTTCCATCTTTTGAACGGCAAATACTGGCGGTGTTAGAAAATTGGTATTCTGCTGTCATTTTATCTCTAAAAATAAAATAATATTGCTCATTTACAGTTACTAAGTTTATGATATTTTCTGATTCATTTTTATACTTATTTTCAAAGAGAGGGACAAAATAATCAGTATTGGGCATTACGTTCAACTCCATCAAAATAGCTTATTAAAACACCTATACTTGTATTGTAGTCAAAAATATTTATTTTTAAATAGTATAAAAAAATTATATGAGAAACATCACAAGACCAATCAAACCGCCAAATACCCCACCCCAGACCACAAGCCATCCTAAATGTTTTTGTATCATAGCTTGAACAATTTCTTTTACCATTTGTGGAGTTAATTCGTATAAACGAGCATCCACTATTTGTTCAATTTGGCTAGGTAAATTTTGCCAATTATTTGAGCTTTTTAATTCATCCATTAACGGACCTTGTATCATATCTTGCAATACATTTTTAAATCTATGAATACAAGGTTCTCTTAAATTTTCTAATATTTTAGCGCCCCCAAGCATACCTAACATACCACCAAAGGAGGAACGTAATATTTCTTCGACTAATTGATCGAAAACTACATTAAAATCGATACGGGGCGCAATTTTATCGAAAAGTTCTATAGGGTTGGCATCAAGCATTTTTTCTGTGAAAAAAATTCTAATATTTTCTTCATTAAAAAATTGCCCCATAATAAGCGATTTTATGCCTTGTTTAAATTCCATAAAATGCATAGGGATAACACCCGATCCATACAGCAAGGGCACCTTTTCAAATAGCATATAAATAGCAAGCCAATTAGTTATGGCACCTGAAAAAGCAAAATATCCAAAAGATTTAAAAAAATCACCATATTCATCAGGCAAGGCATACCCCACCCCTATACAGGCCACACTGATTAGATTAGTGAATAAACTTTTTTTATCTTGCATAATAACCGGCTTTTAATGTTTAATTTTATCTAAAAAATCGGGAGGCAACATTTCTTCCAACCAATGTGCAATAGCATGAAAAGGAGGAATTAAACGGGATTCTTTCCACTGTGGTAATTCTTTCCATTGATGGAAAAAAGGGAAATCTACTAATAAAACAGCAGCTGCAATAATAACGCCACCCCTCACTACACCAAATATCATCCCAATTAACCTATCTGTGGTGCCAAGACCAGTTGCCGCAATAAGTCTGGTAAGGATAAAATTAAAAATACCACCAATAATTAAAATTACTAATACTATTAAAGTAAACGATAGTAGAAAACGTATTCCTTGCACAGAAATACTGGTAAATAAACTGGCAACCGGCTCGCAATACACAATTCCTAAAATAAGAGCACCAATCCAGGTTATCATTGAAATTGATTCTCGCACGAAGCCTCTAAATAAACCTATAGCACCCGAAAAAATGATGCAGCCAGCAATGCCGTAATCTAACCAATTAACCATACATAATATCCTCTTGTAGACTTAAAAATTGAGTGGGGCTGCTTTGTTGTTCGTTTGTCCATTTGACTTGGGTTTGTGTGTTAAAATTAGTAGTATTTAATGTTAAAGGCTCTTTAAATAATTTAGGCAAAAATAAGACAATAAGCCCAATTAATACCAGAGCCCCTAATAATCTTTCTTTTAATTCCCTATTCATTTTTTTGGCTTCCCTATAAGACTGTAAACATACCAACAAAAATAAAATAACTTTTAGTAAACTAACTAATCAAAGCTATATTATTATATCATTTTATATAACTAACCGTTTAAGTTTTATACCAATAATTATAGCTTAAGACAATAAGATTTATTAATAAGGGGTAGATTTATTCATCAGTTTACTCAATAAAGTAGCAATTTTATCACGCAAGTCCTTGCGTTCTACAACCATATCAATAGCTCCCTTTTCTAGAAGAAATTCACTTCTTTGAAAACCTTCGGGGAGGGTTTCACGAACAGTTTGTTCAATAACTTTAGGGCCTGCAAAACCAATTAAAGCTTTAGGTTCCGCAATATTTAGATCACCTAGCATCGCAAGGCTTGCAGAAACTCCTCCCATACAGGGATCAAGCATTACTGATATAAAAGGTAATCGCGCTTCTGCTAATTGGGCTAAGGCAGCACTAGTTTTTACCATTTGCATTAAAGAAATTAAAGATTCTTGCATTCGGGCTCCCCCGCTAGTTGCAAAACAAACGAGAGGTATATTATAGGCCAAGCAACTATTTACCGCCAGTACAAACTTTTCTCCTACAACTGCCCCCATAGAGCCACCAATAAAACCAAACTCGAAAGCACATACTACCAATGGTAAGCCCTTGACTTGCCCTTTAATAACAATCAATGCATCTCTTTCTCCCGTCATTTTTTGTGCCGCCACCAGCCTATCTTTATATTTCTTGGTATCTCTAAAATGAAGTTTGTCTACAGGTTCTAATTTTTGCCCTATTTCTTCTCTAGGGGTTTTATCTAAAAAAATATCTATACGTTTACGAGCAGAAAGTCGCATGTGATAATTACACTTTGGGCAAACATGTAAATTTCTATCTAATTCAGCTCTATATAAAACTGCTTCACATTCACTACATTTGGTCCAGAGGCCTTCAGGCACTCCTTTATTACGTGAAGCCCGGGCTAAAATTTTTGCGGGAATTAATTTTTCAAACCAACTCATAAATTTTTACTACTCATAAAAAACATTAACCTATATTACAAAAAGCGTAAACGTAAGACCAGGAGTATTTTAATAATAATTTTGTTATTTAGATAACAATGAAGTTAAGCATTCTTCACAAGGTATATCATACTTTCCTGGATACTTGACCTGAATCAAATATAAACCTTGAGGAGGGGCAGTTACCGATGCGGCCTGTCTATTTTTAGCCTCTAAAATATGCAGTGCATCAATGGGTGTTTTTTTATAAGAGCCAATATCAAATAAAACCCCCACCATATTGCGTACCATATGGTATAAAAAGGCATTTGCTTGAACATCAATGACAATGGTATCGTGATTACGTTTTATATTTATTGCGTGCACGGTTCTAATAGCAGTTTTACTTTGGCAAAAACTGGCTCGAAAAGAACTAAAGTCATGCTCCCCTAACCAATAATTTGCACCTTCTTGCATAGCAATAAGATCTAAAGGCTTGTAATACCAGCTGACATAATTTTTAAATAAACTAGGTCTTAATGGCATATTGTATAAAATATAACGATATTTTCGCCATAATGCTGCACGCCTCGCATTAAAATCCTCAGGCACTATTTTAGCCCACAATACTCGGATGTGCGGTGATAAATGCGTATTAGTACCCCACACCCAGGCTTTTTCATGACGTACTATTTGTGTATCAAAATGAATTACTTGGGCACTGGCATGTACCCCTGCATCGGTACGACCTGCACAAATAGTGTGAATGGGCTCCCCTGCAACTTTACTCAAAGCCATTTCAAGTTCAGCTTGGACAGAATGCGCATTTTTTTGTTTTTGCCAGCCTCGATAATAATGACCATCGTATTCAATACCAAGCGCATATCTCACCATAGTTAATTATTCCCTGCTATGCCTTAATAGGCGAATTCCCAGAGCGCGTTTCCTTGGGAGCATTTAAACCTAAAGTTTCTAAATTAATACTAGCACGTTCAAACATATCTCTAATTCCAATAATCGCATATTGGGGCAATTTTTTTGCTTTCATACCTCTTTTATGAGGTATAACCAATCCTCCGCTTATTATTCTTGGCCCCTCTTCTGCCGCCTGTTCATCTTCCATTTCATCAAAGCTACACGTCGAAAAAAAGTTTGGTATTTCAATGCTACGATGAGAGCCGCCAGAACCTGGCTTTCTGACCACCCCGCCAAAACGTGCAATTAAATTTTCTATTTCATCAGAAGAAATTTTTAAATGATAACTGTGCGATGTATCAAAAATTTTATACATAATATTTTTTTGGTTATTAGATAAATTAATATTTTTTACGCGCATTTTAATGTTTTCTATTATTCTAGCGAAACCCATGTCGAGTAAGTTTTCTTTTGCAACTGCATTAAGCCCACTACTTTCTTTTTTGTCTTTTTCTTTTATTACCTTATCAACACCAATAGGATTTAAAATTTTCTCTTTAAAAAAACTTTTTTTAGTTTTTACCTCGTTTACTTTTGCTTTTTCTTTCCGCCCCTCCAATTCAAGCTGTTGTATAAAAACCGTTTTAAAATCTTTGAACTGTTGCAACATAACTTCTGCTTTTTTAATCGATTCTGTTATTGTTGCTTTACGAGTGTCATTACATTGAGCAATCATTTCGATGACTTGACGAATGCCAGTAACATCATAGAACATTTCATTTTGTAAGTGTATTATAGTCTCACTTACCATTGAAACTTTATGCACGAATTCTTCCTGGTTACATAATAAGTATTTTTTTATCAAAGCATCCTCTTTCATTCGGGGCAAATCAGCAAAATTATTTGTCAAATCCTCCATCTCATCAATAAGCTTATTATATAATTCTAATAAATTCTCAAACATTAAACAGATATTCGTTGCTTGAACAAACAAATTTGAACCAAAAAACAAACGGAAATCGGTATATAAATAGTAAAATTTATCATATATACTTAAAAATTTTTTTGTTTTGTTATTAATAGTTACTATTGCCACAAAATTATTCATTTTATAAATTAATTCATCAAACGCACCCTTGAAACCCTCAAATTCTGAGCTGCTTTCAAATTTATTATAGATGGCAACCAACTTATTACATTCATTTGTAAATATGGTAAAAAAATTATCTACCACTGAATCTTTATCAATGCTAGCCCGTTGACTTTTCATATGATTCAGCATGAATGATTGCCATTTGCTTATTTGATTAGCATAATTCTCTTTTTCGCAACGCACTGTGGTACTATAGTATACAAAGGAGGATGCGTAATCGATATTATCCTCAGTGGAGGATACAATTCCCTTTTCTTTTATTCTACTTTTTACTTCTATTCTATAAAAACCAAGATGTTTACTGGTATATTTTTTTAAAAAAGTACAGATTTTTTCCAAGGCATGATGTTCATAAAATTCTTTTTTATTAATATGGCTTGATTGAAAGGCTGCCTTAGAAGCATATTCTGATGCTGCGCTAACGTGTAAATAGTGGTAATAAAAATAATAATAAAGGTTATCCATCGTTCTTTCGTCAAGTGTAATTTGTTTTATTTGTTTTAAAAAACTGCAATAAAAAGTTACATTTTGATGTATGCTTTTTTTTAATTCATTAAGTTTGCTTTCATATTGATATATTACTGGATACAATTTTTTTAATACTGCAAACTTTTCCGAATCACTCGGCTTGGCATTTAGTATTGGCAGTTGCTGTTTAAGTAAATATTGCACTCTTGCATGACACATTTCTACAACATAATAAACCACCTCTTCACCAGAGATTTGTTGAAAATTATTAGTGTTATGATTAGATAAACTAAAAGAAGGTAAATTACTAGATGAGGCAGTACTAAACATGAAGGCACCTTAATATTTAAGAATTATAAACAGTCCAGTGTACCATACATCATTTTAAAAAAAGTACTTTTAAGAAAAAAATATGTATAGCACCTCCTCACAATAATTAATATTTAATATCTTACCGCTTTAAATAAGTTGTCAAACTTAAACACTGTAGCTTAACTATTAATGGTTACATCCTTTTGGACCATTTTTTAAAAACTCCCCATTAATGTTAGCCATGTTAATCCTTTGGGCGATAACTGAGAAACGGTAATGGAATATTTTGGGGTGAAATGAAACATTTAGATTTAAATGTTTTTACCAAAAACACTAATTTATTTTAAAACGCTGATTTTTTTAAACAAAATAAAATTTGGTTTATTTTGGGATGGCTGGCTTTTATTGCTTCGTTAGGAATTTTTTTTTTATGGAATTTAAACCTGAATTAAAACAATATGTATTATTAATATTTAATAATAATTGATTACTGCCTGTGAGCTTTATTAACTTTAGTTTGCAAGCTATGATATGCTAACTATACATTATAAATTATTTATTAGTAATAGCGAGAGTAATTCATGCCAAAGTGTGATGAAAGAATATATGTAGAGCAGCTATATGAAGAAACTACTTTTACTTTAGAAGGAACCGATACAGCTGCAGCTTTATTAAGCAATTTGCCTTCCCAATTACAACCTGTAGTGCCTTTTGAATATAAATGGTTTTTTAAAGAAGGCCAATATACTTTAAAAAAACATCTTGATGGACAAGATCAAAAAATTCAGATAATTACTTTTGGCCCTTATCAAGATAAAATTCACTATTTATGTCAAATAAATAATGTGACCGTACAAAGTTTTGCCCATACTCGCCAAAAAACATTTAATCCCGAAAAAAGAAAATACCCAATGGATCCCGCTCGAAAAAATTATTTTGTCCCCAATTTTTTGTATCGCGAAGGCAAATATCATACCCCAGGGCATTGCATAGACCACGCTGATACTTTTGAAGTAGGAGACGAGGCTAATTACTCGACTAACGATAAAAGAAATTATATTCCAGAACCTCCTAAATCGTATTGGGGGCTACATGTCCGGTCCCATGTCGTAAAAGCGCTTAGAAGAAATTCAGGTGCCTATATGCAAATTCCTTATTACTCCCTCCAACCTTTAGTAACATACGATGGCACCATGGTACCAGAGGGTGTATTTTTTTCTGAAATTTATGACAATAAAATTACCAAAACCTATGATGTAAATTGGCAATATAAATTTGATAAAACGCTTAACAAAAAAGGATTAGGCTTTACTACCGATTTAGAAAGTTACAGCAACTGTTTACCACTTGCCAATGTTTATAAAGAGGACGCAACGGATAAACAAATAGATATTTTTATAAAAAAACTTAGCACTATACAAAATAAATTTTTAAATGGGCTTTATAACAATATAGAAACCAAACATATTATATCTGCATATGATGAAAAATTATCTGAATTAGAATATGTAAGCCCCCAATATAAGTTCTTAGCCTCTTTTAGAGCCAGCGAACAACAAAATGAATATAAAGCAGAAAGATTCTTAAAACGAGCTTTCTTGCACGCAGAATTTTTAAATCAATTAGATGATAAGAGAAATATTGTAGCAAAAGATATTCTCAAAAAATGTAACCTGAAATTTAAAAATGAAAATCCCGGGTTTTTAGATAAAGACAATTCTAAAATAGATTGGTTACACAAAATTAATGCCGATCAGGCTGAAAGACAGCATCGAAGCAAAAAGTAGCAAACTCAAATAATAGTATCAGATATTCATTTCATCCAGCATATGCTGGGCTGCATCCCGTTGTTCATCATTCACATAAGGCTCGTTGATTATGTTTTGTAATACTTCGGTAGCTTGTTCTTTATCACCTATGTCTATGTAGCCTTTTGCTAATTCTAGTTTCAATGCTAGTTCATTTGCTAATACATTGGCGCTCTCAGGCGTGGTAGCAAATATATTATCACTGGTATTTTCTGCAACTACATTTGGAATTGCAGTTTCATTACTTTGCACAAACTGAATAATAGTCGCGCGCCGTTTGAATATATAGACCACCCCACATCCAATTCCTAGTAAGGCAAAAAATACTAAAGATAACAGCCCCCAGTAATAAATAGTACTATCGGAATTAATTAAACGCTCGGGAAAAGAAGTAGACTCTGCAACCGGAATAATAGGCGAGTGTAGAGGTGGCGCTGCGGCTTTACCCTCTATCACATGACTAGATTTTACAATAGGCACTGGAATGATAGACGAGGTATTTACGTGTATGGGTGATTTTTTTTCTGGTAAATGATCAACCTGTATTTCTGGTTCAAATAATTGCCTTAAATTTTCATCGATACTTTTAGTTTTATTACTGTGCTCCGGTGCTTTGTTAGGTGCGGAATTAATGGTTGCAGCATCATGCGCTGTGTTGTTAGATGCCGCTTGTGTCGCTATTATTTGCTTACTACCTTCGGTATCCTGTGTTATATCTGATTTTGTTAGCGGCGTTTGGGGCGTGGTTGAAGCAGGAGTCATTTTTTGTAGTTGCATAATTTCGGTTTTACTAGTATGCAAATTTGCTTCTTTTGCGCCCGCTTCACTTAAACGTTTTATACTTTTTTTCTTACCTTCTAGTGGTGTGGGATCAATCAATAAAGTGTAAGCTCTAATTAACCGCCCCCCTGGCCAAGTTAACTCTAATAAAAAATCTACATACGGATCTTTAATGACCTCTTGACTTGATATTTTAACAAATGTTTTTTTGCCAACTCTTACGGGTGTAAATTTTAAATGGGATAAAATAGAAGAGCGCTCTACTCCAGCTCTTTGAAAATCTTCTGTAGAAGCTAAATTTACAAGCAAGGAATCCAACTCAAAATTTTCAGAAGCTAGCAGTTCAATTTCAGCATCTAAATTATCATTTAAATAAGAATATAACTGAATTGGACCAAGACCAATACCTTGAACCATGCTGGCAACTGTAAGAATAATTATTCCAATAAAACTTTTTAATAACAATTTTAGCAATCCTTTTGCTCCCTCACTGCTTTTACCTATACTGTATACGCTCTACAGCTTCCTGTATACTACACTAATTTTTATATGTACTTTAGCAACATTTGCGCAATTTGAATACTATTTAAAGCAGCGCCCTTGCGAATATTATCGGCCACTACCCATAAATTCAGGCCGGTACTATGGGTAAAATCCTCTCTTATACGCCCAACATACACGCCATCCGTACCAGTTGCCTGCTCAAAAGGGGTAGGATATTCAAAATTTTCTGCACTTCCATCTATTACTATAACTCCTGGGGCATTTTCTAACAGTTTTTTTGCCGCCAGGGCAGAGAGTTTTTCTTTAGTTTCGATATGAATAGCTTCAGAGTGACCATAAAATACTGGTACCCGCACGGAGGTAGCATTCACTTGAATAGCATCGTCTTCTAATATTTTTTGGGTTTCCCAATGCATTTTCATCTCTTCTTTAGTATATCCATTAGGTTGATAAATATCACAAGCAGCTAAAACATTAAAAGCGATTTGTTTGCCATAGCATTGTGGATTATCAATAGGTCGGCCTTGTAACAATTCAGAAGTTTGGTTCATTAACTCATTAATGGCTTGCGTACCAGTGCCTGATACAGATTGATAGGTCGCAACATTAATACGAGAAATCCCTACCGCATCATAAATCGGTTTTAATGCCACCAACATTTGAATAGTCGAACAATTAGGATTAGCAATAATATTGCGTTTTTTATAAAGCGACAATACCTCTGGATTGACTTCAGGGATTATTAAGGGAACCTCACTGTCATAACGAAAAGCACTGGTATTATCAATTACTATACATCCAGCTTGCGCAGCCAAAGGAGCATATATTTGTGATACTGCACTCCCTGCAGAAAATAAGGCTATTTGCACTTTAGTAAAATCAAATTGTGCGACATTTTCGACTTGGATAGCTTTATTATTAAATACTACGGTCTTTCCTTCCGAACGAATACTAGCCAAAGCATATAATTTCCCTATCGAAAAATTTTGCTCTTCCAAAATTTGCAGCATCGTTTGGCCTACTAATCCGGTAGCTCCTAAAATTGCTATATTAATATTGGCAACCATCATACATTCCTATTTTTTTGTTATCGCAAAATCATTACTGCAACACTTACTACTCCTATTAAGAGTAAGCAAAGCAAGCCTATGGTTCCAAAGCTTTTACTCAAGTTTTCTCGACTAAATGCTGCACCATTATTTTTAATACCGTAATATAACCTCCAGGCAAAAAAGGTGGCTGCAAGCCCACCGAAAATTGCTTGCGTAGACATTGGGTTCCCCCTAGGCATAATGGATAGTAATGCCATGATTATTAAGCCTATCAATAAACCTATCACCCATTGTCGCTTCATTTAACAGACTTCCCTTGTAATAACTCTTGTTTACTTAACACAAAAACCCCTTCACCGCCTTGTTCAAAATCAATCCAAGCAAAAGGGTAATTGCTACACGCTTCTAAAGCTTCTTTTGATTCGCCCACTTCCATAATTAATATGCCATCTTCTTTTAAATAAGCGGGGGCTTGTTGCAAGATATGTAAAACTAATGCTAAACCATTCTCTTTGGCTTCTAAGGCTAGCGTTGGTTCATGTCGATACTCTGCAGGTAGTTGCTCCATAGATTTTTTACCTACATACGGAGGATTACTGATTATAATATCATAGTAATTATTTTTTTCATTTTTTTGCAGCGCTGCAAACAAATCAGAGTGTATTAAACGCACTCTTTCTTCCATGCCGTGTTTTGCTATATTAAGTTTTGCAACTTCTAGCGCTTCAGGGGAAATATCTACAGCATCCACTTTTGCCTCTGGCACATAATAAGCACAAGCAATTGCTATACATGCGCTCCCAGTACACATATCTAATATATGAGCTGTAGAGCCAATATGCCAGGGGGAAAATTGATTCATTATACACTCAGCAATTGGAGATCGGGGGATGAGCACACGTTGGTCAACGTAAAAGGCCAAACCCGCAAACCACGCTTCTTTACATATATAAGGCAAAGGTAAACGCGACTCTACACGCTGGCTTGCAAAAGATAAAATCTTTTGTTTATCCTCATCAGTTAGTTCGTTACTTAACACTTCTTGCGTGCTATCTAAAGGCAGATTAAGGGCATAAAAACATAAGGCGACCGCTTCATCCCAAGCAGTAGTGGTGCCATGCCCAAAAAAAAGATGGTTCCTTAAAAAGAGGGCTTCTATTGCCTCCAAGGCCTGCCCGAGGGTGGTAAATTGTGTTATAAGTATAGTAAAGTATTTCATAGCAGTAATTAAGAGATATTTAAAATCAACTATTTTGCTTGGTTTAAGAATATAAAGCAATTAAAAGGTAAATTATTTGTATGTATTACGAATTATCCAAAAAGGATGTATCGATATCAAATTCTATAAAAGTAGCTGAAGAAGTTATAAAACTTTCTCACGATCTTCCTTATAACACAGCTTATCAGAAAACTACTCTCGCCACAGCTCATTTCACTTTAGCTACCCTGCAAAATTTATCCATACAGCAAGTTAAGCTTCATGTAAATGCCTCCATCGTATTATTACAAAGCATTAAAAGACCTAGTAAACAACAAATTTCTCAACTAGCTAATGCTTATTTTAAAAGGGCCGAAATTTTTGAAGAAGATTTTCAATGGAAACACTCTCTTGAAGATTATAAAAGAGCTATCCAAATTTTAGAGCCTGTAGCTCGTCTACGCGATAACGATAAAATGCTATTAGCAAAAAGCAGTATTTCTATTGCGCATATTTTGATATCTGAAGAAATGCCAATAATATATGAGGAATGTGATCACCCCTTGTATTTTATTAATATAGCATTAACCGAACTTTCTACCATGAAAGAAATGGATAGTGAAGTATGGGCTACACTCGCTTATGCGCATCAAATGGCAGGAATGATATTCAGTGAATATAATTATACGGAAGCAGAACGTGCCTATAAAATTGCTGTGCAAGTAGCTTGCCAAGCAGAGGATTATGACGCCTACCCTCTTTTATCGGATATATATAATTGTTTAGGTATGATGTACCAGCAACGACAAGCTGAGCATAGTTTATCATTACAAAGCCCTAGCTGGTACGTGGATTCTGTTATATTTTTTGGCTTATCATTACTTTTTGCCTCGTCAGAGGATGACGAAGAGGATGAAGATTTTCAGGAAGAGTCACTCAGTTTTGAATCTTTGTTAGAGCTTATATTCCGGGCTCTTAATCCGCATCTGCCCCCTATTCAACAACAAACTTTATATCACTTAATTGATGCCATGATTTATGCATACTATGGTATTATAGAAAAAATATTCCCTAATAAAATAATTACCCAGCAATTAAAAGATTCTCATGCCATGATGAATTATGCCCATTACCTAGAATTATTGGTAATGGAGGCAAATAAACGCTTACAAGTTTTAGAGCTTCCTTTCTACGACTTATCTAACAACTTCTTTATAGAAATATCGACCGATGTGGATTTATTATTAAGAGACACGCCTAATAATGTTTACGCTTTGCATACTAGACGTACTCCAAGTAACCTTATTATGCAGCCATAAAAAAAATTTTCATTGTAAATCAAGGAATTAAACTCAAACTAAATCTTTTTCAAAAATACTGATTTTACGAAATTGTTAGTGGATTATATGGATGATGACGAATATAAGTGATTCCAAGGGTATTTAATGGAAAACCCCGAGATTGGTGATATTATTGCAGGCACTGGTGGATTACGTAAAATTCGCTGGTCTTTGGCTAATAAAGGTAAACGCGGCGGAATTCGTATCATATATTATTGGCAAGCTGCGGTTGATCGGCTTTATCTCTATCTCTTGACCCTTTATGCCAAAATTGAAAAGATCTATTGGCTGAAGCCGAAAGTATCGCCATTAAATTTTTTAAGCACGCCAAAAAAGAAATTTATATAATATTTCTATCAACTTCATTTTTTGAATTTTGCAAAGAATCTTCTGAATTATTATGAGCATTATTATTTGCGTCACTACTACTGAGGCTTGATTGAAAACCAAATAATAAATTATTACCAACATTTTTCAGAACTTCTTTTTCGGCAGTTATAATTGTTATAACACGCCCATCTTCAGATGACGATGAACAATTACTATCGTAAGCAGGACCCACATTTTCATGTAAATAACGCTGAATTATATCTAATATAACGGTGGGAGCCTCTTTAACAAACTTCATATTTTGCTGACAGTTATTTTTATCATCTTCGAACTCCTCACTATAAAATATTTTTTGCATTTTTTCTAAAATTTTTCCAATAAAAACATTTGTCATGATGTGCTTACAACCATCACTATTCAAAATCAACTGTAAAAGCTCGATATTATTAATTATTAATTCAGGATAATTTTGTAATATATGTTCATAATAGGGACAGGAAGGATAAAAAAAGGGTATTAGTTCTTTGACTATGGCAGGAAATTGTAACAACCTATTTATCATTAACAAATTCTCATTAATTTTTTCTTGATACTTTTCTTTAGATAATGTACTAGATGGCTCTAAAGAATATTTTTCTTCTAATTCTATACTTCCATTTAATGCCATCCTAATAAAAGAAAAATATTCGCCATCAGCATTAACCCCACCTCCTTGGGCAATAAATGCAGACAAATTAGGTATCGCTAACAAATTATGTAATTCTTCTAAACGTCCTTTAGTAAGAGTCGCTTCAAATAGGTTAATAAATTGTTGTGTTTTTTGTACATCCGGGCTAGAAGACAGATATTCTACTAGCGCAGGAATTTTTATTAAAAAATCCACAACTTTTTTTTGATTACAATCTATTGCTGCAATTAAAGCACGCACATGCACATAAGCTGGCTTTGCATCTTTTTGTATTTCTAATAATCTTTTTACAATATCTACTTTACCTAATATGGCTAACTGTACAACAGGATCAGGATAAACCGGGAAATCAAAAGTTAATTGAGCTATTTTAAAAAATTGTGGGATAGCTACAAGCCTATTAAAATCATTCAAGTTAGCTAAGGCATAAGCATTCTCAAATATTGAAAAGAGAGAATCCTGTGATAGGTTAATTATTTCAGGACTTTCTAAAATTTCAAATAGGCGATTTATTTCAACACGCCCTTTCAACCTTGAAGTGCAATTATCAAATTTAAAAAAAATCTCATTGGACAAAAGAATCATAGCATCGGCTTGTATTATGTCAATAGCAAACTTAAAATTTATTCTAGATCAATCGTGGACG
>Ga0302315_10000362_pt1 | contig 52837 bp, 57 predicted proteins | sample III_Palsa_N3_1_FD_200532 | JGI IMG/M metagenome (GOLD analysis project Ga0302315, IMG submission 200532) | Peat permafrost microbial communities from Stordalen Mire near Abisko, Sweden - III_Palsa_N3_1 | ecosystem: Environmental > Terrestrial > Soil > Palsa > Peat permafrost | place: Sweden...
AAAAATTATTACAGTCCATTGGTGCCGATTATAAACATGAGCTGATAGGCGAACGTTTGTTGACCACCCCATCACACTTCGCTTATTTTAAAATTGCCGAAGGCTGTAACCGGCCCTGCTCGTTTTGTGCTATTCCGCTGATGCGGGGCAAGCACCTAACCACTCCGATAGATGATTTGGTAAAGGATGCGCAAAAATTAGCTAAAAACGGAACTAAAGAATTGATACTAATTGCCCAGGACCTAACTTATTACGGCCTTGACTTGTACGGCAAACGCAATTTGGATGAACTGCTTCGCCGTTTATCAGATGTAAACGGCATTGATTGGATAAGGCTGCAATACGCTTATCCGTCTGGTTTCCCAATGGAGATTTTGGATGTAATGAATGAGCGGGAGAATATTTGCAAGTACATGGATATGCCGTTACAGCATATCAGCGATAACATGCTGAAATCTATGCGCCGCGGCATCACCAAACAGAAAACGATCGATTTGGTGAACGAGATACGTGATAAAGTTCCCGGTATTGCCATGCGTACCACCTTAATTACCGGTTATCCCGGCGAAACTGAACAGGATTTTGAAGAAATGCAACGTTGGGTAGAAGATACTAAATTTGACCGTTTAGGCTGTTTCACGTATTCCCATGAGGAGAAAACACATGCGCATCAATTAATTGATGACGTGCCTGATGAAGTGAAGCAGCAACGTGCCGATGCCATAATGGAAATTCAGCAGGGTATATCTTTCGATAAAAACCAGGAAAAAATTGGTCATACGTTTAAAGTATTGATAGATAAAAAGGACGGCAATTACTTTGTTGGCCGCACCGAATTTGATTCGCCCGAAGTAGATAACGAGGTTTTAATTGATGCCAGCATTGATTATGCCACCGTTGGCAGCTTTGTTAACGTACAAATTGACAATGCAGAAGACTTTGACCTTTATGGACATATTGTAAAATAATATAAACCCATTGCGTAATTTGGGTTAATGATTTTACATTTGACCAATGGACGTTGCCTGTATAAGCTACAAAGACACCGGGTTTTTCTCCCAAACGGTTATCGATTATATTGATGATGCCCCTCAATTAAGGCCATTTTATAGACACCGCCCCGATATTAAAGGCTTTGCCGAACTGCTGGCCAATAAAAAAGTTATTGCCGACAGGGAAGTGTTAGCTGCCGTTTTAGCAGAACAATACTCGGTGATTTCGGACATCGGATTTGAGATGTCGGAATTGGTTTCAGGAAATTTAGAGTTATTAAAACTTGATAACACCTATACTATCACAACCGGCCACCAGCTTAATATTTTTGCCGGGCCATTGTATTTTATTTATAAGATAGTTACCGCTATTAAACTGGCGCGGGAATTAAAAACATCCTTTCCTGATAAAAACTTTGTACCGGTTTACTGGATGGCCTCGGAAGATCATGATTTTGCGGAAATAAATTACACCGATATCGGCGGCAAAAAAGTGCATTGGTGGTACGAGGCAGCAGGCGCTACCGGTCGCATTAACCCGGATACAATGCGCCAGGCTTTAAATGAGTATAAAGGCGCTTTAGGGCTTGAGGGACATGCGCCGGAATTGGCCCGTATTGTAGAAAAAGCCTACACCGGATTTGATAAATTGGCAGATGCTACCCGTTATTTGGTTAACGCGCTGTTTGGGCAATATGGCCTGGTTATAATTGACGCGGATGATGCAAGGTTTAAAAAGCAATTCGCCCCCATAATTGAACAGGACATTATTGAGCAAAACAGCTTTAAAAATATTTCTGCTACAAATGATGAATTGCAAAAGTTAGGCGTACATATACAGGTCAATCCACGCGAGATCAACTTTTTCTATCTGCAGGATAAATCGCGTGAGCGAATTGTGTTTGAAAATGATAGCTACCATGTGCTAAATACCGAAACTCGCTTTACCAAAGAAGAGTTACAGCAGGAAATAGCAGCACGCCCGGAATGTTTTAGCCCCAATGTTGTAATGCGGCCTTTATACCAGGAATATATTTTACCCAACATCGCCTACATAGGCGGCGGTGCCGAAGTAGTTTACTGGCTGGAATTAAAGTCAACTTTTGAGCATTATAAAGTAAATTTCCCTGTTTTGATGTTGCGTAATTCGGGGCTGGTTATCCGCAAAGAATCTGCCGCTAAAATTGCTAAGATGGAGCTTTCAACCGCCGATTTGTTTAAAGGTACCGATGTCATTAAAAACAATTGGATAAAAAAACACAGTGGGCATACCTTAACCCTGCAAGAAGAATGGCGCGAGCTGCAATGCATCTTTGAAAAAATAAAACTACGCTCCTATAAAATAGACAATACGCTCGCCCCATCTGCCGAAGCCATACAGTCCCGGCTGAAACATGCGATGGATAACCTGGAAAAGAAATTGGTTAAAGCCGAAAAAAGAAATTACTACACCCGCCTGGAACAAATTGTGCAGATAAAAAATGACCTTTTCCCTAAGGATGGTTTACAGGAGCGCACTGAGAATTTTGGTCTGCTATATGTTAAATGGGGGCAGCACTTTATTGATGAGCTCATCCGAAACTTTGAGCCACTGAATTTTGAATTTGCGGTTTTAACGGAATAATAATGAAACTCCAATCCAACATCCTCATCCTACCCGGCCTTGGCAATTCCGGCCCGCAACATTGGCAATCAAATTGGCAGCGTGCATATGGTTTTATAAAGGTTGAACAACAAGAATGGGATACGCCTGCTCGTTCGGAATAGGTAGAAACCATAAATAATACCGTTAACCAATACGACCCGGCGAACGTAATATTAGTTGCGCATAGCCTGGCCTGTACAACGGTTGCTTATTGGGCGCAAAAATATAACAGAGCAATAAAAGGCGCACTATTGGTGGCCCCAAGTGACACCGAGGCGGATACTTATCCGCCGGGTACAACGGGGTTTAAGCCTGTGCCGTTAATTAAACTACCCTTCCAATCAATAGTAGTTGCCAGTACAAATGATTATTATGTAACTACGGCCCGCGCAAAACTTTTTGCCGACAACTGGGGAAGCCAATTTGTAAACATTGCCGATGCGGGGCATATCAACGTTGCATCCGGCTTTGGCGTTTGGCCTGCTGGCCTCGAATTGCTAAAGCAATTGGATAAATGATACGAAATGAATGCTTTGAAAGGTAAACAACACGCTGTTAAGCCCATCATTTACTATGACATTTTCAGCTTCTTTTGAATATCGGCCACATAGCCCTTAAACTTCTTATCGGTATCGATTAAATCCTCAACGGTTTGGCAGGCATAGATCACAGTAGAATGGTCGCGGCCGCCAAAGAAATGACCTATTGATTTTAACGAGCTTTTGGTATGGGCTTTAGCCAGGTACATAGATATTTGACGCGCCTGTACTATCTCGCGCTTGCGGGTTTGTGACTTTACCATATCAATAGGCACTTCAAAATACTCGCATACCAGGTTTTGGATATACTCCATTGAAATTTCTTTGGATGAATTTTTTACAAAATTCTTCAGCATCTGCTTGGCCAGGTTCAAGTCTATCTCCTTACGGTTTAAGGTTGATTGTGCCAGCAGGGATACCATTGCCCCTTCCAGTTCACGCACATTGTTATCAATGTTATGCGCTACGTATTCAATTACATCATCGCCCAGTTCAATACCATCCTGGTAAGTTTTGTTTTTGAGGATAGCCATACGGGTTTCCAGATCAGGTATCTGCAAATCTGCAGATAAGCCCCATTTAAACCTTGAAAGCAGGCGTTCTTCCAAACCGGCCAAATCTTTTGGCGCTTTGTCAGAAGTAATGATCAATTGCTTACCCGATTGGTGCAGGTGGTTGAATATATGGAAAAAGAAATCCTGTGTTTTTTCCTTACCTGCAAAATTGTGTACATCATCCATAATGAGCACATCAATAGCCTGGTAAAAATTAACAAAATCATTAATATTATTATGCTTTAAAGCATCCACAAACTGCTGGGTAAACTTTTCGCAGGATACATACAGCACCAGCTTATCGGGCAGCGCGCGTTTAATTTCGTTGCCAATGGCTTGTGCCAAATGGGTTTTGCCCAGGCCAACGCCACCATATATCATTAACGGGTTAAATGAGGTACCTCCGGGCTTTGCCGCAACGGCATATCCTGCCGAACGCGCCAGGCGGTTACAATCACCCTCTACAAAGTTTTCAAAGGTATAATTGCGATTAAGCTGCGGGTCTACGTTTAGCTTTTTCAGACCGGGAATTACAAACGGGTTCTTAATATCCTTATTTATGGAAATAGGAATCGGCATCGATTGATTTTTTGACTCAGCGCCGTTTCCGTTTGAAGGCATATTAGTAGTATAGGGCTTGCTTGATGACGATTGTTCTACAACTATATTGTATTCTAAACGTCCGTCATCCCCTAATTGTTTTTTTATGGTTTTACGCAGCAGGCCAACATAATGTTCTTCCAGCCATTCATAGAAAAATAAACTTGGAACTTGTATAGTTAGGACACTCCCTTCAATACGCAAAGCTTTAATCGGTTCAAACCAGGTTTTAAAACTCTGGGCCGGTATGTTGTCTTTTATAATTTGCAGGCAGTTATTCCAAACGTTTGTACAAGTTTTTTCCATATGATATAGTAATATAGTTGATTTTCAATCCCCAATGAAGCTTTCGATGGGGCTGCTACGGAACATCGAATATTCAGAAAAAAAGCGAATTAAAAAATTATATTTTCACTTTTTGTTAAAATATTTTTACAATTTAATAAAGGTTTTGTTAGGGTAAATACAATATAAAATATTATATTTCGCATGAAGCATGATATTTTATTCGTTTTAGGAATAAACCCTGTTTCCATTAAAATTTAAAGGATTATTTTTAACATTTCCAAAAATCAGCAAGCAACCGCACGCAGATTTCCGACTATTGGGCTATTTAAATCATCCCGTAAAATCAGTATTCTCCGAAAACTTTTCGCAAAATATCGGCTATTTCACCCAGGGTAGCATAATTTTCGACCGCATTTAAAATATAGGGCATTACATTTTCCGTCCCGGATGCGGCGTTTTTTAGTTGTTGCAGGGAGTTATCAACATTTTGGTTGTTTCTATTCGCCTTTAAAATGGCGAGTTTTTCCACCTGCATTTTGCGGATGGAGTCGTCAACCCTGAACACATTGGCCTGCGGTTGCTCTTGCTGGATGAATTTATTAACACCCACCAATGTTTTTTCGCCGGTTTCAATATCCCGCTGGTATTGGTAAGCTGAAGCGGCAATTTCTTGCTGGATGTAATCCTGCTCTATCGCTTTTACCGAGCCACCCATGGCATCAATCTTATCGATGTATAACTGGGCCGCTTTTTCCATTTCGTCCGTCAGTGACTCTATAAAGTAAGAACCGGCCAATGGATCGACGGTATCAGTCACCCCGCTTTCAAAAGCGATGATTTGCTGGGTGCGCAGGGCTATCTTCGCCGCCGTTTCGGTAGGTAAGGATATAGCTTCGTCGTAGCCGTTAGTATGCAGCGATTGTGTGCCGCCCAGCACAGCGGCCAGCGCCTGGTTGCTTACCCTTACGATATTATTCATGGGCTGCTGTGCGGTTAAGGTCGATCCGCCGGTTTGGGTATGGAACCGAAGTTTTTGAGCGCCGGCATCAGTCGCGCCTAACTCTTTGGTAATATGGGCCCACATCCTCCGCGCCGCCCTGAACTTGGCTATCTCTTCAAAAAAGTTATTGTGGCAGTTAAAGAAAAAGGACAGCCGTTTGGCAAAAACATTAATGTCTAATCCCTTATCTAAAGCCGCCTTTAAATAGGTTTTGCCGTTGGCGAGGGTAAATGCCAGCTCCTGCACGGCTGTTGAACCCGCTTCGCGGATATGGTAGCCGGATATAGATATGGTATTCCATTTTGGTACTTCCTTACTGCAATATTCAAATACATCGGTTATTAACCGCATTGACGGCGAAGGCGGATATATATAAGTACCGCGCGCGGCGTACTCCTTTAATATATCATTCTGTACGGTGCCTGATAGTTGCTTGAGATCGGCCCCCTGTTTTTTTGCCAGCGCTATGTACATGGCCAATAAAATAGGCGCGGTGGCATTAATGGTCATTGATGTGGTGATATCCGCCAGTTGAATGCCATCAAACAATATCTCAATATCCTTTAATGAGTCAATGGCTACGCCAACCTTTCCCACTTCTCCCTCGGCCAGCTCATGGTCTGAATCATAGCCTATCTGCGTTGGCAGGTCAAAGGCGACGGATAAACCCATTGTTCCCTGGCTTAGCAGGTAATGGTAACGTTTATTTGATTCTTCGGCAGTTGAAAAGCCCGCGTATTGGCGCATGGTCCAGGGTTTGCCCCGGTACATGTCCTTTTGAATACCACGCGTGTAAGGAAACTCGCCCGGCAACTCGTGCATAGACGATGGCCGGGTATATACCTCCTTAATTTCGATACCCGATGTGGTTTGTATTTTTTTGGCGGGCATATATTTAAAATAATTCTTCCATATCCTGCTTAACCAGGGTAAGGCCAATTTCGTAGGGGCTATCTTCCAACTGGCTTAAATGCGATAGTATGATCTTGCTCAATTCGAGCCCGCTGGCATTTTCGGGCAATGCCTTAACCGCGTTGTTCACTATGCTTAAGGTATCATCCTTAACCCGTTTAACAACCGCCCATGCCCTATTGCTTACGTAAAGCTGCTGGGTAACGTTATGCTGGTATTCGTTGCGTATTTCGGTTACTATTAAACTGTGTAATTCTGCCGCCTGGTAAGCGGTGCCATTTAAGCGGATGAGCAGGTTAGCCGGGTTAACCCGTTCAATAAATAATACTACACGTTCATAAGCCTGCAGCCTTAACGGCAATGTTTGGCTGCTGATGGTTTTTTTAAGCTCAATGAGTTGTATATTTTCCGACCGGTCTAAATATGGCCTAAGCATATAAAAGGCTATCCATACCACACCCATGCCGGCAAGTGTGTATTTTAAGATATCTAAGAAATAAGGATAAAGGATCATAATTACAGAATGTTAAACAGGGGTCATAAATAATTGGTCCGCGACAAAAATCCGCATTTTACATTATATTTGTATAGTTAATTAAAAATAAGATGAGTACTGCTGTTGAAACTGCTGAAGCCCCGGTAACCTTTACGGACGGCGCTGTTGAAGAATTGGTGAAATTAAGAGATCAACAAGAAATAAGCGACGATTTCGGCTTGCGCATAGGCGTTGAGGGTGGCGGCTGTTCGGGCATGACCTATGTTTTAGGTTTTGACCAAAAAAAGGACGGCGACCAGGAGTTTTTCCTGCACGGTATCAGGGTATTTATGCACAAGGCACACGGTTTATATTTAGCAGGTATGCAAATTGATTACCAGGATGGCCTGAATGCACGTGGTTTTACCTTTAATAACCCCAACGCCGCCAGCACCTGCGGCTGCGGGACTTCGTTTTCGGTATAATGATATGAGACAGGTAACGATATATACAACAGATAAGGAATACAGCCACTTTATCGAATTGGCTAAAAACCTGCATTATGTAAAAAAAATTGAGACCGACGAAAGCTCTACTAAAGAAGATATTTTCAACAACCTTAAAAAAGGCTTTGAGGAAATGCAGTTGATTAAACAAGGTAAACTAAAAACTACCTCTTTAACTAATTTTCTCAGGTGAAGCATGAAATCCAAATTGTTCACACACACAAATGCAAAATAATTAAGGCTCTTCAATGAGTCTTTTTTGTTTATTGTCTATTTTCCCCCGCCATTTCAAGTGCCTGCACTTGAAATGGCTGTAAGGCAGAACATAGAATAAATTAACCCTGTCCACTCTGTAACAAACACCCCGCTCCTTTAGTCTTAACAACATTATATTATATTTATGCCATGCCGGTAAAAACAAGCCTTAAAGAAAACATTTCCATCGCGTTACAATCTATAGCCGGTAACAGGTTACGCACCGCGTTGACAGCCCTGATAATCGCTATTGGCATCATGGCTTTGGTAGGCATTTTAACCGCTGTTGAGGGTATCAAGCAATTCACCACTGATGCTTTTTCAAGCCTGGGCGCTAACTCTTTTACCATTCAAAACCGGGGATCGGGGCTTAATTTTGGCAATGGCGGCCACCGTAAGGTTTATCCGGCTATACGTTATGACCAGGCTACCCGTTTTAAAGAGCTTTATAAACTGCCTGCTTTAATTGCCCTTAATTTACAGGTATCCGGTACTTCTATAGCAAAATACGGCAATCAAAAAACCAATCCAAATATTACGCTGACAGGCAGTAACGAAAACTATATATTGACCAACGGTTATAAAATAGCCTTTGGCCGTAATTTTTCGGAAACTGAACTGGAGCATGGTGCAAACGTGGCTATTATTGGCGATGAGATTAAATCAAAACTATTTAAAGGTGCTGACCCTATTAATAAATCAATTTTTGTAGGAAATAATAAGTATAATATTATAGGCGTATTTGCTTCAAAAGGATCAAGCGCGGGGTTGGGGGGCGATAGATTTTGTCTTATCCCCATTTTTAAGGCCAAGCAAATTGATACTGTTGCTAATCCCTCATTTGCCATTACCATAATGGTGGGCAGCCCCGGCGAACTGGATGCCAGCATTGGCGAAGCAACTTCTTTATTTAGAAATATCCGTGACCTGCGCATCAGCAATGACGATAATTTTGAGATCACACGCAGCGACTCTGTGCAGCAACAATTATCAGGTCAATTAACCGGAATGACCATTGCCGGTTTTGTCATAGGTATTATCACCTTAATAGGCGCGGCTATAGGGCTGATGAATATTATGCTGGTTTCGGTAACCGAACGTACCCGCGAGATCGGTATACGCAAAGCCATTGGTGCAACGCCTGCAGTTATACGCAAACAGTTTTTAATTGAGGCAATTGTGATATGCCTCATCGGTGGGGCCGGGGGAATTATATTAGGGATGGCTATGGGCAACCTTATTGCTGTCCAGATAAGCGGAAAATTTATTGTTCCGTGGGACTGGTTGTTTTCGGCTATTGCGTTATGTACCCTGATTGGCCTGGTATCGGGGTTTTATCCCGCCAAAAAAGCATCAAAGCTTGACCCCGTGGAGGCTTTGCGATACGAGTAGCGGATGTACAGATGTGTGGATATGCAGATGTGCAAATGCTTAGCAGGCAAATAGATGTTTAGATTATGCAAATGAGGTATGCTAAGGCGTAAATACTAAAAAACATTCTGGTGTTATTAAGTCAAAGGAAGACCCCTTAGCCATACAGAAAAAAATGAGGGATGAGTGGGAATAAGGCCCTGCTTGACACGAATGCCGTTTTGTACATTTTAAATGGAGACGAAACGCTATCTCCTAAATTTTCTTTTTGGATTACGACTGGTATGAAATATGGCTATTATCGTAATACGTTTAATTTTTTCATTAATCGTATAAACAATCAAGAACGGGAACTTCTCTGTTAATGCTTCATGATAGTTTTTATAAGAAACTTTATAATGAAGCGGGTTATTACAAATCTTCTTTAATTTATTTTGAAATGTAAGCTCAAACAGGTCACCCAAGCCGGCTTGTTGCTCCTCATACCAAACAAAAGCATCAATAAATTCTTTGGAGGCTTTATCGCGTAATTCAAACGAATAATTCATTTATTCGCTTTTCGTTCAGCTAATGCCTGATGGGCCATTGCAACTGTTTCTTCCCATGTATAAGTTCGGCCAATACCGTTTATATGATCGGCATATCTTCTATCCAATTCATCCTTTTGTTCCTGGCTAAGTTGATAATCCTCAGCAATATCATTTTCAAGCAAAGTGTAGATAGCCTTTAGCTTTTTATTTTCGGCAGAATCTATATAATCGTGTAGTTGTTGCTTTATTTGTGCTGTGCGCATAGTTGCCTCTTTTCACAAATTTAGGAAATTTCGAGATTTAATTCGCATCAAAATAAAAGTGGAAATGGCTTTTTATTAAAATAAATTCGTTACATTTAATTTCAGTTCTAATCAATAATTCATATAATATGTGGAACCAACTATTTGACGGCTATTGCCCCGAAAGTAAACTTCTGGGCGAAAGGGTTAAAATGCGTTTAAACGCACACGATTTCTTTGAAAGCGAAAAAACCGGGTTGCAGATTGCGATAAGTTATCCCGGCGTTAACGCGGTAGTTTTAAATTTCAGAGGCGATGGTAAATTCAGAAAAACCATTAACTACGCCCATGAAGTTGAAAATGGTGAATTACTGAGCCCGCAAGTGATGGATGAGTTCCCACTTTGTGGGGATAAGCTATTTGGAAGTGAAAATGAATTTAGAGATTATGTTAATGGCGTGAGATAGCTTCCCATAATTCTGTTGGGTTTTTCTGCACTCTTTTAGCATTAGAATGGCCTAAACGGCCAGTGTGGAACATGGGATAGAGTTTGAATTGTTTTTCTTTAATATTTATTGTATAATTATTTTCTGGTATTGATGAGAAATTAGCTTTTTCCGAAAAATCAGAAATAACTTTATTTGCATCTTCAGATATTATTCTAATTGAATCTAATGCTACCTTTCCAAGAGTAATAATTATTTTTAAATTACTTAAATGTTCTGTGATTAGAGGTTTTAAGAAATTATCAGAACAGTTGGTTAGCCATTCTTTTTTGATAGGATCAGACATACTACCACTTTTTATACACAAAACAGCATTTGTAAAGTATATTTCTTCCTTGTTAATGCCAGCCAAATCAATATATTTAAGTAAAGTTTCATTGGTAATATTCTTAGATTCAATTTCAGTGATTTCTGATAAACTTTTTGGGGGATCAAAGTATCCAGCATTGCTAAAATCCTGCCCGATAACCAATACTGAAGCTGTTAAAGGGTTTGAATTATTTGCAGGATTCCACAGACCCAATGTATCAGTTGCGAAACGCCCCTTTACAACAGTTTCTAATTGATATAACTTGCCTTTTGATTGGCTTGAACTTAAATCACTACATAAATCATTACATTTATTGCAGATTTTTCTTTGGTTAATTAAATCACTGTATAACGTTTCTCTCATCATAATGTATTATTATTTTAATAAAGGTAATAATTTAATGGTGTTGTCTTAAGCTATTCCAATTCAGAAAAGAATATCTAACCTTTTTGTCTTATATTTATTCATGCGACAATTTCCTAAAAAATATAATATCGAATTTCAAAAATCGTTGGCTAAGCTCAACCCCGAGCAACTTGCCGCCGTTAATAAAATGGATGGCCCTGTGCTGGTTGTTGCCGGGCCAGGCACGGGCAAAACGCAGATACTGGCCGCGCGTATTGGTAAAATTTTGACAGATACTGATGCCCGCCCCAATGAGATATTGTGTTTAACCTATACCGATGCCGGCGCGGTATCTATGCGCAAGCGTTTGTTTGAATTTATCGGGCCGGACGCTTACCGCATTAATATTTATACTTTCCACGCTTTTTGTAACGAGGTAATACAGGAAAACCTGGAGTATTTTGGCAAGCTGAATTTGGAGGCCATATCCGATTTGGAATCGGCCATGCTGTTCAGGCGGCTGGTGGATGACTTTGCAAACGACCACCTGCTTAAACGCTTTACAGGCGATACCTATTTTGATACCAAACGGTTAAAGGATCTGTTCTCGTCAATGAAAAGCGAGAACTGGAGCGAGAAGGATATTTATAAGGCTATTGACGAATATGTAGAGGCCATCGACAACTGCGAACCGGATTCGGAATACTACGCCAAATATTACTACAAAAAGAAATTCAGGGATAGCGAGGCGGGTTCAAAAAAAGCGGCTTATTCCGAAATGCGCGAGCGCATGGAAAAGCTAAAAGCCGCAGTTGCCGAATTTAAAAATTACGACCTCAAAATGAAGGAGGGCGGCTGGTATGATTATGACGACATGATCATCTGGGTGCTCAAAGCTTTCCGCGAAAATGAAGAGATATTGCGCCGTTACCAGGAGCGTTACCAGTATATTTTGGTGGATGAGTTCCAGGATACCAGCGGGTCGCAAAATGAGCTGTTAAAGTTTTTACTGAACTATTGGGAAACGCCAAATGTGTTTGTGGTGGGCGATGATGACCAGTCCATCTTCAAGTTCCAGGGGGCGAACATGAAGAACATTTTGGACTTTGCCAATGATTATGTCAGTACGCTATCCACTGTGGTGTTACGGCATAATTACCGCTCCAACCAGCATATCCTTGATATTTCAAAGGCGCTTATTAATAATAATAAAGAGCGCCTAACCGAACAGTTAGCTTTAGATAAAAACCTGCAATCATCCCATGAACGGTTTAGTAAGGAGGCTGTTGCGCCGGTAATACGAGAGTATGAAAACCCAGGCCAGGAAATGGTGGATGTGGCCATGCAAATTAAAAAGCTGGTAACGACAGGGACTCCGCCGGGCGAGATAGCCGTAATTTACCGTAACCATAGCCAGGTAGAAGAATTGCTGCAATTTTTAGAAACACAGAAAATTGCCGTCAACACCAAACGAAAGATCGATATTTTGACGATGCCATTTGGCGAGAAGATCATCAATATACTGCGCTATTTGGCTATGGAACTGGATTCGCCTTATAGCGGTGACGAACTGCTGTTTGAAATAATGCACTATGATTTTTTCAGCATCGCGCCTATTGAAATTGCTAAGGCCAGCATCGCGGTAGCGAAAGAAAACTACGCTACTTCGGCCAATAACCAACCTAAAACATCGCTGCGCCGCTATATCAGCGAGATGCGCGCACCAAAGCAACCAGGCTTGTTTGACGCTGTTCAGAATACGGAAATGAAGTACCTGGTCAGCAATATTGATCTCCTGTTAACCGAAGCGGTGAGTGTTACATTGCAGCAATTATTTCAGCAGGTTATTGCCAAAATGGGTATCCTGCGCTATATCATGCAGCAGCCGGATAAAGGCGCTTATATGCAAACGCTTACCAATTTCTTCGACTTTTTAAAGGATGAAAGCCGCCGGAAACCTGATATTAAACTAACCGACCTGTTAGCCACTATCGAACTGATGAAAGACCATAATATCCGCCTCGACCTGAACCAGGTGATATTTTCGGACAACGGCGTTAACTTTTTCACCGCGCATGGCTCAAAGGGGCAGGAGTTTGAGCATGTGTTTTTTATAGGCTGCGATAAACGCACATGGGACAGCAAAGGCCGTAATAATGGGTTTAGTTACCCGGATACGTTAACACAATCCTCATCGGATGAAACGGCGCAAAGGGAAGAATCGCGCAGGTTGTTCTATGTGGCGCTTACGCGGGCTAAGCAATGTTTGATGATATCCTATGCCAATAAAGATAAAAAAGGCAAGGAACAGGAAGCCTCGCAATTTATAGGTGAGATTTTGGCTGACACAGATATGATACTGGAGCATCCGAAAGTAAATGAGGATGCCATGCTGGAATTTTATGCCACGCAATTTAGTGAGGAGGATAAGCCCAAAGTTGAACTGCTCGATCATAATTATATCAATATGCTGCTGCAGAATTACACACTGTCGGTAACGCATTTGAGTAATTATTTAGATTGCCCGCTGCGGTTTTATTTCCAGTGTTTGATACGGGTACCAGCGGGTAAAAGCCCGTCGGCAACGTTTGGGCAGGCCGTGCATTGGGCGTTGAATAAAGCTTTCAGGAAATTGAAGGATAATGGTGATGAATTTGTACCTGTCAATGAGTTTATGAACGAGTTCCGCTGGTATATGGGCCGTAACCGCGACTCGTTTACAAAGAAGGAGTTTAAGCTGCGAATGGATTATGGCGAGAAAATATTACCCGCTTATTATGAACAAAACATTACACAATGGAACAAAATTGCCATTACAGAGCGCTCCATAAAGAATATTGAAATTGAGGGTGTGCCGACTAAAGGTAATTTGGATAAGATAGAATTTGACGGTAAACAGGTAACGGTGGTCGACTATAAAACCGGCAAGCTAAAAAATGCGCTGGATAAACTAAAACGTCCAACTGATGACAAACCCAATGGCGGCGATTACTGGCGGCAGGCTGTGTTTTATAAGCTGTTAATTGATAACGACCCTACTAACGACTGGCAGGTGGTAAGCACCATATTTGATTTTGTAGAGCCCATAAATGAGGGCGAATACCATAAAGAGAAGATTGTGATAACCCCGCAGGATACCTTGCAAGTTACCGAACAAATAAAAACCGTTTATCAGAAAATACTGGCACATGATTTTGATACAGGCTGTGGTAAAAAGGAGTGCGACTGGTGCCATTTTGTACGTAGTAATTTTAAACAGGCAGATAATGTGATGCAGGAAGAAAGTGATTAGAGGCTGGAGATTAGGCCATATTTAATAATCAAACCAAAATGGCAATTGTGATGTTATAGCATTAAATATAACATCATGGACACATTACAAATAAAAGGCGGCTGGAACGAGGTAAAGGGAAAAATAAAACAGGCATACGGCGATTTGACCGATGACGACCTTGTACGCGAAGAAGGCAAAGACGATGAACTGTTAGGAAAGCTGCAGCAAAAAACCGGCAAGGGCCGGGATGAACTGGTGAAATGGCTTAATAGTTTGTAAAATTCAGAGGCTCGGAGACGGGCCTTTTTTATTGGAAGAGATTTTTCACATCAACATTCCCCTCATCTAAATATACATCCATAGGTGAATACATTGCAACGCCGTTGTTGTTGGTTTGCTCAAGGAAAACAGATATTTTATTAAAAAGTCGTCCTGAAATAATTTGATGGGCAGGAATAGATGAAGGCGACATAACTAAATCATAATTAATTAATTGAAAAGGCACACCTTCTTCCAGCAGCATATAATCATGTATTTCTTTTTCTTTTCAACAGTAAGCATGATCGAATATATATGTTTAGCCCAGTCCCGTTTATTATATGAGGTGCAAAATTCTTGCAATTATTTAAATAATTTATTTAAGTCAAAATGCAAGCCGGGTAGAATTATTGAACTTAATAATTCTTTATTTTTTGCTTTTTGATGCAAATAATAAACGCCATCTTTTAATAAGTATAGTTCTGCATTTTGAGCTATAGGATCAATTATAATATATTCTTTAACACCATATTTCTCATAAAGGTCCTTTTTCTGGCGAAGGTCATAATAAGCATTTGAAGGTGATAATATTTCAATAACAAAATCAGGTGCGCCTTCTATCCGATTTTTTACAATTTCATTTTTTCTTTCTTCACTGATATAAAGTATATCCGGTTGGAGTACATTTCCGTCATCAAGTTTTACATCTGCCGGTGCATGGGCTAAAAATCCATTATCATCTTTACTATCTAAAAAATTCGATATTGCCTGAACAAGCTTTACAGAAATAGCTTGATGGGCAGGAATAGGTGAAGGCGACATAACTAAATCATAATTAATTAATTGAAAAGGCGCACCTTCTTCCAGAAGCATATAATCAGCAACGGTGTATTTCTTTTTCTTTTCAACAGTAAGCATAGTCAAATATAACTAATTTTGTGCCAAATGAAAAAATCTACCCCCACTATATTAGTTGTAAATGATGACGGCATAACCGCGCCGGGCATTAAGGTTTTAATTGATGTAATGAAAGATTTGGGCCGGGTAGTTGTTGTTGCGCCGGACAGCCCGCAATCGGGTATGGGGCATGCCATCACTATTGGTAAGCCGCTAAGGTTAGACAGGGTTGATATTTATGAGGGTGTTGAAATGTATCGCTGCTCGGGTACACCAGTTGATTGCGTGAAGCTGGCCGTCAATAAAATTTTCCTGGGTAAAAAGCCCGATCTATGTGTATCGGGCATCAATCATGGGTTAAATAATTCTATTAACGTTTTATACTCCGGCACTATGTCGGCGGCAGTTGAGGGGGCTATTGAAAGTATTCCGTCAGTCGGGTTTTCGCTGGACGATTTTACTTTGCAGGCAGATTTTAGCCATTGTATAAAATATATTAAAGAAATTGCCGAACAGGTTTTGCAGAACGGATTGCCGCCCGCCACTTTATTAAATGTAAACTTTCCGGCGGGCGCGGGTATAAAAGGCATAAAAATATGCCGCCAGGCCAACGCCAAATGGGCCGAAGAATTTGACGAAAGGATAGACCCGCATAAACGGCCTTATTACTGGTTAACCGGCGTATTTCAGTCAAATGACGGTGGCGAGGATACCGATGTATGGGCGCTTGAACATCATTACGTATCCATAGTCCCTGTGCAATTTGATATGACTGCCCACCATGCAATACCTATATTAAATAGCTGGAAGTTTAGCAATTAATGTAATGCTGAAAAAAAATAATATAGCGATTGGCCTGTTGGCCGGATTAATTTTTCCGGGATTAACGTGGCTTGTGTTTGGATATTTTTTTAAAAATAAAGTGATCCTCCTTAATAAACCGACCATCCCCTACCTGGTGGCTATTGCTGTAAATTTGTTTATTATAAGGTACCTGTTTAAAAAAGGCGATGATCAAACCGGTACCGGGATGATACTTTGTACATTTGTGGGTATGCTATTGATTTTCTTACTTCAAACCGGTCGCCTGTAATGAAATACTATTTAGTTGCCGGTGAGGCATCGGGCGACTTGCACGGAGCTAATTTGATGAAGGCCCTGAAAGTGCGCGACCAGAATGCCGGGTTTCGTTTTTTTGGCGGCGACCTGATGCGCGCCGAAGGCGGCACCCTGGTTAAGCACTACGCCGAAATGGGTTTTATGGGCTTTATTGAGGTGGTGATGAATTTGCGTACCATTTTTAAAAACCTCGACTTCTGCAAACAGGATATTATGGGTTGGCAGCCCGATGTTTTAATACTGATAGATTTCCCCGGTTTTAATTTGAAAATAGCTGATTTTGCTAAGAAGCATAACATTCCCGTTAACTTTTATATTTCGCCAAAAGTTTGGGCTTGGAACCAGAAGCGGGTGTTAAAAATTAAACGGATAGTAGACCATCTTTTCTGCATTTTGCCGTTCGAAGTTGATTTCTACAAAAAATGGGGAATGGAAGTTGATTATGTAGGCAATCCCCTGCTCGACGCGATCCATGATTTTAAGCCCGATGCCGGTTTTATTAAAAAGAATGCCCTGCAACCTGGAAAGAAAATAATTGCCCTGTTGCCGGGAAGCCGAAAGCAGGAAATTATCTATTTGCTGCCGGATATGATCGAAGTGGCAAATCAATTCCCGGATTACCAGTTTGTAATAGCAGGCGCGCCAACATTTAATATCGATTTTTATCGCCGGTTTTTAGGCGATAAACACATCCCTGTTGTTTTTGGCGCTACTTATGATTTACTGGGCAATGCGCATGCTGCCATAGTGGCTTCGGGCACGGCCATGCTGGAAACGGCCTTATTTAATGTGCCGCAGGTACTGGTTTATAAAGGCAATCCTATATCTGTTGGCATAGCCCGCGCAGTCATCAGGATAAAATATATTGGTTTAGTTAACCTTATCATGGATGCACCTGTAATTAAAGAACTGATACAGGCAGATTGTACACCTCAAAAAATAGCTACCGAGCTGAACCTGATCCTGAATGATAAAGATTACAGGCAAAATATGCTGGATAATTATGATAAGCTGGATGAGCGCATGGGAACGCCCGGCGCATCAGCAAAAACGGCTGCGCTCATCATAAAATATGCCGCAAAAAAATAAAGCCCTGCAAAATGCGGGGCTTTATCGTTTTAAATAGGTGATGTTTGATTTTAATAGGTAGATGTATATATATTGATCAGGCTGCTTTTACACTAACCTGGTTGTTGTAGTAAAATTGGTTCTTCATTTTAAAGGCTTTCAGATCTTCCATTAATAAATTTTTTAGCTGGTTATCAAAGCGGGCAATTAATTTGCTGGTTGCTGGTTTTTTGTAAGTTTTCATAGGTAGATGTAGATTAATTAATGGTTGATAATTCAATTTACGCAACGGATAGTTGTTCGGTTTTGATCAGTTTTAAAAAGCGCGACCTAACTGTCCGGATAGCCCTCAGGTCTTCCATTATAATATTCTTCAACTCGTTGTCGAATCGGGCAACTAATTTGCTGGTTGCAGGTCTTTGGTAAGTTTTCATAGTTTATAGTTTAAATATTTTTAGTTTCGTTTTGTTGTGTATCGTCTGTTTCGGTAAGGTTGTCTTTTCTTCTTTTTGCCTCTTTATATTGTCGTAATAATTGCTCTTTATCCCTATCATCCGATGACTTTGCCGGCTCTATCGGGTTTTCCCATTCCTTCTCGTCGTTAACCGGCTTTTTATTTTTGCCATCTGCCATAACAGTGCGTTTGATGAGTAGTGTTCCAATTCAGTGCCAAAATTTAACCGGAGCAGGAAATTAGTCATTTGTAGGTCTGCTTTTTTTTACAATACTATGTATAATGCTGTAATTAAGCACTTTAATAGTGGCTTCCAAAAAGATTAGGGTGTATTGAAAATTGTATAAAAAAGCGCAACAGGTGTCGGTAACAGTAGTCAGGACTGTACAGTTGTAGTTTTATGCCGTACTTTTTTGCGGTTAAACAGGTGCATTATTAAAGCGATTGATGATAATATAATACCAATTGCACTTACCCCGGTCCATTGATAAACATTCCAAACCTGGCTGGCGATATATGCGCCGATTGCCCCGCCAATAAAATAGGCTACCATATATATGGTATTGATACGATTGCGCGCTTCGGCATTCAATGTGAAAATTATAGACTGGTTTGATATATGCGTAGCCTGTACCCCCATATCCAATAAAATAACCCCAATTATTAAACCTGCAATGCTATGTCCTGAAAACAGGAACACGATAAACGATACCACTATTAATAATAGCGTAAAGGTAGATAATCTATAAGCGTCCATTTTATCGCTCAGCCTGCCCATTAAGCCGGCTGCTATAGCGCCAAACGCGCCAACCAGGCCAAATAAGCCTGCCACATCGCTTCCCTGGTTAAAATTTTGTTTTAATAAAAAGATAAGGGTTGTCCAGAACGCGCTGAAAACGGCAAAGCACAACGCACCGCGTATAGCAGCCATCCTGAGCTTCGGCTCGTTTTTAACAAGGTGGGCCATTGATTTTACCAGGTCCTTATAATTTCCCTTATAATCGGGCTCAACCTCGGGCAGGAACAGTGCTACAAGCAGCCACATCAGCACCATTAATACGGCTGCTAAATAAAACACATTGCGCCAGCCAAAATGAGCGCCGATAAAGCCACTTAATGTGCGTGATAATAATATGCCTATTAATAAGCCACTCATTACGATACCTATTTTTTTTCCGCGCTCGCTGGGCTTTGCCAAATGCGCGGCCATGGGTATCAGCAACTGCGGGATAAGCGAGAATACACCTACAAAAAAACTGGCAACAAGCAGTACGTTTATGTTGGTTGCCGACCCAGCCACTATTAATGCTACAATAACAAAGGCAAAATCAATAATCATTAAACGTTTTCGTTTAAACATATCGGCCAGGGGGGCAATCAGCAACATGCCCGCAGCATAACCAATTTGTGTTACCATTGATACCTGCCCTGCTTTGCCGCTTTTAACATGATAGGTATTGGCTATATCGCTTAATAAAGGCTGGTTATAGTATAAATTTGCCACAATTAAACCGGTAGCAACAGTCATTACCCATAAAGTTGAGTTTTTAAGATGTGGCTTTTCGGTGGTGCGTGATGTCATAATTTACTGCAAAGATGTAAAAGCATCTTCAGAATATTTTATAATGTATTAATATTTTGCACTTATTGCATTTGGATGAAGTTTTTATGTTTTTTCTACATTTTTTACCATAAATCATTTAAAACGCATCCAAATTTTAACAAATCGCAACATTTTACCTTGTTATTAACAATAAAGTACAATAATTTACAGATTTATGACAGCGAATATGGAATTTTATAAGCACAGACCAATTTTGTATATAATTTAACTTAATTTTAACATAAAAAATGACGGAATGCTGTTTATTAAGTTAACGCATAGATAAAGTTATTAACACAATGATAACAATAGCGTGACTTTTTTGTTAATAAAATAGGTTTTTATCCGTTTTTACAAAAAAATTACAAAAAAGTTGCAATATTTAAAAAGTTAGTGTTACCTTTACACCGTTAATAAGAAACACAAAAAAGTCTTCTCATAATTTAGGTTTATAATTGGTTAGTAAAGGCCCCTGCCCATCAGGGGCTTTACTTATTTTAAGCCCCTGGCTCCCTGAAAGGGGAATGAGGAAATGTCTTATATTAATAATGTCTTATATTAATATCGAATAATGAACGGCCGAATATTGAATGATGAAGTAAGATTATCTTTCAAATTTAAATACTTCATTATTCGACATTATTCCTCCTTTAGTTTCATCCCAAATTTGTCATTGTTTAACTTTTTACTACTTTTGCCATCCGCTTGCAGGAGTTTGCAGTTATCAGTGGGCAGTTTGCAGTTTTTATAGCTAACTGCTCCCGATAGCTATCGGGGCCGCCTACTAATACCTGCAAACTGAAAAAAGGGGGATTAGCTCAGCTGGCTAGAGCGCTTGCATGGCATGCAAGAGGTCATCGGTTCGACTCCGATATTCTCCACCTGATTATCAAGGCTTTACGAAACTTCGTAAAGCCTTTTTTTATGATGGGAATACTATGGGAATACAATCTCTCCATTATAATAGTATTCAATGCCTTTCATTTGCGCTCAACAACATCAAAAGAGGGTTCATAGGAAATCCTCTAACGCATCGGATTTTTCAATAAAATCTTCCTTTTTGAATTTAATCGGGCTTTCTTGCACCTATTTATCCTGTTTTGAAAATAATTGATATCCGACTCGGATAAACTCGGATTATTAAAATCCAGCTAAGCTCAATATTTGTCAAAAAATTAATCGATATGGCAACTCATGAAGCTAAAAGAAATAATGGTCAATCGCCGGTATTTGCTAATCAGTTAACTACTGTTGATGACTTGATCAATTTTAAAAGAGAATTACTTTCAGAAATTAAGCAACTAATCTCAACACATACAAGCCAACCTGTAAAGAGGTGGCTCAAATCCTTTGAGGTAAAAGAATTATTGCATATTTCTACAGGCACTTTACATAACCTGCGAACGAACGGAACCCTTCCTTTTACCAAGATCGGTGGAGTTGTTTTTTATGATATGATCGCCGTTGAGCAAATCCTGGAAAAGCACACAACCTTCCAAAAGGTTGCCAAATAGTTTTTAACCTTAATACCGAACAAATATGAAAAAGGTCGTTCAAAAAACGGATTGGATAGATAGTCATTTATACTTATCACACAAATTTAACGCTGAATTAAAATTTCATGGTATTGAAAAAGTTGCAGACGTAGAAAAGCTTTTATTTTCTGTGTTACTCAATTTTAAAACGATAACCATTCCAAAACTTAGGCGATTTGCCGATTTCATGGAGAAAAACAACCTAAGATTCGCTTCTACAGCTGAGTAGTGTTTTTTATGGTATAAATAATTAGTGCGATAAAATTAAAACTTAAAAAATCATGGCAAAGTTCATCACGTTAGCACATCAAAAAGGCGGATGTGGACGGGACAAATAATATGCCCTAATTTCGCTAAAAACAACGTTTTTGTCTTGGTGCTCACCAACTGCTCACCAATTTTTTGCAACTAAATGACTGCAATAGACTTACGATAAAGATACGGATTAATACGGAATAGTGCAATTTAATTTCCTCAAATAAGGCGATCAGGGGTAATCAACCGCGCCATCCGCAAAACTTAATAACCACATCAATGACTGGTCATTTTTAGCTATTATGAGCGGCAGGTATACGGCAGTTTATTTACTTCCTTAACTAATTCCAGGCCGTCCACATCGGGGTAAACACGGTCAAGAAAAGCCTTAAACGCTATGGTAATTTCCAGGCTTCGCCATTCCATCATGGTCAGGCAAAGTTCCGGCCAGCGTTTTCTTTCCGACATGAAGCCATAAGAAAGAAAATGTACAAAGCAACAAGGACAGTCGTATAAAAAGGGAGAAGAAAGTTTTGCCAAGCAAGAAATAGAGGCCCAATGATGGGCCTTTTTTTAAACTCAAACAGGAAATAAGATATTCTTCACTCCAAAAATCCACAAAAAGTAACGCCAGGTTTACATCGAGGCGACTATAAGCTTTTCAAGCACATAGCCATCCTCGATCAGCTATTCTGCTATCGCAGGCTGAACCTGTCATTATTTTTGATGGATTATGTCGCTCATCATGAAAGCTCCTTTGGCTTTGTATGAGCTCTCTGTCGTCTGCACATACCAGCCAACCGCCTTCTTTGTTAGGCTCGCCTGCGCCCTCGCAACGGTTTCACAAGGCTATGGCGTTTGATAGTCCTTTCAATAAGCCACCCATCTATCAAACCCTGATGCGTCTTGTTCGTGTAATACATACAAAGTAGCCACTGTGTTCTCCCTGCTTTGACCGCTGCTCAGCTCGCGAACCAACTGCGCGATGCTGCGTTGGTTTAGACGACTTGCATTTATAAAAAAGTGTAGATTTAATAATGTTAAGATAGTACAAGTATTAGTCAATCTGTTGGAATGATTTTTACAACTGCTCTTTTATATTTGTCATTAACCAATAATAAACAACCAATTTTAGGCTTTCTGATCAGAGTTCAAAGGATAATAGCGTGTAGTGTATTAGATATGCCGAATTTGCTGATTTAATCAATAACTAACCTAAAAACGTAGTATGAAAAAAGGATTACTCTCCGCATTAATTTTTGCGGGTATCTGTTCGTTTACGATAAATATTCAGCAAGACAAGCCCCCGATTTTAGTCAAAGCAAATGCAGTCAGCTATCTGTACGGTAGTAAGGCACTCAAGACCGAAGGTAGCGTTTCAAAACAAAATGGGAACTTTATGAGATTTAGCGGTCCGGCCACCATGGAATGGAGCATCAAGGTACCAACCGCGGGAACCTATGAAGTGCAGCTTACTCATAGCGTAAAGACTGCGGCAGACGGAAATAGTGTGTCTATTGCCGCCGGTAACAGCACCGTTAACTACACGTTAGTACCTACTCAGGGAGTTTTCGGGGCAGGCTCTTATGAAAGAATATTACTAAAAGATAAACTGGAACTAAAGGCTGGAACGCAACAACTGACCCTCACGGTCCCCGCAACTGCAAAAGGGCCGGTTATGGATCTGCGCGCGGTGGAACTGGTACCGGTAGCAGGTAAATCAGCCATTGAGGCTGATGAGAGGCAAGCTATCCGCTCAAGAGCAAGTACAGGATGGCTGGCCAAGGCAGGTTATGGCGTTATGTTCCACTATACCTCTCAAACTGTAAGCCGGGACGGTTCCAAACTTCCATATGAAAAAGCCATAGATCAATTCGATGTGAATAAGTATGCAGAGATGGTTGAAGAGACGGGGGCAAAATACGTAATTTTTACGATTGGACACGCCCAGCAATATTGTCCGGCTCCAATTGCCAGTTGGGAGAAAGCCCATCCGGGTATGACAACGAAACGGGACCTGATTGCAGAAATAGCTAATGCGCTTAACAAAAGGGGCATCAAATTAATTTTATATATGCATTCGTTAGGAACCGGAAACTTCGGCAAGGTTGATAATACCGAATTCTATAAAACATTTACTGATATACTTAAAGAATTTGGTGATAGATATAAAGATAAAGTAGCGGGATACTGGTTCGATTGCTGGTACCAAATTTTTGAAGGATATCCAGATATTCCTTTTGAAGATTTTTTTAAAGCTTGCAAAACAGGAAACAAGGATCGTATCATTTGTTTAAATTCCTGGATTTATCCAGCGGTTTCCCCCTGGCAGGAATACTGGGCCGGTGAAACTACAAGCCCGGTCGAACTTCCTAAAAATGGCACTATTGAACGAGGGGCGGGGATGGGATTGCGCTACCAATCGCTGCTCATTATGGAACCTTATTGGGTACAGGATAAGGCTGAAATGGCTAAGCCCAGGTTTACGGCTGACCAATTGACCACGTATATTAAAGGGTGTATGCAACAGGGAGGGGCCGTTACCGTGAATATGGGGATATACCAGGATGGTATAGTTGATGAGAATGCTTTACAGATAATGAAAGACGTAGCGGCAAATATTAGAAAAAAGTAAATTAACCCAATTATTAATTTAAATACCCCAATCATGGCTAACACCTTAATTTTAAAGCGGCCTGCCAACAGAGCATTCCAGTTAAGCTTTTTATTTGTTTGCACTTTTTGCTGCGCTGTGCTTACTAACCCGGCATCGGCGCAAATGCCCACCAAGACCATTTATTTTTTGTCAGGTATCCGGGATCATGCATCCCCTACAGTTGGGGGAAGGCATGAAGTAGCAAAGGATATGCTGGTATTGCAGCATTGCATTGATAGCATAGCCAACGTCAAAGGTGTAAAGATCATCACTAAGTATCTTGCCGAAAGGTCAGCGCTGAATATTGATGACCTGAAAGGTGTGGATGCCGTTATAGTTGAATGCAGTTCTGTAATCAGTTCACAGAGGCGTACGCACCCGCTGTTGCCGCCTTTAGCAGCCGGTGCAAAATATGATAAGGCTACATTAAGATACCTTGAGCAGATAGATAGCTTACAAGCTGCTGGTATGGGCATTATGGTATTGCACTGGGGCATTACTACTGAAGGCAACCAGACTGCCACTGAGCACTATTTAAGATGGTTCGGAGAGGCAGGGGAGCCAAATTATACACAAAACCCCCTGGGCTATTGGAGCGTAACACCCATTAAAGCATCAGCAAAACATCCTATTCTGCGTGGTGTTAAACCATGGGTTTATAAGGATGAAATATTTTCACGACTCATTGTAAATCCGGGCGATCCGTACCGTACAGACTTGCTGATGGGGGAATCTCCTGAAACTAACCAAAGCGAAGTTGGTTCACCCAAAAATGTGATCAGCCCGAGGTGTATTGCCTCGGCATACGAAAAAGGTAAACAACGCGGCGTTTTATGGGGAGGAATGGATTTCCATTCGGCGTTGCTGAATGAAAATTATCTTCGCTTTGTACTCAACGAGGTCGTATGGGTTGCCGGCATCGACGTTCCGAAAGGTGGCGTGAAAACAAATGCCAAACAACTTCAGCTTGCACCCATAAACAAAACTTACGAAAAAACTAAAATACCCGATGGATATATCGAGCCTAAATGGCCAAATACAAAATAATTAGATCAGCGCTTGATATTGAGGACCTGAAAGGTGTGGATGCCATTATTGTTGAATGCAGTTCTGTAACATATTTATATTAGAATTAGTATTGATGTTTTTTGTATTATTTTAACATGAAATATCGGTACATGGCCAATTAATATTTTATGAAACCGCATTTATTAAAAGTTCAACTAAAGGCAGACCGTTCATTTAGTATTCGGGTAGATAGCGAACCCTATTTTTATGATCAATGGCACTATCACCCTGAAATTGAATTGGTGCATATTCACAAAGGGACAGGTACCAGTTTTATTGGCAATAAAATAGAAAGGTTTAAGCCGGACGAAATGGTATTACTTGGCAGTAATCTGCCCCATTTATTTCGTTGTGATAAAAAATATTATTGTAACAGAGAAGATTTGAAAGCTGAAGCATCTGTAATTCATTTTGTTCCATCTCTTTTTGGAGATGCCTTTTATGATTTACCTGAAAATAAATTATTGGTCAAACTATTCAGCGAAGCAAAACGCGGACTTAAAATTACCGGTAAAACAAAACATGCCGTTAGTATATATATGAAGCAACTATTTAATGTACAAGGTATTCAGCGGCTTATTTTATTGTTGAATATTCTTAATTGCATTGCAACTTCAAAAAGCAATAAAATTATCTCGGACAAAGGTTTTGATTTTTCCTGGGGCGAAGCAGAGAACAACCGCCTTAATTCGATCTATCAGTATATCCTTGCTAATTTCAGCAGTGGAATTACATTAGAGCAAGTAGCAGCAGTGGCAAACTTAAGCCAACATTCATTTTGCAGATATTTCAAATCCAGGACTAAAAAAACCTTTTCTGTTTTTATGTTGGAAATTAGAGTCGAGAATGCCTGTAAACTACTCAATGAAACTGATAAATCTGTCGCAGATATTTGTTATGAAAGCGGCTTTAATAATTTTTCAAACTTCAATCGCTATTTCAAAGACATTACAGGTTACACGCCTATTCAATACAAAAAAAATTGTCAAAAAGAATAACTAAAACATGGCTTACCCTTTTAATGGATCAACCAAATAACCCTAAGAAAATGAAGACTTATTTTAAAACCGCTCTGCTTACTGCCCTCTGCATATTGCTGATACGCACAGGCAAGGCATTCGCCCAGGCGCTTACGCCGTTCGAGGGTGAGAAAACCTCCTGGAACGGCTTTGACCGTTATGATTATTTAATGGACATGGAAACTTTTGCCATTACGCCATTCAAAGCCCTCCCGGCAGAGAAGACCGGGATGGACGATAAGAACACGCCCAAAGGCGAGGTGCGCTGCATTGTTATCGTGCCAAAAAACGTTGCACCCGGCAACCCTGTTACGTGGCGCGGTTATTATTGGGACCACGAGCCACAATCGGAGGTGGAACTGCTTAAGAGGGGATTTCATGTAGTTTATTGCAACATCGACCCAGGCAAAGAATGGGATGCGTGGTACAACTTTTTCACTAAACATGGCTTGTCAAAAAAACCGGCTTTCAGTGGTATGAGCCGTGGTGGTATCAATGAGTATGCCTGGGCTACGGTACACCCTGATAAGGTATCATGCCTGTATGCTGATAATCCGGCTATCCGCCCCGAGAACTTTGCCGCACTGAATGTGCTGGTGAAATATGATATACCTATACTGAGCATAGTAGGCACAGAGGATTTTATTTTTCCGACCAATACGCGGCTTATAGAACAGGCTTTATTGCTTATGGGTGGGCGCATGACCATGATGATAAAAGAAGGTACCGGGCATCATCCGCATAGTATAAAGGACGCCACATTTATAGCTGATTGGGTGGTACAAAATATAAAACCAACAGGACGCGATCCGCTTTTTGCCGATACCAGCGCGTTTGTAAAAACCTATTATTACAGCTCGGAAAACAAGTACCAATACCTAAAGATCGAGAATACCTGGGCCACCGTACGCGGACCGTGGTTTACCCCGGTTTATGATGTTTATAATGTTAAAAGCGATACCAAGTTCGGTATAAAAACATTAACTATAATTGCGCCCAACAAACCGGCCCCGGGCAATCCCTGGGTTTTCAGGGCCGACCGTATTTTGCCGGGCGATGCTACCGTAGAGCAGGCCTTGCTGGCTAAAGGGTATTATATCGTGTCGCCGCCTATAACCGGGCAAAACCCCGTACGTAAGGATTGGGACAGCTATTATAATATGCTGGTTGCTAAAGGATTTTCAAAAAAACCGGTAATGATGGGCACCGGCGCTTATGCCGGCGAGGCTTATATATGGGCCATTTACAACCCGGATAAAGTATCGTGCATATATGCGGATAACGCTGCTATGCGCAGCATTATGGAAAAGAAACAACCGCTCGATACGCTTGCGCCATTAGCTAAGGCGCATATCCCAACACTGCATGTTAGCGGCGCTACCGACCCATGGCTAGCCACTGATACCCGTGTTGCCGAAGAAAAATATAAAGCACTGGGCGGCAGCATGACCGTTATAACCATACCGGGCGAAGGGCATTTCCCCCGTGTGCCGAGAGACCCGGAGCCGATAGTGGCTTTCATCGTTAAAAACACAAAACAATAATATTCGCATATCCATTTAGTATCTAATAAATGAAATTTAAATCAGCCCTTCTGATTGCAGCCTGCACCCTTATTTGTTTTCAAACACAGGCGCAAACCTCTTTATATGTATCTGTAAAAGGAAGTGACAGAAATCCCGGCACCATAGAAAAACCCTTTCTAAGCTTGTATGCAGCACAGGCAGCAGCGCGAAAAGTTAAAGGGCCGGTGAATGTTGTTATACGAAGCGGCACCTATTACCTGGCGAAGCCGGTAACTTTTACCGCCGCCGACTCTCGCGCAACAAATGCTCCGTTAACTTTTAAAGCATACGCCGGTGAAAAACCGATGATCAGCAGCGCGAAGGTTTTAAAACTGCAATGGCATGATTATAAAAATGGCATTAAACAAGCCAATGTTGATCAGGATATTTTGTTTGATGAATTATTTGTTAACGGCCGTTTACAGCACATGGCCAGGTATCCGAATTACAATCCCGAAATTACACATTATGGTGGTTTTGCTGCGGATGCCATCGATCCGCAAAGAGTGAGTACATGGCAAGACCCAACCGGTGGCTATATCCATGCTTTGCATAAAAGCGAATGGGGTGGCTTTAGTTACCGGATAACCGGTAAAGACGATAAAGGCAACTTAACTATGGAAGGCGGTTACCAAAACAACCGCCCGGCGCCAATGCATGCAAAATACAGGTATGTTGAAAATATTTTTGAAGAACTGGATACGGTTGACGAATGGTATTATAGTAAAGCTAAACATACGCTGTATTTTTATCCGCCTAAAGATATTGACCTGAATAAAGCAAAAATAGAGACACCCCAACTGGAAACCCTTATTGAATTGAAGGGCACTGAACAACAGCCTGTAAAAAACATCACCATTGAGGGACTTGAGTTCAGGCAAACCCTGCGCACCTTCATGAAAACCAATGAGCCGCTGTTACGCAGCGATTGGATGTTCTATCGCCGGGGAGCGGTGGTTATGGAGGGGGCTGAACATTGCGCGGTTAAAAACTGCTTTTTTAACGCGGTTGGTGGTAATGCCATGGTATTCTCTGATTATAACCGGCATGATGAAATTTCGGGGTGCCGTATTACGGATATAGGCAGCAGCGGCGTTGCTTTTGCCGGCGACCCTAAGGCGGTGCGTTCTGCCCTGTTCAGGTATGAGCAGGCTAATGACCCGAATAAAGTTGACCAAACCCCCGGCCCCCAAACCAATAATTATCCGGCTGATTGCCTGGTTTATAATAACCTGATACAGAACATTGGCTGTGTTGAAAAACAAACAGCAGGCGTAGAAATATCAATGGCTATGAATATTACAGTTAGCCACAATACCATTGATAAAACACCCAGGGCAGGTATTAACATAGGCGACGGGACATGGGGAGGCCATATTATTGAATATAATGATGTGTTTAATACGGTTTTAGAAACGGGTGACCATGGTTCCTTTAATTCGTGGGGGCGTGACCGGTTTTGGTACCCGAACCGCAAAATGATGGATAGCATCACCGCCGCCCACCCCGAACTTGTTTTGCTGGATGCGATCAAGCCTACCATACTCCGGAACAACCGTTTCAGGTGCGACCATGGCTGGGATATTGACCTGGATGATGGCTCAAGCAATTATGAAATATATAATAATGTTTGCCTTAATGGCGGGTTAAAGCTGCGGGAGGGATTTCATCGCAAAGTTTATAACAACGTTATCATCAATAGCTCTTTCCATCCCCATGTATGGTTCAATAATAGCGATGCTGTATTTGCGCATAACATAGTAAGCGCCGGCTATTTCCCGATAGGTATAAAATATTGGGGCACAGAAGTCGACTACAATATGTTTCCTGATTCTTTGTCGCTCAAGGCATCCCAAAAAAGGGGCACCGATCAGCACTCTGTTTATGGCAATGCGGATTTTACCGATGCTTCAAAGGCCGATTACCGGGTGAAGCCCGGATCAGCCGCCTTAAAAATCGGGTTTAAAAACTTTCCGATGGACCAGTTTGGCGTTGTTTCGGCTAATTTAAAAACCGTTGCCAATCCTATAGTGATCCCTTTGTTGATCAGGTCGACGGTAAATAAACAGCCTGTTTATGAATTTATGGGGGCAATGATAAAGAACCTGAGTACGCTTGGTGAACGATCTGCTACCGGTATGGCTTCAGAAACGGGCGTACTGGTATTAGACGTAGCAGAAAACAGTCCGCTAAAACCCTATATCAAAGCAAACGATGTGATATTAAGGGTTAACAATAAAGCCATTTCAAAGTTAACCGACCTGGAGGCGGGTTATAAGGGTAGCGTAGCAATAACCATCTTCCGCGACCAGAAAGAGCAAAACATTAAGACTGAAATTAAATGATGGATGGATTAAGGGTTGGGACTCGAACCATTTCGATATAACGCTAAATAACAGGTATTTATAAAATCTAAAAACTATTAGTCACCGATTAAGACACCGGATAACTTGAGGTAATTTGAGTTGTTTTAAAGAACTTTTGATAAATCAAATATACGATTTTGAGCTGAACTTTCGGCCATTAAAACTACCTTTATTTTATGGATCAACGTAATCCCTGCGGTGAATTTTACTCTATTGCCACCCTTAATTTTTTTAGCTTTTCATTGAGAAACTGCAAATGGAACTGCTCATAAAGAGAATCCGTTTTTACATTATTGGGATTCGGGTGATCCATATTATAACGAATCATGTCCATTACATCAGTAGAATCTGATTTTTGATATATTGGATTATTTAATTTTTTAGCTAAGTCTGCAATGAAATAGTAATAATCAACTTTTAGCGCTTTCTCATTTTTGCCTTTGATTTTATCACTTAATAAACTGGCTTGTTCGATGAATTGGTCTATGCTATGGAGTTGTTTATTTTTTGATGCAACAGCTTGTTCCTTCGCCCCTTTTGCTTTATTTAGCGAGTCCTGATCTTGTTTTTTTTCCTTTCTTTCCTCCGTTTGGCTTGAAACATTATCCTTATTTATAGCTACCATGATAATTCCAACGACAATAGCTAGCAGTATCAGAGTTCCAGCAGTTATTGCCTGGCCTTTTATTCTTGTATTTAAAGTATCTCGCGTAATACCGGCACGTTCGCTTTCCGGAATACTCTTGAAATCTATATGAAGCTTTTCGGCAATTTCCACATACTCTTTTGGATTATCTTTTAGCTTCCGACGATCATTGTAGTTATAATAAACAAAACACAAAGCGATTAAAGCTGCAATAAAAGCAATCAATGAAACTACTGTCAGTATACCCTTGGCTGTGTCAAAAATATGATTGAAATCGGGTAAAAAATCCGAACCCTTGGAAGTACTATTTTTTACAAACAGCAGCCTATTTTCAATAGATACAAATACGGTTATGGTGTTCATGAACTGGTTTGTAATGAATAACATAGACAAAGATTTTGTCTAAATATAAAACTAAAAATCTAACTCAAATAGAAAAATTTACCTATCCGAGTCGGAGAGTATCGGACTGATCTTCAAATCTGTCCTGCGATCTTTGCTATGTAATTCTCAAAATACAGAATTACATAAGTATGTATTTACAAAAAAATAGAAAGAAATAATTATGGCAAAGATTATCACGGTAGCGCACCAAAAAGGTGGCGTAGGAAAAAGCACAATGGCGCTTAATCTGGCATTGTGCTTTCAGGATCAATTAAGGGTAGCGTTGGTTGATTCAGATTTACAGGGAAGCATTTATCATGTAAAGGACGACTTCCCCGGATTAGCGATTTTATCCTCTGAGCAAATCAGCGAAATTCCCAATTTAGCTTACGACCTGGTAATTGTTGACACCCCTCCTTATTTGTCAAACAAATTAACCGAGTTATTTCAATTTTCAAATTTTGTATTGGTTCCGACGAAGGCCGGCTTTTTTGATGTCATGGCCATCCGGTCAACGCTCGCCCTGATCAAATTTGCCCAGGCAAAAAACACGCAGTTAAAAGCCGGTATTGTACTTAACATGATCAAGTCGAGGTCCGCTATTACCAAAGACATTGTAGTGTTATTAGAGAGCCTGGGAACCCCGCTCTTAAAAACGATGGTGCATGACCGTGTAAGCATCACACGGTCCTCTATGACCTCCGGAATACTCCAATCAACGGATGTAAAAGCGAAGGAAGAAATTACTTCTCTCGCCGAAGAAATTGTAAACTATATCAGTGCATAAATACAGAATTACATTTCTATGGATTTATGTAAATACAGATTTCTTCAATTATGCAATTACATAATTCCATAAATACAATTTTATGCAATTGTGTAATTACATACGGGGCATTTAATCATGGAAGAATATAAAAACAAGTTGGGCAGCCTTGCTAATAAGCTGAAGACGGACACACCTAAAATACCCATTCAAGAAGTACATCCGGTTAAACCATCGGTAGAAGATAAAGAGGAGGCCCAACTGAACACATGGATACCAAAGAGGCTTTTAAGGCGGGTAAAGTCCTATGGAATTGATCAGGATCTTTCTTTAAAGGACATCAATATACTCGCGCTTAAGTTCTTTCTTGATGCAAAAGCACCGCAGGTTGAGCCTTAACGCAGCTGAAGAAATAGGGGTATAAAAGAGATCATAATCATATAATAGTGGAGGACATAGCAAGGATCGAAGACATGGCGGAGGAATTAAACTGCTGTCTTTTTGCAGTTAGCAAGATGTACGTTTGTACCACAAACGAATCTTGCCCTACCCTCCGAAGTCGGTTCGGGGCCATAGTCAAACCCTCCGAAGTCGGTTTGTTTAAACTTTTTTAATATGGAAGACGACAATGAAAATCGCTCAAAATGGATAAAGGTCCGCTTGAAACCAAGCGAAGAAGAATTGCTCAATAAGCGGTTCAAAAAATCCACCTTTCAAAATCTAAGTGAATTCGGAAGAGCAATGATATTGGGTAAACCGGTTACCATAATTCATAGGGATAAGTCAATGGATGAGGTGCTGGAAGAATTGATTCTGCTACGACGCGAACTAAACCACATCGGTAATAATTTAAACCAGGCGGTCAGAAATATCAATAGTACACACGGTTTCCCTGATACCCGTTTATGGATGAATTTGCTAACCATTATTAATGGAAAGTTGGAACCATCCATCAACCAAATCAAAGAAGAAATGAACAAATATGCTGATCTATGGTCGCAAAAATTAAAAGTGGAAAAAGCTTGATAGGTGCTTTGAACTATAATGAAAAAAAAGTAAAGGCTGGAAAGGCTAAGCTGATAGCGTCCAGTGGATATGCCAAGAACCATGATAGGCTCTCTTTTTACGACAAGCTTTTTCGACTAAAGGACCTGGCTGAAAGAAATATTCGTACCAGGACAAATACCTTACACCTGTCTTTGAATTTTGATTTAACTGAAAAACTGGATACTGAAAAACTGGTAAATATTGCAGATGACTATATGAAAAGAATCGGGTTTGAAAATCAACCTTATTTAATCTATAAGCACTTTGATGCGGGCCACCCGCATATCCATATTGTTTCGACAAATATTGAGGCTGATGGGAAAAGAATCAGCCTGCACAACATTGGCGAGTTGAAATCCGAACCGGCCAGGAAAGCTATTGAAATAGACTTTGGATTGGTTCAGGCCAGTAGTAAAAAGACGGAACACGAACAAATCGAAGGTCTTAAAATCACACCGCTGGAATATGGTAAATCAGAAACTAAAAGAGCCATAACCAATATTGTGAACGAGATTACGAAATCTTATAAGTTTACCAGTCTGCCTGAATTAAATGCAATACTAAGCCTTTATAATATATCGGCAGATAAAGGGACAAAGGAATCTGTGATGTTTAACAAGGGGGGCCTACACTATTGGGCAATGGATGAAAACGGTAAAAAGGTAGGAGTTCCAATCAAAGCAAGCAGCATTTATTTAAAGCCTACTTTAAAATTATTGGAGGACAGGTTCAGACTTAATGAATATTTAAGGAAGCCGTTTAAGGAGAAACTAAAAGCAAAAATTGATAAGGTAAGATCCCAGGCAATTTCATTAGAACAGTTTAAAAGTGATTTAAAAAAGGTTGACGTTAACGTAGTCATCAGGCAAAATAGTGATGGCCGGATTTACGGCATAAGTTATATCGACAATGCAAACAAGGCTATTTTTAATGGCAGCGACCTTGGTAAGAATTATAGTGCTGCTACGATTATCGCAGAGGTGCAGTACAAACCAACTGGTAATGTTTCGACTGCTGTTGATAAGGCTTCTCAAAAGGCAACTGTTGCAGAGCCATTCAATACTCCATTATTCTCAGGGCATCGGACACATGGATTATTAGAAGAATTATTAAATCCGTTTGATCCAAACACAGGGCCAAACCAGTTCGGGCCAAAGAAGAAAAAGAAAAAACGTAAGAATTTGAATCTCTAAATCTAAGATTATGCAAACCGGAGAAAATGAACAGGCATTAAGAAAAATAATAGACTTTACAAGGTTCTTAGGCATCCTTGTTTTAATACTGCACTTCTACTTTAGCTGCTACGGCGCATTTAATGAATTGCACTTTACCTATCCTATTGTTAATAGGGTACTGGTCAATATTTACAAGCTATCCATTTTTAGAAGCTTATTGATCGTCAAGTCGGTAGCATTAGGCTTTCTGATCATTTCTTTAATAGGGACAAAAGGAAAGAAAGCGGAAAATATAAAATTCTCTACTGCCTTGACATATTCTTTATTGGGGTTAGCCCTTTATTATTCAAGTGCAATATTCTTTAAACTCCAGGCTTCATACCTTATAATAGCAGCCCTATATATTTCGGTGACTACCATTGGCTTTTTGCTTTTCCTAACGGGTGTAAGTATGATGTACCGGATTATCAATGTCAATTTGAGCAAGGATATTTTTAACGATGAAAATGAAACCTTTCCCCAGGAGGAGAGGAAACTGGAAAATGAATACTCTATCAACCTCCCTGCAAAATACCGGTTAAAAGGAACGGAACGGAATAGCTGGATTAACATAATTAACCCTTTTAGAGGGTCCTTAGTTATGGGCACACCCGGAGCAGGTAAATCCTATTTCGTTATTCGCCACATCATAACCCAGCATATTAAAAAAGGTTTCAGTATGTTAATCTATGACTTTAAGTTTGACGACCTTTCAGTTATCGCCTATAACGCGCTCCTCAAATATGCCGGCAATTATAAAATACCACCAAGTATTTGGTTCATCGACTTTGATAATATTAAGCACCGATGTAACCCGCTTGATCCAGGCAGTATGGAGGACATTACCGATGCAATGGAATCTTCCAGGACGTTTATGTTAGGCTTGAACAGGGAATGGATCAAAAAACAAGGTGATTTCTTTGTCGAGTCCCCCATAAATTTTGTTACCGCACTTATTTGGTTTTTAAAAAAATATGAGGGCGGCATCTATTGTACTTTACCGCATGCCATTGAACTTGCCCAGGTGGAATACAAATTCCTGTTCGCCTTGTTAAAGACAGAACCTGAAATAGAGGTGTTAATCAATCCTTTTATTTCGGCTTGGCAAAATGAGGCTTATGATCAATTGGAAGGTCAGATTGCAAGCGCAAAGATTAGTATGGCCCGCTTAGTTTCACCTTCACTATATTATGTTTTATCTGGTAATGATTTCACCTTAGACCTGAATAACCCTGCTGACCCGAAGATTATTTGTATGGGCAATAATCCGTTAAAACAGCAGGTTTATGGAGCCGTGCTTAGTTTATATATTTCAAGAACTATAAAACTGGTCAATCAGAAAAATAAGCTAAAGAGCAATTTAATCTTTGATGAATTTCCAACAATTTATTTTAACAACATTGACAGCCTGATCGCAACTGCAAGGTCGAATAAGGTTGCGACCACATTAGCAGTACAGGACTATAGCCAGTTAAAAAAGGATTATGGCAGGGAACAAGCCGAGGTTATAATGAATATTGTCGGTAACATTTTGTCTGGCCAGGTAACCGGTGATACAGCAAAACAGCTTAGTGAACGATTTGGGAAAATCATGCAGGAACGGCAGAGCATTACGATTAACAGCCAGGATACTTCAGTCAGTAAATCTACCCAATTGGACTTTGCAGTTCCGGCGTCGAAAATAGCAACCTTATCTTCCGGGGAATTTGTTGGGCTGGTTGCAGATGATCCTGATAATAAAATTGAATTAAAAGTTTTTCATAATGAGATTATAAACGATCACCAGGCAATAAAGGACGAAGAAAGCGCCTATAAAAAAATACCCATGGTTAGGCATATTGATAATGATATGATAATGGCTAATTACTTCAATATTAAAAAGGACATTGATTCGATTATCACTAAAGAGCTCGCCCTGAAGGAGGCGGCGAATTGACAACCTTAAAACCTTGGGGAGTAAAGGGTAACAGGATTTATAATCCCTTTTGTATGTTCTTTAGCCTTTATTGAGCCAAGTGCGTCTAAATTCACTAATGGCTTGCTGTGCTAATCTGTAAATAAAAGCCAATTCGGCTACTACTCATTTATACCTGTTTTTGCATGTTGAAATGAAATTAATTTGTGTACTAATCACTGCCATGAAAAAGGAAATACTAATCAGTTGTAGCACAGCTTTATTCATATTTTTATTTGCTTACACTGCATTGAGCAAATTTTTAGATTACAATTTATTTGTGCTCCAGATGAGAAAAGCACATCTACCTGTTATGCGGACCATAGCTCCGGTTCTTGGATGGGTTGTTCCAGCTTTAGAAACGGTACTGGTAGTTGGCTTATTCTCCAGGAATTTTCGATTGAAAGCTCTCGTTTCAGCAGTGGGGCTATTGCTAATATTCGAAATATACATTGCGGGAATGCTCTTGGCCAATCAACATTTGCCTTGTACTTGCGGTGGCATTATCTCAAAAATGAGTTGGAAGCAGCATCTCATTTTCAATGCTGTTTTTATCGGCATTGGTACAATGGCTATTTTCCAGATCAAAAATTATTCTTTTTTCCGGATAGGAAAAACATAAAAGAACTTTCACGCGCGTAAAGCAGGTCAACCGTTACCTGAGAAAAACGGATTAAGTGAATTTAATAATTAAAAAAATTATGAAAACAATTAAAGTAGCCTTAATGGCTTTGGCTTTATTCATCGGAATAGGGGCCGCATTTGCAAATCGGAGTACCCACCAACAAGCCAAAAAAGCTTTCACCGGCGTATGGCAGGATACCAACCCGGATGGTAGTTTGATTTCTACGCTAGATGGAGGCAATGTGTATGCAACGGAAGCTGATGCGGAAGAAGCTACATCCTGTGAAGCTGTTACCTCTGACGTGCATTGCGCTGCGTCTGTAACTCAGGCAAACGGAACCGAAACAGGTTCTTTTATTTTCGCACAGAATTAAATTTTTAAGTTAATGAAGTATGCCTTAATCCGAGACATACTTCATTATTATCAATTTTGTTGAATGCGGATAATTGTCTAATTGCTGATTAAGAACACTTCTACGCTTCTGATTTCCTTCGCTAAACTAAGCCCGTATTTACTTAAAATCTTAGCAATAGTTTCGGGCGGCGTCTTTGGCGTCAGTCCACTTAGGTCGATGTCTAAAAAAGAATTTAATTGTGTTTCATTAACAACCATATCGGAAGATATGCACCTGTTTAAATAATAGATCAATTTGTCTACAGGTTGATTTTGAAGCGATTGGATAACACCTAAATGATAAGTTACTTTTGGCGTTCCGTTTTTTGTCCTCAATAGGTCTTCTGTCTTTTCACTGCTCTTCAAAACCCAGCAAGGGCGGTCCCTTTTTACAAACCGCCCGTTCAATTTGAAGTAACTGTTTAATTCATTGATCATCCGGTTATAAAAATAAGCCACAGGCATTAGGCGGGACATTTGGAGCTCATAACAGTAGGTATTGTCCAGATACCAGTCAATTCTTGTTTTATATTCCGAATGCTGCCAGAATGAGGGATCATACTTTATCCTTATGGAATCAGGAAGTTCGACTAAAACTCTATCCGTATTAAAGTCAGATATGGTATGATGAAATGCAGCTTCCGTATAAAGCTTTTTGACATCCAAATTCAAAAACAATAACTTATTATGGTTTTTTGCCTCGTCCAGATTCTGCGCAGGTTGGTACGATGCGCCGGCCGGAATGCCTTCTTTTCTTTTGGTAATCATTGAGCTCTCCAGCGGAATAGAATCTGAAAGATGATAGGTGAAAAAATCAAAATCCATTACATCTTTTCTGATACGTAATTTAGGCAACTGATTTTTCAAAGCTTTGCTTATATTTTCTTTAGTTACCTGATCGCCACTTGTTTCTGCGATTATCCGGCCCTCAGAAGTCACCCAAATGACCTCCGGAACCATTTTGTGTGGAAAAGCTAAATCAAGAATGCGGTTAGCATTATAGTTATCCGTTATAAAGTCCAAATCGCCAAATTTTAACTCGGGATGCACCCTAAAAAAACGCTTTACATTTGCCCTTTTTTCCTGAGATATTATCAATACCTCAAGCTGTCCTGTAAAAGCCTGTTTAAAAGAATCTAGTTGCGGCCAAGCTTTTACACAAGGGCTACACCAGGTTGCGGATAAATCTATCAGGAGAAGCTTATTTTTATAATAATCAGATAATTTTTTGGTACGTGTCGAATCTTTCAGATAACCTCTTAAAATGATTTGAGGTACGGTATCGCCAATTGAAAGCGTCTTAGGAACTGCCTGGCTAAAGGCCGAAGTTTGAAAAAAAATCAGCAGCATCGTGCCAATTGCTTTTAGTGTAAGATTAAAATTTTTCATAAAGTTAAGATTTAATTATATCCGGGATTTTGTGTGAGAGAGGAATTGATCGTTCTTTGTGCTTCAGGGATTGGATAAAAAGAATTTCGCCCTGCATTCCAACTGGTTTTTACTAACGACATTACCTGGTTTAGTGTACCGGTTCTTTTTAAGTCAAAAAAGCGGTGGCCTCCTTCACCGAACAGTTCAATGCGCCTTTCCTGGGCAACTGCAGCCAAAACTTGCTGTTGGCTCAGTGTTGCAGGTAAATTGGGCAATCCGGCGCGGGTTCGTATTATATTCAAGTCAGCGATTGCGCCCGTTAAATTTGTATTTTGCTGCGCCCTTGCCTCTGCCCTGATCAGATATTGTTCAGCAGAACGGAGGTACATTGTATATTCAGCATTTGTACCGGTAGTAACAACTTTCAATTTGTATTTAAAAGGGGAAACATAGGTGGTTCCTGATACAACTAAAGATTTGGTCCAGTTTGCTTGCCTTTGATCCCCGTTTTCAAAGGCACCCAGAAGGTTACTACTGATCGTGTATGATGGCTTACCAGAAGCTGAAGGAACCAGGCTTGCGGATAAGCTCGTGAATCCATTTGTATTCCACAATTGCCATATAGCTTCACTGCTATTTCTATAGAACACTGTTGTCAAAGAGGATAATGGGTATTGGCCCGAACTAATTACCGCCGTAGCATTTGATTCAGATTGCGCCCAATTTTGTTGATACAAATTAACCCTGGCCAATAAAGCCACCGCAGCTAATTTATTGGGCCTTATTTTTTCCGCCGCAGGATAATTGCCATTTAATAACGTTTGAGCTTGGGTCAGATCGGCAATTATTTGGTTGTACACGGTAGCCGCGGGTGTCCTTGATGCTGTGGAAGTCGAACTTACATTTGTTGTCGTAATAAGCGGAACATCGCCAAATAAATTAACAAGGTTAAAATTGCAGTATGCGCGGATAAATAAAGCTTCTCCTGTACACTGATTTTTCACAGAGTCTGACAGCGTTTTTGAGCTTGCCAACCCTGCTATATTTGCGTTGGCTTTATAAATTGTTACATATAAGTCTTGCCAAACACTTGCTACAGCACCGTTTGTAACGGTTATAGAACTGTTTGCAAAATCTGTAGAAGTAATGTTCAATGTCGGTTGACTTAGTTCATCAACGTATTGGCCGGCGTATGGGATAAAGTTTGTATCAAATGCCGACAATGTGGTATAATCACCTAATGTGGCGGCAGTTGCAGATGCATCAGTATCAAATACTTTATCTGTCGTTACTACATTAGGAGGGGGGCTGATATCGACGAGCTTTTTGCAGGAATGAAACGTAAGCACAATCAAGAAAGCAAACGGAAGACAACAATTAGGAAGTTTATATCTTTTCATGTTAAATAGAATTAAAGGGTAATTTTTAGTCCGGCGACAAATGATTTCAAAGGCGGAACAGCGCCCGTGTTACCCGAAATTTCGGGGTCAAGAGTTTTATTATTTGCAAAGGTCAATACATTCTGGCCCTGTAAAAAGACACTCAGGGACTTGATGCTTAATTGTTTCAAAAAGTTTGATGAGAGCCGGTAGGATAGCGAAACATTTTTCAAACGAATGTAAGAGGCATCAATGAAGGTTGCATTAGACACATTGAGGTTGGTAGGCGTATTTGCATTGGTCGTAAACGCAGGTATATTCGTTTGATTGCCCGGCTCCTGCCAGCGTCCTTCTAAATATTCCGGTTCATTTTCAATAACCGATCCGTATCCCGGCTTAAAGCCATAATCACTTTGCTTCCTGAATTCCAGGAAAAAATCCATTTGAAAGTTCCCGTACAAAAACGAATTATTAAATCCGCCGTATAATACCGGGCTTGTCTTCCCAATAACTACCACATCCTGGGGGAATCCAATTACGACAGCGATTGGGAACAGCCGATGGGTGAAGATTATGAACGGCTTTACAGCATCACGGAAAACAAGAGAGCGGATTTCTTTAAGATTAGGAACACGCAGGTAGTCATTTTGCCCGGCACTTACATCTACCCGACCCTGCTGAATGAGCAGGAAGTAGAACAACTCGGTTTAAACAAACACAGGAAATAACATTAAAAATTTAACATCATGGAACTATTAATCATTCAGCATAACCACCTAACCCTGCACGCCTGCATTCTGTTAGGGATAGGTTTAATCATCCGCTACTGGATTGGCAGGCGCAGGTTCAACCGCAGGAGCATAGCAGGCTTACAGCTTTTTTCATCCTATGAAAAATGGTGGTTGATCACCCGCATAGAACGCCTGGTTAACTTTTTGGCATTGCTTGCCATACTTGCAGGGGCATTCCTTTTAATCTTTAAATAATTACCGCCATGAAAACAAAGCATCTTTTAAAATCGCACGTCACCATAATGGATTATGCCAAACATAAAATGGTGTACCCGGCAAGCGTGTACAGCGCCATCAAAGCGGGTAAAATAATGCCGGATATAATCGGGCTGTCCCGTATCAAAATGATTGACCTCAAAATTTACGGGGCGTACACATTCGGCTTGCATAACCCTGATAAGGAAATGTTGCTGAAATGGTTTGAGCGCAAGGGGAAAAAGAAACAATAGGAATTTACTTAGAACTTATAAATTATGAAAACGAACTTTTTTGAACAAATAGCCAACCTGAATGCCCCCGGCATTTGGAAAATAGGCATCCAAAATGATGCGGACGGGCATTTTGTAGTATCTGCCCTGTATTCACCTGTTCAGTCCACCGAACCCGCCCTAAAAACGATTGCCCCCCTGATTTTCAAGGGGACGGCTACCGAAATGGACGAGGGTTTTTTTGAAGCGATTGAAAAACCCGTTCAGGAAACGGCAGGCTTATACAGCAACATAGCTACTTATACCAAGAACTTAGATAACGCCAAAAAGAAGCTGTCACAGGGGAGCAAGATCCAACCCGTGAAAAAAACAGAGGCTACTGGCGGGGACGAGCCGGATATGGAAGTGGGCGAACCAAAGGTATCTGCCGAAGATAAGAGGAAAGCCTATACCGAAGCCATTCGCAAAGTAGTGGAACTCAACGATGCCTGCAAATATGAGGATGCTTTGGCGATACTGCCATCCGTGGACGATTACCCCGAAAAAGCAGAGGAATTGTACAAGCGCAAAGCCGACCTCACCCGCAAAAAGGAGCAGATGGCGCAGGCACTGAAATTGTTTAACGATTAAACCCCAAAGCCATGTTACAGACAACACAATTAGAACGGATTTTTATCCATAAAGATAACGGGCAGGAAGTCCGTTTGACCGACCCCGGCGAAACATTCAACCCTGATATGGTACTCAACTTTTATTCGGGTACTTATCCCGTACTCACCAATGCGAGGATAGTCGGGCCGGAAATCAAAAACGATGAGATACAGTACCGGTTTGAAAGTACAATGGGTACGAAAGGCTAATCTTTAATCAAATGGAAAAGACAAAAGCAATCAGGAAAGTAACCGTGATAGAAAAGAGCAAACAATGGAAACTGCACCAATTATTCGGAACGCTCACAGAGCGGTTAGACCGCTTGCCGGACGCAAGGGAAGTACAGCTAAACCCCCTGAGAAGCGCACCACAGGAACGCACCGTAATGGTTTTCTGAACCATGCCTTTCAGCCCTTTTGGGGCGTGGCGTTTCGCAACTGGAAATCTGCCGAGCAGGAGTTTTTTGTTTCCGCTGAAAACTTATGCGCTTTGTATAAATGGACAATGCCGGATGTTTCCGGCTTGTCCTTTCCCGAAAATATCAGGGAAGCCTATAAAATGATTACGGTTCAGGAAACAAAGAGGTTTGGTTTGGAAGTGAAGATTTGTCAGGATGAAAAACACGCCTGCTGTTTGACCACGGGTAAAATGTTCAATACCGATTACCGCCTGTATTATATCCCCGTTCGTGCGGTTTGGAAAATGAGGGGCAACAAAGCGGAGCAATCCCTTTACAAACTGGTTATTTCGGTTTTTGGCTATTTCTATCAGGTGGCAGGCATCCCGTTTTTTACCGAGCCGGGAACAATTGACAGCACTTACGAAACCATTAAAAACTGGCTGGATGAGGAAGAAGACGACGAGGAGGAAACCGACAGGAACAACCAAAGGGTTGAACTGGAACTACTGAAAAAGGCAGGCGACACCCTGTTACCTGAAATCAAACGCCCTTTTGATTTAAAGCAACTGGAAAGCTGTTTGAAAACCTATCGGAAAGGGAAGCAGGCAGATACCAACCTGATTGAAGCGGTAGCCGAGATTATTAAGCTGATAAAAGATTACCCTAAAAGAGCCATCCGTGAAACAATGTATTATGATAAAGAACTGGATGAGGGGGAAAATATTTATTGGGAGCAGTATATCTCCTTTTACTGGAGCGGGGAGGATTGCCTGAATGAGACCCTGTACACGATGATTAACGATGAGTTTCAGCAAATGGGTTACCAGGAAGAACCCATGAGCCTGCAATGGTTTGACCAGCCACAGGAAAAAGCGGAGCATGTATTTGATTACGAGCCGAGGCTGTTTTCCGTTATTAACCGATTAGCTGAATTATTAAACGATTACGATTATGAAGAACTTAACAAATAATTTTTGCAACGATTACCAAGCCATCAAAGCCCTGCTGATTTGCCAAAAGCAAAGCAAAAGCGATGAGGGCGAACAGCACAGCATATACGTGGAAAGCTACGACATTGGCAAAAACGGTAACCCGATAAATGCCCACCCCTTGACCTATCGGGAAACCCTGCAATTGAGCAGTTTGTTTCAGGCTGCCGAAGAACTGAAAACGGGTTACCTGCGGAGCAGGGGGGTAATGCCGAACAAGGTATTATATGTTAACCCGCAATTATCCGGCTATGCGGTTTGGTACACCCCACCGCAGGAAGTACCCTTGTTTTTTGCTTCGGCATTGGGCATCACTTCGGGCAGGGGAAAAGTGCCTGCCATGATTTGGAAAGCAGGCAGGGGGGAATTAGTGGTGTACGCCTTAAAGGGGAATAAGAAGCCGGACAGCCGTACCAAGCTCTACCATGCACCATACTTTAATATCTATAAGGACGGCAGGGTGTGCATGGGTACGGTAAGGATAAATATTACCGAGTCTGCAAGACTGGAAGATTTTATGGGGCTATGGGAAAGCTACTTTTGGAACAGCTACTTCAGCCACCTGATAGGAGAATTTAACCCCGTAACTGAAAACATCGTCCAGTTATGGCAGAAACAGGTGGACACCGATAACGTTTTTCCTGCAAACGTATTAAAACCAACCAATTTTACACTTCAAAATTTACTGACATGAAAACGAAAAAACTAAAGGCGGTAAAGCCGAATGTACATATTGTAGAAAAGGTATTGCTCAATCCTTATAATCCCATCATGGTTAACCTGATTGGGGCAGGCGGGACAGGTAGCCAGTTTTTAACCGCATTGGGCAGGATGAACCATGCCCTGATTGAACTGAACCATCCCGGACTAATGGTGCGGGTTTTTGACGATGATAAGGTTGAACCCGCCAACCTCGGCAGGCAGCTATTTACTACTGCTGAATTTGGATTGTACAAAGCGGTAGCCTTAGTGAACCGCATCAACCTGTTTTTTGGCACGAACTGGAAAGCCATAACTGAACGGTATAACAGGGAAACCCTGCTAAACGACAACGAATTAGGGATGGCAGAGTTTACCATATCCTGCGTGGATACCGTATCGGCAAGGTTTGAAATAGCGGAATTGTTAATGGAAATAACGCACAAAATTTCGTACGCCCGTAGTAAGCCCCTGTACTGGATGGATTTCGGGAACAGCAAGGATACAGGGCAAGTGGTATTGGCTACCCTGACCTCAATCAAACAGCCGGAAAGTAAAAAGTTCGAGGTGGTGGATAGCCTGCCCTTAGTGACCGCAGAGTTTGGTGAATTGTTAAAACAGTCGGAAACTACGGACGACACCCCAAGCTGTTCCTTAGCGGATGCACTCGGCAGGCAGGATTTGTTTATCAACTCCGCACTCGCCAATTTAGGGGCATCGCTGTTATGGCAGATGTTCCGGGAGGGCATGTTATTTAACCGGGGATTTTTCCTCAACCTCAAAGAGTTCAGGACAACGCCTATCAAGATAATTGCGGTTGCCAAAGAAATAACCCTGACCCCAAAACCGAACCACCGCAAAGTGGCGTAATTTACAAATGAAATGAACAGAGCAATGATAGTGATAGATTTGGATGGAAAGGAAATTGAGGTACGCGATTTGGCACTGGCACTAATGCAGGCTGACGATTACCGCCATTACAGGGTTAACAAACCCTCACCATACCAGTTGCATTTATATGATTACTGGGAGGATTTATACCAAAAACTGTTAGTAATGGATAAGGATATTAAAGCCCACTGATTTAAGGGGATTTGATAGTTTTGTAAGGAATAGCATTTATAAATAAAGCGCATGACACTAAAAGATATAGCCGTCAATCGAATGGATCATTTTGAAGGGGTTAAAACCTATGGGGAGAACAACGGAAAATTCTGTGCCTCATTTCAGGAGTTTGCCACCGAATTTATCGAACAGGACAGGGATGCCTTAATCTTTAAATGGGAAGTGGTGCTTTACGAGCCCGACAATTCCTATTACATGGAAGTAATGGCGCACAATAAGGAGGATGGCAAAGTTACCATGATAAGGATACAGGATATTAGGGAAAGCGATGTTGCGGATATAATCAGTTTTCTTGCCCCGCACTATAAAAAGCTGCAACAGCTTTGGCTTCCCATATCCGCAGGGATATAATTAAATAAACTGGAAATGTTACGGTTCACCACGGGCAATATATTGGATTCAAGTGCGGAGGCATTGGTCAATACCGTAAATACGGTTGGAGTAATGGGTAAGGGAATTGCTCTGCAATTCAAACAAGCCTTTCCTCATAATTTCAACGTATATCAACAAGCCTGTTTGAACGGGCAGTTGACGACAGGCAGAATATTGGCGGTAAAGGACAGCGAATTATTGTTAGGCGAACGGCTCATTATTAATTTTCCGACCAAACAGCATTGGAAAATGCCGTCAAAATATGAATACGTGGAAAGCGGGTTAATTGCCCTCGTTGCTTATTTACAGGCTAACCCGGTTAAAAGCATGGCGATGCCTGCTTTAGGGTGCGGGAACGGCGGGTTGGATTGGCAGAAAGTTAAGCCCATGATTGAAAACCACCTGTTCCAATTGGATATGCCAATATGGGTATATGAGCCATTAAATCATTAAATTTACAGCATAATGAATTACGAAGAAGCAAAACAAGCGGTCAAAAGTAAAAGTCATTTCCTGCTGCATACTCACAAAGGTACGACTGATTGGGTGTTGATGGATTTGTATATTGCGTACCAGGATAATACAGAGGATGCTGTAAAGGAACGGGCTTATTTAAAGGAGCAAATCAGGACTATTGTAGATGCCCACATTTCTTGGAAAACCACCGATAAAATCAACTATGAAATAGAATCCACCGCACACCGCTATATTGACAGTGATATTCTGGAAGTCCTGAACTATATTTTAGTGCCTGACCATCCCCGCCCTTTATTTATCCCGCAGATTTTTTCCAAAAGAATTAAAGATATAGGACGCGAATTATCGGTAGCTAATTTTTATCATTACCGCTAAAAATTCATCGGCGGGCTCCGGCACGCCGGAGCCCTGTTTTTTACGCCCCGTATTTTCGCATTAAGTTAATTGCTTTGGAGAAAATACGGGGCGCTCCATTTTAACAAGACGTTATCTTTACAGTACGGATACATCTGCTTTTTCTATGCCTGGCAATGGTTGTAAAAATTGCAGCATTTGATTTGCACTAAGGAAAGTGACCAATTGCCCCAACCAGTTATAATTAAATCCGTCAGTTGAAATGAGTTCAGCGGGGGTCTTTATCAGAATCTGCTTTAAAGTATCAAACCCCATTTTTTGGCAACCATTGTCAAATTCTTCACCAAGGCCCAGGTCAGTAATTGGTTTGTTGATAATAGCTTTTATCTCCATCGTTTTGCATTTATAACTCAAAGATAAGATACTTAATGTTTTATTCTAAAAATGATAAGTAGTGCTAAAATCCCCGAAAGGGGTTATTTGGGTGTATCAAATTTCAAGATAATCCACTATAAAATTAAACAACAGTTCAGTGATCTCGGGCTTAATCTCCTTCCTTGCGTTAGGGTTGATGGTAACTTCCACTTTTGAGATACTGCACACAATGGTGTACATTACCGGGAGGGAAACTACTCTTATCCTGATACCATAAGTATCCGCTGTGCTATCAACCTCCAGCGCGTAGCTTGCATCCAGTTTTTTTAGTTGCTCAGCGAAATCGCTATTGAGGCTCGCCTCAAAAGATGCATAGGACTTATTCTTCAGGTTGGGTAACCGGAATTTAAAAGTGCTCATAGTAACGAACATTTTTTCCGGCAGTGTCAACTCGAACCAGAAGCTGTCGTATAATGAAGCGATCTTGACCCATACATCGTTTAGCCCTTGCCCGAAGCGGTAGTTTTGCGTAATGTCTTTGTATATCCTGAACCAGGCCTTTTTGCCGCTTTCATAAAAATTATCGAGATCCTTAAACGCTTGTTCAAGCTTATCCAGTTGATATTCTTCAAGCCCGGACCGGCTAAAATTGTAATCCTTGTTATTTTTTAAATTATCCCTGTATAATTTTATCTCCCCTAAAATAAGATCAACTTTTTTCTTATAGGCAACAATTTCCAGCGCGGTGAATCTATTCTCCATATTCAAAATTAGCGTATTAAAACCAAAGCCCCGTATAGCAGCTGCCTGTTTATGGTTTTCTGTAAAATTTAAGTTCAGCCGGCTGGCTCATGACTAACATAGGATTCATTTCAGGTTGGATAATTAATCAAATTACTGCATTAATTTATAATTATATTCATTTTACTGCATTAATAATGATTTTACTGCACTTATGCCGCTTTATGGCTTGTTGTGAACATTTATATTCATTTTACTGCAATTAATTATAATTATATTCGTTTTACTTTATTTTATTTAATTTTTATTAATTTTACTGCATTGATAATCATTTTACTGCACCATCATGGCAAATCAACCGGCAGGAAGCCTTTGGCTGAAGCAGGAACTGGGACTCAACCATCACCGCCTGACCCACCGTTCCTTTATCGGCCCACGCGACAAAATAGAAATGGCGCTGGATGGCGGCATTGAACAGGTCTACGGGCCAAAATATGCCCCTGCGGAAGACACGATCCCGGAGCATATTGAGTTCCTGTTGAAATATGATGACCTCAGCCTCGACTTTTTGCAGGCGGTCTTTGTCAAAACGGATGAAGCCGAACTAATCGCTTTTTTAGCTAAAAGCCCTTCCGGCCGCTACACCCGCAAGATCGGCTTTCTGTATGAATGGTTAACCGGCAAGGTGCTGGATCTGGGTTTTGAACCGGGGGGGAACTATATAGACCTGCTGGATGAAGAAAGCTATATCACCGGCAACACCGCCCGGAACAACCGCTGGCGCATCAACGATAACCTCTTGGGCGTACCGGCTTTTTGCCCCATGGTGCGCCGCACCCAGGCCATGGAAGAAATGCTCGCAACGGACCTTAAGGGACAGATAGATGAACTGAAAGAAGAATATTCCCCCGAGATATTTAACCGGGCAACGCAATACCTGTACCGCAAGGAAACCAAATCATCCTACGAAATAGAAAGCGAAAAGCCGTCGCCTGACCGGATGAACCGCTTTATCACTATCCTGCACCAGGCAGGCACGCAGCCTGCCGCCGATGTGCTATCGGAAGCTAACCTCACCGTTTTACAGAATGCCATCGTTGACCCCCGATACGCGCAGCCGGGCTACCGCGATTTCCAGAACTATATCGGGCAGAGCAATTACCGCATGGAAGAGATCTACCATTACGTTTGCCCGCCGCCCGATATGGTGCGTACCATGATGGAAGGACTGGTAGCCGTAGAGCAAAAGACCACCGGCGGATCCGCTGTTGTCCGCGCGGCCATGGTCGCCTTTGGCTTTGTATTTATCCACCCTTTTTTGGATGGCAACGGCCGTATCCACCGTTTCCTTATCCATGACATGCTGACCCGCGATGGGCTGGCCGAGCAGGGCTTGATCATCCCGGTTTCTGCGCACATGGTCAATAACCTGAAGGATTATGACGCGGCGCTGGAGGATTTCTCGAAACCGCTGATGCAGCGTATCACTTTCACCGCTGCCGCGAACGGGCAGGTGACCGTTACCAATCCGGCTGAAGTAGCCGCTTATTTCCGCTACCCGGACCTGACCTTCCAAAGCACCTACCTGGCCCAGACCATACAATCCACCATCCGCCATGACCTGTCCGAAGAGCTGTTTTTCCTGGAACGCTACGATGAGTTGAAAGGCGACCTGCAAAACCTCATTGATATGCCGGACCGGAAATTAAACGAAGTGATCGTTTTTCTGCACCAGAATAAAGGCGTATTCCCCAACCGGCGGAAAAAGCATTTTCCGGAGATCACCGAAGAAGAGTTTGAAGCGATGCAAAAGATTTACAGCGAAATATTTACTAAGGATTAATAACCGGGCCTGACGTTTATTTCCTGTACGAAAAAAGTGTTATTTTATCATTACAATGTTCGGTCTGCATTAACACCGCACCCGATAATTATAAAATTAACACATTCGATTATTATAGAAATAGCACGGGTGGTGCTCCGGGTAGCAAACGAGTGTCTGGCCACATAAGAAGTTACAGTCCGATCAATTCCTGATAACCTCCTTTTTCTTAGAAATGCTCATAAATGGTGCAAGTGATTTTTTTAAAGCAGCTATTTTAAGTTTGATTTAAAATTTGAACAAGAGAATTAACTTTTTTAATGTAACTATCCTATATATAATTGTTTTATTACATAGATACATAATTGTTTTGTTACATTCTGTGCGGAACAACTCCATTATCCGCTAATTATTTTGGTGACCTGGTCAAAAAAGAAACCGGTCAATCAGCGCATGATTATATCCAGTCCAAACCGATGGACGTGGCCAAAGAGCGCATATTTGATACCCAAAGATCGGTGAGTAAGATCGCTTATGAACTCGGCTTTAAATACCCCCAGCATTTCGCCCGCCTGTTTAAACAATGCACCGGCCATATGCCGCAGGAGTACCGGAGTTTGAACTGATGAAAAAGCCCATGCCTTTCGACTTTTTGCTGGATTACCTGCCCGCTTCGGTGGTCCTATACCGCTAAATATATTGATTTATATAACTAAACACTCTAATATTTCTCTGACTATCAATATGTTAAATTTAAATCAAAACATTCAAAGAAATACATCATCTTAAACTTTAATTATTAAAAATAACGCATTTCCGGTCTGACCAAATTTCGATGGCTTTCGCTCAGCCAAGTTGGGAGAAGAAGCTTATAAGATCAGCACTTAAAAGCCCTGGCTGCTCCATAGCTGCAAAATGACCGCCCCGTGGCATTTCTGTCCATCGTTGTATATTGTAGCCCTTTTCGATATAGGAACGGGGCGGGGTTGGCAATTCCTTCGGGAAATGAGCAAAAGCAACCGGTGTTTTAATAAAATCTGCCTGGTTAAATACTAATGGCGCTTTACTGTTTTCCTGGTACATGCGGATGGAAGAGGGCAGCGTCTGGGTGAGCCAGTATAAAGAGATATTTCCAAGTAATTCTTCGTTGCTGATAACGCTTTGCAGGTTGCCATTATTATCGCTCCAGCTATGGAATTTTTCCACGAGCCAGGAGCATAAACCCGCCGGCGAATCGTTCATTCCATAAGACACAGTCTGGGGCTTCGAGCTTTGGATGCTCATATAGGCACCCTCTCTTGAGAACCAGTCGGCTAACTTGAGTTGGTATTCAATAACTTCGGGAGATAGTGCTTCACCAGGTTTTAGGTAAGGCTTATAGGAACCAGAAATACCATTCAGATATAAACCTATAACATGATCGGGATTGCGCATTGTTAACCATGAACTTATACCTGACCCCATGTCCCCGCCTTGCGCACCATACCTATCGTAGCCTAATCCGGTCATTAATTTGTGCCAAAGGTCAGCTATCAGTACGCTGTTACAACCGGGATGGTCCACTTTTTCAGAAAACCCAAAACCAAGCACCGATGGAATGACCAGGTCAAATGAAAAGTCTTTATTGTTGGTAAGCAATGGGATCATTTTCATCATTTCCAGAAATGATCCTGGCCAGCCATGACTAATGATCAGCGGCATGGACTTTTTGCCTTTCCCCTTTATATGAAGAAAATGGATCATGTAGCCGTCAACCTCCGCAATATAATTTGGATAAGTATTTATTTCCCTTTCCGTTTTGCGCCAGGAATAATTATCGGCCCAATATTCACAGAGTTCTTTAAGATAAGCCAGGTTAGTTCCCATGGACCAGCCGGAGTCCTTGATTTCGCCCGGCCACCTGGTCATCTTAATTCTTAATTTCAAATCCTCCAAATCGGCTTGACTGATATTTACTTCAAAAGGAATTACTTTCATTTTGCTTTTTAAAAAGGGTGTGAAAATCTCCGGCATAAACGAGCCCGCCAATGCAATACTGCCATTCTATAACAATCTGCCTTCTTGTATTGTTTCGAAGCATACTTATTTATTCGGACATTCCGAAGCCATTGACCACCTCGTTACGGAATAGCAAACAGCTAATTCCGGAACACTTTGACCATTTTAATTTATTGATTATTAATTGCGATTTTCCTAAATGCTTACACAACTTGGTGCTCCAAAGCGCACGGAATAGTCTGGTCAAGCCTCCCGGAATATCCACTCCAACAAACCTCATGCTTAGGTGAAAGAAGTATTTTTCGATGATCCTCCCTTAATTCAATAACCCTGCTTGTTAAGATATATCTTCAAATGGCCTGAATTGTATAATTTATGTCCTTTGAGACATTGCTGCAAATCTTTATTTTTGTTGTATGAATCACGGGAGTTCTGAAGCTGATAGTCATCTTACGAAGAAGAAGGTGGTTATCGTAGCAATGTCCGGCAATACGCTGCTTAATTTTGCCGGCCCGGCTGATGTTTTTACCTATGCAGATAAATGTCTGCCCGGTTCAGTGGCTGGTTATGATGTTGTAATTGCGTCACCTACAGCAGTAAGGAAGAAGGTTAAGACATCATCAGGAATGGAAATCCATTGCCAGTGTTGTGTATCAGATATAACCCCGCCAATCGATACGCTGATCATCGCTGGTAACGATTCTGCGGAACTTAACAATCCGGCTAACAGTGATTTTTATAAATGGCTGTCTGAAGTCACCGAACACAACATACGCAGGGTCGCTTCAATTTGTGGAGGTGTATTTTCTTTGGCGAAAGCAGGCTTGCTAAACGGCAGAAAGGCAACGACACATTGGGACCTGAGTGAACGATTAAAGAAAAGTTACCCATTGGTTCATGTCGATTCCAATGCCTTTTTTACGAAGGACGGCAATATTTATACCTCGGGCGGGGTTTCTTCGGGGATCGACCTCGCTCTCGCGCTGGTCGAAGAGGACCACGGAAAAGACATTGCCATAACTGTAGCAAGAAAACTTGTTTTTTATTTAAGCAGGCCAGGCTTCCAGGCTCAATTTGGTAATTTATTACCGGTCTACGAAAGTTCTAATATCGCTGAAAAATTGAAAAGCTGGTTTACCGAGCACTTGCACGAGCCTCTGGATCTGGTCAGAATTGCCGGCCATCTAAATATGAGTACCCGAAACTTTACACGCGTTTTTCATAAGCAAACGGGTATCTCTCCCGCCAAATTTATAGAAAAACTGAGAGTAGAAACAGCGCGAAAATACCTGGAGGATACTGATATATCGCTTGAAAAAATTGCAGAGCGGTGCGGCCTGGGAAATTTGATCTCTATGCGGCGTACATTTTTGAGGCATTTAATGGCCACACCATCTGATTACCGGCGCGCTTTCAGGACGTCGCTAAAGGATATAGGGATTGAAGAATTGCTGCGCCCGAATTTAGCCAGTTCATAATCAACATAATTTAATATAAACAACATGAAAATTGCAATCAATGGATTTGGCCGTATAGGCAGGATGACCCTAAGGGCTTTACAAAATAAACCAAATATCGAAGTTGTAGCAGTAAATGATTTAACCGACGTTAAAACACTGGCTCATTTAT
>Ga0302315_10000364_pt1 | contig 52672 bp, 52 predicted proteins | sample III_Palsa_N3_1_FD_200532 | JGI IMG/M metagenome (GOLD analysis project Ga0302315, IMG submission 200532) | Peat permafrost microbial communities from Stordalen Mire near Abisko, Sweden - III_Palsa_N3_1 | ecosystem: Environmental > Terrestrial > Soil > Palsa > Peat permafrost | place: Sweden...
TCTCCCGCAGCGGGAGAAGGTAAACTACCCCTATTATTTTTCCTTTCTAAATCAGTTTTTTGTCCCAGATGACATGATATGAACTGATGGGCATATACAAGAAAAACTAAGTTAGCTCAAGAATAAAGATGGCTGGAGATACACATGGCAAGCACTTTGCTTAAACGACCTGTTTTGCGATTAACTTTACCATCTATTCATAACATACCTGCTTGAAAATACGATAAAAATTCATTTTTTCCTGGGAATATCCCGGTATCTTTAAACGCCCCCCTTATTGACAACAGACTGATATTTATGCACTATGTCTTCAGTTGTGTAACATCTTAACCAACCGATACGCAGGAGACCATCATGGCCGTTGCAACAGATCAATTCTTCACCACATTAACTTTTTCTCCAGCCAGCCAAGGCAAAACAGCACTCAAAAAATACACCGATGATTTAGCCGTTGCAGCAAAGAAAGGCGATTATGACGCAGCCTTTCGGCTAGGCATGGGTTTTACACGTGGCCACTTTGGCTTACCAGTTGATATGACTAAAGCAAGAGAGTTTTTAAGAATGGCGATTACTTGGAAGAATGGCGGCGATGATAATTCTGAAGATGAGGTGTACATCATAGACTCTGCTGAACGGTTTTGTTTTGAACAAAAAGACTTATTAGGTGAAGATCTCACCTATGAGGAAATTGGCGGCAAAAGATATTATAATGAAGGTAGCTATGATAAAATTCGTTATATTCCTTCGAAATTTTTGTACGCTGAATCTGTGTATAAAAGATTAAATGAGGGTAAAATAGAAGCCCATTTAGTCGATAGTGCTCAAAAAGGTATTGTTAAAGATTTGAATGAGGGTATCACCAGAAATTTTGTCCCTGCTAAGGGCATGCTTGGGCTTTTATACTGCTCAGGTTTTCCAGGGATCCCACAAAATATTAGCAAAGGCTTAAGCCTTCTGAAGGAGGCTGCCGAACTTGGAGACGGGCCCTCCAAACTTGCGCTTGGTCACGCTTATTCTACTCCGTTACATTGCATGCAGAAAAACCTCAAAGAAGCTTGCAAGTGGTATAAAGCCGCTGAAGACCAAGGAATTGCACAAGCAAGTCCTGAACTAAAAGCTGTCATGAAGGAGATTAAAAAAGGGCAATGCGTTCTGCTTTAATTTTCGTTTAAGTGCGCCGCGGCAGGGTAGAATAGGGGGGTGGCTCGTCGTCATTTCTTCGCCCATTGGCCTCATCTGGGATGTGAGGCTCACCACCCATTGCTGGCTGTGCAGTGTGATTAGCCATTTGAGGTAATATTTCAGCTCTGGGCTCTATATGTGGGGCTGGGGTAAGCTGTCCTCTTAGTGCTAGTAAATCACGACTTAAATTGTTTCCTACATTACTGCTTGCCTCAAGTTCATGAATTTTAGCATTCACGTTTCTTTCTTCTTCATCTAAGGCAGCAAGTTCTTGATCTAAAGGAGATAGTGCGACATCGGTTGCTCTCGTTTCGACTTTCTGGCTCGTATTCTTTTCAGCTTCCCCCTCTGCTTCTAGGGCAGCAAGACTCGTTCCCCGTGCTTTTCTACGGCCCCCTTGACTTTTCTTGAGCTGCATTAACTGCTCTCTTTCTTTTTGAATATTAGCCAATCGCATCTTGCGTTCATTTAATTCCCGAACCCTAATATCTTCTGTTAATTGAGGGACCATTCGTTCTTCTACTGGAAGTCCAGCTTCTAATCGCTCAGTTTCTGCTAAAAGTCTACCTTCATCTTCTTGTTGCCGACGAATATCAACCTCACTTTGTTGAACAGCCGCTTGTGCAGCCTGTATTTGTGGGCTTAAAACGTCATTTTTGGCAACAAGTTCATCGCGCTCTGTTCTATTTGCTTGATGCAATTCTGCACAATGTTCTAAGAATTTCTCCAATTTTTCTTCTAATCTTTGTACAACATCAGATTTTTCCTCGACCTCTGCTCCTGCTGCAACAACTTTATCCCAAGCTTGTTGCAATGCTGGTTGAATCTCCGCTAATTTTACCTCTGTTGTTTCTAATTGCTCTGTTGAAACAGTTTCTTCTCTAGCCAACCTAGTGTCTTCTGCTTGCGCATCGACAATTTCTGCTTCTAAACTTTGTTCTACAGGAATCGCTCGCCCGACCAAATCGTCTTTTCTCGCCTGTAAAGCAGCAAACTTAACATTATTATCTTGTCTCTTTATTTTTAAATCTTTTATTCTTGCTTCAACCTCAGCTTTAGCTTGAATTAACTCTCTTTTTCTGATATCCAATGGGGCGAGTTCTTTTAAATCTTGGAGACACTTAGCCTGCTTTTCTTTGGCAAGTTTTAATGCTGCCTTTGCCTCTGTAATTTTTTGATTGATTTTACCAACCTGTCTTTCCTTGATTCCTAAAATTTCTGTTTCTTCTTTATCCAAATCATCGATTAAAACTTGATTGCCTTTATATTCAATCACTAATTGATTTAAATTAGCTTTTGCCACATGATAAAGCTGTTGTGCTTTGGTGATATCTATATTAAAAGAAGAGAGCTTTCCTCTCAAACTACCCAGTATTCTTTTTAAATTTTTCTGATATTCCTCCTGCTCGGCTTTATCTTTTTTCTCTTGAATTCCTTTTAAATATTTAGCTAAGTCTTCTTGTTCAGAAATTAAAATCCAAAGTGCAACATAAGGATCGACAAAAGACACACTGAAAGACATTATACGCTCTAAACTAAATCCTTTCCCCGTCAACAGTGCCAAAAGTTCATTAAGCTGTTGATAATAGTAACCATCCAGATATTCTTCTTTGATTAAATTAGGATCTTTATCAAGCTTATCTAAAAGTTCTAAGATTTCTTTTTTGTTTTTGTTAAAACGTTCTTTGAGTTCTTTTAATTTCTTCCGATGAAAACTACTTGTAAAAGGAAACTTATCGTCCTCTGTATCAGAGGAAAACGTGTCAGCAAATGTATGAAAGGCATCTGTAAGTAAAGTTATGTCTAACATCAACTATCTCTCTTTTTTGTATATGCACATTAATGCCATTGCTAAGATTAATCAGTTAGATTGTAAAATACAGAATTGTTCCATTTTGCTGTCACAAATAAAATAAAAAATTATCTAGCTTAAATGGATGATGTCTACCAAGGCATTTTTTAGGTGTACATCCTACTTTAGGATAGTCTAAAAACCCATAATTTCAACTGATGGCATGTAGAGGTGCTTTTTTAAACAAGAAGGTGGATATCTGAAATTATCCCCTGTGAAAAAGGGGGGCGACGCTGCGAGTGCAACGAGCACGGCGGGGGGATTTTAATCCTTGCGCCGCGCTCATCGTATTTAAAGCTTCAGCGCACTAGCCGCCGCGTTCAATTCAATCACCGCTTTTAGCGAAACCTCTAAATTGGCTTTTTCTTCTGGGGTTAAGGTCACTTCGATAATTTCTTCGATCCCTTCGCTCCCTATTTTGACAGGAACACCGACAAATAAGGGCTCTTTCACCCCGTATTGACCCGGTTTTAATTTAGCAGCGCACGGCAAAACTCTTTTTTCGTCATACAAGTAAGCACTTGCCATCGAAATAGCTGCCGAAGCAGGCGCATAAAACGCAGAGCCTGTTTTTAATAAATTGACGATTTCACCACCGCCTTTTCGAGTACGATCGACAATGGCGTTTAAGCGTTCTCGGCTCAGCCGTTTTTCTAAGACTAATTGATCTAAACTCACCCCTGCAATGCTACTTAAGCCAGTTAAAGGCACCATGCTATCGCCATGACCGCCCAAGACGTACGCTTGCACTTCGTGAACAGAAACATTGAATTCTTCTGCTAAAAACATTCTAAAGCGAGCAGAGTCTAACGCACCTGCCATCCCAACGATTTGATGATCTGGCACACCCGAAAAATCGTGTAATAATTTCACCATAATATCGAGTGGATTGGTGACACAGATCACAAAAGCATGAGGACAATATTGTTTGATGCCCTCACCGACTGCTTTCATGACTTTGGCATTGATATCTAACAAATCATCGCGACTCATGCCAGGCTTTCTCGGGATCCCTGCCGTGACAATCACGACGTCAGAGCCAACCATGTCTTTATAATCGTTAGTCCCTATAATGCGTCTATCAAAACCTTCAATCGGCCCGCATTGCGCTAAATCGAGTGCTTTTCCTTGAGGGATCCCCTCGGCAATATCATAGAGAACGACATCGCTTAAATTCTTCAGGAGGGCTAAATAGGCTAGAGTTCCACCAATGTTGCCTGCGCCGACCAGCGCAATCTGTTGTCTTGCCATGCTTTCTCTCCCTGTGGCCTTTATTCCATTATCTGGATGATCTTATTTTTAATAATGGCTCGGATACAGTAATTCAGCAACTCCTGTTTCGATAGCCGCTTTTGCAACTGCGCTGGAAACACTTTTTAACAAGCGAGGATCAAGTGGTTTGGGTAAAATGTAAGTAGGACCAAAGCTGAGCTCGCCAGTTCCCGCGTAAGCATTCAATACTTCGACTGGAACGGGTTCGTGTGCCAAGAGTCGAATCGCGTGAGCGGCAGCCATTAACATGGCTTGATTAACACAATGCGCTCTCACATCTAACGCGCCCCGAAACAAGTACGGGAAGCACAAGACATTATTCACCTGATTTGGGTAATCACTTCTGCCTGTTGCCATAATAATATCGGCTCTTGCAGCAAGCGCTAATTCGGGCCGCACTTCAGGATTGGGATTCGCTAAAGCAAAAACAATTGGATTCGGTGCCATGCTTTTTAGCATGTCTTCTGTGACAGCGTTCACACCACCAGAAACGCCAATAAAAACATCGGCATCACGCATGGCTTCTGCCAGCGTTCTCTGTTTGGTTTCTTGTGCAAAAGCAAACTTATAAGAGTTTAAATTTTCACGACCGACATGGATAACCCCTTCGCTATCTACCATCGTAATTGCCGAGCGATGCGCGCCCAAAGCGACTAATAAGCGCATCGTTGCAATACCCGCAGCGCCCGCACCTAAACAAACAATTTTAGCCGTCTCTAATGATTTTTTTTGTAATTCTAAGGCATTCAAAAGACCTGCAGCGACCGTCACCGCTGTTCCATGCTGATCGTCATGAAAAACAGGGATCTTCAAACGTGCCATTAAAGCTTGTTCAATTTCAAAACATTGTGGCGCTTTAATATCTTCTAAATTAATTCCTCCAAAGGTCGGAGAAATATGCATAACGGTTTCAATAAAAGCTTCAGGGCTAGGAGCCGCTACTTCAATATCAAAAACATCGACATCCGCTAATTTTTTAAATAAAACCGCTTTTCCTTCCATCACTGGCTTGCTGGCTAAAGGCCCTAAATTTCCAAGCCCTAGAATAGCAGTGCCATCGGTTATCACCGCGACTAAATTTCCCTTCGCTGTGTATCGATACGCATCCGCAGGATTAGCTGCAATCGCTAACACGGGTTCGGCAACCCCTGGCGTATAGGCCAAGGAAAGATCTCTTTGGGTGGCAGTGGGCTTCGTCAATTCGATGCCAAGTTTGCCAGGCTTTGGGAAAGCATGGTAATCCAAGGCGGCTTTCGTTAATTCTGCGCTCATGCTTTTTGGTATTTCCTTGTGCTGGTGGCCTAAATTATTCGTTATTCAGCTTGTTCGCCTTCGGATTGCTCATCTGCCTCTGCAGCTTGATTCTTGCCCAAAGAAAATCCACTGAATTTCTTAGCAAATTTATCGACGCGGCCTGCGGTATCCATAATTTTCTGTTTGCCGGTATAAAAAGGATGGCATTCGTTACAAACTTCAACGGTCAAATTACTGCATAAAGCCGATCCTGTTGTAAAAACATGACCGCAGCTACAGCTGACTTGAATCGGTTCGTAAGCGGGATGAATATTAGCTCGCATGGGTGAAAATCTCCGTTATAAAAAGGGCCTACAGCACGTGAAGGCTAGCCTGGAAATAATACCGAAGCGTGGACTTTATTGCAACCAAAGCCAGAAAAATAAAGAAAGTTGGTAAACTTAAAAAGGCCAGGTAAATTCCGCATTATTCTATGCTAAACTGCTTAACCTATGAATCAAAACGCAACAAACCCTATTGGTATTTTTGACAGTGGTATTGGCGGGCTAACCGTTGCCAAAACTGTCACTGAGCTGTTGCCGTACGAAGATATCATTTATTTTGGGGATACGGTCCATACCCCGTGGGGGGATAAATCGACCGCTGCCATTCAGGGTTACTCTCTCAAAGTGTGTGATGTGCTGCTACAACATCATTGCAAGCTCATTATTATTGCCTGCCACACGGCCTCTACGGCTGCTTTTGAATTGGTGAAAGAATATGTGGGTGATCGGGCACACGTGATGAATGTGATCGATCCTATTATTCATCATGTCAACGAAAATCACGCCAATAAAAAAATTGGTCTTATCGGCACCAAACAAACCGTGCGATCGAATCTCTACAAAAAACGTTTAGATATGCTAAATAAAAACATCGAATTTTCGGCATTAGCAACGCCCTTACTGGTTCCTTTAATTGAAGAAGGGTTTGCTGATAATATCATTTCTGAAACTATCGTGAAAGAATATCTCTCTCGCACTCCGCTCACGAATATTGATGCGCTTATTTTAGGCTGCACGCATTATCCTTTATTAAAAGGCTATATTCAAAAATTTTATCATCATCTTGTGGATATTATTGATGCTTCTGAAGTCACGGCTAAGATGTTAAAAGAATTTTTAGTCCAGCATCATTTATTAAACCCCAATAACAGCCTCCCCTCTAAAAAAGTTTTTTATGTATCCGATTACACTGAATTTTTTGCCAATACGGCTAAACTATTTTTCCCGGGGGATATTACTTTAGAACCCTATCCTTTATGGGAATAATGCACCCTTTAAAACGATACAATGATTCGATCTATTAGGAGTCTCAACTGATGCCTCACCGAAACTTTAAGATACTGATGAGCTGTTTGCTATTGATATCAGCTCTCTCTGCTTTTGCGGATATTGCAACAGAAAGCGCCTATACGCCCGATGCTTTACTGGAAACCGCTATTCAGACAGGCAATACCAATGACATTTTAGCGCTACTAGAACAAAGAGACGATATTAATCGGCCTTTTCCGCAAGGGGTTACTCCCTTACACGCTGCAGTGATCCACAATCAGGAAATCGTGGTCACGCTTTTATTAGAAACAGGTGCCAACGCCAATGCCATGGACATTAGTACACAAGCTACCCCACTGCATTTGGCAGCGCTTTATGGCAGAGAGACACTGGCCAAACAGTTACTCAATCATGGCGCTAATAAAAATGCAGTCATGAAATTTGGGATAACGCCGTTATTAGTGGCTGCTCAATTTAATCAACTGCAAATTATTCAAGTCTTAACAGATAAAAAAGTGAATCTCGATCAAACCGATCAAGACGGCTTTAGCGCCCTACATTTTGCTGCCGAACACGGAAACACCGCCATTGCAGCGCTATTACTAGATCAAGGGGCGAATGCTAATATGAAAGATAAAAATCAATTTACCCCCCTTAACATTGCAACTCAAAACCATCAATCTGATATGATCGAGCTCTTGTCGCGTTACACCACAAATTGAGCCTTGAAGGAGGATCCAATGTCTTTAACATCGACACTCTCTGCGTCTACAGATATGCTCTCTAAAATAGTCGAGTTCGAAAAAGTGAATGAACGTTTTGGGTTTTATTGGCAAAATATCGATGAAATACTCGCCCAAATTCACAGTGAATGTGATGAAACAAAAGAGGCCTGGCTAAAAGGAGACAAACGACATACACAAGAAGAAGTCGGCGATATTATTCATGCTGCTCTTTGCCTTTGTGTGTTCTTAGGTTTTGATCCATTAGAAACACTACAGGCCAATGTCCAAAAATTTCAAACCCGATATACCGCATTGACTGATCTGGTCAAAAAAGATGGCTTGGCAGATTTAAATAATCAGCCACGTGAAGTATTGCTTGATTATTGGGAAAAAGCGAAAACATTGGCGTATCAACGTGCGGCCTTGGTTGACTGAATTTAAATACAGTATAAAAATTAAGTGGACAAATAAACTATTTAAAGCTAGTATTAAAGTACACTTAATAAATGTTTTATACTGGCATGGATCGATTACAAGCACTTGATGCACTAAAGACCTGGGATAAAAAAGGAAAGTACGTGTTTACCAAACACGAACTTCATAAGCTCTTTCCTGAAGATAACGTAAAAACCTTTACAGAAGGCATTCATCGTTTAACTAAAAACGGGATCTTGGCTAGAGCATGCCGTGGGATTTATATCAATACTCATGCTATTTCCTTAGATGCCTATACTATCGAACATATCGCAAAAGCCCTACGCCAAGGTTCGTATAACTATGTGAGCTTAGAATCCATTCTGTCTGAATATGGTGTTATTTCTCAAATTCCTCTCGACAGGTTAACGGTGATGACAACTGGCCGGAAAGGTATTTATAAAACTTCCTTTGGAACTATCGAATATACGCATACTAAACGTTCTTTCATTGATATCTTGGAAGGTGTTATCCAAGTCGATAAAAGACCACTTCGGATTGCGCTTAAAGCAACCGCTTGGCGAGATTTAAAACGTGTTGGACGTAATACAGCAATGGTCAACCTAGAGGAATTGAATGACAACCCAAAACAATAGTTTTCAAACACTGGTAGAAAAAGCCATGCGCAACCAAACTCGTTCGCACATGAGACCTGTCATAGAAAAAGAGCTTTTGCACTACGATATTCTCTTTGCTCTTGATCAAGAAGGTTTACTCGATAGCTTAACTTTCCAAGGTGGGACATCACTCCGGTTATGTTATGGGGCACCGCGTTTTAGCGAAGATTTAGATTTTGTGGGGGGGTATGATTTTGAATCACGTCACTTGATGTCTATAAAAACTTGTCTCGAAGATTATCTTATCAAACGTTATGCATTAGAAATCAGCATTAAGGAACCCAAGGATTTCTCACAAGTACCTGAAAATAAAAATATCCAAGTCAGCAAATGGCAACTTCGATTAGTCACTCACCCTGAGCAAAGAGATCTTCCGAAACAAATTATTAAGATTGAAATCGCCAATGTACCTGCTTACACAAAAACGCCTAAACAACTACTCTACAATTATGACTTTCTTCCTGACGGGTATAATGACACGATTGTCATGGTCGAAACATTAGATGAAATATTGGCCGATAAAATAGTGGCTTTTGTCAATTGCCAAGCCTATGTGCGGCATCGTGATATTTGGGATTTCTATTGGCTAAAGCAACAAGGTGCTATTGTCAATATGGACTTAATCAATAGAAAGATACACGACTATAAAATAAATGATTACACAAAAAACCTCGAAAAAACTATTGAAAATTTAAACAATATAATTAATGGGCCTGAATTTAAAGCACAAATGTCGAGATTTTTACCGACAGATATCCAAGAAAGAACATTATTAAACCAAAAATACTTGCATTTATTATCACAAGATATTTTTGAAATGCTAGATTCGCTAGGGTTTGAATGGAGGGAGGAAAAAAATGGGGAAATATACTGTGCTAATTCACTTCACCGTTTAACCCAGACTAATTTTGAAAAAACAATTATCATGATGAAGACGCTCAAAGATAAACATGGGCTTATTATTGCGTATAATAAAACTCCTAAAGCACTGATCGTTTCTATTGCTGATGAGCCTATGGCTAAAGAGCTCTGTATGCTCCCTATATACCAACCCTCTTTATCACAAGGTTATAGAGTCGACCCATTATTGCAATCAGGACGGTGGTTTATAAAATTTGACTAGTCATTACAACGAATAGTAGAATAATGTTTGATGAAAAATTACCCCATCAGAACAAAAAAATGATTAAACTACAAGATTTAAGCAACTTAATTGGCTTGTTAAACACACCGCCCCCATATCCTAACCGAGTAAAAGATATTACCCGCATCATTCAAGAAACACTCAAGAGTAATGGTTAATGCTTATTCAAGCTGCTAACGAAAATACAATAGAATATTCGGTAGAATTAATAGAAGATCCAGGCTTATTAAATACCCTGAGCAATCTATGCCCACGAGAGGGATCTTTCTGTATTAATCTAGAGTCTGCTTATTGTTATTTAAAAATTGATGACCGTTTTGTCCTCGAGTTTTTCTCACACATGAAAGAAAAACTAAAAGAAGAAATAGAACTCCCTACTTATTTCTCCAACCCCACTATTGGTGCACATATCAGCATTATTTATCCAGAAGAAATCAAAACAGAAGACATGCAGGATATGCTTAAGAATGAGAGCCAAGCCTCGCTGCACACGTTTGATGTCTCTCAGTTTATTAAAATTTCAGTTTTTAACAAAACCTATTATGTGCTTAGCGTGCTTTCTCCGTCGCTAGAAACTGTTAGAAAAAAATACGAATTACCTACACTTTTGAACTTCAAAGGCCTGCTTGTACCTTTCCACATCACCTTGGCTATTAAGCGCCATTTATAGCTATGCTACCATATTTTACAGTTTATTTTCTTTGAAAGGCGAATGTTTGTCCCACCATTCAATCCCCTTTTCAGTCCATTTTTCCATGGTGATATAAAATAAAGGCGTGATATAAAGCGTTAAGATCTGAGAGAACAATAATCCTCCCACCACAGCAATGCCTAAAGGCCGTCGTGTTTCACTTCCCACCCCAAAGCTTAAGGCCAAGGGTAAGGTTGATAAAATAGCTGCCATCGTTGTCATCATAATAGGCCGATATCGAACAGAGCAGGCTTGTAAAATAGCCTCTGTTGCACTTTTATTATTTTTTCGTTTTTCATCTAACGCAAAATCGACCATGATAATGCCGTTTTTCTTCACCAATCCAATCAACATAATAATGCCAATAAAACTAAAAATATTGAGCTCTTGATTAAATACATACAATACTAGCAAAGCCCCAAAGGCTGCAAAAGGAAGCGCTGTTAAGATTGTAATCGGATGAATAAAATGTTCATATAAAATGGCCAAAACCGTATAGATCACAAGCACTGTGAACAATAAAAGCAGTCCTAATGTTTGCATAGAATCTTGAAATGACTTAGCGGATCCTGAAAATTCTCCCGAGATCTCTGCAGGCAGTATTTGATGAGAGATCGTCCTTATTTTTTCCGTTATATCTCCCAAAGAGGTATTCGGCGCCAAATTAAAAGAAAGGGTCACTGCTGGCAATTGTCCATAATGATTGACTGACAAAGGACCAACGCCTTCTTCAATATTTGCAATAGCACTTAAAGGAACCAATTTCCCACTGGTAGATGTTAAACGCAACTGTTGTAAGTCTTGGATATTTTGTTGATATTTCGGATCTATTGCTAGAATAACAGGATATTGATTAATCGGCGTAATAATCGTATTAATTTGTGCTTGTCCATAGGCAAGATATAAAGCGTTTTCGATTGCGGCAGGGGTGACCCCTAATTGTGCTGCTTTATCTCGTAAAATATGCACCCTAAATTCCGGGTTATTTAATAAAAGATCCGAGTTTAAATCCTGAACACCCGATATCTTAGCCATTGCTTGCTGTAATAATGGTGCAACTTTTCGTAGTTTCTTCCAATCTGGACCTTGAATAACATATTGGTAATTACCCGAGGACGAAATACCGCCAATTCTAATCGCGGGCGGATTTTGTAAAAACACTTTAATGCCTGGTACTTTGCTGAAAGATCCTCGAAGTTGCTGAATAATCGCATCCGCTGATTGGCTACGATCTGAAAATGGTTTTAATTGAATGACAACTTGTCCCCCATTACTACTGCTAGTGGCACCTGAGCCCTGCCCAACTGTAGAAACCAGCGAATTGACTGCTGGATGTTTGGCAATGATATCGGCGACCATTTGTTGTCTTCTTACAAATTCAGGAAAATTCAAGCCTTCTGAGACCTGTGTGGTGCCAAATACAACACCTGTATCTTCTGTCGGAATAAAACCTTTGGGAATAGAATAGGCCAAAAATATCGTCGCGATAAACACGCCAACAACACACCACCAGACAGGCTTTGCATGGTTTAGTACCCATCCTAAAGTTTTGAGATAAAACACTTTGCTTTTTTCGAAATATTTTGTAAAAGTGCCAACAACTCTATTGTCTGCTTTATTTTTACCGACAGACAAAAATCGACTGCGTAGCATAGGCGTTAACGATAGCGCAACCAATCCAGAAAAAAGAATAGCTGTGCCAACAACCACAGCAAATTCATGAAACAAACGACCCAGCAATCCTCCCATAAATAAGATGGGAATAAAAACAGCTGCCAATGATAATGTCATCGAGACAACCGTAAAAGAAATTTCTGCTGTGGCTTCTAGGGCTGCCTTCAAACGATTCGATCCTGCTTCAATATGCCGTAATATATTTTCTAAAACAACGATAGTATCGTCGATCACAAAGCCAACGGACAAAACCAATCCCATTAAAGATAGGTTGTCTAAGCTGTAGCCCATCAAAAACATCACAGCAAAAGTCGCTACAATAGAAGTCGGGAAATCAAGCGCCGTCACTACTGTCGAAGAGAGATTATTAAAGAATAAATAGGTAATGCCTAATACCAAAAAAACAGCCAATATCAATGTAAATTTAACTTCTTGCACGGCGGCCTTAATAAAAATTGAGCGATCATAGACAACATTCACCTTAACGCTACCGGGTATTTTTTGGATAACTTCAGGTAATATTTTAAAAACATCATTCACAATATCAACCGTATTAGTCCCAGGTTGTCGCTGTATGGCTAACATAATAGATCGTTTATTATTATACCAAGTTGCAATTTGATCATTAGAGACACTATCTTCAGCCTGCCCAATATCTTTTAGCCGTACAACGGCACCATTATTTTCTGCAATAATCGCTTCATTATATTCTTTGGCATTATTTAGCTGACCATCCACTTCGACTAAATGATAATAGCCATTGGTTCTCATCGTGCCAGACGGCTGTACGGTACTGATATTTTGTAGCGCCGTACTCACTACATCAACGCCTAAGCCACGATTAGCAATCGCGCTTGGGTTTAATAAAATTCTAACCGCATATTGTTGCGATCCATAAACATCGACTTCAGCAACGCCCGGGATCATAGAAAGCATTTGTCCGATATAAACTTGGGCATAATCATCCAGAGTCGATAACGCTAGGTGATCGGCAGTTAACGTTAAAAATAAAATGGGTGCCAAAGCAGGGTTTACTTTTTTCAAGGTTGGTGGTGTGGTCATTTGGGGGGGCAGTTGTTTTAATACTTGGGAAATAGCCGCTTGCACATCTTGGGCTGCAGCATCAATATCTCTGTCTAGCACAAACTGTAACGTAATGCGTGTCTGCCCTGCACTATTCACAGAGCTCATTGAGTCTACTCCGGCAATCGTACTTAATTGCTTTTCTAGGGGAGTGGCAACGGTACTCGCCATTATTTCAGGATCGGCTCCCGATAAAGTCGCAGAGACCACAATGGTTGGAAAATCAACATTGGGTAATTCGCTCACTGGTAAGGTACGATAGGCACACCAGCCAAAAGTTACCAATGCTAGCATCAACACTGTTGTTGCGACAGGTCGTTCAATAAATATTTTAGAGAGATTCATGCAAGATCTCCACCCCATCCCCTTCAGCTAAATCAGGGGGAATGGTGGTGATTACAGTCTCAAGACCACTTAATCCTTTAGTAATGACAGCCCAATCTTGCACTTGCCGCGAGACATCGATACGATGCACTTTCACTTTATTTTTTTCGACACAATAAACAAAACTCCCTTGCTGATCAATCTGTATCGCACTGGCAGGCACCACAATGGCCTGCGGCTCTATGGCTAAAATTAAATTCACAGCGACCATCATGCCAGGCCATAAAGCATTGTCGGCATTGTTCACTTTTGCTTTTAATAAAATAGTTCCTGTTTGATTATTAATCATATTATCAATAAAAACTAAATCTCCTTTTTTAAGCGCTTTTTCTTCGCCTTCATGCCTCACTTCTACTTGTAATGTCCTTTTTTGATGATAGGCTAGCAAACGTTTTAAGTCTCCTTGAGTTAAGTTAAAATCAACCAACACAGTATCTAGTTGATTAATCATCACTAAAGGTATTGCAGCATTTGCAACGACTAGATCGCCCGCCTTAACAGAAACAGCCCCTGTTTTTCCTTTCAGGGGTGAGCGAATTTTCGTATAGCCTAATTGAATTTCTGCCTGACGAACTAAGGCCACGTCTGCATCTACCACAGATCTTTGTGCGTCTGCTGTCATCTGTGCTTGCTCTGCCTGTTGACGTGTCACAAATTCCACCTTTGCTAGATGCTGGTATCGTTTAGCATCTCTGATATTTTGCATTAATGTTGCTTCATCTTTGGTTAAATTGGCTATGGCTTGCTTTAAATTTTCTAAAAATGGGGCGGGATCTAACTCAAACAATAATTGATCTTCTTCAACCCGTTGCCCCTCTGCAAAAGCAACGCGTAAAATAGTTCCTGTCACCTGAGGCGTAATCGCCACCGTTGCTATGGGCTCAATAGAACCTGGGGCTTGGACTAAAACTGGCATGGCTTTCACTGTTGCTTTAACTGTTTCGACTGAATAAATTTTTTTCTTAAGCTTATTATCTTTTAAATGAAAATACCCAAACCCCATGATTAAAATAAATAAAATCCATAAAAAAAACTTCTTTTTTTCTTGCCATAAAATTTTACACATCGAGTTTTCCTAATGCATAAGAAAATTGTGCCAAAGCACTAAACCAGCTTAATTTTGCTTGAATAGCTTCTGCTCTGGCTGTATCTGCTGATGCTTGCGTTGTTAGTACAGTCAAAATATTCCCAACCCCTGCCTGATATTGCCCATAAGCTTGTTTGGCTGCCTGTAAGCTGCTTTGCAACAAGTCTCTACTCGTTTCAATCGATTGAGAGGCCGTTTTTAATTGATAATAGGCTTGCCAAACCTGTGATCTAATTTGTTGTCCCAATAATTCTCGTTGATTTTCCGCCTGCTCTTTTGTCGCTCTTGCCTGCATAATGGAATATTCTTGAGAAAACCCAGAAAAAATAGGAACGCTAAACGTTAATAATGCCGAACCTGTTCGATTGGCGGTTCGGGTCGTACTTGTGTTTAGCCGCTGTGCTGTCATGTCTAGTTGAATCGTCGGCCAACGTTGTCTTTTTGCTGCTTCTAATGCAGCTTCTGCGGCTTTTACTTGTGCTTCTGAGGCTAAAAAATCGCTTCGGGTTGTTTTAGCGTTATCCATCAGTAACTCAATAGATTGAAAAATTAAACTGGTTTCTACTTTCTCTGCCAGAGAAGAAAGTTTAATGCTTGTCTCTATGGGCACACCCATGGCCAAGGCTAATTGGCCTTCTAAAATTTTCAAATTTCCTGTTGCCTGTTCTAAATTTAATTGCGCTTGGCTTAAAGCGCTTTCTGCTTGATAAACATCTCCTATCACAGCCAAACCCTCTTGTCTTAATGCATTGGCAGCACTGAGATTTTTTTTATTTTCTTTGACACTTTCAAGTAGCGCGAGAATGGCGGCTTTTTGGCCCAATACTTGGTAATAGCTTTGTTCGACCTGAAGGATCACTTGCTGCATCACTGAGTTTTGAGTAAATTTCGCAGCCTGTAGCTGATAATTGGCGGCTTTCACTTGCTGATTTCTGACGCCAAAATCCCACAGTACATAACTGACACTCACTCCAGGGCCATAAATAATTTCATGATTACTATTGTTAGCATTTTTACTGCCAGTAGCAGATCCTGCGTTAACACTGGCTCCTTCATTTGAGCTATTACTAATGCCTTGGACAGTAGCAATACCATTTAATTGCGGCCAGAGCGCACTCGAGGCAATCCCTAAATTAGCGAAAGCTACTTTCGTTTCTGCCCAAGCAATATGGGTAGAGGGGTTGCAGGTTAACGCAACATCGGTTAGTTCAATGAGCGTCATGGATCGTTGGTTGAGTGAGGCAGACAATGCGTCGCAATTTTTTCCAGCATGCCCATCCACAGAGACAAAACTCATCATCAAAAACAGAATTTTTGACACTGTTTTTCTTAACATTGTTTTATTAAATCCCTGTTACTCTCTATTAAAGAGTATCTTCTCAGAAATAAAAATCTTTAAAGATTGTGAGAAATTTAATAAAAAAGATCAAAAGATCGCCTGAAATTTGACGTTGATCGACTATTTATATTGCAAAGTCATCTGATTACCCTCTTCCGTGATAATAAATTGACTTAAAATATTCATTCCTAAGAGCGCTTGTTCCCCTGAGATTATTTCTGCTTGCACTGCATTAAAACTAAAGTTAGCCAGTGTTAATTGATCAATCGTCGTTTGATATCCTTGTGCTGTCCCGCTCGCCGTTTTCAACGTCACGGGTTTTTCTTCGATAAGTTTGGCGGTTTTGGCAGTCTCTGTTGGTAACGCCACAGTAGACGCCCCTGTATCAATTAAAAAACGAACGGAAACACCATTAACATTCCCATCGATATAAAAATGTGAATCGCCTGAACGCGTTAAGGCGAGCTTTGTGCCGCTTAGGCTAGCAGTAGCGTCTGTCGTTTGAGTAGACACAGGCGCGGAATTCGTAGATGGACCTTCTATTGAAGGGGTTTCTATTTGGCTATCAATCACTTGTTGCTCATATCCTGCTCGACAAGGATTGTCTTGATAAACAATTGATTTTCCTTTTTTACAGAGAAAAATAGCGCTTAAAGCACTTGCTGTTGTGCTCGACAAAGCCATCAACAGTAAAAGATTAAGATATATAAACAAACGCATTTTTATTAACCTTAATTTTCTCATGATAAGCTTCGTAAAGCTCGCCGACAGATTTTAGCTGTTTCCAAGGTATCACTCTCCTTTAGCCATTTTTTACACTGCGCCTGAACCCAGAGAGGATGAGATTTAGCTGCATCATTTAACCAATTACCCACTGCATTTTGAACATATTTTGCTTTATCTGATCTCAGTGGATTCAAAAGCGGTAACGCTATTTTGGGATCTGCTTTTAAGCGCTCAATATGCGTACACCAAACGCCCCGCGGCCGGGTAATCTCGCTCGCATAACGCCTTAAATAATCGGACTCCTCTAAAACCCAAGGAGATAAACGCAGAATGGCTGTATCTAGTTCTTGCGCGACACTCGGGCGAATAGCCATCCAAGCCCATTCTCGGACACCAGAATGCGGATCATCTGCTAAAGGCCGAATCAACTGCAAGCGTTTAGCCAAGCTAAGTTTTGGTGTTAATCCCACTATAAAACAAGCCCACCCTCGCACTGTGTCAGCGGGGTGTGATTGCAAGGTTTCTAGTGCCGAAAATCCTAAGTGTTCCAATAGGATTTCTCCGCCCAATAACATTCGTTTTGTAATCCCAAGGCCCGCTGAAGAAGCAAGCCCCTGTAGTGCACTCTTAGGTATTTTAGGAGATAGTTTGTGCATCAATAACGCGAAATCGATCGCTAATACCTCGACCAAATTCGCTGTTTCAATCAGACCTGCATTGAGTGCTGCCAAGGTCTTAGCTGGAATTTCTGAACGTCGCTTGGCGCCGACTCTTTTATTATCATTCGGCATGCCCTTCTTTTGATCTCTTATTGTCATTACACGATTTCCCTAATTGAAGGTAGTAGTATCTAGCTTTCCTTTCATATATTATATGAGTTTAGACTGTTCTATGACTAGTATTGTTTAACTATATTGTGATGAAAAGACTGAAAGCTGCTTTTTTTAATCGACCTACCTTGTTAGTCGCAGAAGAATTACTAGGAAAAATATTAGTTTTTAAAGGACATCAAGGGGTCATTACCGAAACAGAAGCCTACATGGGTTTTGATGATCCTGCCTCACATGCTTTTAGAGGAAAGACACCTCGTACAAAAATTCTGTTTGGCAAAGCTGGATTTTCTTATGTTTATTTAATTTATGGCATGTATCATTGCCTCAATATTGTCACCGAAAAAGAAGGATTTCCAGCAGCTGTTCTCATCAGAGGGATAAAATTATTAGACAAAACAGGTTTGCATTTAAATGGACCAGGTAAGGTTTGCCGTTATCTGAATATTAACAAAGAACAGAATGAACTGAATATGATCACGAGTGACGAATTATATGTCGCCTGTATCAATCAACAATATTCATTTGCTAAAACACCTAGAATTGGCATTAAAGTTGGCACTGAGAAATTGTGGCGATTTTTAGCGGATATAGATCATAAACCTGCCCCCCCTGATAGCGCAAGGAGAATTGATTGAACACCATTAACTGGACCGGAGAAATCCTAGACACTCTTGCCAGTTTGGCTGGCAAATATGGCAGATGGCTAAATGCAAGAGGGCGTAGATTAAGTTTTATCATCTGGTCTCTTTGTACTATTTATTGGGCTGCCAGAGATTTTAATTTAGGGCTATATTCTCAAGCTATATTTTGTGTATTTTCTATCGGCCTTAATGTGTATGGCTATATAAACTGGAAAAAGAAAGGCATCGGCTAAAAATAGCTGATTACCTCATCGCTTTCTTTCACGTAAGAGAATAATAATAAACCCAATGACACCAATCATTAAGGCCACTGGGATCACCGCGATCCCCTTAATAAATGCTTCGGAAGTCGTCGCATTTGTTATCGTTGAGAAACTGATTGTCCACCCGATAACAGAATGAAAAAGATATCCAAAAGTCATGATAATCATATTGGCGACTGCCGTTGTTAATCCAACCAAATTTTCTCGCACATAAGTAGAAGCTTTATAAATGGCAATGATTTGGTACGCACTGCTGACACCAACAGCTAGAAACATGATCCCCATAAACGAGATAGTTAATTTTCCAAGCAATAGCAAGATAAAGCTAACGATCATCACGCCACCTGCCCCAATGATTGTCGCAATATAGTTGTTACTTTTTTCGGCAATCATACTGAGTATTGGCGCACCAAAGCACATACCAACAAAAATAGCCGAGGGGATACTCGCCGCCATGGTTGTATCAAAGCCATAAACGCGTTGTAAAAATTCGCTACCCCACACATCTGCAAAGCCTTCTAATGGCCCAACCATCAACCCTGCTAAACAACAAATGACAAGCACCTTCTGATTACTAAATACTTCTTTAATATCAGACAATATTGAATTTTTCTGTGGCAAGATATTAGGGACAATCATATAGGTGATGATGCTTAGCAGAACGCCAACGCAAGCAAAAATTCCAGTGACTACTTTATAGCCAAACACACTGCACAAATAATTAACAGGACCACCGCCATAGATAGCGCCAATCAGCCCAATCGTGACAGAGAAACTTAGCATGCGGGTAAATTTTTCTTCAGAAAAAGCAAGACGAATGATCTTAAATGTTCCAAGGATTGCTGCAGAAGATCCCATACCAATTAAAATACGTCCTATCATGGGATACACCCAAAATTCAGTAAAAATGATCGGCAATAAACCAATGGCTGTGATTAAAATACAGATCGGCATGACTTTCTTTGGACCATAACGATCTAGCATAATTCCAACCGGCAAATGCATAAGAGCATAGCCAATGTAATAGACACCTGAAAATTGTCCGAATGTTGCAATATCAAGATTAAATTGCTGCACAATGTCTTGCATCATGACACTGGGCATGACTCGCAAAACATATTGATAGCAATAGAAGATGGAGGCAATAAACCACATGGCCCATGCAATCGGGCGCGGGATCAATAAACGAAAATTGCTGTCAGCGACACTCATGACAGTCTCCCAAAATTAGTTTTTATCTGCGATAAGATGTTCATTATAAGTTTGTAACAATACGATGAAGTAATGATATAAATCCTCTAGCATTAAATTATTCTCAGCAAAAACCATCGCATTGCTAATAATTTTATTAGCATCTTCCGGCTTCTCTTCTGCCCATTTTATTGTCTTTAACACGGCTGCTTCATCAGAGATTGGAATGTAATGAACATTTGGCGTAATACCTTTGTAAAACCATTGGATATGATGGCTGTTATGTTTTAAGACGAGGCTGTTTGAGTGAAATTGCCACACTAATCTTTCCCAAGTCGCACGCGCACCATCAATCGTGATCTGATATCGATATTGAACGTGTCGGTCTTCTGAGACATATTCTTCAGGATTGTTGGCAGAAAATTTTGCATCGACCCATTGCGGGTATCGTGATGCCATGTCAACCAGCTGATGGCGAAATCCAGAACTGTCCGCCAAACTTCCTCTCCAAAAAAGCATCGGCGTTTTTTCTTTCCATGGATATAAATCATTAGCAAATTTTATCCGAGGGATTAATTCGGCACACGAACGAAAATTCATCCAGTCCGGCATTAAAATTAATGTTTTTTCAACAGGAACAGTCCGATCTTTTGAAAAAGTAAAAATAGGCAGCGGTGTTTTACTGGAAAGAATTGCGTAATCCTGTAAACACAAGATAAAATCTGTGTTCATCACATACCCATGCTTAGCAATATATTGCAAAACATTATTAATAATTTTATAAGACTTATAATTTAATAATTCTGGATCATCCACTTGAATGCTAACAACCCCATCCTTAATCTTAATACGCATTAATTTGTTAAATGGACTGTTATGTTTTTTATAATACTCATCTAATTCTGCTGGCGTAATTTTTTTAAAGTATGATAAGTCTTCGGCAATTTGCGCTTTTGCCCACTCGGGGAGTCCCTCTTTCACTTTGCTCTCTAATTTTTTCTTATCTAAATAGCTATTAGGTTTAAAGGGTCGAAGCCTAAACCAAGGTTTTTCAACCGCATTAAAAACTGATATTTTCCCTTGGGGCGGCAAACTCAAGTAAATCAAACCCACCATTAAAAAAGTAGCTAATGCGTATAGTATTTTTTTCATATACCCCTCTGACGGCAACTCTAAAAGAAATAATGCGTTGAAGAATGAAATGATATGGCATTGGTAATATTTTTTCTAGTCATTGGTTAATACCACAACTTCAACTTTTTTGCTAGAAATAATAAATACTATCCCGGCTACCCCTAGAAAAAAGCAATAGTGAACATTAAACATAATTTCTAACGGCGAAATGCTAGCCAAAGAGCCTGCCATTAGAATTTGTGCGCCATAAGGCAACAACCCCTGGCAAACGCAAGCAAAGAGATCGACAATAGTGGCCGCACGTTCTGGCAAGATGTTATTTCGTTTCGCGATCTCTTTGGTCATCTCGCCCGATAAAATAATAGCTGTTGTATTATTCGCGGTACAAATGTCCGTCAAACCAACCAAAAGACCCATCGCACATTCAGCGCTTTTTTGATGCACTATTTTTTTATTTAACATGGATTTTTCGAGTATATTCGTTATCCACAAAAACCCTCCCTGATATTTAATTAAGGCACCCAGGCCACCCATTAACAGTGAAAAAATCAAAATTTCGGCCATACTTTTGTATCCCGTAAAAATATCTTGCGCAATGCTTAAAAAAGTATAGGCAGGAACAGTCAAAAACCCAACAATGCTCGCTAAAAGGATCCCTATTGTTAAAACGACAAAGACGTTAATTCCTAATAGCGCCAGGATTAGAACGATGAGATATGGCAAACACGGGAGCAACTGATAGTCCCCTATCGTTAATATTGATGTGCCCACTACCTCATTCCCTAATAACGATATCACTAACAAAGTCACTAGCATGGTTGGAAAAGTGATCTTTAAATTACTTTTAAATTTTGCCCGTGGCGAACAACCATGAATTTGAGTCGCTGCGATGCTGGTATCTGAAATTAATGAGAGATTATCGCCAAACATAGCTCCCCCGACAATAACACCCATCGTTAAAGGCAAAGGTATGCCAATAGACTGTGCAATACCAACGCCAATAGGCCCTATCGCTGCAATCGTTCCCATTGAAGTTCCGATGGCGGTTGAAACTGCTGCGGCAACTAAAAATAAAACAGGTAATGTTGCCTTCGCCGAAATAAAACTTAAACAAAAATTAACAACGGAGTGAACGCCCCCCGTGCTTTGTAAGACAGTCGCAAATGCTCCCGCTAAAAGATAAATCAACACCATGATAATAATATTATTATCTCGAACACCTTCTAAAAAAGTTTCCATGCGCTTATTAAATGGCGCTTGGCACAATAACATGGAAAAAATAATAGCCGGCAGAATAGCGACTGAGGCCGATACTTGATAAAATGCATGCACTTGCCCCGTTAGGCTAAAATACAAGCCACTGCCCAAGAATAAACAAAAAAATAAAATCAAAGGATATAAAGCAACAAGTCTAGCGATAGGGGTAGATGGCATGGCTTTTCCTTAAAACTTTGGATCTAAAGCGAAAATGAAGATTCTTTTTTTACCATAAAATTCATCAAAAATCAAGAATCTATTTAAGAGGAACTCCTCGCTTCAAGAGGCTTCTTGCACTAATTTCCCATTGTTTAAATAATAAATGCTCGCCTCTAAATTATCCACAAAAGACATATCATGACTGGTTAATAAGACGATATAACCTTCTTTTTTTAACTGGTGAATGTGTTCCAAAAGTTCTGAGCGCAAAGTAGTATCAAGCGCTGAAGTCGGTTCATCCAAACAAATAATTTTAGGCTGAATGGCAATGGCTCTGGCTATCACCAAGCGTTGCTTTTGACCGCCCGATAATTCGGCAGGATAATGAAAAGCTTGCTCTTTTAAACGGTATTTTTCTAACAATCCCCATGCGATCGATTCTGCTATTTCTTTTGATTTTTTCAAGCTATATCTCAAACCAACCGTAATATTATTGAGTACATTCATATTGTTAAATGGTTCAAACCCTTGAAAGACAAGAGTCATCAGATGCTTAGCATGTAACGTTTTTGGATCAACCGGCTCTCCATCCAATGAAAATTCTCCACTATCTAACGATTCTAAATCATTCAGCAATCTAAACAGCGTTGATTTTCCAGAACCTGATGAACCCAAAAAGACACCGACAGAACCATAAGGTTGTTTAAAACAAACATTATCTAAGATCATTTTTCCTTGAAATGTTTTACAGATATTATTAGCGATAAACATGCTTATTAATCCTTTTTTCTAAATATAATACGAACAGAGAAAGCGTTAGCGTCATCATTAAATAGAGCACAGCAACCAAGATATAACTGCTCATCGCATCGTACGTTTTATGCATCAGCAGCTCTCCTTGTTTAGAGAGTTCAAAGACTCCAATCACAGAAGCTAAACTAGAATCTTTCACCAAGGTAATAAATTCATTTCCCAGTGTTGGCAAACTGATCCTAAAGGCTTGTGGGAAAATGATAAGACGTAGCGTCTGAAAGTCGGATAAGCCAAGGACTTTTCCCGCTTCATATTGACCTTTGCCAACGGCCATAATTCCACCTCGAATAATATTGGATATATAAGCCCCGCTATTTAATCCAATCGCCAAAACTGCCGTCCAAAATGCAGGGATATAAATATTAAATCCTGGCAGCACAAAATACAGAAAAAGGATCTGGATCAGCATTGGCGTACCACGAATTAAATTAATGTAAGTATAAACCAGCGCTTTAATCACCGGTTGTTCTTTCAATAGCAAGATAACGGCAATCGACCCCAATATAAGTCCTAATGTACACCCTAAACCCGCAATAGAGAGGCTAATTAATGCCCCTTTAGCAAGGGCTGGAAAATATTCAATAAAAAATTCGATATTCATCACATGAGATCCCATTTTTGTTGTAGTTTCTGAAGACTGCCATCTTTTTTCATCTCTAAAATAACCGAGTTTATTGCTTGAAATAATTTAGTATTGGCCTTAGCAACCGCTAAACTTGTCGACTCTCCAGTACCTTCTATGACGAAAGACTGAAAATCTTTTACCTTAGGATGCTTTTTGAAAAAATGACTTAAGGCATTTTTAGAGGTAACAAAAGCAAAAACACGATTAGACTCTAAAGCCGCCAGCGCATCTGGGGTGGATTTTAGATACTGTAAATGAACTTCTGGAAAAGCTTGCATATATTGTGCTGCCGTGTACCCATCATTGACCACCACTTCTTTTCCTTTTAAATCAGCAATGCCGTGAGTAATCAGTTGTCCCTTGGTTAAAATAACAAATGGACTCCCTTCTAAATGAGCTGGCAAAAATAAAACCTGCTTCGCTCTTTCTGGCGTTTCAGAAAGTCCTGCTGCAATTAAATCGATGGTTCCTAACTGCATCGCTGGTAATAGCGTTTTAAAAGGCATATCAATTATTTTAACAGAATAGTGTAAACGCTTAGCAATCTCCTCGATCAAATCAATATCAAAACCTGCATGCTTTCCATTATCCATAAATGAAAATGGCGGATAATCTGAACTGGTCCCTACTTTCAATACGGTCGTTTCTTGCGAGAAACTGCTGCCCCCACCCAATAAAAAACCGAAAAAAACGCCTAATTTCATCATCCTTAATAAATAAGATTTTATTCGCATGGTTTAATCTTCCTCTTTAGTTTTTCACTTTAAAATGGGTTAACAGACAAATTGTTCGATGAAAGTCCTTGATAGAAATACCTTTGATAGGCGTCACAAAAACAGTATTTTCGCCAGACAGTGTCCCTAAGATGCCCTTCTCTTCATGTGCATCCAAATAATCTCCCACAAAATCTGCCAATGCGGGCAAGGTCTTAATGACGACCATATGATCATTATGTTGTATGTCGAGTATGCTTAAGTTTAAAATCTCTCGCTGGCTGTCTTCGCTCGGGGCATGATAAATACTTTTACCCTGAACAAGGGTTTTGGTAATTCCTAATATCCGCAGATCTCTAGAGATGATGGCTTGATTTGCTTTGATCCCATAACGCTGATGCAAGAAGAGCGTCAGGGTTTGCTGATCTTCAATGACATTTTGCTCTACCAACGCTTTAATGGCTGCACGTCGCACCTGAATGCTAGAAAGTTGATCCATCTTTAGTTCCAAAAATAATAAATATTCATTAATTTTTGAATAATAATTCATTTTTGGATAAATTAAAACTATATATAAAATCAGCTTTTTTGAACACACACTAGCTATCAGCCTCTAACAACACACGGAAGGCTCTTATGCGGTTATTTTCGCTGAAGAGATCTAAAACACAGGTAGGATTTTTGTTGATTATCTTTTAACTTCAGCATTTTGGACGATAATTTCCGGATATTTTAACTTGATTTTATCTAACAATATTCGTTCTTTTTCTTGTTTGACTTCTACTTGGATCATCACTTGTCCTTTATCTAAAGCACGCTCAAATTCCTTTAAAGAAGTTTTAATAACTGAAACACCAATTAATGAGCTAGCCCATGCTCCAAAAGCCATACCAAAAACAGAAAAAGCCATTACAAGAGAAAACTTGTCTACCTCCAAATATCCGAGGAAAAAATCTTTAGTCAACATTCCAGCGATTAAACCTGCTATTCCACCGGTCACACTTCCCCTGATCAGCGCACTAAAAACATCGCTTGTTTCAAATACACTTGCATCTAATGCTTGGTTTAATTCCAAATGGTCACGAGGGTAAACAAAACGCATGGCTTCTCGTGGGATGCCCTGCTTTTTAAGCGTTTTAATAAACTGCCGAATTTTCTTAATATTGGGAACCAAAATATAAAATCGACTCATGACTAATCACCCCCATCAGACGTTAAATTCCATGAAGAGCATTTGAGGATATTGTATCAAAAATAACGCTATGAAGCGATAATTCTGAAAACTAACAGGGTTTATCAACTTACATTCACACAATGAATTCCATGTCAGCGCAAACGAAACCTGCTGGTATCGGGACTTAGGTTAATCTCAACAACAGGTTCGAGTAGCGCTATATTTGTGTCGTTAAAGAAGGGGCCACCGCCAGCGCCAACACCATCTGCGCCACTACCGCCGATCGCACTACTACCACCAGCACCACTTGCGCAGGCAACACCTGCAAGGCGTAAATTCCCCTGAACGGCCTCCAGCCTAACTCCTAAACTGCCAGCACCAAGATTTTCTCTGGTCACACCACCTGCTCCTTCTGCCTGATGAGTCATTATCACACTCCCTGTTGACTAAAAATATTGCGCCTAATTTAACAGAACCTAAAAAATAAATCATGCTCCCCTAGGCTACCAATCACCCAAAAGGTATGAGATGATGGCCCTTTCTGCATAGAAAAAATAAAACTGCCTGAAAATCGGATATAGATCATGTTTCGCTTTATTACTATTCTTTTCATCGAAATTCTGGCTGGCATGGAAGTCGATCTCTTTATCCCGAGCTTCCCTGAGTTACAAGAAGTCTTTGATTTATCCCCTTTTTTAGTCCAATTAACGTTAAGCGTTAATTTCATTTCCTATTGTATCTGCTCCCTATTTGCAGGAACGCTAGGCGACCGCTATAACCGACGTCATGTCATGTTAGGCAGTCTTGCTATCTTTGTGTTTGGGAGTATTTTTTGCGTATTCGCCCCCAATTTTTCTATTTTGTTGCTTGGCCGTTTATTACAGGGTATTGGCATGGCAGGCCCTGCTGTGCTCGCTTTTGTCCTGATTGCAGACGAATACCCCATTGAAAAACAAGCCTCTATTATCGGTATTTATAATGGCATCTGTAATTTATCAGTCGCTGTTGCACCCGTGCTTGGCAGTTATGTGAATTTATTTTTCAACTGGCGCGGGAATTTTGTTTTACTCCTAATACTAGGCATTATATCTTTAGTAATGGGGTATTTTACTATCCCAAATAGAAAGCCTGATCCCTCTATCTCACTCTCTTTAAAATCCTATTGGCCTTTATTAGCTTCTGCTAAATTGATGACGTATGTTTTAGGGATCTCCTTTTTAGCCGTTCCTTATTGGGTATTTGTTGGCATGTCTCCCGTTTTATATATGGAAGATATGGGTGTTCCGCTGACACATTTTGGATTTTACCAAGGGGCTATTGCAGGCGTCTTTTCGTTGATTAGCCTGCTCAGTCCTAAAATATTGACCGCCTTTGGGCAAAGAAATTGTCTTTTTTATAGTGAAATATTATGTTTCATAACCACTAGCATCATGTTGCTGATTGCTTTATTTGGCATTCATCAACCCATGATTATCACCGCAAGCATGTTAGTATTAGCAGCTGTTGTTGTTTTTCCTTTTAATATTCTCTACCCTTTATCGTTAGAGATCATTCCAAACAGTAAAGCCAGAACCGCTGCCTTAATGAATGCAGGTCGATTATCATTAACTGCGTTAGCATTATCCTGCGTGAGTTACATTTATGCCGGAACATTTTTGCCCATTGGAATAACCATTTTTATCACAACGAGTATTGCTCTAGGTTTTTTCAGCATATTTCATCGAAAAAAATGGATTGATTTAAATTAATTGATTAGACTCTGCCATCTTGTTTCATAGGGTTTAGGTTTAGGGGCAGATCTGGACATTGAAAAAGTTGAATGGTTAATATTCGGATTTAACTTCTTTTTCTTCTACATAAACTGCTGTGCCGTAGGCTAAGACTTCCGTTACACCTTGCATCAGCTCAGTAGCATCATAACGCATTCCGATCACAGCATTTGCGCCTAATTGTTTTGCATGTTCAAGCATGATCTCAAATGCTTCGGATCTAGTTTGTTCACAAAGATTCGTCAGAATAGTAATGTTACCGCCAAAAACCATTTGGAGCCCAGCCCCGATTGAGCCGAATACGGAACGTGAACGCACAACAATACCCCGAGATACCCCCAGAGTTTTAACTATACGGAAGTTATCGAGCTCATTACCTGTTGTAACCATTGAATGACTAATCATAGAGATAAGTGTAAAAAACATAATGATATTTGTCAAAATCCACTATGGTGAGGTTAAGTTTGCAAAAGGGTAATCCCACTATATTTAGCCTTCCATTTATAAAATGTTGCGGCACTGATGCCATGTTTACGACACATAGCAACGACTGCCATGCCTGATTCCCCTTGTTTCAGCATGTTAAATATCTGAAATTCACTAAATTTTGACTTTTTCATTATCACTCCTCACTTTCGGTTATAGCTGTAGGTAATTTTTCTAAAACTATTACTAATGAGTTATATTCTCTGAACAGCCGTATTCTTGCTCTTTCTGCAGCTACTGCCTGTAAAAATTTATGCGAGGGAGTATCTGGAGTATATTCTGGTAGTTTTGGGGGGTAATGGTGCACCAGCTTTAGCTAATAATTGAGCAATTTGAAATATAGGCGAATGTTGTATACTGATCCTACTTATCTCTTCTGAAAGTTGAGCATGATCCCAGTCGAATACTGTTAAAACCCAGTCCAATACTGTACCTTCATAAAAACAGGATAAGTTGGGACCTTCTGGGCCAATTTGTCCAATTTTAAAGCTAAATTCGCTTTTAAGTTCATCTTTTTGTCTGAGGATATCTATTATCACTTTAACTGCCGATCTTTCATTTCGTAATGGTTGGATGTTTACACCTAATTGTATTAGTTTAGCGACAATATCTTTTCTTTTAAAACAAATTGCTAAGTCGAGTGCGTTGAAACGCTTGCTAGATTCAAGACAAAAATAATCTCTCAACACCCGTAAAATAGATCTTACACAAGATGATTTATATGCTCTCTTACAAAGAGTTACTTGGAAAAAATGCTAGGCTTTTCTGAAAAATGACATCGACAAAGTGTCGAGTCTCGATACCATTGCTAATAGGAAAATAAAAATACAGTGACATTCTTAGATACTTTCCAGCCTTCTTTGGAAAGAGAGCTAGTATTTCACATGAAAAAATTTGCTATGGTCGTACAAAATCAACAAATTATTCAACACAAGCCACACAGTGATGATGAATTACTACGTAAGCCACCTCCCATGAAAATAAAATAAGATCAATCTGCTTTATGTCTATTATGGAGATCCAACACCAGTTTTTTTGATTAGATCAAAGGATTCTGAATCTTCGACACATATGTATTGCATGCCAATGCATTTTCAAAAGGCGGGGCAGGCCAGAATGTGGCAGCTGACTCAATTGTCAAACTTTAACTCTGCCTTTTTAGTGCTTTCCTGATTTCCAGCATGCATTTTTTTCGTCGAAAATAAGAGCGGAGAAGAAATGATTGAGTCTGGTATTAAAGAGTGACTGGCTTTGCTAGAAACCTCTTCGCTTTTGGAAACTTGTTGCAGTTTATCGACCAATTCGTTTGATTGCTCAAATAAAGCTTTGGCTTTGTTAAATTTATCTTCAGCAACCTTAGCCAACCAATTTTTTCCTAATCTTTCATTGCAATTATAAATTTGTAATAATGACAGCAGTCCAACCCAAAAATGAACAATGGGCTTATATAATAAAAATCGATGAAAATCTACTTCAACCGGGTTTCCATTAAAGTATGCAAATAATAAAACATTTTCATCTTTGAAAGACAGTTCGGATATAGTTGATAAAAAGGCCAAATCCCAAACAGGATCATTGTTCCCAGAAAATTCCCAATCAATAATTCTTATATCATTTCCCAGTAATAAAATGTTATTAGGACTTAAATCATTATGACAAGGACATAATTTTATGTTTAATTTATCAACGCTATGTTTTACTCTATTGGTTTCCTTCATTAGCAATTCTAGTATTTTTTTATTATAAAATAGATCATTTTCAGTAATAAACTTATATAGTTCCTGAATTTTGTTAAAAATTATCCAGTCTTCAAGGAATTTTCTTGAAGTTTTATGCAATAATTTTAATGAGCGAGATATAGTTATTAAAATATCTTGATTGGTCAACTGTTCTTTTGTTAGACAATTTTCATTGTCAATATATTTTGTTGCCATAATTCCTGTTGATTTCTCATAAAACATTAAGGCAGCACCTAATCCTAACTCGCAAGCAACTATCATGTTGTGTCTTTCATTATGTCTATCGATAAGGATATGATTTTTCATTATAGGTATTCGCAATACATAATATTCTTCATCTTTAAGAATTTTATAATTTACATTTGTATATCCTGAAGAAATTATTTCAACATTAAAATTTAAATTATTAAAATGAAAAAACCCAATCCGCTTAAGAATTTCCTTCAAAATATTTTTGTGAAGCTGCTTTGATCTTGTTATAAGCCGCCAGCTACTAGAAACTTGTGGTAAAATCAAGGACAATGTTCTATTGTCAACATAACTCAAAATATTCATTAGAAGAGCATCAGATATTTCAGGATTATTTTCACCAAAGTATTTTGGCATTACATACTCCTTTTAGACTAGCTTTAAATATAAAATCTCTTTAATTAAACCGTCCTATTTTAAATTTTACCTCAGATGACACCCTGGTTTCCAGCAAAAAAAATATGTCCACACACCAACCAAAACTATTATTTCTTACTTAACCGTTGTAAAAATATCATTCATCCATTCACTTATCTAAAATATTATGAATCTGCCAAGCATTGTAATTTTTGAAATAATTTAATATTAATTGATATGTTTTGTTGTTGGCCGATATCTTCTATTTGAGAATCAACATTCCAGCCCGGCACATGAAGTTCATCGCTTGTGGAAGAAGATTTAAGATATTTAATTAAAATATCTACTTCTTGCTGAAATTGCTCTAGTGTTCTCCCAAAAATTGTCGGATTAAAAGTAAAAAATAGCGCATTATTATTGATCTTACTAATTGAAGGCTGCGAAAACCCTCCCCCAGTCAATATACCAGCAAAAATCTCAGTCATTAGTGCTAAAGAAAATCCTTTATATCCGAGTTCTTTCCCACCTAATGGTCCTAAAAATGCTGTTTGAGGATTTTGGTAAAATTTATTGGGATCACAAACTGATTCCCAATTCTTATCAAACAACCAGCCTTTTGGAACTTTTTCTCTCTTCAGCCATTTTTCTCTAACTTTACCTTCAGATACAGTACTCGTTGACATATCTACGATAATAGGTGGCTCAGAAGGAACACCTATTACTATTGGGTTCGTACATAATCTTCCTTCATTCCCTTTATAAGCAAGAACGTTTTGCCCTGCGCCCGAAAGGTTGCTAAACCCAATAATAACGCCGCTGTTTTTACAAACAGGTAAAGCAATCGACTTTAAACGACCAATATGCCCGCTGTTTATCAGCGTAACAAACCCAAAATGATTGCTGATTAAATGGCTTGTTAGAACTTCGCTGACAACTCGCGAACTCAAAACACCAAAACATTTTTGAGCATCAACTTCGCTGACAAATCCATTTTTTTTATGGATAACGGGCTGGCTGCATGCAGTTATATGCCCTGTTTTAAGCAATTCAACATATTCTATCAAACGCAATAGCCCATGAGAAGAATAGCCATTAACTTCATTGATAATTAAATCGGTAACAACTTGGCTAGCAATTTCGTGCGGTGTTTCCATCTTTTTTAGAATAACACAACCAAGATTCAGGATTTCATCAAGCGAGATGGTAACTGTTTGAGGTTGGTTTATATTTTTTTTTGCTGTTTTTACCATAATCCTTACTGTCTCTACTCTATTATTTTATGAGGAAAATCATCTGTTATAATTTGACCATTCTCCAGTTTAATCACTCGTTCCATTTTTATTAAAGCTGAAGCTCTGTGAGAAATTAAAATGATGGTATGAGATTTAAGATTCCGACAAAGCTGTTCTAGTAATCTTTCTTCCAAATCTGGGTCTAACCCTGATAAAGCCTCATCTAAAAGGAAAATAGGGGCCTTTTTGAGATAAGCACGGGCAAGTGCAATACGTTGACGTTGTCCTCCCGATATTTTATATCCACTCTCACCAACAATAGTATCATAGCCGTTTTCTAGGAGTGGAATGAATTCGTCGCATAAACAGGCGTGAGCAGCTTCAAAGACTTCCTCTTTAGAAGCATCAAATTTACCAAAGGCAATATTGTCAAAAATTGAACAATGAAGAAGAGAAACATTTTGTGGAACATATGAAAAATGATCTCTTAAGTTTTCAAGACTAAGAGTTTGATAATCTTGTTCATTAATGGTAATTATTCCTTGATTGGGATCATAAAATCTTAAGAGTAAATGAATAAGTGATGTTTTTCCTGCGCCAGAACTACCAGCAATCCCCAACTTTTGTCCTGCTGGAATTTTCAAATTTAAACTGTTAAAAAGGATTTTATTTTTGTTATAGCTAAAACTGATGTGATTAAAACTTATAGCGCTCTTCAAAATACTAGTCTTATTTTTTTCAATCTGAGCACAAAAACCTTGATCATGTAGTTTAACATCAGCAACAAGCAATAAGGCATCTTGCATGATCCCTAACTCTTTGAAAAATTCTGAAAGTTGTAATGATGTCATCCAAACGGAACGGCGAACATAAAAACAAACAGCGCCAATGAAAGAAAAATCACCTAATGTTATCCAATCTTTTTGCCACCCAAAGCTTAAAAAGCCAATCATACTCACTAAAAGAATCCAAGAAAATACGCTGCGCCAAACATCCGCTTTAAAAGTGACAAACTCCATTTTTTCGGTTGAAGCAATACTATCTTGTACGAGTCTACGAAATTCAACTTCTTCTGATAACGCGCGAGGAAAAGCTATCATCGTTATAGCGTTACAAATAAAATTTCCAATATATCCCATTAAGTTATTTTGAACGCAGGCTTGTTCTTTTGCAGCAATAATGCTTTTCTTAAAAAACAGACAGGTAACCAGGTTCATCGATACAAACCAAAGAAAAAATACTATTGAAAAAAAATGACTAATACGCGATATAAAAACTAGAGCAAAAAAGAAAGATAGCATTGTTGGATAAAACCCATACAATAGGATCTTAAATGTTTTTTCAAAACTATCACTTAAATTTCGATATTTGTTGATCAAATCCCCAGCGAACTGGTTATAAATAAAATGAAACGATTGCATTTGGGTTAATGTTAATATCTTGCTCTGAATATCAGCTCGAATTTTAGGAAACGTTTTAATCCAGAGATAATTACAAGCACGAATTGAAAGCTCTAAAATTAAGATAAGAAAGGCATAAAAAAACACTAAAGCAAGTAAGCTTTTTTTGGTTTCTATCTGATTAGGGGCCTCAAGCGCTAAATCATCTATCATTATTTTTATTAAATAAGGCGCGGTGGTTTCTGCAAGGCACCAAATAATCGGAAACATTAAGAGCACAATTAACTTAAGTTTATAAGGTTTCAAAAATGGATTAAAAAATTTCCATACGTCTGTTAAAGAATTAATCATTAGATTGCCTTCGTTATTAATTTCTCTTCGCCTACTTCACAAATAGTCGTAAAAACCATCCGAATATCAGACAATGAAATATCCAAGTGAGTCATCATTCGAATATGCGTCTCATCTAAAGCTAAAACACGGATCCCCCTTTCACGTAATGCTTGTTCAAAATGCAATGCTGAAAGTTGAAGGTGATTAACTTCCACAATGATAATATTAGTCTGTACTTCATCAGGATCTATTTTAAGAAAAGGGACGTCACTGAGCAGTTTTGCAAGTTGTTTCGCATATGAATGAATTTCTGGTAATCGTTGATAGTGGTGCTGAAGTCCATATAAGCAACCCGCAGCCAATATGCCAGCTTGATGTAGTCCTCCTCCTTGTTGAAACTTATAATACCAGGCCTCATCTATAAAAGCGCGAGAACCAGCAAGAACCGTTCCAATGGGGGCCCCGAGGCTTTTAGAAAAGTCGATCCATACTGAATCAAATTGACTTGAGTATTCTGCCGCTGAAATACCCGTTTCAACAACGGCATTTAAAAGATGAGCTCCATCCATATGAGTATAGACACCGTAATGATGAGCAAGAGAGCACACTTCCTCAATAGTTTTTAATGGCCAAATAGCGCCTCCACCAAAGTTTGTTGTTTGCTCTATCGAAACAACTCGAGGGCACGATATGTTATAGCGCCTAGGCGCAGAAATAATAGATTCAATTTGTTTAGCAGAAAATATTCCTCTCTTCCCCTCTACACAATAAGGTTGTGCCTGAGCTAATCCAGAAATGAGTGAAGACTTGATGAATGGATGTGCCGTTTTATCTAAAATAATCAGATCCCCAGGGCGCTGGCATAATACCCTATAGGCAATGCCATTACACATCGTACCAGAAGGCAAAAAGATAGCAGCTTCTTTCCCCAGTAAATCACAGACTGTCTCTATGAGTTTATTAACGGTTGGATCTTCACCGGCAACTTCATTCCCGACTTCAGCCGCACACATTGCTTGCCTCATTTCTAAGCTTGGGTTGGTATTGGTGTCGCTAAATAGATCTATTTCGAATTTTATCATGCAGAGTTCCTATTTGAAGTGAGAGAAGCTTCAATTTCTGAGAAAATATTTTGAATAATTAAAGCGGCTTGCTCGAGGTCTTGACGCGTAATGTGTTTATGGATCACTGCACGGAAAACCCCAGGCACCCAGGGGAACAATAATAAGCCATTTTTTGTACACTGATCGAGAAAATAGGCAGAACTCTTAATGGAACAATTGAGCCTAAATTGTACCATGTTAGTTTCAATAGTATCATCATGAAGACTAATGTCAGGAATTTTAAGAAGCAGTTTAGCAAAATATTGGGCCAATTGATGATCTTGTGCGATGCGGTCGAGATTATGGTTGAGGGCATAATAAGCAGCCGCAGCTTGCATACCGGTTTGGTGAACACCTCCACCCAGCCAAATGCGGTATTTCCTTGCTTTATTGATTGTTTCTTTGGTTCCCATCAACATTGAACCATAAGGCGCTCCCAACCCTTTTGAAAAACAAACAGATAAAGTATTTGTGTGTTTGGCATATTCATGCAAAGCTATATCTGTTGCTATATGTGCATTAAATAACCTTGCTCCATCTAAATGAAGAGATAATCCTTTCCCCTGAGTAAAATTATATAAAGATTTCAATGTTTCTAAAGGAAAAATTTTCCCTGCCCAACCATTAATAGAATTTTCAACGCTGATTAATTTAGGCTGTGCAAAATAATCATACCTTTGCTTTGAATCAAGTGCCTGTTCAACATCCTGTAGGCGTAGAATACCATCAATACTATGCCGAGGGTTCATCACTATTCCAGCAATAGCAGACATAGGAGCACTGTCAAAAAAATTGACATGATAAGAGTATTCTGTAATGACTTCATCTCCTGGGGAAGTCTGCGACATAAATGCAAGGCGATTAGCCATCATTCCGCTGGTTACAAATAATGCATCCTCAACTTGAAAGAGACTTTTACAATAATCTTGCAAAAGATTAACACTTTCATCTTCTTGGTAAGCATCATCTCCTACAGGAGCTTGTAGCATATAAGCCCGCATTTGATCGCAAGGCTTGGTGACTGTATCACTTCTTAAATCAATCATTCTTTCTCTCAAAGAAAATAATTATAAAGCCCTTTGTATGTTAATGACAAATTGATGATTTCTCAAAATTAATAAGCAAAATGATTATAAGGACTTGTCATATCATATTTTACATCCTCTGTTTCATGGGGTACTCGTAAATTTAGGTGTTTCAAATAAGGTTCAAGTAATTTTTCGTCTTTGATTAATTCATGATAATAATTAGGTTGATAGGCACGTAAAGCATGAGAAAATATCGCTCGACGAGCCAATATCCACTCTTTATTCCAAGGGCTATCATCATATAATTGCGATAAAGTACGAAATTCCAAATACCACGTATAACGGGGAAAAGAGCTTTTATTGGTATCAGAATAGTGAATGGTTTTTACTTTATGCATAATAATATCGCCAGGCTCTGCAATAATTGGGATAAATTCTTTAATTCGAGCTTCAGAAACTTCGTACAGTTGTTGCTTTGTTAAAGCCCCTAAAGTATGACTACCAGGCAAGTAGTATACTGGATTATGTTTTGATGTATGAAAATAAATGCCAAAGCTAAAAATATCGTATTTAGAGGATTGCAGAGCTAAGTCTTGGTGAAAGGTAACAGGAATACCACAAAAGGGTAGTTTTATTAAAACGTCCTCCCAAGTAGGGACAATTTCTAGAGGATTTTCAATCGTCGTTAATAATATATCTAATATGCTCGGATGCACTAATGATTTTAAAAATAACTCATGCTTGCCTAAAGGATATAATATTTTATGGGTATGACCACTTTTATCAATGGAAAGCAGATCGCTTTTATGATTTGAATCATTTAATATACTTTCAGTGGCTTCTATTAATGCTTGTACTTCTTCCAATTTAAAGGCCTGCTTAATGTGCATAAAGCCATCACATTCAAATTGTTTATTCATGAGACCACTCCTTAAGATGAGATTTAGACTGTTCTAACCATTGAGAGACAGGCTCTAGGAAAGAATACCATAAATTAGGATAAACAACTCCTTGAGCATCCCCTCCATTATGTAATTGAGCCGCTTTATGTAAAATCCATAAATCGTTTAAACTTTTTTTTGCTCTCGGTATGTCAATTAAAAAAGGAAGCTGCGTTCCCTCATTAAGCCTCTCTTGCCACAAGCAAATATAGCTCGCTAAATCCGCAACACTGTTAAGGTTAAAACAATTTGACAGCCCTTGTTGTAAGATTAATTCTGTTAATTCCCCACAGGTCCACATCCCAAATTTAGCAGGAATTTTTTCTGGAATTTCACCAGAGGGTTGATAATTGACTCGCTTCCAACGTGTTACAATCGCAAAACGATTATGCCCAGATTCATTCCTAGCACTACGATGCCAAATACGAGCATCAAACACAATGGCATCCCCTGCTTGAACCGGTAGGGATATAAAATTTTGCTGCCAATGGGGTGATGCATATATTTCATCTACAAAATGAGGTTGCCAAAAATCAATGGCTGGCTTAATTTCAGATAAGTGACTATTAGGTAGGAATTCTAATGCCCCTTCTCTCAACGTGACATCCTGTAGCGGTAGCCATAATGAAAATTCATAAGGATCCTGACGTGAATAAGCAATATCTTGGTGACACGGGACAGGACCATTAGCATAGGCTGATTTGCTAATGATGTTAACCTTAGAAAGTTTAACTTCTTCTCCTATAAGATGACAGGCGATTTGTTTTAAAGACGTCTCTGCTAACTCATGAATACTTTTTGTCACAGGAGAAGGGTGTAACCAACGTGTAACATTAGTTAAGTAACTTTCGAGACTGCAATTTAATTCATTGGCACATTTCTTAATATCTATAATGATATTTTGGTAAATATTTTTGATTTGTTCTCGTGGGTACACATTGTGCAAGACCCCAAAACCTTTTTCCTCAAAATCCTTTTTAATTATTTGCATTCTACGCCTGTAAAACTAATAAATTTAACCAGGGAGCGATAGCAACATTTTGTTGTAATTTTAATTGGGATTGAATGAATAGATCTTCCCAATCCGATAGGTATCGCAACTGCCCTCCACTCTCGGCCAACATATTGAGATCTAATAAGCTTCCATTAGGACGATCTTTATTCAATAACATTTCCAATATATATATTTTTCCATTATCCAATAAAGCTTGGCGTGCATGGGCTAGAATTTTCAACACATCCTGATCCGGCCAATAATGTAAAATCTTAGGCAAAAGGATAGCATCCGCCATTTCTGGCCAAGGTTCAATAATATGATGGGTTTGTAAATGGTAACGTGCAGAAAGTGTTGGCTCAACACCTGCATATTTTAAGACGTATTCTTCACCCAATAAAGTAGCTTCTTGATGTAAATTGTTTCGTAAAATATTTTCCAACCAAATCTTAGCCGTCCGACCTGCTCCTATAATTTTTTGATGTGCTTGCCAATCAATTAGGATCTTCAACGAAGAAAAATCTTCCGTTGCATATCCGTCAATAGCACGGTGATAAATTTGTAATTTTTCATCAACAGCAGTGGCTTTAAATATTGGCCTGTGTTCACTAGACCCCGCTCGAATAAACTCTGATAAATTTTTCCAATTGTCCGCATTGACGTCAGACCACATAATAGCTGCGTCTGCCAGGAATTTTTGTTCTTGAGGAGCAAGCAATCCGCCTTTTTCGGTTAATTGCCAAATACCCTGCTCGGGATGAATTAAATTTAATTCCCAAAGTGCTCTTAACAAACGCTCTAAATAGTTAGATGATATTTTTAATTTTAAAGATATATCTAAAGTCGTGCCGGGTAAAAAATCAAATATCTTCAAACGAATGGCGGTAGCAATAGTTTCGGTACGCCAAAATCCCACCATGTCACCTGACAATTGGTGCCAGGGTTTTTGTAATGTTGGGCGTAATTCACCGATTTTTTCCCCTTGAGTATTAATCGTCATTAACAGACCCTTTGATGTCTCTACTCGCGCAACCCCATTATAAAAGGGTTCAATCATCACATAGCGTTCTTGATAAAGAGGTTTACCAGATTTATTAATATGAAACCATCCCTCACTATCTTTAGCTCTTGCAAAACTTTTATGAAAAACATCTAAATCTAAAAACCATTGATCATGGATGAAGTTCCCTTGATAATCAATATGGGTATGTAGCCCTAATTCGTTACAAACAACCGCTCTACCTTCTTTAAAATCTCCCACATAATGATATTTATGCTGATAATTTTTTTGACCTGCATGATTAACATGAAAGTAAAGACCCGTTATTTTATCTTTTACGGGACAAAATCCTTCTTGAAAATTTCCACACCATTCATAACGACTTAAATAAGCAGGCTCTCCTCGAGGTGTAATATGAAACCAACCTTCTTCATTTCTAACTGCGGCTAATCCTGAGTAAAAACCAAATGTCTCAATAAATTGATTCGAATAAGCAGAAATGCCTTGAGTGTCGATATGAAAAGCACTGGCTCCATTTTTAACGGGAGCCAATCCAGGCTCATGATATTTCATGACGTGACAATACCGCTGAATATATAAAGGTTCTCCTTTTAATAGATGAAAGGTTTCACAAGGCGAAACGATAATATTTTTCCAAGCTATTCCACTCATGACACCTCTACCACTCGTTGGCTTTGGGTGTTGTGATCTGCAGCATTGACAGCTTTTCGCATATTGCAACCCTGACAAACTTCATGCTTCATATAATTTTTGCAAAGCGCTTGATACTCAGGACTATTCCAAATTTCATCCAGTGTTTTATCAGCTAGACTTCCAAAATCCCCCAGCTTGCGCCGCTCTTTATCGGGTGCGCAACAGGGATTAAAACGGCCATCGGTTGCAACCCAAGCTTCTTTTCCCAAAAAAGGACATTCACCTCCTGGGATTAAGTCTTGAACTGCCTGTTCATCTAATGAATAGATATTTTCTAATTTAATTAATTTATCATTGGGCAGTCGCTTCGAATTTGCTATGAATTGGGCCTGCTTAACCGCGTCATTCCAACGTAAAATAGACTCCTTATTTCTACGCATCGATAATTCTTTGATTTTATCAAAATGCGCCCATAAATGGTGCCCTTTAATCCGATCAATGCCTAAATCAATCCCTAATTGCACTATATCTGCTAGTTCATGAACATTGGCTTCCAGGAAGGTGAGCTGTAATGTCACTTGACAATAATGACCACTTAATTCAAAAATTTCATTACGAATAGCAATAAATTTTTTAACATTCTCCAGCACTTTTTCCCATTTTGTTCCTAACATGATTTTTTCTTGGGTGGCTTTACTCGCTCCATTCCAAGAAATTTTGACATCAGAAGCCACTGGAACAATCAACTTTGCCCATGCTTCTACTCCCCTGCGTGGGAAAGTCCCATTGGTCGTTAGATTTAATTTAACTTGATACTGGTGACAAAGTTCAATAATTTCTTCAAAGTCTTTATAAATCAGTGGCTCACCCATGGTGGATGGAATAATTTCACCCAAAGATGTTCCCCGCGATTCAGCCAAAATTCGTCTAATTAAAGCGATATCCATACGTCGTTTAGGGATCTTCGCAGAAATCCGATCTTTTTGGGTTGTACTATAAGGTGAGTGATCCTCACACATAATGCAACTCAGATTACAATCATCAGGGTTGGTATCAAAAGTGATACGCCAGGGTCCTTTTTTACTTTCCATATAACTAATTCCTTTATAAAATCCTATTCAAACAAATGCCCTTCATGCAATTAAGCGCTGATATATCTCTTCTATCGCTGAAATATGTAAATTTAGGTTAGGAATATTACCATCCTCAGACTGTAGGTAGCCTCGAGATCCTAATTGGTAAGCTAATTTTGGATCATCTACTAGCCGTTGCATTTGATGCGCTAAACTAGGAACGTGGCGATGTTCAAACAATAAACCATTCTTTTCATGGTGCACATATTCTGCCATGCCCCCCGCATTAGCCGTGATAACAGGCACTCTCACCTGTAAAGCTTCGTGAATCACCAAAGGTGAGTTTTCTACCCAAATAGAGGGCACAACGATACAATCCACATGATTAAAGACATCGCTAACAATGTTTTCATTATTATATTCGGATAACCACTCAATTCGTTTTTGCATCTCTAAAGGTAGCTCTGATGCAATCGCACGTAATCCCTCGGTATTTTGTGATCTGGGTCGTCCCCAGATCCGAAGTCGACTCTCCCCTTTTAGCAGACTAAAGGCAGAAATTAAATCTTGGATCCCTTTGGCAGGGATGTGCGTCCCAATATAGCCAAATGTAAAAGGTTCATTTGAAACACGCTTTCTATTTTTTAGGCGTTGCAGATCGAATCCATAATCTAAATAAATAACCTTATCTTTAGGCAAATTAAACTCTTGAACATAACGATTATAAAGATAACGTGATGGAGCAACAAAACAATTGACATGCTGAGCGACATCCCGGATATGTACCATTCGTCGATTTACCCAATCTGTCCAATAAGTGATGTCCGTAGAAATTTCCCTTTCTGCTCCTGAAAAGTAGCCTGCGTAACATCTTTCAGCACATTTTTGATTATCCTGTCCATCACAGAGTGCCCATAGTTCTTCATTAGCAGGAGAATTTCGTTGAATAAATTGACCTCGTGGACACATCAACCAGTAATCATGCAAAGTGAAAATGATGGGGATATTTCTTTTGGTAATTTCAAATATTAATGATGTGGATAAATGATTCAAATGTCCCACATGAACAACGTCTGGCTTGATGTGATTTAGAAGATTTATAAACACTTCATCTACTTGAGGATGTTGGTAACGATAACGAAATTTTTCAAGCGGTATGTTAATCAGATGTAAGTTAATCTTAGGTTGAAGGGTGTCCTGTGAATGCCTTAATATGAAATCTTCTGCAAAAGGGTTTTCTTCTCGCGTAAACACATGAACTTCATGACGTTCGGCTAAGCCATGACAAAGAAGTTGGCTATAAACTTCTGATCCTGCATTATAAAGAGGGGGGTAGCCATGTATAACCTTTAATATCTTCATCTTGCCAATGAATGAATGTATTCATCATGTGGTAACACAATATCTTTAAAGTCTTTCACTAGTTTTTCTATTCCTTCTTGAATAGTGACTTTCGTCTTCCAACCTAATAGAGAACTAGTAAGAGTCGGATCGCCATAAAACGTACTCACATCAAAGGAACGAGAAGGAGCATGGATGAATTCTATTGGTTTTTTACTAACGCTTTTTGCTAATTCAGCGGCTTGTAATAAAGTAGTGCCTTGCCCGCTGGTCAAGTGGAAAGCTGGCAAATCAAAGCTTCCATTTCGTAATTTATCAATAACTTTTATAACTCCAGAAATGACATCATCAATATAAGTAAAATCAAAGATATTATGGCCGCCATCTATACGGATGGTTCCCCCAAAGGCAGCGACATTACAAAAGGCAGGGATGACCCTATCAGGATGATCATAAATAGAGCCATAAACATTTGAAAAACGAACAATAGCTGTTTGCAACCCCTTATTTCTGTAATCTAATACCAACTTTTCAGCAGCTACTTTAGAACGTGCATAAATATTTAAAGGGAGTAAAGCGGCATCCTCTTTGACTGGGAGTTTATCTTGTTGGCCATACACTTCTCGACTACTGGCATAAATTACCCAAGGATTACTAGGCGAATTTTTAGCTACTTCAAGGATTTTTTGAGTTGCTTCTACATTGCTATCCCAACAGAGAGATGGATCTTTTTCTCCAGCAATCACCCGAGAAACGCCAGCCAAATGGACGATCCCTGTGCATTCTGAAGCTAAATTTCTTAGCAATTCTATATCATGAATATCTCCAAATTCTAGATGATTGCTAGGATAAGCGCTATCTATACCTTTAAATTCAAAACCTAAGGTGTATAATCTATCTTTAAGTGATTGGCCGATGAGTCCCTTGGAACCTGTAATCAGAATTTTTTCTTTTATCACGCTGGGTATATCCATATAATTATTTCCCTAGCTTGTATTGAATCAAAGTTTTACATTAGATTCAACAATGAATGTCAAGGATAGGGTTAAGTTAAATGGATTACAAATTTGGTATTGCTGTCATTGGAGCAGGTTATGTAGGTTTGGTATCCAGCGCCTGCTTTGCAGAACTTGGCTTTAATGTAGTTTGTGTTGATAAAGACCAAAAAAAAATTAAAAAGCTGCAAAAAGGAGATTCTTCTATTCACGAGCCTTCTTTAACGCCCTTGATACAAAATAATCTTGCAACTGGACGTTTAAAATTCAGTGAGTCTTTATCTGAAGCCGTTTTGAATAATGACATCATACTCATTGCAGTTGGCACACCTATCACAGAAGATAAACAGGCAGATATTAGTGAAATTGAAAATGCCGCTAAAGAAATAGCTCCCCTATTAAATTCTTATAAAATTATTGTTGTTAAATCTACTGTTCCAGCAGGAACCTGTCGTCAATTACTAAAAACTATTCGCAATCTAAATTATCATGCTCACTTTGATATTGTATCAAATCCAGAATTTTTACGAGCCGGTTCTGGTGTCAAAGATTTTATGATGCCTGATCGAATCATTATAGGAGCAGAAAAAATCACAATACATTTAATGATGGCTCGATTGTATCAATCATTTATAGATAGAGAAATTCCTATTATTCAAACAACATTAGAGAGTGCAGAACTAACAAAATATGCCGCCAATAGTTTTTTAGCAACAAAAATTGCGTTTACCAATGAAATAGCGCATTTATGCGAAAAATTAAACGCCGATGTTCATGACGTTTTAAAGGGAGTTGGCCTTGATAAGCGTATCGGAAAAGATTATTTACAACCGGGGCCAGGGTTTGGAGGTTCATGTCTTTCTAAAGATGCATTAGCTTTAACACAGAGCGCCAGAATAATGGATGCACCTGTTCGTATTATTGAATCCGTTTTAGAATCGAATAAAAATCATAAAAAAATAATTGTGGAAAAAATTATTTCAGCTTGTTTTGGTTCAGTTGCCAATAAACGATTAGCTATTTTAGGAATAGCTTTCAAAGCTAATACCGATGATGTGCGAGAAAGTCCAGCGCTTTACTTGATATCCATGTTACAAGCTCAAGGGGCTATATTAAATTTATATGATCCCATTGTTAAAGAAATTTCCTTAGATTTAAATGTATATTGGGGACATGATGTATACGATACTTTAAACGGAACAGACGCCATTATTATCATGACCGAATGGGAAGAATTTCGGCAACTCGATCTCAAGAGGATTAGAGCTTCTTTACGAAATACTATTATTGAGCCCACTTTAATTGACTTAAGAAATTTATATTCTCCGCAAGAAATGATAAAAGCAGGAATCCGATATTGTTCTATTGGAAGAAAAACTCAAAATATAGTGTATAAAGAGAATTTAGAAGAAAGCTATACCTAATCGATTCTATTAATCTCGTAGTAGGCTATGACCTGCCTCGGTATTTTCAGGCCAAACTGAATTAGGTGAAAAAATTGCATTTCGAGTTCCCAGCTTCAACTTGTTTTAAGAGGATTCTAGTGCAAGCTTTTCAGCTTTCAATTATAACCCTTATTTTTTAACCTTTCCACTACCTATATTATCGCTGGAGAGCCTCTTAATTCTTTTGAGAAGAGAACCAAAGGTCATGTTTAATATTCTTATGGTTATAAACAAGATTAGTCTACCTGGCATCATTATAATTTTTTTAAGGGCGTATAATAAGATATAAATGGTAATAAAAAATGACGTGAAAGCTACCACTGTTTTTACTAAATAAGTTTCGGTTATAAACCAAGTAGAAATTTTAATCAACAAAGAAAACCAAAAGTTATAAAGAATAGTAAATAGCGTAAGCAGGTAATGACCAATAATCAAAAGCATTGAGCTACGATCATTTTTAAAAATAAAATTTAAAAATTGCTCTCTCACTTTGCCTTATTCTCCTTTATACTTTTAATCTAAACAGCTTAAAAATAGTGTTAATTAAGCCTGTGTCAGCACTAAAATTTTTGGCTAAGTTTGGTCTACTTTTAAAGTATACCTTTAATTGTAAGACAACTAAAGCCCATACGCTTGTTACCATTTTTTCGCCGCTTTTTGGCAATCTCCGAGGTGACATTTATTAACTATTATCAAATTTGATCTATTCTCTTTTTGCTGAGCTCTAGATAAGCTCCCATTTCAAATTTAACCCCCCACGGAAATACATGACCAGAACCCGAATTACAGTTAAACAAATGATGCATACCATAAAAATTTAATCCATCTAATATACCTAACAGGCCTGGAAATGGACTATAATAAATATTACTTAATCCTTTAGCTTCGTTTATAAGAACTTCTTCGGCATTCCTAACAATAATACTTTTTAAACCGGTTTGAAATAAAGAAAAATCATTGAGTGAATCCCCACAGGTTACAACCATATCTCGCTCTAACTTCATATATTTAATTAGTTTCAATAAACTAGATCCCTTATTGCTTCCTTTAAACAAAACTTCTGAGCCCAGGATGCAAGGAAGATAGATGTCTATAGATTTTTGCAATTTATTTATAGGCTTAAAAGTGTTCCCATCTGCTATGCTTCTTCCATGATCTCCAATAATTAGATGAGGTTTTGGTAAATATCCTTCTAAGCAGAGCTCTTTAACTGAATTTATACTTCGTCCTGTGACATAAATTAAACATATTTTATCTTTAAGACTTAATAAATCTGAATAAAAAAAGTTTTTCAGTTGTGAATGGCCCTCTAGAAATGTACCATCTAAATCAGTGGCCAGTATTAACTGATATGAGCAATTCATTATTCTACCTCATTTCGCTGGGTTCTGTCGCAATTAATTAAAATAACCGCTAAAAAATAGGATCGCATTTATTCTGAGTGAATTCACGCCGCCAATGCGATTCTAATTAAAAAGTTGGTCTTTTATCGTGCCAGCAACTGTAGCAAAGAAACAACTTGCAACTTTTTGAAAAAATTATTCGGTATTGGAAGCGCAACCAATATATCTGATTACTGCCATTATCTTGAAAACAGTTATCTTTGTTTTTTCATTAATCGCTATAAGGAAGGGATGACGACAATGCTTTCTGCTGTTATCTTTTTAACACTTGCTTTAGGGTTCTCCCTATTGCTTATAAAAAAAACAATTGATACATTGATTAATAGTAGTAAATTTCAGCTAAACAAGGAGTTGTCATGTTTGATAAAACCATAGAATCGTTGATGAATGACTTGATTCAATTAGACATAGATGCAGCTCATGCTTATACTGAAGCAATCAATGTCATTGAGAAAAAAGATATCCATGAAAATTTACAAAATTTCAAAGAAGATCATAATCGTCACATTAGAGAACTTTCCGCTCTATTAAAAGATTTAGGGGGACAGCCCATAAAACATGCTCAAGATTTTAAAGGATATGTCATTCAAGGTATGACTTTTTTACGAAGTGTTACTGGTACAGAAGGTGCATTAAAAGCTATGATTATGAATGAAAAAATTACTACTAAAAAATATCAGGAAGCTCTAGAGTATCAAGGTTTCCCTCATGAAGTGCGAAGCTTGATTAATGCCAATTTTCATGATGAAAAAGGTCATCTGGCCTACATTTCAAAGAAAGTAGCTGAATTTGAATCGACTACTGCAGATTAAATGCTCGGGACTATTGAGCGAAGCATACTGTCGATAGTTATGAAAAAATCTTTCTTACTAAGCCTTTGCATTGGCTTTTTGCTCATTTCAGGATGTTCTTACCAGACACCTTATCAGCCTGTAGGGATTTACTCTGAAATATCTTCTTCAGAAAGCATCCCTCTCAAGGCTCTTAAAAACTTCACAGAGGCTAAAAAAGAAGCTTGGAAGATATATGCTACCCACCTAGAAAGTTTTTACTGCCAATGCGCGTTCACCCCACAAGGTGAAATTATCCCAAAAACATGTCCGTATTCCCCTAGCAAAGTGACCAGTAGGACTTATAAGGTGGAATGGGAACATATTGTACCTGCTAAAGTGTTTGGCGAAAATAGACTCTGCTGGCGAAAGAATATTTGTATCAAACAAGATGGTACGAAATATAAAGGCAGAGCTTGTTGTACCAAGGCGGATAAGACATTTCAGCGAATGGAGGCGGATTTACATAATCTTGTTCCTGCGATTGGTAGTATTAACCAAGCACGAGGAACCTATCCTTTTGGTTTAGTGGAAGAAAATATCGAAGACTTTATGGGATGCCCATTAAAAATTAGCCGAACAGAAAAAAAGGTAGAACTACGGCCTGAAATAAGAGGATTAATTGCAAGGGCCTATCTATATATGTCTACGCAATATGATATCTCTTTGCCATCTGCCGAAAAAACTTTGTATGAACAATGGAACCAGGAATACCCACCTGATGGGTGGGAGATAGAGTGGAATGAGAAAGTTAGTCAGGTCCAAGGCAATCACAATACTTACATTAAACATTAGAATCATTTTTTCACCCATTAACACATTTTATGCTGTCCGGTTAAATTTGCTATATCCAAGCATTTATAACAAGTGTGGATGCTGACCATTTAATAGCTCATCAGATGTTTTATTAACACGATATTCTCTTCGTAAAAATTTTATTGGTGGGCCCAAGAGGACTCGAACCTCCGACCAAGGGATCATGAGACAGAATTTTGAAAATTAAATTTTTATTTATCAATAAATTAGGCATGGGATGTCCGTTACAAATACCTTACAAAGTATAACGATGCAGGGCTCAATCGCACAGAATTCGCGCAAGGATTTTCAACTTGACTTTATTAGTCATTTTTGATAAAAAACTTATACGCTGTAAGACATGTGTTATTTCTAGATAAGATCTAAAATTGCTTATCTATAAAACTGTCATCAAAACCTAAGGAGGGGATGTTATGCGTCATAGTTTAGAGCAGCTTGAAACATTAGTTCCACAAATCCTAGGTCGTGGACAAATAAATACCCCATTTGACGGCTACCCAATTCTTCATTCTGTTTTTATTGAATTACGAGATGAACGCGACAAAACAAAACATACCCGTTATATTGAATTAATCAATACTATTCTAAAATATCCAGGATGTAATCCGGATGTTTTAGATAAACATCGAAAACCACTTTTAGCATATGCAGCAGAACAGGGTAAACTTACTGCATTAAAGATGTTGTTAAAAGTAGACGCCGATCCCAATTTAACTAGCACTCAACTGCAATATACTGCTTTGGAATGGGCGATTCGATGCAACCCAGCTTCTAAGGCTATTCCAACCTTAATAAAATATACAACCAAAACCTCAAATATCCTTAAAAATTGTCAAGCAATGTTTGATAATGCACTAGAAGAGGAAGATGTTGATACCATTAATATCCTAGTAGATCTACAACTCGCTACCTATCATCCACAATTCAGGAATAATTTACCTGCTTTGCCTCCTAACGTTCCTACGGGATTTTGGATGCGAACTGTAACTAATCCTCAAAAGGAGTTGAAAATATTACTCGACCGCGAAAAATTAGAAGATAGTATTTTGGCTAAACAACGACACACTACAACGCCAGATCGAAATTCATATTATACAGATTACAGTCCAGCCACTTATGTTCGCCATAGTATACCCATTAGTATTTTTGGCTCTCACGATGCTGGTCTCTTGATTTACCCTACCAACGAGCGTATTCCGTACTGGTTTGATGGACACCGAGAAGAATTAACTCGTGATTTTCACTATCACGAAGGATCTAATTTAAATAATGGCCAAAGGAAAGGTCAACTCTGGGAAATAACACCCCAACAGATTCAAGTAACTATAGAAGAACTGTATAAAAAAAAGATTTCCAGACATAAAAAAACTGTAAAAGAAGATGGAAATGAAGAGGAACATAGATTCGATAAACACGGCATTATGCTAGACAAGTTGTTATGCGAAGATGTACGATTCTCATGGAATGAAGGATTGATGCGTTATAAGCATAAACAAATTTTTGGTATATTAGTTGATCCAGAAAATGAAGCTTCATGTAAGAAAGCCTTTGAATTAAAAAATATACTTAAACTTAATGTGCCTTTTTATGATTATCGTGAACACCCTGGCACAACCCACGTAGTAAGCGCACCAGAATTAATACAGCGATGGAATCTAGACATCTCCACAACTGATAAGGGACTTGTTAAACCACTAATAATGTCTAATGGCCATCAATTACCCAAATCAAAAACCATCAATACGGTGTCACACACAATGCATGGGGATAGAAAAATGTCAAACACTCGCTACTAAAAAACTGGTGTCACACTTCGCCTAAAGCTTGTAGGAAAAAAATTTAATCCTTATCGCTTTTTATATAGCGTTCCTGACCCCGAGTGATCCTCTTGAGATTAATGAGTGAGGCTGGAAGACTCAAACCTCCGAATAAAAATATTGCCGGATAAAAATCCTGAAAATTAACATACTTCTTTAGCAACAAATCAGACATGGGGTGTCCGTTACAAATACCTCATAAAGTATAATGATGCAGTACTGACTTGCGCAAATTTCGCGCAAGGTTTTTATCTGGATTCCACAATCGCTCATTTAGGTTCTATGAATACATAGGTTATTTATTCGATATCTATTCCTCTTCCCTTTAGGTTAAATTCGCCAGACAGTGTCTGGTGAATTCAAATTGCTTATATGTAAGGAAGCAATCTGTCCCCTTTTCCAATTGCTGGATCGTTACAAAAACTGTTTTTATATATAGCTAAAATGCATGTATTTTTAATAAAAATTCTTGCGATATTGCTATTTTTGGTATAAAATTAAACTCATGAGTAGTTCAACTAATTTGATAACCCATTTAGAGCTGGGCAAAGTCTACCGCCGAGAAGTGTTAATGCCTTATACAAAAGCGGTTGATCGAGACTTAAAGTCATTATCTAGTAGTGGAACCTTAAAAAAAGTAGCTCCTGGATTATATTACTACCCTAAGACCTCTATGTATGGTGAGTTACCACCCTCCGATTACGATTTAGTAAATAGTTTTCTAAAAGATGATCCATTTTTATTGTTTACCTGGAATGACTACAACTCCCTTCAGCTTGGTTTAACACAACTTTATAATAAAGTTGTTGTATACAACCGGAAACGCCATGAAGAAGTGCACTTAGGGAACAAGTTATTTGATTTTCGACGTCCAACTAAAGGTTTTCCCTCAGAATTAAGCAAAGAATTCTTGTTAGTAGATTTATTAAACAATTTATCTGAACTCACAGACGATCCGGAAGAAGTTAAAACTCATGTTAAAGAAAAATTGAAAACTTTTGATTTTAACAAATTAAAAGCTATGTCCAGATGGTATGGTAAAGTCAGCACTCGAAAATTTTTGGAAGGAATAATGCATTAAGATGAACGAACTCTTTTTACACCAGCTTCCAAACATCCAAGAGTTCTTCGAGATCGTAGGAAGAGAAAACAATATATTGCCAGAGCTTATCGAAAAAGACTGATCTTACCCCAAAAATCCGGACTCACTATTATGAGCACCGATTCACTAATTCAAACACCAATGGTGCTTTGTAGTCAATAGTCGAGTGTCTTCGTATTGTGTTGTAGTAGAGTCTATCCATTGATTTGTGTAAGTAGCCATTACCCAAATTATCTAACATCATTGACCACTCTGTCACCAAACTCGATGATAAACCAATTCATTGCTTCTTTCCAGTTGCGAATTGGCATAGTCCATTTCTTAGAGACATTATTAATTGCTAAATATAATAATTTAAAGACCGACTCATCTGTTGGAAATACTCGCTTATTTTTAATGACCTTACGCAGGGTCATATTCATGGACTCAATGGCGTTGGTCGTATAAATGGCCTTACGGACATCGGCTGGATAGGCAAAAAATGGAGTCACATTTTCCCAATTTCTAAGCCATGACTGGCTGATACTGGGGTATTTGGCATCCCATTTATTAGAAAATGAGCTCAATGCCAGCTCAGCCTCTTCAAGGGTTTTTGCCTTATAAATTGCCTTTAAATCTTCAACAAGCGCCTTGCGATCTTTATAGCTGACGTATTTTAATGAATTACGTACCATATGTACGATGCAAAGTTGTATCTTCGTTTCTCGATAGACACTTGCGATCGCTTCTGGAAAACCAGTTAAACCGTCAACACAAGCAATAAAAATATCTTCAAGGCCACGATTTTTAAGTTCGGTTAATACCGATAACCAAAATTTTGCCCCTTCATTTTGACTAACCCACATGCCCAACAATTCCTTTTGACCTTCAAGATTAACTCCTAACGCCAGATAAACTGCTTTGTTTATGATCCGTTTATCTTCCCTAATTTTAACCACAATGCAATCTAAATAGACGATGGGGTAAAGTGCATCTAGCGGCCTAGATTGCCACGCTTTAACGTCATCAATAATCGTTGCCGTTACATTGGATATTAGCGAAGAAGAGACATCTACTCCATACAATTCTTGCAATTGTTGTTGGATATCTTCAACGCTTAGCCCGCGAGCGTACATGGCTATGATTTTATCGTCAAAGCCATCAAATCTAGTTTGGCGCTTTGCCACTATTTGCGGTTCGAAAGTTCCCTCTCTATCTCGAGGTACCTTAAGCTCTAATTCTCCCTCAGAGCCTTTAACAGTTTTATTGCTATACCCGTTGCGGGCATTGTCTTTTAATGGGCTACGCTCATGTTTCTCGTAGCCTAAATGTTCAGTTAATTCTCCGTCTAATGCTGCCTGTAGTAGGCGCTTTTGCAGTTCCTTAACCAAACCCTTTTCACCGAATAGGGCTTCCTTGGTTTTATATTGCTTAACCAAGTCCTCCGCTAGCTCATCTAAATGATCTACCTTCATTGCCATAGTTTGCACTCCTTAGTTAATGCCATTCAACCGAATGACAGTTTACCTAACTACGGCTACTTACATATATGGACGCCTACCAATTTGCAAGGCCTTTTCCAATTTTATAGCATAAGATTTGCTGACATATATCCGACTTTTTAAGGAGTGAATATCACTCTAGCCATAATGGAATCAGCGCTTTTTCGCTTTGCCTTATCACACTCCGACTTTTTACTTAGCAGTAAAGCCATTGTAAGTATCAGGTTCCGAAAAAGCTGGTTTAACCTATTTTGCCATTAAATTGAAATAACCTCCGCAACTCTTTAAAGCGTATTATTAATTGCTTCCCTCAAACATATTTGCCTTCAAAACAATTAAACTGCCTCTTTATACTCAAGTTCTTTAGTCAATAATGCCCAAACAACGCGTGCATTCTTATTAGCAAGTGCTACTGCTGTTTTATTTGCACCCCTCCGGTTTCTAAGTTGATTGATCCATAAACTTCGTTTGTCTTCTTTTTTACTAGCATGCCATACCACCGACCGAGCACCATGAATCAGCAATCTACGTAAATAAGCATCGCCACGTTTAGTAATACCTAATAAGACTTGTTTATTACCACTCGAAGCTTGTCTAGGAACCAGACCAATCCACGCCGATAACGCTCTCCCGTTTTTAAACAAACCAGGATCGGTAATGGCAGAAACTAAAGCTGTTGCAGTGATAGTGCCAATGCCTGGTATTGCACCTATACGTTGACAACGCTGGTCAGTTTTATATAAAGTCGAAATCTTGGTTTCACATGATTTAACACGTTTATTTAAAGAAACAAAATCTTCGTAAAGCTCTTGAAACAGTGTTCTAGAAAATTCAGATAACCCATTATCAAAATCATCCAATATTATCGGTAATTTGGCAGAAACATTTTGAATGTCTTTAGAAAATACGATCCCATACTCTGCTAAAAGCCCTCTAATCTGATTAACCAAAGCTGTTCTATTATTAATTAATTTTTCTCTGACACGGTGCAAACATTGACAATCTTGTTGTGAAACAGATTTAATAGGTACAAATCGCATATTAGGGCGACTAACAGCCTCGCAGATAGCTTCTGAATCGTTATAGTCATTTTTATTATTTTTTACATAAGGTTTTACAAATGCAGGATTAATTAAACGAACTTTATGACCAAATGATTCAAATTTCCTAGCCCAATGATGTGCGCTGCCACAAGCCTCTAAGCCAATTAGACACGCAGGCAATCTTGCTATAAATTCTGGCAATTCTTTCCTAGTTAGACGTTTTTTAAGCGCCACTTTGCCATTTTCATCAACTCCATGAAGCTGAAAGACTCTTTTTGCTAGATCAATACCTAATATAGTAGTAACATTCATGTTGGATGCCTCCCCTTCTAAATGATTAATGAATTATCATTTTGGCCTACCCAAGGCCGTAAGTTAAGAGGTAGGCGTCCATTCCATCACACTTAGATGGACAGACTCT
>Ga0302315_10000365_pt1 | contig 52662 bp, 47 predicted proteins | sample III_Palsa_N3_1_FD_200532 | JGI IMG/M metagenome (GOLD analysis project Ga0302315, IMG submission 200532) | Peat permafrost microbial communities from Stordalen Mire near Abisko, Sweden - III_Palsa_N3_1 | ecosystem: Environmental > Terrestrial > Soil > Palsa > Peat permafrost | place: Sweden...
TAACGATAACTCTCCCTTTTTTAACTTTGCTCTCAACTGTCGCACTTCGTCTGTTTGCGGAAACGACCCAATGGTAGTAGTAGGGAACAATGGAAGTTTTAGTTTAGCCAGTTGTTTTTTCTGCCTGTCGCTAAAAGGGCTTGGCCTTCTGCCGTCTTGTTCAGAAATAGCTGCAACCCTTTCTTTAATGTAGCCTTTATGAATACTGGCAGAGTTCCTCCTACTTTCTATTGCCGCGGTATTAGAAACAAGTTCGCTTACCGCTTCTTTAAAAAGAGAGGGAGTAGCCAATTTTTTAAGCGTTACTACTTCTTTAACTTTTTGCTTTGCAAAGGCCATCCAATTTTTTAGCTCACTAGTTAGCGTCTTTTCATCTTTCTCATTTTCCAAATCGCAGGGAGAATGCAATAACGAACAGGAAGGCGCTAACAGCACTCGTTCCTCCCCCAATTTTTCCACTGCTTGTTTAATAAAACCAAGCGATTTTGTGAAATCGTTTTTCCAGATGTTTCTACCATCTACCACTCCCAATGATAAGGCTGTTTTGGATAATACAAACGATGAGTTTAAAATATCACTTAATTGAGAGGGGCAGCGCACCAAGTCAATATGCAGGGCTTCAACAGGCAGGGTAATTGCTGTACCCATGTTGTCTCCGGTGCAATCGAAATAAGTGGCTACAATAAATTTAAGGTAAGGAAATTCTTTTGCCAATATATCGTACACATAGTAATATGCTTTTTTTTCCTGTTCGGTTAAGTCCATCACCAGGAAAGGTTCATCCAATTGTATCCACTTTGCACCTTGGGCCTGCAGCTTATTTAATACCTCTATATAAACAGGTAGTAAATTTTTAATGAGTTCAATTCTGTTAAACCCATCTTCTTTTTCCTTTCCTAATAGTAAATATGATACCGGGCCAATGATAACTGGTTTAGTAATAATACCCAGTTGTTTAGCCTCGTAAAACTCATTCACAATTTTATCAGAAAATAAACTAAATTTCTGGTCTTTATGAAATTCAGGTACTATGTAATGGTAATTGGTATCGAACCATTTAGTCATTTCCATAGCAATAATATCTTTACCATCCTTCTGGTAACCCCTTGCCATAGCGAAATACAGGTCAATCTCGCTGTTGTTACTATCCAAAATAATACTGTGATAGCGTTCTGGAATAGCGTTTACTGTTAGCGACATGTCCAACACCTGGTCGTAAAAAGAGAAGTCGTTAGAGGGTATCAAATCCAAGCCTGCCTCCTGCTGCAAGAGCCAGTTGTGGTATCGGATGTTTTTGCCGATCTGTAATAGGTTTTTTCGGGATTCTTTGCCTGCCCAGTAGAGTTCGCAGGCTTTTTTCAATTCTCTGGAGCTACCAATACGTGGGTAGCCAAGATTGTGTGTAAGCATCTTTTTTAAGTTTTAAAATGTGATTAATAATTCGGGACTTTGCGGTTCTGAACACTTACACAGATATAAAACGAGAAAAAGAAATAGAATACTATTTACTACCTAAAGGGCGCAGGTATAAATAGATTCAATTCCTGACTCTGCTTTATATCGTGAAAGCATAGTCATTATAAATTAAGGCAAGTCTCCTGGCTTGTATTATTTTTACCGCCCTTCTCATTCCTTTACAGAACAATGGGCATTTGTGGCAAAAACTGTATAATACTTACAGTAGCACGTCTACTCGTGATTTTCACACGATTCCTTATTAAATCCGGTTTCCCGGATACCTTAAATCAGATTGATGAACTAAACAAAGAACCTTTATGCAAAGGTAGATAAACAAATTATCAAAAAATAATAAGGGTTCCAGATATTACTTTTTCTCTCCTTTAAGTCAAGAAATCATAGAAAAAGCTCATTATATTTAACTTATCCAATATTTAATTATAATATTATTATATCTTGTCAAAATTTGGTATTTTTACAGGATAAAATTCAACTACATGGAAGTCAAAAATTTATACTTTCCATTCTTTTTATATTTCATTCTGGTTATCCACGCTTTAGGGGCCCCATCCACTATTGACAACCACATCAAGGTAGATCAGTTTGGCTACCAATGCAGCGCTCAAAAAATTGCCGTTATCAGCAACCCACAAACCGGTTATAACTCAGACTCCCCATTCACACCTGGAACTACTACCTACCAAGTGAAACAATGGTCGAACGACGCTACGGTATTTACCGGAACTATTACCCAATGGAACGGCGGGGCCACAGACCCACAGTCCGGCGACGCAGTATGGTGGTTTGACTTTTCTGCGCTAACCACCCCCGGCAGCTACTACATCTACGATTCGGGCAAAAATATAGGCTCATACGAATTTAAAATAAACGACCAGGTGTACGCCCAGGTTTTAATGGCAAGCGTGCGCATGTATTTTTACCAGCGCTGCGGCATTAATTTAACGGCAGCCAACGCAGGCACAGGATGGGCCCACACCGCATGCCACGAAGGAACCCAGCAGGATTTAGATTGCAGGCTTTATAATAATACCTCTCCTGCTACTTCTAAAGTATTATCAGGCGGCTGGCACGACGCCGGAGACTATAATAAATATGTCAACTTTTCTTTTAATATGTTGGTGGACTTATTGCTCGCTTACGGAGAAAATCCATCTGTATGGACAGATAATTACAACATTCCTGAGTCCGGCAACGGCGTGCCTGATTTATTGGACGAGGTGAAATATGAACTGGACTGGCTGCTAAAAATGCAGCAAGCGAATGGCTCTGTGCTAAGTATAGTTGGCAATGCGTGCACCGGAGGCGGCGGGGCTACAAGCCCTCCATCGTCGGACGCTAATTACAGGTATTATGGCCCGGCAAATACATCGGCCACTTTTAGTTCTGCCGCAGCATTTGCATTGGCCGCCATACAGTTTAAGTCGCTGGGCATACCGGCCATGACCACTTATGCAAACACGTTACAAACCGCAGCCATAAACGCCTGGAACTGGGCAGTAGCCAACCCGGCAGTAACCTGGTACAACAACAGCAATGGTAACTGCTATATTCTTTCAGGCGAACAGGAATTGGGCGCTTATGATTTAGCTGCAAGGCAACTTACGGCTTCATCGTTCCTATACGTGCTAACGGGTAATACTACTTACCAAACCTTTTTTGATAATAATTATAGTAATATGCATTTAATCCTATGGTATTTTATTACCCCATACGAGATGCAATATAATGACGCTATGCTATATTATTCAAAAGGCGCCGCCCCTACCGCAGCAGTAGTTAGCACTATTAATAGCCGGTATCTTGGTTCAATAAATGGTAGCGCCCAATACTTACCAAATTTAACAAGTTCAACAGATCCTTATCGCGCCTATCTTAACACACAAGACTATGTCTGGGGCAGCAACCAGGTTAAAAGCCACACAGGCAATGCTTTTCTGAATGCGATTACTTATAATTTAGACCCTGCCAATAATACTAATTACACAAATGCGGCAAGCGGTTATGTGCATTACATACATGGCGTAAACCCCACTGCTTATGCCTACCTTACAAATATGAGTTCTTATAGCGCTTCCAACCCTGTTACAAGTATCTTTCATACCTGGTTTTGCAATGGCAGCCCACTATGGAGCCAGGCGGGAGTTTCCACCTACGGCCCTGCCCCAGGGTATTTACCGGGTGGGCCAAACCCAGGTTATAACGTAGATGGGTGCTGCCCAGCCACATGCGGAAGCGCTGCTAACGACAACTTATGCACCGCCTCGCTAGTTACCCCACCGCTGGGCCAACCTGCGCAAAAATCCTACAAAGACTGGAACATGAACTGGCCGCAGGACTCCTGGCAGGTAACGGAACCATCAACAGGTTATCAGGGCGCTTGGGTGCGGTTGCTTTCCCGATTCGCAACCGGCCCCTGCACTGCATTGTCTGTGGGGTATGTGTCTTTCAACGCCTATGTAAATCCTAATAATACCGTTAACTTAAACTGGGCCACGGCAAGTGAAACAAACAGCGCTTATTATGCTATTGAACGCAGCATCAACTCTGTGGATTTTGACTCTATAGGAAGCATTAAAGCTGCAGGTAATTCCAGCGTTATTATAAACTATACCTTTACCGATTTGCATCCTTACCAAGGCGCAAATTACTACCGGTTAAAACAAGTAGACCTGAATGGCAACGCTCATTATTCAGAAGTAAAAACGATAGACTTATCCGGTAATGAAAGTTATTTTAACCTATATCCTAACCCGGCAACTGGTAGTGTAACTATAGAAACTTATCTTTCCGCCTCCGATAATATCACCATTAGCATTTCTGATGTTCTTGGAAAAGAAGTATATTATTTGAATACATACGCTAAACAAGGAGCTTTCGGACAAGTGGTAAATATATCCAACCTCAACTCTGGATTGTATGTCGTTCAACTTAACAGAGGGGCATCGGTAATTACCAAAAAACTTATAGTAGAATAAATAACTATTACTTTAATTGATTTTTAGTCTGAAATTTAGGAACTAGTTGATTAAAGTAAATAGTACCTGCGTAATTAATATACATTGATAGCGCCAGCAATACTATTAGAGTCCTGTTAAAAATTTTGTTGGAAGGTAAAACTTTAAACATAAAAAGCATGAATAGTATAATAAACAACTGAAAATCTAACGTATACCTTGCAGCAAACTGACTAAAACCAGGCCCCATAATACATAGAATAACAAAAGCAATAAGAGACGTACTTACCAACAAACCTCCCATTACCCACAAATCGTTTTTTTCAAGTTTATCAAGCGGTAAACCAGGTTTACCCTTCGCTCTAAAGAATACTACTAGTATATAAATAAAAAGCCAGGGTATAAAAATGAGAAACACAGGCGACGCCCAGATGAAGCCAAAACCTTCTGGATTATGTCCGATAAAAGGAACTACAGCGCGAAAAGGAGGTAAGGATATTATATCCACATAAAAATTATAAGGGATGTTATAAACAGACATAAAGCCATGCTTCTTGTAGCTTTCTAAATAATAAGCAGACATTTTATGATACTGTATACCATTTTCAGTAAAACTACCAAACCTAATAAAATTATAACCCAGGTTAGCTATTGAAAAAACTATAAAGAAAAATGCAAATGCAAATCCATCCAAAACTGACTTTACAGAGAATTTATTACTATGCACTGTAAAATATACCACTACAAAAAATACGGACGAGAAGACTAAGTCATTTCGCGTATAGCAGGCAAGCCCCCAGAACAAGCCTGATAGTAGTAAGTTTTTGTAATTGAGTTTTTGCAAAAAAACAAACACAGCGCCTAAGAGAAAGGTTTGTGCCATTACCTGAGATATGAACCATACTTTGGGATTCATAGCCATGTAAAAGTGAACTGTCCCCAGTCCCCAGAAGATCCCTATACATGCAATCAAAAAATTTGTAATCGGGATTTTATAACTGCTGGCAAACTTATAGGCTACGCACATTATCAAAATAACATTTAATGCTCCAAAAAGTGTTATAATCAAACTATCTGGAGTATTCCGCCCAAATAGTAATACAAATGGAATATAAACTAACGCCGGAACCGGTGGCCAGTACAAATAGTTTTTACCATGATAAATAACAAGATCGTGGCACTGGGTAGTAGGCGGGCACTCTATATTTGTTTTTCCCTGGGTAAAAGAAAGAGCAAGGTCTTTAAAGTAGTTTAAATTGTTGGGGCTTGTTCTTAATTTGTTATAATTTACTATTAGCAGTCCGCTGTAAAAAAACCAAACTACTACCGGAACAAGAAAAAGTATAACCCTTGAAGATAAAAATTTCATAATAAAGGAATAGTCTCAAAACATTACACCAAATTAATTAAAATTATTATCTATTTTCCAATAAAGGGTAATATCGTTCTTTTATTACATTAAAATGATGTATTTGATGCCCAACAATAACAAAACCTGAGATTAATAGTCAAAAGGAAAGAGGAATGCTTATTCCTCTTTCCTTCAAAATTAACGCATGCTAATAATTAAATAAACACCTATCCGGATAAAAACCTACTTCATAATTATTTAATTGATTTCCTGAAGAATCGTACCTATAAACAATACCTTTGGTCGTATAACTTGGAAGAATAGCTCCATAAATATTGCCATTATTGGGATCTACACTTACTCCATAAACAATATAAGCTGGGTTTGGAGCAGTAATAAAAGGAGTTTGCGTAGCCGCTGTGTCTGTGATATTAAACTTAAATATACCTTTTCCTGTACCCTCATAATAAAGTTTATTACCTTGTTTATTAATAGCTAGTCTTTCTGGATTTCCTGGGACTGCGTAAGAATTTACTACAGTATTTGTTGCAGGATTTACTTTAACTAAATAACTAGGCCCTACATAACCATTTGTTGCATAATAATTTACACACATTACCCATAACATATTGTTAGCGTCCACTTGAACAGAGGTAGGGTTGGGACCTACCTTAAAAGTAGTTATTACCTGGTCAGTAGATGGGTTAATAACCGTTAAAGTACTATCAGAATAATCTCCGCCACAATTCGCTACATATACATTGCCATTTATTATTGTCATTAGTTCCGGGCCTGTTCCTGTAGTAATAGTTTTTGTAAATTCCAACGTAGATAAGTTAAGCACTTTAATATTATTGTCATTCCAGTCTGATATATATGCTTTGGTAGAATCTACTACCAAAAGATACCTGGGCGCCTTTAATGAAATACTATTGCTAGCCGTTATAGTTGCTACCGATTTAAAATCTGAGATAGTTACTACTTCTACCTTTTGTGAATTATTAACAACAATATACCCTATCCCGTTAAAAATAGTCATGGATTGCGCCACATCCCCTAACGGACGTCCATTTACCAAAGAGAAAACATCAGTGGTAACAGTATTATTGGAATGGTTAATAAAACTGATACTACTATTCCCGTCCATAAACTCACCTTCATTATTAACAAATATTCCTGTTCCTCCGTTGTAATTAGCCATTGCATTAGGGGTATCGCTGGATTTTTTGCAAGCGCTTGCAAGAACAATACTTGCCGCCATAATAAATACTCTTAGTCTATTTTTTTTCATGTTTTTATTGGTTTTTGGTTTTAGTTATAAATTCAAATTGTGCGCTTAAATAAAATGCTCTGCCTGGCATGGCATACCACTGGAAGCTCTGGTACTGCACATCCCATATATTTGTAGTTTTTAGTTGCAGGTAAGTTTTAAAACCGGGAGCGGTAAACTTCTTTCCTACATATACATTTCCCAACGTATACCCATTTACAAACTGGTCGTTTTCAGCGTCGGTATAACGCATGCTAATAAACGTCTGGTTATAGGTAATAAAAAAGCCTTTGTACTCCAGGTGGGCGGTCAGGTTCATATTGTCCCTTGGAACGTAGATCAACTGCTTCCCGACAAAGTTCTCTGTTCCGTTATAATTGAGGTTGGTAGATAAGGTATGAGTATAATTTCCGGTGAACTGAACAGAAATCCTTCCCAAAGAGCCGCTGTAATAGCTATGCACTTCCAAACCGCGCGCCCATACTTTGTCCACATTTACCGGAGAAGAAATATAAGCGGTAATAGGAATCCACTGGATATAATTATTAATAATAGAATTAAAAATAGTAACTTCTGTTTCAATAAAATGATTTTTCTTCTTATCCAGGTAAGAGACATTCTTAACTCCCAAATCGGCGCTCCACCCCTTTTCTGATTTAAGATTAGGATTACCCCCCGGCTGCCAGAAGCGATCGTTCAGCGTAGGGATACGATAGGTTCTGCAAACATTGCTTTTTACTATTAAAATATTTTTTAATAATTTTCCTTCTATACCAACAGAAGGCGCCCAGGGAGGATGGTAGTCCTTCACAAAATCTTTTCTCACGCTTGCGCTTGCAGTCCAGTTCGCATTCAACAAGTATTTTATCCCTGCATATCCTCCTGCCCTTGGCTGCGTTTTTTTACCTACATATTCCGGGATAAAAGCCTCGGCGAGTAAAAAACTGGCTCCTGCGTCCGTAAGCAATCTCTTCTTTAGGTAAGTATCCCGCCACTCCAGTTCCGACATGTATTTGTTCACCTTATCTTTGTCGTCAACCCCTATTGTTTTAAAGTGTAGCGTCTCGCTGAAATAGGCTCCGCGCACATTTAAACTACCTCCTTTAGTTTTCCTGGCCCATCCTGCAAAGGTTCGTAAAGAACTATCTTGCTGAGTTTCTGTAGTTGAAGGAACTGTCATATTTGGAGGAAGTTTTCTATAGCTGTTTTGATACCAGAGCGTGGCAGAAAGAATATTTTTATCGTTTAACTTATAGCTTAGGGACTGCATACCCCCATATTGAAAAACAGCCGAATTAGTTTGCCTTACCCAGGGGCTGCCAGCCAAAGCAGTATTTACGAAAGGATAGTTATTTTTGGCGCTGTTGAGAAGAACGCTGGTGGAAGATTCCAGTTTACCATTACCTATAATTAAACGCGCCCTTGATCTATTCGTTGAAAAGCTTCCTTGTTCATCGCTTACTAGTATCTTACTTCCCTTTATCCATGCGGGGGCATTGTTCAGATTAACGCTCCCTCCCACTGCCCCGCTACCGTATAAAGACCCCGAACCGCCAAACACCAGGTTGATATTATCAGCCATAGAAACAGGGATAAGCGAGAAATCTATATCTCCGGTAGTAGATGAATTAATAGGAAAGCCGTTCCAGTTCACCTGGGTATGATAAGAAGCAGTTCCTCTGAAGGAAATAGTAGCAAGGCTACCTCCTCCAAGATCCTTTATGTATACCGGCGCACGGGTAGAGAGTAATTCCGTCATATTGGTATTATAGTTTTCCTTAAGGGCAAGTGAATCCATAGGCAGGGCTTTTACACCTACTGTAAATAAGCGGAAGCGCGAAGATTTAATCGATACCTCCGGCAACGACAGGGTATCCTGCATGCTTTTTTGCGCTAAGGCAAAAAAAGGAAACAGCGTGAATAATAGCAGTATTTTTGCTCGCGGCATAACTACAATTAGTTCACGGGAAATAATTAGGAATAATATCTTGAAGGACACCTTTCCTTACTTTTCTCCCGAAAGTTGAAAATTTACTATCATAGGCAGGTCTTCTGGCTTGCTCTTTAACCGCCTTCCCGTCTTGCAGACAGTGGCTTAGATTGGTTAAATTTTTATGAGCTTTACAGCAGCGGGGACTGCTCCGGATTCTCACCGGATTCCCTTTTAAAGCATACTCTTTTGTAAAAGAGCTGCTACCAATGAAGCCACAAAGTAAATAAATAAAAATGATTTAAAAAAATGAGAGGCCTAAACAGAAAAAATAAACTTCCCGGAATTTTGGTCAAACTCTACCTGTGGGAAAGCCTTTTGTATACTACCATTTACTGCCAGCTCCTGCAAAGTCCCCTCAAAAAACCTTTTGTCAGCAGAAATAAGCCATGCTTTGTCGACAGTTTGTAAGGCCAATTCAAGATCATGAGTGGAAATAAGTATTGTTTTGGAAAAATCCCTAGCTAACCTTTTAAGCAACCTCATAATCATTATTTTATTTGGCAGGTCAAGAAAAGCCGTTGGCTCATCTAATATCATAATAGGCGTTTGTTGGGCCACAGCCCTGGCAATCATTACTTTTTGTTTTTCTCCATCGCTTAAACGCGATACAAAATTTTTCCTGAGCTTTTGTATTCCTGTTATTTCTATAGCCTCTTCAATAACCTTATAATCTTCCTGATTAAGCCTTCCTGTCCATCCTACATAGGAATATCGGCCAAAAGACACCAATGTCTCCGCAGTAAGCATATCCGCCTCTACCCTATCTGTTAATACAATGCTAATTTTAGCGGCGAGGTCTTTCGCTGATATACTATTTAAACTTCTTCCTGAAATTTTTATGTCCCCGAAAAGAGGTGGCAATATACCGGTAATAGTTTTAATTAGGGTTGATTTACCTGCCCCGTTTGGCCCCAACATACTCACCAACTCCCCTTTATACAATGAGGCATTAACTGAACTAAGTACAGTTACATTCTTTCTGCCTGTAGCATAGCCTATGCTTAAGTTTGTTAATTCCAGATTTTTTTCAGGGCTCTCCACTAGTATTTCCTGTTTTTTATTATTATCCATATTACTACCGGGGCTCCTATAATAGAAGTAACCGCATTAATAGGTAAGGTTTCATCAGTACCGGGAAGTTGAGCTACTATATCGCATAAAAGTGCAAACATAGCTCCCCATAGGGCAGTAGCGGGCGTCAATATTCTATGGTCTGCCGTATTAAAAGCGCTCCTTACCAGATGAGGTATGGCCAGCCCCAGAAAAGCTATAGGGCCGCAAAAAGCAGTTACAGATGCCGCCAACAGCCCTGTGCTTACTATTATTTTAAGCCGTGAGGCAGCCACATTAACTCCCATACTTTTAGCATAACTTTCTCCTAATAACAAAACATTTAACTGTTTTGATAATACAAAAGCAATTATAAGAGCAATAGTAACTATAGGAACCAGAACAGCTACTTCATCCCATACAACATTACCAAAGCTTCCCATGCTCCATATAATAAACCCCTTCAGGTCTTGTGCATTGCTAAAATATTGCAGAACTCCAACTATAGCGTTAGTAAACTGGCCAAACATGAGGCCAAGGATTAAGATAGTAGTATTATTCTGAATTTTTGTTGATACCCATAAAATAAGTAATAATACTAGCATTCCTCCGGCAAATGCAGCGCCAACAACCCCAATGCTTCCTGTTATTCCAGATAGTAATGCATAACCTGAATAGGAAGAAACTAATAATACTAAGGCCACCCCCAGGCTTGCCCCCGATGTAACGCCCAATACATAAGGCCCTGCCAGCGGATTTCTGAAAAGTGTCTGCATTTGCAAGCCGCTTACGGATAGCGCTACTCCGGCAAAAAGAGCGGTAATGGCTTTAGGTAATCTGAAATCAATAAGAATAGTCTTCCAAGTAACATTTTCAACAGGTCTGCAAGTAAAAACATCCATAGTTACATTCCAGGGAATAGCCACTGAACCAATTAGTACATCCAGCATAAAAAGCAGCACGACTAAAAATGCTGAAAGGAAGAAATAATATTTATAATTCAGGTTGCTCAAGGCCTTAGTTTCTTATAATAAAGAAGTTCATGATCTGGTAATAGTTCCGGATGAAAAATTTTTATAAGATCAGCAAGTACTTCCTGCGGATTAACAACCCCGGCTTCCCAGTAATCATTTCCTCCGTATTCATTTATCCTGTTATTATTATTATACATATTACCATCTTGTAAAGCCTTAAAATTTTCATACCTGGAATCATTCCTAATAGCTTCTCCTATGCTGCTCCAATCGCTGGTGTTGATCCAGAAATCTGCCTCGCCCGCTTTTGCATAAACACTCTCGAAGCTTAACAGAATACTACCTCTTTTACTATTATCTTCCCACAAATAATAGCCATTAGCATTCCTTATCAAAGACGCCTGGTAGCTTCTCCCTCCGGGCATATACCAGCCATCGCCATATTTAATGTCTGCAAACACAGTAGGCCTTGTTTTAGCGGTCGCTGCAACTTTTACTAGCGCTTTGTAATCGCGTTCAGCGTTATTAAAAAGAGAATCCGCTAACTTATCTTTATCAAAAAATGCAGCTACAAATTTTATCCATTCCATACGCCCAAGTGGAGTAACCTCGAACTGTTCATTATTTATGGCTAGTTTTAAGCCAGCCTCTCTCAGTTTAGCCGAAGTATTAGTTTCATAGGCTAGTATTAGTTCTGGGTTTGCTTCAATAAGCTTTTCAATATTTAGGCTATTTTCATTTCCAACATCTTTTACTTCGCCGGTTTTAACCAAATTAAGAGTTGCCGGAGAATAAATATACCTTGAATCGGATACAGCCACTAAATCATCTAACTTACCAAGTTTCTCAGCATACGCAATATAAAGTGAAGAAAGAGAAGCAAAAGATTTAACAGGAATTTTAATGTATTGCGCCCATTTATATTCTTTTGGCTTTAAAGAATCACTAAAATAAAGTATGTATTGGTAACTAATCTTAGTACTATCAGATGGATTAAAAACGTTAACCAGCTTGTAGTTCTTATAATATTCTATGCTAAAACCTTTGGCATATTTAACAGCAGCCTCTGATAGTTTTTTTTGCGTTTGGGTGTTTTTCTGTTCTTGATTACCAGTACAAGTAAATAAAAAAAAGCAGGTAAAATAAAGTAAAAGCAGACTGAAGGAACTTATCCTATTCATATTAATAATAAGAAACAAAATAGCTTATAAATAAAAAAAGCAAGCTATTGCCTGCTCTGCCTTAATTTTATTAATTACGCTTGTTCAATTCATCCCTAATCCTGGCAGCTCTTTCATAGTCTTCTTTATCCAGAGCATCCTGAAGCATTATTTTTAACTGCTCGGTAGAGGTGTCTTTCAGGTTTCCATCCTCTTTAGGTTTAGCAGTTTTCTTCTTTTTAGGTTCATCCTGTTTTTCAGCAGATTCTTTTTTGGTAGAAACGTTAGTTGTTTCTTCGTTAAGATCGCTCAGCACTATGCCAGCCTCAGATAAAATAGTTTCGTAAGTATATATAGGAACCTCAAAACGCAGCCCTATTGCAATAGCGTCCGAAGGCCTGGCGTCCACGTCAATGGTTTTTATACCATCCGTACATACAATTTTAGCAAAGAATACTCCTTCCCTAAGGTCGGATATAATTATCTCTTCCACGTTAAAATTAAAGCTGGAAGCAAATGATTTAAACAGGTCGTGCGTCATGGGCCTGTTAGGAATTATTTTTTCTATTTCTATAGCAATAGCCTGGGCTTCAAACATCCCAATAATAATAGGCAGCCTGCGGGTTCCCGATTCTTCACCTAACACTAATGCAAAAGAACCTGTCTGAGACTGACTGGAAGAAAGGCCTAAAATTTCAAGTTTTATTTTTTCCACTTCAAGAGTTTATTTTAACGCCTTTGCGGCTGCAATCAATTTTGGTACAACTTCAAATGCGTCGCCCACAATACCATAATCGGCAGCTTTAAAGAAAGGCGCTTCAGGGTCTTTGTTTATAACTACAATAACCTTTGACGAGTTTACGCCGGCAAGGTGTTGTATGGCCCCCGAAATGCCTATTGCTATATATATGTTAGGGCTTACTTTAATACCTGTTTGCCCTACGTGTTCGTGATGCGGCCTCCAGTTAAGGTCAGAAACAGGTTTTGAGCAGCCTGTAGCCGCCCCTAACTCTTTGGCAAGGTCTAGAACCAAATGCCAATTCTCCGGCCCCTTAAGCCCTCTCCCACCTGATACTACAATGTCTGCTTCTGTTAAAAGAATTTCTCCTGTAGCTTTTTCAACATTCTTTAATACGACTTTATTATCTGCATCTGTACTAGTATATGCAAAATTTTCTACCTGCGCTTTTTTATTAAATTCTTTAAGAGGCACAGCATTCTTAGCTACAGTTATAATTTTTTTAGGGGAAACAAGCTCTATATATTCAAAAGCCTTACCAGAATATATAGGCCTTTTGATCTTAAATCCGGCAGAAGTATCTGGTAATTCAATGACGTTTGTTACTATGCCTGCTTTTCGTTTTATAGACAACCTTGCCGCAATAGGATCTGTAACGGAAGATTTGGCTAATACTATTATATCTGCATTTTCTTTTTCTGAGGCAGCTGCCAGAATACTTGTATAAGGCAGCGTAAGGGGCACGTTAAGCTTGCTGTCATTAGCATGTAGTACTTTATCTGCCCCATATTTCCCTAAAGAATCCAGGGCTTCCGATGAAGCCTCTCCCATCAAAACCGCTGTTACTGTAGTATCAGTTACCTTAGCAAGTTCTGCGGCATAGCTAATAGCTTCATAAGATGATTTTTTTACTTCCCCATCTGATATTTCTGCGTAAACTAAAACTGCCATAAATTTCTTTTAATATAATTTATAAATTAATTATAAAACTTTTGCTTCATTCTTTAACAGGTCAAACAACTTCTCCGGAGTGTTAGGATCTATCATTTTACATGCTCCTTTGGGCGCAGGAAGTTGGTAGCCTATTAATTTCTCCGTTACCTCTATAGCTACCGGTTCTACTACTTTAAGAGGTTTTGTCCGCGCAGACATAATGCCTCTCATATTAGGAATTTTCCACTCGGCAATAGGTTCCTGGCAACCTGCCACAAATGGCAGCGAAACTTCCAGAAACTCTTTCCCTCCTTCAATCTCTCTAGCTACAACAGCCTTTCCACCTTCTATATCCAATTTCATAATAGGAGACACCGAAGGGATGCCAAGCAGTTCCCCTACCAACCCATGCACAACTCCGCTATTATAATCTATAGACTCCCTACCCATCAATATCATGTCGTAGTTCTCAGCTTTTGCAATTGCTGCTATTTGCGAAGCTACAAAAAAAGAGTCTTTAGGGTAAGCGTTTATTCTTATCGCATCGTCAGCGCCTATTGCCAAAGCTTTTCTTATTGTGGGTTCTGTATCAGCCTCCCCAACATTAAGCGCTGTAACAGTTCCACCCAGGGCTTCTTTTATCTCAATAGCTCTGGATAAAGCATACTCATCGTATGGCCCTATAATAAATTGTACTCCTGATGTGTTAAACTTGGTATTATTGTCAGTAAAAGATATTTTGGAGGTGGTATCTGGCACGTTGCTTATGCAAACTAATATCTTCATAAGAAAACTAATATTTTATCTATAAACCGTAAATTTGCCATGAAGATACATAAAATACAAAAAAATAAAAATGAATGACATTTCAAGGCTCGATCAGCTTCTTGAATTCTGGCAACAAGACCCTCGCGATCCCTTCAACATCTATGCGCTGGCGCTTGAATACAGGAAAATTGATCCGTTGACTGCAAAAAAATATTTTGACCAACTTATCGAAAACTTTCCGGCATACCAGGCAACGTATTATCAAGCGGGAAGTCTCTGGTTGGAGCTTGGACTAACTAAAGAAGCAGAAGAAATATATAGAAAAGGCATGAAACTAGCCCAAAAAACAGGCAAGACAAAGGATTATAACGAATTGCAAAATGCCCTCAATCAACTATTAGACATTGATAATGAGTGAGAACTGAAAAAATACTTTTTACTACTACTCCTGAAACACAGGCTGGACAAGCAATTGTTGATAAGTTATCTATTTTTTTCTTTGTACAATTATAATATTTGCTCTAATTTTGACCATCTTATAAAAATTAATTACACCTAAAAAAATTAACCAATGAACAAAGCAGAACTAGTTGACGCAATTGCCACTGAATCTAAGCTTACTAAAGCAGATGCAAAAAGAGCCCTTGATGCCTTCGTTAGTGTAACTTCTAAAACTCTTAAAAAAGGGGAGAAAGTTATTCTTATCGGTTTCGGTACGTTCGGTATCGTACAAAGATCAGCCAGAACCGGCAGAAACCCACAAACAGGAAAAGAGATCAAAATTAAAGCTAAGAAAGTTGTAAAATTCAAAGCAGGCACTGAATTAGCAAAGAAAGTAAAGTAAAAACGGAATAGCAGAACCGTGAAAACCCGCCTCCCTGGCGGGTTTTTTTTTATAAGTAGTTCTCCTAAAATTTTACTATCGTCCGTAAATTCAGATAACGCGCCGAAAGAGCGTTAGGCACTGCATACTGATTGCCCGAATAATCGGAGATCCAAAGGTAGGAAATCACATTATTTACCCCAAACAGATTAAGCACTTCAAGGCTTATCCACAAAGATTCAAAAACACTCTTGCTCCTGGTGTCCTTGTCATTAAAAGTAATAAGTTTTGAAAAACCAATATCTACTCTTTTATAAGAAGGGCCGGAAAAGGCGTCTTTGTATTTTTGGATATAAGGAGGGCCAAAAGGAAGGCCGGAACCATAAACCAGGTTAAGGTAAACTTTTACAGATGGGTACCTTGGAAGGTGATCCTGAAAATAAACGGAGGCTGTTACATGCTGGTCGGTAGGCCTTCTTACCCACCCGGTGTTGGCATAATTTTCTTTGGTGGAAAGAAAGCTGAGGCTAAACCACGATTCGGTGCCTTTCAAAAATTCGCCGTTCACCCTAAAATCGGCCCCTGTAGCATAAGCTTTGGCGTTATTATTAGCAAGGTACCGCAACATTACATCCACCATGTAGTAGGTATCTACATTAGTGAGGTACTTATAGTAAAATTCCGATGTGAACTTAAAAGGCCGACCATCTATTCCTTTAAATGTATATACGCCGCCTACTATAACCTGGTAAGAGTTTTGAGCTTTTACGTTGGTATGCACCACCCCATTTGTATCTCTAAGCTCTCTGTAAAAGGGGGGTTGCTGGTATAACCCGCCTCCTGCTTTAATCGTCAACTTTTTGCTTCCTCCGGGCCGCCATGCATATTGCATACGGGGACCGCATAAAAACTGATGGTTCAATGTCCAATAGCCCACACGCGTTCCGTAGGTTATAGTATGGTTAGAGTCTGGCTGAATAGTATGCTGCACATAGGCCTGGCTACGAAACGAATTAAGATCTGCATGGCCGTTGATTCTTTGTGTAATATTTATATAGTCGGCAGAATCGCTGAAATAATATTCTGAAAGAGAATCCTTGATATGTTCGTAATTCTGTCCGTACCCCCACTCAAATTTATTTTTACTATTATAAGTATAATACCCGCGATGAAGAAAATTTACTACTGTAGCATGCAATGCATTTCGCTGATGTTGAAAATTTGCTCCGGCGCCCACTACTACCGAACTAGTGTTAATGCCTGTGTTGGGGTCTACCGTAACGTCGCTAAGGCTGTATACATCCAGCACGTCAGATTTCTCCTGTTCTACCGAATGCATCCCTGATAGTATAAATTCTGATTTTACCCTGTTGCTGAATTTATGGAACAGGTTTACGCCCCCCTGGCCTGTGGAGTATTGTAAGGTCTGTTTACCGTAGTAATCCACATTTATATCCATTACCTGCGATAGTGTGCCAAATGATGTTTGTTGGCTGGTTGGCGTTACTACATAATTGTTATAGGCATAATAACCAAGAATACCAAGCGTAGTTCTTCTTTCTTTGTCGCTGGAATCTCTACGGTGAGTAAGGTCAATAGTTACATACGATTGAAAATCGTCAAACCTGGGTTTATATTGTCCTTTTACGGGCAGCGTATTCAGCAGGTATTGAGAAGATTTTCGCCTTGCGCCTACTACATAAGATATCCTCCCGTTTTTTGTGCCATTCTCTATATGAAATGTGCCCCCTAATAAACTTGCTGAAGCAGAGCCTTTAAACTTCTTTGGTTCTTTGTATTTAACCGAAAGTACAGAAGAAAGCTTGTCGCCATAGCGGGGCTGCCAGCCTCCGGCAGAAAACTCTACATCCGAAACAAGATCAGGGTTAATAAAACTTAAGCCTTCCTGCTGCCCTGCCCTTACCAGAAACGGGCGATAAACTTCCATGCCATTTACATAAACCTGATTTTCGTCATAACTGCCTCCTCTTACCATATACTGAGAGGACAATTCATTATTAGTTACTACTCCGGGAAGAGTAGCCAATACCTTATTAAAGTCATTAAATGCAGAGGGCATATATTTTGGGATACGGGGGTCAATCTTGGTCATGCTTACCTGATCCTTTGTCGCATCATCATCGTAAGCCTTTTTATCTTTTACTACTACAGAGTCCGTCAGGCCCGTTTTCTCTTTAAGAGAAATATCAAAATTCATCTCCTGGTTTTCAGAAATATCCAGTTCTTGTAGCGCTGTCTGTTTACCAAGGTAAGAAAATACTAAAATGATTTTTCCGGCAGGGACTTTAATCCTGTAGTTGCCCTCCTGGTCAGATACTACTCCTTTTTGAGAGCCATCAAGATGTACGCTGACATAAGCAAGCGCTTCTCCCTGCTCATCCCTTACTTTACCTTTTACCGTTGCCGTTTGGGAAAATATGCGGGTCAGAGAGAATAATATTAAAAATGATGTAAGTCCTGAGATTCGGATCATCTGAAGTGCAACGAAAATCAGCTCCCGCTATTGTTTTATGTTTTTCAATTCTGCAATAGTTTGTATTGGGTTATCTGATTTAAATACATAGTTACCGGCAACCAGCACATCCACTCCAAGCCCTACAAGTTTAACTGCATTATCTCCGGTTACTCCTCCGTCCACTTCTATCAATGCCTTCGAACCTGTCTTATAAATCACCTCTTTAAGCTTACTTATCTTAGCATAGGTATTTTCTATAAATTTCTGCCCACCGAAGCCGGGGTTTACGGACATTAGTACCACTAGGTCAAGATCGGCGATAATATCTTCCAGGCTGCTTACGGGGGTATGCGGATTAAGAACTACGCCTGCCTTAGCAGATGTAGACTTTATTTGTTGCACTACTCTGTGAAGATGAGAGCAAGCTTCTATGTGTACAGTAATATAATCTGCCCCGGCATCTCTAAAAGCTTGTACATATTTTTCCGGATTAACGATCATCAAATGCACATCCAAAGGTTTTGTACAGTATCTTTTTATAGCTTCCAATACTAGAAAACCAAAAGAAATATTAGGCACAAAAACACCGTCCATAATATCTACGTGCAGCCAATCGGCCTCACTTTTATTAATCATTTCCAGATCACGCTGCAAATTGGCAAAATCAGCGGAAAGAACAGACGGGGCTATAATAGGCTTCATTAACGCAAATATAAAATTTTTGCTCTATTAAAAAGCCTTACCTGATTTTAATAAATTTTGTCCTGTATGTTCCCGAGGAGGAGGTAATGCTGATAAAATACATTCCGGGGATAAGATAATCCACTTCAACCTCTAAAGTACTATTCGCATTCAGTTCTGCATTTCCACTGGACAAGGTTTTCCCGGACACATCGGTCAATTCATAGGTTACGGGGCCGGTATCGCTGGCCAGAATAGCAGTAATTAAAGATACTCCATAAACAGGATTAGGATAAAGCGTCTTTAATGTTCTGGGCTTCGGAGGGGTAGTATAAGTTATACCTGCGGCAAGGTCATAAGCCTTGGGAAAATAGGGGATTCCATAGCCAAGTAAATTATTAGGATTGGTATACTGAGAAGCAGACTCTTTTAAGTAATTTATAACCTCAACATTTTTGAGGTTAGGAAATGCCTGCCAAAAACCAGCGGCAAGGCCTGCAACCAATGGGCAGGAAAAAGAAGTGCCGCTATTTGATCCAATTGTGCCATCCGACAAGCCCAAAATGGTATTTTCACCCTCGGCAGCTAGGTCTGGTTTTACTCTTCCATCGGATGTTGGGCCGGTAGAACTGAAATAAGCATAGGCCCCTGAAGCGTCCACTGCTCCTACTGCAATTATAGAATCGGCGTCCGCCGGAACTATAATGTGTTGCCAGGATTGGCCCCCTTCATTGCCTGCGCTGTTGCATACCAGTATGCCTCTGGCTGCAGCCATAGAAGCGGCCCTGCTTGCAATGGAAGTATGCCCGTTCAGATCGCTATAGGTAAGGTTAAATGCAGGATTATCAAAAGTATTGTAGCCCAAAGAGGAACTGATAACATCTGCCCCTGCGCTGTCCGCATATTCTGCGCCACGCAGCCAGTTGGCTTCTTCCACCGGAGATTCAGATGTAACATCTTCCGTAATTAGCAGTATATAATTGGCTTTATAGGCTGTGCCCATCATTTGGCCAGGCTCATTGGCAGCTAATGTTGAAAGCACTTCTACGCCATGGTCATCTGACTGATAAACATTAGGCTGGCTAAGGACAAAATCATAAGTTGACACTACCTGTTGGTTAGCAAATAGAGAATCAAAAAAAGAAAGGGTGGTGGCATTAATAAATCCTGCATCCAGAATAGTTATAAGCATTCCTTCGCCATGGTATCCCATAAGGTGCATACTATCCGCCCCGATCATAGAAAGCTGGTTCTGGTAGGCAGGGGCCGAAGCAAGTCTTTTCACTACAGGCGTAATGCCTGCAACCGGCTGAGAAGAAAGCCTGGCATAGAAGTCCGATCCCCTAACCAACTGTATGGTTTTAACAAAAGAAAATTTGGAAATTTGTACCAACTGAAGCGAATCAGCCCCAATTACGGCGGCATTAAACCACCTGGAAGTATAAACAACTAGCGCCCCTGTAGCGCTCAGGGAATCAAGGTAGGTGGGATCTACCGGAAGGTCTGCTGCAACTACCGGTATATTTTGCCTTGCTCTCCTGTCAATTGCTCGCTGCGAAAGATAAGCCTGGGGAGCATTGATGGAATAAGGAGAATTATTCTTATCCTTAAAATAAACCATATACCTATTTGGCTGCTGGGCGCAAACATATTGCATACAGGAAAAAACACAAAATAGTACTATAGTAATTATTCTAAGGGACATAAGAAATAAGAGTTTTTTTATATATAGTCCCGGTATTAATAATATATTCTCCAATCTCAATAGTATCGTTCTGCTCATATTCTACAACTTCGTCGTATTTATATACAAGCCCTGTTCCTTTTGCATATACCTCAATTTGATAATCTTTATCTATCAGACTTTGCTCATTGCTCTGTGTTATGGTAAGGGTATTGGGGTAAGTAGTATCCGCCAAAATATATGGGTAATTAACGGGATACATCACATAAGAATCTGCCCCCCCTGTATTAAAAAGATTGCCATTCCACTGCTTATTTGCCTGAACGGGAAATTCCATTTTAATATAGGGTTGGTTATTTTCAGTTCGTATCGCCATATTATTATTTAGAGCCACAGTCCAAACACCCGAATCCGGTTGAGCGGGCCATTGCGCCGTATCGCTGGTACGCGTATAGCGTTCTATACGATATAAAAGCTCATCGGAAGATTGAATAGTACCATGATAGTATTCTTTAAGCTGGTAATTCATTGTATCAACTGTTCCTGTTATACTATACGTTATCAATTGCACCTGATAAATATAAGAACTACCGGTGTCTATGGGATAGTATTCAAGGCCCAAGTCAATAGTATCATCCTGCTTCTTGCAGGAAAGAAGAACAAAGCAAAAAAGACAGCTAACTAAAAAATATTTATTCATTTTTATTCTGCCTGAAACTGGATAATATCCAACCACCCCCGATTACATCGTCGCCTTCGTAAAACACTGCGGCCTGCCCAGGCGCTATGGCCGATACTCCTTTGTGAAAAAGAACTTTCATCTTGTCTCCCTCCTGTTCAATAATAGCAGGTGTTCCCGCATCGTTATAACGTACTTTGGTAACAGTTTCTGAAGGCTTTACAATATGTTCATACTTACCCAGCGTAAGTTTATTTACCCACATCCCGTCGCGAAACATTTCCTTATCGGAGGCAAGCACTACCCTGTTTTTTTCTTTTTGTATTTCTGAAACAAAAACAGGATAACCCAAGGCTATCCCCAGTCCTTTCCGTTGGCCTATGGTATAAAAAGGATAGCCCTCGTGTTTACCTACTATTGTCCCATCTTCAAGCACAAACTCACCGTCTTTTACAAGCTCTTCCAATCCGGGAATGCGTCTTTTAAGAAAGCCCCTATAATCATTATCTGGCACAAAACAGATCTCATACGATTCTGATTTTTTTACCAGTTCAAGAAAGCCCCTTTCAGTAGCAAACTGTTTTATCTCCGTTTTTCTAAGATCGCCCAGAGGGAAAATAGTACGGCTAAGGCTTTGCTGCGAAATACCCCACAAGGCATAAGACTGATCTTTGTTCTCGTCTATGCCTTTTGATATAACGTACCTGCCGTTTTCATGCCTGAGTTTAGCATAGTGGCCTGTAGCTATAAATTCGCAACCCAATTTATCTGCCCTTCTCAGCAAAGCGTCCCATTTGATGTGGGTGTTGCAAAGCACACAGGGGTTTGGAGTCCTGCCCGCCATATACTCGTCTGCAAAATAGTCAATCACATAATCTCCAAACTCCTCCCGGATATCCAGAATATAGTGAGGGAAGCCCAGGCTGACTGCTATGTCCCGTGCATCGTTAATAGAGTCCAGGCTGCAACAACCCGTTTCTTTTTTTGTGCCGCCCGAAGATGCATAGTCCCATGTTTTCATGGTCATGCCTATCACCTCGTAGCCCTGCTCATGCAGCATTACCGCCGCTACAGAACTATCTATACCGCCGCTCATGGCCACTAAAACTCTTCCTCTTGTACTCATTGTGATTGTTTATTCTTTTTTGGGAATAAGGGTAACCGAACTAGTTTATAGAATCCCTTACTTTTTTGGTATATTCCCGAAGAGCGTCTTTAAACTCCAGCTTTTTTTTATCCATTTCATAGTGAATCCACACCGCCGCAAGAACATGGGTAAGTTGTTCCCCTTCGTCGTTTCCCTCTATCTCAATAGCAGGTTCATTGCCCTCCGTAATGTCAATTTCCGCTTTTTCAAGCTCTTTAACGGAATAATTCTCAACCAGTTTTTTTATTATAGGAATTTTCATTTATGCTAATTGTTGTAAAAGCTCTACTACAGCATCTTCCTTATTCGTTGGTACCGAATTAATAAGTTTGCCATCCTTAAATACTGCAAAAGTAGGCAGGTTTTTTACTAGGCCTTTTTTTCTGGTCTCTGGGTTCTTCTCAGCGTCAACCTCCACAAAGGTTACGTCTTTAAATCGCTCGTCGTTCGAAAGTCTTTTAAACTTTGGCGCAAACAGTTTGCATGTACCACACCAGTCTGCGTAGTATTTCACAATCAACCTATTATTAGCGCTTACTTGTTGTTCAAAAGAAGCGTCATCAATGCTAGTTACAGCCATAAAACAAATATAAACTAAAATATGAAGCCAAAAATTTCAGTTTTAACAATATTATAAATTAATTTGTTCACCTAAGATTTCGAGAAATGGCCCTAAAAACCCTTGTAAAAGTAAGCGGAGTAACCAACCTAAGCGATGCGCGTTACTGCGCCGGTATGGGTGTGGAAATGATTGGTTTCGGGCTGGACGAGAACCATCCTAAATTTATAGAGCTTGCCAAACTGCGCGAAATCTCCGTTTGGATATCAGGGATTAAAGTTGTGGGAGAGTTTAACGGGGATAACCTGGATAATGTAAACTACCTGTCTCACGAAATCCCTCTTGATTTTGTGCAGCTAAACCACCTGCCTCACCTGGAAATACTTAACCACATCAAAAATCCTATCATCTTAAAACTGGATATAGAGAAAGACGGGCTGGAAGAAATTGAAGAAGCGATGAACAAATATGCAGGCAGCGTAATGTTTTTTTTGCTGGAAAGCGCTGTGTATTCCATTGCAGACCTGGAAGAAGTATTGGAAAACTGGTGCGGCAAATATAACATTATAGTCGGTTTTGATATTAACGACCAATCATTGCCTGTGGTAATAAATAAAATAAACCCAAAAGGGATAGGCCTGCACGGAGGGCACGAAATAAAGCCCGGATTAAAGAATTTTGAGCATCTTGCAGATATTCTGGAGCTGCTGGAAGAAGACTAACATATATATGAAAAGCATATACACATTAACATTAAGCCCCGCCATTGACAAAAGCTCCACGGTGGAGCAGGTAATGGCCGAACATAAACTAAGATGTTCCGTACCTACTTACCAACCAGGGGGAGGGGGAATAAATGTATCCAGAGCGATAAAAAAGCTGGGAGGCGACTCTGTGGCCATATACCCTAAAGGAGGCCCAACCGGCGATCTGCTAAAAAAATTGCTGGACGATGAAAAAATTACCCAGCATTGCATTGATAGCCAAAGCTGGACAAGGGAAAACTTTATTGTGGTAGAAACCCTTAGCGGCAGGCAGTTTCGGTTTGGTATGCCAGGGCCTGAATTGCTGGAAAGCGAATGGCAACAGTTTCTGGATGATATAGCCAGCCCCTTCCATAACATCGACTATATGGTGGCAAGCGGCAGCACTCCTCCGGGCGTACCGGATGATTTTTACGCTCGTCTGGCGCGCGTAGTACATCAAAAAAATGCAAAACTGGTGTTGGATACCTCTGGCGAAGCCTTAAAACATGCAGTCGCCGAAGGAGTTTATCTTTTAAAACCTAACCTGAAAGAACTAAGCGACCTTGTGGGAAAAGAACTTAACTCTATACAAGAACAGGAAGAGGCTGCCCTGGAAATAGCCAACAAATACAACATAGAGATACTGGTAGTTTCTTTGGGCCCTGCCGGGGCATTACTGGCATCTCAAAATAAAACCATGCAGGTAGGCGCTCCATCCGTAGCTATGAAAAGCACCGTAGGCGCAGGCGATAGCATGGTAGCCGGTATGGTGCTTAGCCTGGCTAACGACCATAGTTTAATAGAAACCTTGAAGTATGGTATCGCAGCCGGAACTGCCGCCACTATGAACTTTGGAACGGAGTTGTGCAAACTGGAAGACGTAAACAAACTTTACCAGTGGATGCAATCGCACTAAGCTAGTCGACAAATTCGAAACGCAGGTAATTTATTTTGCAGCCTTTTTCCATAAACTTTCGTTCGTAGGTGGTTTGTATGCCGTAATGCTCTGCCAGTAATGGGGAGTTGTACAAATCAAACGTGTATTCCAGGTTGCGGATATTTAATTCCTGAACTACCGATAGCGTATAGTCAAAAAGCGCCCTGTTATCGGTTTTAAAATTTACCTTCCCGTTTTTGCCCGTTAGCTTTTTATAGATCTGCATATACCTTGGGCTGGTAAGCCTTAGCTTTTCTTCTTTATCTTTCGGCCTGGGGTCGGGGAAAGTGACCCATACTTCATTGGCCTCGCCGTCCTCAAAAAACTTCTCCAGAAACTGCATTTGTATTCTTAAGAAGGCTACGTTCTCAAAACCATTTTCAATAGCCACGCTACTACCCTTCCATAGCCTTGCCCCTTTAAGATCTATGCCTATAAAATTTCGGTTGGGGTATATTTGGGCAAGGCCTGTGGTATACTCTCCCCTACCGCATCCTACTTCTAAAACCAGGTCGTTGGTATTACCTAAAAACTCCCTCCACTTGCCTTTTATGGTATCGTATAGTTCTTTACCGGGTTCTATAACATTTCTTCGTTCTGCGTTCAACTTAAAACGCTCTAACTTATTCCGCGACATAGCGCTAAATTATAAAGATTAACAGGAATGAAAAAGAGGAAATACAACTATTAGCATACACCGGCATTAAAGTTCGTTAAGCTCGGCTACCACAAAAGTGCTGCCCCCTATAAAAATGATGTCATCTGCTTTAGCATGTTGGCGGCCAAGTTCCAGCGCAGCGTTTACATCTTCTACTACTTCGCCTTTTAAAGAAAACTCGCTGGCCTTTTCCTGTAACAAATGGGCGTCCAAGGCCCTTGGGATATTGGCTTTCGTAAAATAATACCTGGCATCGCTGGGAAGTAATTTCAATACCTTCCCGATGTCTTTATCGTTAACCATGCCAATAATAATATACAAATTACTATGCGGAATACTTTGCAGCTGCGCTACTACCTGCTTTATCCCCGCCTCGTTATGCCCGGTATCGCAAATTACCAGTGGATTAGTTTGCAACTGTTGCCATCTTCCCATAAGTCCAGTAGTTTTAACAGTAGCGGCTATCCCCTCTTTTATGTTATCGTCGGTAATTTTCAAAACTCCCTGTAGTAGTTTTGCCGCTTGCACTACCCCGATAATATTTTTTAGCTGGTACAAGCCCGTAAGTTCGCTTTGTACCGCCAGTTCTTCTTTCGTTGTATTATTTACTATTTTCAGGTTCAGTCTTCCCGCTTCCAAAACAGATTCTTTTACCATATAATTATCCGAAGCAAAATACAAGGGTGAATTAGTAGTTTTTGCCTTAGTAGTAAACACCTCCGCAACCTCTGCCTGCCGCTCGCTTACTACCGCCGGGATGCCCGGTTTAATAATACCGGCCTTTTCGGAGGCTATTTCCTGTAGCGTATTCCCTAGTATGGACTGATGGTCGTAACTAATATTAGTAATAACAGAAAGGATGGGAGTAATAATATTAGTAGAATCCAGCCGGCCGCCCAAGCCCACTTCCACAACGGCTATGTCTATGGCTTCTTTGGCGAAATAGTCAAAGGCCATGGCCACCGTCATCTCAAAAAAAGACGGCTGCACCTCGTCCAACTGTTGCCTGTTCTGTCCTACATATTCTACTACCCGGTATTCGGGAATGGGTTGCCCGTTTATTTTAATGCGCTCGGTAAAGTTTTTTAAGTGTGGGGATGTATATAAGCCAACCTTATACCCTGCATTTTGCAATATGGAAGCCAGCATGTGCGAGGTGCTGCCCTTGCCGTTGGTGCCCGCCACGTGTATGGATTTAAACTTGTCCTGCGGATTGCCAATGTACTCGCAAAGGCGAATGGTATTGTATAAGTCTTTTTTGTACGCCGCCGTCCCTATCCTGTGAAACATAGGGAGACTGCTGTACATATAGTCGAGCGTCTCCTGGTAGGTCACTTCAATTAACGGGCGTTAACGTTAAACCGTACTGTTCCCTTGCTGGCTGTGGCATGGGCCTTGGCGTTTAAAGGGCTAAAGGTAAGCGTTTCCAGTTGCTGCCTGTAAAATTTCTCCACCGTTGGGCTAAGGGTGCCTCCTACTCTTTTTATGGGCGGCACTATATCGCCGTTCTCATCTACCGTAAATTCAAAAATTACATAACCGGTTTCGCTGGAGGGGTCCTTCTTATCCGGTTTGCTGTCCCAGGTCCAGCCCGGTAAATTTAATGAAGGGCCAGCATCTCCAGTGCCGCTGCCCGTTCCGTTACCAGAGCCGCCATGTCCCGGTTTTCCGTACAAAGCTTTTGCAGTCAGCGATCCATTCGGGTCGCCCTGGTCGCCCACCGCTCCAGGCCTGTCGCCGTTATTATTTCCGGGCGTTTCGTTACTTGTGCCATTTGTACCATTGGCCCCCGGCTTTTTATACAAAGCGGTGGCGTTTATTTTAGGTTCTGCTTTTTTAGGCTCCTCCGTTTTCTTCTCTTCTACTTTGGGTTTGGTTTCAGCCACCGGTTCAACCTTCTTCTTCTCTTCTTTTACTTCGTAAGGGCTTTCCCCCTCGGTAGTAACCATCTTTTGATCTTCTACCTTTGCATCCGGCACGTTGGCCTGTTCCTCTGTAGGCAGTTCCTGGTCTTCCTGCGTTGCATCCGTAGCGGCCTCTTCCCCCGGTTTAGAATCTTCTGTACTTGTGTTTTCGTTGGCTGGGGCCGTTGTTTGTATAGTTCCGCTTCCGGCGTCGTCCGTCCCAAAATTCAGTTCCACGCCTGCATCTCCCGATCCCAGCGGCGGGTTAGGCGCCTTAAACGCGCCCAGAAAAATAATACCTATAAGCAACGCGCAATGGACGGTAACCGCAATAGCCACGCTAATGCGTTTATTCTTTCCTTCGGTAACGTTATTATCAAAGCTGTTCATAATAGTTCGCCTGTTTCTAAGCAAAAATAGCTCTATTTATACTAAAACTAAAACGTATGTTATTCAATAAAGTTCCGGTATGCAAGCTACTTTGTTATAACGATTTAGTGAATTGGTTAGTATAGGGGGGATTATTTATACACTAGCTAAAATCCCCCAGCCCTCGTTGGTGTACCCACCAATGAGGGAAATGCAACTCAGAGTCTCTAAAAGAAATTCCGCTAGGATAAAATTCGATATTTAAACAATTAGCAGATTTTCAACATATTTAATATATTTAAGTTAAAGTTATACGATTTTTATGGAGCTTAAATCTTTTAGAATACAAAACTTTAAATCAATAAAAGATACAGGTTGGATAAATTTTTCAGCTGATAATATTACCGCTTTGATTGGTCAGAATGAATCCGGCAAGACTTCAATTTTAGAAGCTTTATATGCTTTTCGTTATGGTGAATTAGAAGACGATCATTTGAGAAATGATAATTCCCTTCCAGAAGTTATATGTTCTTTCAAGATTACTGAAGCTGAATTTGATGGGCTTTTAAATAAATTTACTATAGTCCCAGATAATCTAAAAAAGGCTTTAATAAAAAATAATTGGAGGGTTAATTTTGGTCAAAAATGGGATAGCAATAAAGTATATATTGAATTTATTGAAGAAAAATATTTAAAAGAAATATTTGAACAGATTAAACAAAAGAAAAGCTTAGGTTCATCAAACGAAAATTTAGTTGAAGAATCTTCTGTAATCGAAGAATTGACTAAAGCAGAAGAAATCAAACCACTTACAGAAGATGAATTCATAGCATATATCGTAGAAATAATGCCCCATTTCATTTTATTTGAAGATAATAGTAGCCTACTACCAAATACTATTGATCTTGAAGATATTCAAAAGAATAGAGAAGTGGAGGGGCATGAAGGAGTTTTAAATTTCCTTAAAGTAGCAAACTTTGAATTAGATAAGCTAAATACGACTCCAGCAAAAGTAAAAAGTTATATTCAAAGTATTAATAATAGCATCACTGTTGATTTTCAAGATTTCTGGAATCAAACAATTGGAAAAGGAAATAAAATAAGAATAGAAGTTGAGCAAAAAAACTATAGTAACGATAGTGAAAAGCCTGGAATGCCTTTTTTAGAATTTTGGATAAATGATGGTGAAGAGATTTTACACCCAAAACAAAGAAGCGGAGGTGTTAGATGGTTTCTTTCTTTTTATTTACAACTTAAAGCGAACGCTAAAGAAAATACAAATTCAGAAAGCATATTTCTTATAGATGAGCCTGGAGCAAGTTTGCATGCAAAAGCTCAGGAGGATGTTTTAAAAGTATTTGAAGACTTAAGAAAAAAGATTCAAATTGTTTATACTACTCATTCCGCTCATTTAATAGATCTAAAAAAATTATATAGAATACTAGCTGTGCAAAGATCTGACGATGATAAAAATAGTTATACTCATATCATGGATATACATAAATTGGGTAGTGCTAATAATAATACATTAGCACCTATTTTTACATGTATGGGAATTGACATGTCTCATCAGAATGTAATTCAGAAAAAAAACAATGTAATATTAGAAGAACCAAGTGCTTTTTATTATTTAAAAGCATTTATGGAAATATTTCAAATTTCATTTGATGTTAATTTTATACCTGCAACAGGAGTAAATAATATTCCTCAACTTGCATATATGATGTTGGGGTGGGGATTAGAATTTATTGTAGTCATGGATGATGATGGCAATGCGAGACAAGTTTATAAAGAATTAAAAGAAAATTTATATCAGGATATAGAAAGTAAGGCTGATACTAAAATAATTAGACTAAAAAAGAAGAATGGTATAGAAGATGTTTTTTCCATAGATGATTTTAAGAAAATTATTTTGTTAGATGAAGCCTTACAAATTGAATCTAATTCAAATTATATAAAGAAAACAAAGTTTTCAAAACCTGTGACAGCCCTTAATTTTTTAATGAGGGCTAAAAAGAAAGAATGTAATAAAGAAGACTTTTCGGAAGAAACTATTCAAAATGTTACTAGTTTATTAAATGAAATAAAATCGGCATTAGAACAAGATAATTCAGTCTCCGCAGTCGCTCCCATCCTTACGAGTGACAACTAGTTAATAGTAACCAGATAGCGCGAGACTCCAGGCTCGTGTTTACTATTAGTAAGCCTCCGGCTTACCCCAGCCAGAGGCAGGGAAATAACAGTCACGAGGCAAGAGCCTCGCGCCATCAGAATAAATAAGTCTACCACCCCCTACCCCCTAGTTGTTCTAAGTCTTACCGCAGGGTGACTTAGAACTGTAAATGAAACAAAAAGTCTTGGACTTTCAAATAATTACTATTATTAAATACAAGGCACAAGCGGCACGCGTGCGCCAGCTAGAGTAGTAAACTAATTCAAATAGTAAAACGTATTCATCCCCCTCACCCCCTTCGCAACCGCACGGGCTTCCGCCCAAGGGGGAAGTTAGAAATCTTTTAATGATACCAGTCCTGACGTTAGGCTCCTTCTTATTATCTTTGGGTCAGTGGAGGTAGTGCGGATAATAAGGCAGAGCCGTTGTCAGGACGCGGCCCTGCGGCCGTGGAGCAAAGCGTAGTAAACTCTTTTCTATTAGTAAATACAATAAGGCACAAGTGGAGAGGGCAGCGTATTAAAATCATTTATACTAGTAGTAAATAATAAAACGTGTCCATCCCCCCCCACCCCCTTTACAGCCACACCGCCCACCGCGTAAGGGGGAAGTTAAAATTCCTTCCTTTTTAAACTATCAGTTTTCACGTTAGGCTCCTTCTTATTAGCTGCCGGGCGAAGCAGCCGAGGTTGTGGGGATAATAAGGCAGAGCCGTTGTGAAAACTCGGCCCGCCCGGCCGTGGAGGGCAGCGTAGTAAACTCTTTTCTATTAGTAGTAATAATAGTAAGGCACACGCGGCACGCGTGCGCCAGCTTCGGGAAAACAACAGTTTTGTGCTATATTTATTTTCCATCACAAACAAAACTTGCGGGCGAGGACGCACTGCAAGAATGAGTGAAAGTGGTGTTTCTGTGCCAACTGGCACACTTACCAAAACTATGTAAAGTAATTTTAGGACGTGTCAAAACGGGCAAAATCTTACATGGGCGTTCACAAAAACAGAGAAATTAACAGAGAATAACAGGAAAAATATCAGGGAAATAACAGAGAGTAAATTTTATGCACGTAATATTTACCCTAAACTAGTAGTTTTTTAGGTAGCACAAACTGCCCACCCTTTACGGATTACTATATACATTTAAGGTTGGTTTTACAAAAAAATGCTCTTAAATGCCAATTGGCACAAAGGGCAAAGCTTTAATTTATCTTTAAACTTTGAACTCTAACCTTTAAAATTATATCTTCTTTAACCAGATGGTACTTCCGAGTTTCCCCTTAAGCTTATTTAGTTTAGCTATCGCTTTCTGCTCGCTATCAAAGTCTTCTACAGATACCCTGTAGTTGCCGCCATTGGTTGGGTTTATAATAGTAGGAGTAAGTCCCTTTTTAGATAGTTTATCTTTAAGTTTAACAGCGTTGTTTTCCTCTGTAAATGAGCCTACTATAATATAAAAACGGCCTTGAGTTTCCGCTTTAACCACCGGAGCAGGGGCCGCCTCTGGAGCTGGAGCCTCTGCCACCGCTGCGCTATCAGCCGCCGCCGAATCCGCCGACGCTATAGCCGTTGAGTCGCCGCCCAATGCCAGCGTACTATCAGAAACCTCTGTGGCATCAGTAGGATGCCCTCCCAACGATGCAAATGGATTAAAGCTGCTATAGGCGCTATTGTCTTTATTAGCATAGAAGAACCCTCCCATGCCTAACAACAACACAACAGGGATAAGGATAAACAATACCACAGGTACTTTACGTGGCTCTTTCTCAGCTTCTTCGGCCTTAGCCTTAGGGTTGGCAGTAGGCTTAACAGGGGGTTTGTTACCTGGATTTGTTGTACTCATATCTTGTAAAGGTTTGAAAAAAAACTCGGTAAGTCCAAAACTGCCTTCGGCATAGTTCACTTTGTTCTCCGGCTCAAACTCCAGCTTACGGTCAGGATTATAAATAAATTTACCAATATCTTTAAGAACATACTGATTATTAGCCTTTAACCCCTCCAATATCGCTTCCACAAAACTACGAACGGCAGTTAAAGCTTTATCAACGCTTATATTTTCTACCCTGGCAATATACGAAACCAACAGCCCGTCGCTTAATCTAAGTTGCTCATTAAAAGCGACTTTCTTATTAGGAGGTACAAATTTATTAGTTACAGGATTAATTTCTGCGCTTACATAGTGTGTAACAAACCCTCCAAAACCGGGTATAACCACACAATCGTGTTCAAATAATAACGCTTTTAAATACTTATCCAACATTGTTAAAATTAAAAAGAATACGTCAATCCTGCAATTGTATTAAACCCCTTTACGGAATAATTATAATATCGTTGGTATTTTTTACCTAGAATATTGTTAGCCTCTATAAAAGCAGAGAATACATCCGAAAACCTATAATCTACCTTTAAACTCACATCCGTAATGTTCGGCATATTAATAACTTGCTTCGTAACAAAGTTTTCCGCTCTCAGTCCGCTAATATAATAAATATTGGCATTAAAGAATATTTTCTTTTGGATATTGTAAGTAGCTAACAATGTGGTAGTAAAAGAGGGCCTTTGCAGCGCCTGCCCAACATCCTGGCTTATGTTATAACTATATGCATTAACCAACGCCCCTATTCTAAATCGTTCGGACTGTTCGTAGCTAAGTTCGGCGTTAAAGTTAACTATAGCGCTTGTGCCTCTGGCATATACAATATCAAATTTAGAGACGTCGCTTACAAAATAGTTATTAAAGAAAGAAAGGTTTTTATAACTGGCATAAGAAATCTGAGCCTTATAATTCAGTTTCTGGGTCAAATTTCCTTTAAACCCGGCATAAAACTCCAGCGCCTTATTGGTATGCAGTAAGGCCACATTGTTTCTAAGATATGGATTTTGAGCTACAAATGACCTAAATGTATTCTTTTGCATTTCCCCATCTATACCCGCAAAAGCTATTACTGTTTTATCCATCAATATATAATCCACATTTACGCTTGGGTAAATATGAAGCTTTGGCGAAACAGTGTCATTGGTATAAGCTACATTAAAACCTGCCTTTAATATATACTTATCAGCTTTCATTACAAACTTGGGCTTTATCTGGTAAAAATCCCGATTGATAGATGAAACATTTGTTTTGTAGGTAGTTAGCGACAACATACTACTGCTTTCTATAGATTTATTTTCGTCAATTTTATACGAAGAAGCATTTGTAACCAATACCTCCGATTCTGAAGTCCCCCGGTTATTGCTTATGTTATAATACCCTGCATTGGCATTGTACTTAAAAGTAGCGCTCTGGTTAGCATTCTCCAGCCCCACATTTACATTATATGTATTATAGACAAGTTTAATAGTATCTTTATTAAACGCCTCGCCATTATACCCATAGTAGTTATACCGATTCCTATAATACCCGGCATTCCCCCTCAAGATCACATTATTAGTGTAGTACCGCACATAACCTTCCGCGCTGGTATTACTTACGCCTGAATTAGATTTATTCACCGGCCCATGAGCTGAGGACAATTGCTTGGCATGCAACCCATAACTTAGCTTATCGCTGCGCTTGTTGTTTAAAAAAGCATCCAGGTAAGCCGTACCGTAATTACCTGCCCCAGCTTTTATGTAGTTACCATACAGTTTAGTTAAGGCTGGCGGCTTTAACGTAAGAATCTGTAATTTACTATCCAGCTTAGGAATTTTTAACCCTACATCTTTGGTAGCATATTGCTGCGGTTTGTAGGTAGGCTTGGGCGGTTGATAGGTTATTTTTTCAAAGTTCCTATTGGCCGTTGGCAGTTCTATTTTAGCGTTTTTTGTTATCTGAAAATTCTTGCGCAAATCATTTTCATCGTCCTGTGCAAAAGAGGCCAGGGAAAAAAACATTACTACTACAAGAAGGGTATTTTTTAATGCAAAACTTCTCATTTCTGTTCCTCCTTTCCTTCCATGCTTTGCAGCTTTTCTTTTGCCATAGATACTGTTTCCTTATCTGGAGAATTTTCAATAATTGAGTTTAAAGTAGCCTTTGCCTGATAGGTTTCATTCAGCGCAATAAAGTTATCGGCAATTAGTAAAAAGGATTTATCCAGCCAGCTTTCGTAATTGGGGAAGTTCTCATTCAGGTCGTACAAGGTTTGTAACGATTGTTTATAATTCTGTTGTTTATACTGAATGTCCGCCATCAGGTATTGCGCTTCAGCCCCATTCTCATCTTTGGCAGCGTTTAATGTAGTAATAAAGAAATCTGTGGCCTTCTCATAGTCCTGCAAGGCGTAAGCCGCTTTACCGCTATATAAGTTGGCTTTTGTTTGAGCGTCTATAGAAGCGTTCCCGTGGTTAAGTATCTGGTCGGCATAGTAAGTTACAGAATCATAAGTTCCAAGCTTATAGTATGACTCCATCAACCCTAGCCACGCATTAAACTGGTCTTTTTTGCTGCGGGATGATGATAACAGTAATTGGTAGTAACTCTTAGATGCTTGCGAATTATTGCCATTCTTATTGATCTCAGCCAGCCTTTGTATTGCTCTGTTTATGTAAGTACCAGACCTCCCATCTACAACCTGATTATACAGGTCGGTAGCATTTTTCAAATCCCCCGTCTTAAAATAAGATTCGGCAAGAAAATATTTTGCATCTGGCAGATTGACGCTTGAGGGATAATTCTGAATATATTTATTAAAACTAGTTATTGATTGTTTATACTTCTCATTATAGTAGAGTGTTTTAGCAGATTCATATTCTATACTTTCCAGTTCTGTGCTAGTAGGATTATTTTTCTTAAACTCCTCCAATAAAGCGGCAAAGTCCTCTTCCTTTCCCGCCTGAGAATATGCCTCCTGCGCTCCCTGTAAAGCATCCCTATGAATATCATGGGCATAATATTTGCTTAATAAAAGATCATAATCTTCTATGGCCTCATCGTAATTTTTCTCATCCGAATAAACAATGGCTCTTTTAAGAAGCGCATAAGGCACATATTGGCTGGTAGGTTTTTCGTCAATTAGTTGTGTATACCCTTTTATGGCAGCCTCCAGATTATTTTGTTTAAAATTTATCTCCGCTTCCTGGTATAAGGCATCTCCATAGTAAATGGATGTCGGATAATTTTTAATTACAGTATGAAAATTTTCTTTGGCCTGTTCCGATTTATCGTCATACAGCAATACCATTCCTTTCTGGTAGTAGGCATAATCTATATCGGTTCCCTTTCGGTTTATAACATAGTTGTACTGGTTCAGCGCCTCATCATACTTTTTCTGAATAAAGTAAATATCGCCCAGCCTTAACATAGCGTCATCGTAATTTTCTTTATTACTACTATTTTTAAGCTTGTTTAAATAGTTCTTAAAATGAGGCAGGGCCTCGGTATACTCTTTTTGGTTGTAGTAGGCATAGCCAATGCCATACTCTGTTTTAGTATAATACTCGGTTTCATTTACAGATGGGTTAGTCAACACTTCTTTATAAGCTGTTATTGCCTTGTCGTAGCTCTTTAATAAAGAATACGATTCCCCCTCCCAGAAATTAGCGGCTATATAAATGTTTTTATCAATAGGAAACTGGGTTGATTTTTCAAACATCTTTATCGCATCTTCAAACTGCTGGTCGTTAAAATCCTGGATACCTTTATAAAAAGAAAGATGCTGATAAGCGGCATTTATACGCGGGCTTCTTGCTTTAAGTCCCTCTATATAAGTTACAGCTTCTCCATAATTATTAGTTCTAAGAAACGTTTCACTTAGTAGCTCGTTGGCTTCGTTAGTATGATCGCTTCTGGGGTAAGTCTTAATAAAATCTTTCAACGAGACCAACGCCTCATTATAGTGCTGCAAATCAAAATTTACTTTGGCATAAGTAAATTGAGACTCTTCGGTAGTAGCAGCGTTAAAATTCAGGTTTCCTGCCTGCTCAAAAGCTGCCAACGCAAACTCTTTATTATTAGATTTAAGGTAAGACAAACCGAGATAGTAAGCGGATGACTGCCCCAGGGAGTCTTTAGTTGTAGCAATAGTTTGAAAGTCTTTTATTGCAGACGGATAATCTGCCGTCATATACTCCGAAAAAGCCAACCTGTACTGTATTTCCGGGGCAGGGCTTGCCTTCGACTCCTTTATGTATTTAGTAAAATACTCCGATGATTTTTTGTAATCTCCTTTTCTATAATACGCCTCAGCCGTTAGTAAAAAAATCTTGTCTGGGTTTTTAACGTCTTTCCTATTCTTAAGCACATCCTCAGAATAAGTGATAAGGCCGTCCATATCATTTTTCTTATACAGCACATTTACTATCATATAAGGCACTATGGGCTTATACTCGTCATTATTTTCAGCGACTTTTAAATCCTGAAGGGCTGCGTCGTAATCCCCATTTCTAAATTCTATAAATCCTGCATAGTAGTTGGAGGCATAAGTGTATTTATTTTGTCCTTTTTTTATGGAATTGAAAAGCGGGCCTGCTTTTTCAAAATCTTTTTGGGCGAAATAAGAATAAGCCAGCCGGAAAGAAGCTTCTGTTTTTTGCGATGGGGTCAATTGATCCATACTAACCTTTTCAAGGTATTCTATGGTCTTGGTGTAGTTCTTCTCATTATAGTAAAAAGAACCCAGGTCAAAGTAAGCTAACCCAGCCTTGGCATGGTAAGGATATTGAGCAATAAAGTTCTGAAAAAGGTATTCGGCGTCAGGGTTAAATAAATTTAGCGCCGAATACGCAGAATAATACCGGGCGTCAATTGCCAAAAGGTCGTTAGGGTGCAGATTAATATATTTCTGAAACGATTCCCTAGCGGCGCCATATTTTTCTTTGTCCAGAAGCTCCAAACCATCTCTGAAGTATAAATCATCTGACGTTTTAACTAAAGTATGCTGTGCATAAGCTAAAAAAAACTGCAGGCAACAGGTAATACATATTACTACCTTTTTTTTCATATTAGTTTTTTCCTAAAAAAATACAACTCCTAATAAACCCCAATTATTATAAAAAAGTCAATATGGTTAACCTTTTAAAATAAGGTACAAGATATAAAGAATTAAACAATCTTGGGAAATTTTATGAACTTAGGTGTTTAGTTGATGCAAATATTAATTTTTGCTACTCATCTATTTTATTATAATTTTGTCTTTGGTAAAAAGTACGGATGTCTTCTTCTAAACTTAAAATTCATTTCATAGCTATAGGAGGCAGCGCTATGCATAATCTTGCGCTAGAGCTTCATAATCAAGGGTATCAGGTAAGTGGTTCAGACGATGAACTGTTTGAGCCTTCTAAAAGCAGGCTTACAAAAGCCAGAATATTACCTCCTGAATTAGGTTGGTTTCCTGAAAAAATTACAAAAGACCTGGATGCAGTTATTTTAGGGATGCACGCCAGGGCAAATAACCCTGAACTGCTAAAAGCTCAGGAGCTTGGCATAAAAATATATTCTTACCCCGAATATATTTATCAGCAATCTGTTGATAAACAAAGGATAGTGATTGCCGGTAGTCATGGTAAAACCACCATCACTTCCATGATCCTGCATATACTCAAATTTCATAACAGGAAGTTTGACTATATGGTTGGCGCTTTGCTGGAAGGTTTTGATACTATGGTAAAACTGACCGAAGATGCCCCTATAATTATTATAGAAGGTGACGAATACCTTACATCTCCTCTGGACAGAACCCCTAAATTTCTTCATTATCATCATCATATCGGCTTAATAAGCGGGGTAGCCTGGGACCATATAAATGTGTACCCCACTTTTGACGAATACGTAAAGCAATTTGAAATTTTTGCGGATTCTACCCCAAAAGGCGGCATACTCATCTACTCCGAACAGGACGACCTGGCCACCGTTATTTGCGGCAAAGAGCGCGAAGACGTGCAACGTGTTGAATACAAAGCCCTAAAAAATGAAATAAGGGACGGGCAAACTTATTTGACAACAGAAAAAGGAGATGTTCATTTGCAGATTTTTGGCAAGCACAACATGAGGAACCTTGCCGGGGCAAAAGCAGTATGCGCCAAAATTGGTATAACTGATGATATGTTTTACGAGGCTGTAAAATCATTTAAAGGGGCTTCTAATAGATTAGAAATATTAGAGAAAGGCCTTAACGCTACTGTCTTTAAAGATTTTGCCCATGCCCCATCAAAGCTTAAGGCGACTACCAATGCAGTAAAAAAACAATTTCCGGACAGAGAATTGATAGCGGTGCTGGAACTACATACCTTCTCCAGTCTTAATAAAGAGTTCCTTTCTCAATATCGCGATACTTTTAAAGCGGATATTCCTGTAGTTTTTTTTGACCAGCATACGATTGAACATAAAAAGCTTGCTCCAATAACAGAGGAGGATGTAAAAGCGTCATTTAACAATTCTGACCTTAAGGTATTTACAGATTCCGGCAGGCTTAAAGAATTTTTACTAAACAACAACTGGAAAAATAAAAATCTGCTACTGATGAGTTCCGGAAATTTCGGGGGAATAAATATTGAAGAAGTAGCAAAAGAAGTAGTAACAACTAAGTAAAGTCTGGTAAATAAATTCCTTTATGGGAAAACCACAACTTACCATACCTTTCGAAAAAATGGCTCTAAATTTAAAAAAACCACTGGCTTTCTTCGACCTGGAAACCACAGGCATTAACATTACTACAGACCGTATTGTTGAAATTTCCATAGTAAAAGCCATGCCCGACGGCTCTACTACTATTAAAACCCACAGGGTAAATCCTACCATTCCTATCCCGCTTGAATCCAGCCTTATTCATGGTATTTACGACGAGGATATAAAAGACAAGCCTACCTTTAAAAGTTTAGCGCATAGCCTAACACAATTTCTGGAAGGGGCAGACCTTGCCGGATTTAATATTATCCGCTTTGATGTGCCAGTTTTAGTGGAGGAGTTTTTAAGAGCAGGTATCGATTTTGATATTTCGAACAGAAAACTAGTAGACGCGCAACGGATTTACCATTTAATGGAGCCCCGAACCTTGAGCGCTGCCTATAAATTTTATTGCAGCAAAGAGCTGGAAGGCGCGCATGGCGCTGAGGCCGATACGCTTGCCACCTACGAAGTGCTTAAAGCCCAGATAGAGCGTTACGAAGGCAAAACCATAAAAGACGCCGATGGTAAAGAAATATCCCCTATAAAAAACGATATGGCCGTTTTGCACGAATTAACTGCCTTACAGTTTGCCGACCTTGCTGGAAGAATTGCTTTTAATGATAAAGGAGAAGAAGTTTTTAATTTCGGTAAATACAAGGGACAGAAAGTAATAGAAGTTTTTGACAAAGACCCCTCCTACTACGACTGGATAATGAAAGGCGATTTCGCCCTGAACACCAAGAAAAAAATAACAGAAATAAAACTAAGAAAGTTTAATCTGGGTAAATAATATTCCTGAAATAGTCTATTCCACATATATTTTTTCAATCTGTTGTAAAGCTATATTAGTTCCACCGTAAGATGGGTGACGTATATTCTCGATTCTTATATTAGTTTTAGGTATAAATGGTTTTATTATTCTTTCAAATACTTTTTGAGCAGGGCGGCCAAGTAATAAAATCAGATCAGGAGAAATTATTTCAATTTCTTTAAGTACCATCTCTTTCGATTGTTCTGCAAATTCATTAAATCTTCTTCTTGCTTCTTTATCACTTAACTGTTTCATCTCCTTCCTGCTTTCACTTGTACTAATAACCTGATAAAATTTTACAATATCTGAAAACAAAATAAAAGTCGATTCATGATTAATCAGACTCTCAAAAACTCTTTTATATTTTAATTGAGTTTTTCCTGAAACATTTGTATTATCATTCCACCGATTACACCCAAAAGTTGCTCCATATGTAATATTTTTATTGATTTCTATATTAAACATTCCATTGGTATCCCTTGGCTCACTTCCATATACAATTACCCTATTTTTTGAGGCTTCAGGACTTCCAAACCATACAGGAATATCTATTCTTAATGAATCTTCTGATTCTGGAAGATTTAGTATTTTTTCATTATTATTTGATTCGAAAACCTTTATATACCCATTTAAAAACCTAGAGTTAGTAGTATATTCCTTACTATTTTGGTCGCATTTGCATAAAATTTCTTCGTAAAAATCTACATATAAAAGATTATCTTTATATATCTGCAATAAGTCTTTAATCATATCTCCCTAACTTTTTCAACACTTCCAATAGATTTATCTGGAAATAAATCTTGTACAGCTCTACGAAAGGCAACATTTATACTTCCACCTTCCCATGGATATGATACTTCTACTATTATATCCTTTTTATTTGCGCCATTTAAAGTCGTATTTCCAATAAGCTTTTTTGTTTTAGCCATAAAATAATTATTTAGTAATCAACACAAATATAACTTATAAAAAAAATTAAAAATTCCTACGGATTCCACCCATTTAGTAGTAATATAGCAGCCATGCCTATAATATAGGCTACTATAATGTGCCATCCGTTTTTTACCCACCCCCATACCGATTTTGCTTCCGGGTAAATACTAGTAATTGCCACTCCCGCCGAAGAACCGAACCATACCATAGAACCTCCAAAGCCAACTGCATAAGCTAACACCCCCCAGTCATAACCTCCCTGTTCCAGGGCAAGTTTGGTAAGTGGTATATTATCAAAAACAGCAGACACAAAGCCCAGCCCAAAAGTAGTCGGCCACGAAGCGGCAGGTAAACTTTCCACAGGCATCATGGAGGCCGATATTACTAATGATAGTAAAAATATTGCCCCGGGTATGGCATTCCTGGCTTCTTTCCAATCTGTTTCTCTAAACAAATCTGTTTTTCTAAAAAAAGATCCCGCTAAAATAACCAGCCACATCCCCACTGCCGGAAAATCAAAAGCTATATTAGTAACTACTGCCCCTAATAGCACAGCTATTACTATCATTACCCTTATCCAATCAATTTTAACTTCTTTCTTACTATCCTTCATAATAGGATGATACTTATGCTGCTGCAGGGAAGCTATTATAGCGTAAAAGAAAAAAGACGCTACCGCCCCTATATAAGCATACAATACCTTTGTCGGACTAATTCCGGCTATCCATATCATGGTGGTGGTAGTGTCTCCCAGCACACTCCCCGAACCTCCGCCATTACTAGCGGCTACTATAGCGGCAATGTAACCAACATGCACCTTTTTCCTGAAAACGGTATGCGCCACTGCCCCCCCTATCATGGCGGCGGCAATGTTGTCCAAAAAAGAGGATAGTATAAACACCAACCCAAGTAATACAAAGCCACCTTTCCAGTCGTTGGGTAGGTAATGGGGCAATATTAAAGGCAACTTAGTTTCCTCAAAATGGCGGGCAAGCAACGAAAAGCCCAAAAGCAACGCGAACAAATTTATCAGTAGTTCCCACTCATGCCCCAAATGGGCGACAAAATCAAAATTTGTAAAAAAAAACTTGTAGGCGACTATAAGGGTAAGTCCGGCTAAAGCCACCCTTAGCGTATTATTATGCGAAAGAGCGACCCCTATAAGCGTTAAAGCAAACAGTATAAACTCCGGTTGTAAAAAATTTCCCATCCTTCAAAAAAGTAAAACTACAAAAGAAAAACAAATACAGCCATATTTACTAAATCCTCTTAAACATTCCTTTAAATCAGACGTTTTTAAGTGATATTAATGAATATTATAATATTTTTGCCATTAAATAACTTACAATGAAAATACTTGCTATAGGCAGGAACTATGCAGATCACGTAAAAGAGCTTGGTAATGAGACGCAAGAAGAGCCTGTTATTTTCAGCAAGCCCGATACTGCCCTGCTAAAGAATAATGCTCCTTTTTACCTGCCCGATTTTAGTAATAACATCCATTACGAGGTAGAATTGATCTTAAGAATAGGCAGAGAAGGAAAGAACATTGATGCGAAATTTGCTAATAAATACTTTGACGGAATAGGCGTTGGTATAGATTTTACAGCCAGAGACTTACAACAGAAGGCAAAAGAAAAAGGACTGCCCTGGACGCTGGCTAAAGGATTTAACGGCTCTGCCCCTGTATCAGAATTTTTACTCCTTTCTGACTTCCCTGACCTGAACAACATAAATTTTAGCCTTTTGTTAAATGGCGAAGAACGGCAACAGGGAAACTCTTCCCAAATGATGTTCAGCTTTAACGAGATCATCTCTTATATCTCCCGTTTTATTCTGTTAAAAAAGGGCGATATTATTTTTACCGGAACTCCACAAGGCGTGGGGAAAATAAACTTAGGCGATAAGCTGGAAGCTTTTATAGAAAACAAAAAACTACTGGAAGTTGAGATTAAATAAAAATATAATTTTAGGTATAGTTCTTTTGTTATTGCGCCATGGATTTGCCCAGGATACCACCCATCAGCAAGGATACTTTATGTTCCCAATAAACCCGGGGCAGGTAAACTACCTGGCAGGTAGTATGGGAGAACTAAGAACAAATCATTTTCACGGAGGATTAGATATAAAAACGGAGGGAAGGATAGGCCTGCCAGTGTATGCCTCTGCAGACGGTTATGTCTCCCAAATTAGTATATCCAGTTACGGTTACGGTACTATTATCTTTATTACCCACCCCAATGGCCTTGTAACTACCTATGCTCACCTCGAAAAATTTAACAAACCTATTGGCGACTATGTTCGAAACAAACAATATGAACTGGAAAAATTTGAAGTTGATTTGTTCCCGGCTAAAAACGAGCTAAAGGTAACCAAGGGGGAAGTAATAGCATTATCAGGCAATACCGGAAGTTCTAATGGGCCCCACGTCCACTACGAGGTAAGGGATACTAGTAATAATATGCTTAACCCCTTACTATTTGGTTTTTCGGAAATTCATGATAACCTCTCTCCTATTATTGATAAAATAGCGCTGAAAACCCTTACTATAGATTCTAGAGTAAACAACGAGTTTGGAGTAATAGAATACAAAGCAGCAAAAACAGGAACTAATTATACCATCCCCGCTACTATTAATAGCTATGGAGTATTAGGGCTGGAAATTAAGGCGCACGATAAAATGAATTTTACCCATAACTCCTATGGCATAGCTCGCATTGAAGTATTTTTTGATAATAATAAAGTCTTTACCCATAATATAAATAAGTTTGAGTTTAAGCATACCCGCTACATAAATGCACATATAGACTATGGCATTTATATGCAAAAAGGAACGCGACTGGAAAAATGCTACATCTCAGAAGGCGACCCTTTAACCACCTATACTACTGATGCCAACAAAGGAAAATTTATTATTAAAGACAGCCTGCTGCACGAAGTAAAAGTAAAGGTTTACGACGCCTATAATAATGAAGCTACCGCTGTTTTTAAAATAAGAGGCAAAGCTCCAAAAACTCCTTCTATGCGGGTAATTAATGCCCCCAATCAGAAAATAAGCTACGACATTTACGAAAACACGCTCAAATTTTCAACGCCGTCACCAGGCAATGTGCCTGCCGCCGTGTATGTCAAATCTCAGCCTATTTCCTTGCCCATCGCATATTATTCAAACGGAATAGCCAACTACCTATACGACCTCAGAAAGGGGTTGCCCGATTCCGTCATAATTGGCAAACAAATTGAATATTTCAATTTTGTAAAACCTGTTCCGCCCGGAAGAGCTTCAAAAGTAAATTATAAAAACCTGGAAGTGAATTTTTACCCAAAAGCATTAGCCGATACCCTATATATGCAGGTAAATGCAGACCCAGGCGATGATGAAACATTCGTAATAAATTCCCTGGCTATACCTTTGTTTGATACCATCCATATAAAATATACTTCTATATCACCCTATGAAGATACCAGCCATTATAAACTCTATCTGCTGGACAGGCATCATCGCCCTGATTATGAGGGAGGAAACTGGAGGCAAAACAAAATAGGATTATATACCAGAAATTTAGGTAAATTTACGCTTCGGGCAGATACTGTAGCCCCAACTATCAGATTGTTAAGTATTCAGGGAAACAGTATAAGCTTTCATATCGCCGATAATTTTTCAGGCATTGGTACTTTTAAGGCTACCATTAACGGAAACTGGCTTCTTATGAACTACGACCATAAACGGCGATTGCTATGGTCGGAACGGTTAGACAAAACAGTGCCTTTGGACGGCGATTTCAAATTGGAAGTAACAGATAATTCAGGGAACAGCAGTACATTTAAGATTAAATTATGAGTCTGAAGGTAGGCGATAAGGCCCCCTCTTTTGTTGGAAAAGATCAGGATGGCAAAGAGGTAAAATTAAGCGATTATAAAGGCAAAAAGGTAGCGTTATTTTTTTATCCAAAGGACAATACCCCTACCTGCACTAAAGAAGCCTGCAACTTAAGGGACAATTATTCCAGTTTTAAGAAAGCTAATTACGAGGTGATAGGCGTTAGCGCAGACGATGAAAAATCGCACAGGAAGTTTATAAAAAAGTTTTCTTTGCCTTATACATTAATAGCCGACATAGACAGGTCAATAAACGAGGCTTATGGAGTATGGCAGGAAAAAATGTTGTTTGGCAGAAAATACATGGGCACAGTGCGCACCACATTTATTATTAATGAAAAAGGGATTATAGAAAATATTATAGACAAAGTTAACTCAGAAGAACACACAAGCCAGATTTTAAAATGATCGTTCAAAAACAAAATACCGAAACAGTAACAGATATTAAAGAATTAGAAAAAATAGCTTCGCAGGTGCGCAGAGATATTGTACGCATGGTGCATGGCTGTAACTCAGGCCACCCGGGAGGGTCTTTGGGCTGTGCAGATTATCTGGTTGCCCTCTATTTCCATATTATGAAGCACAATAGGAAATTTAATATGGACGGTATTGGCGAAGACCTTTTTTTCCTTTCTAACGGACATATTTCCCCTGTATTTTACAGCGTGCTTGCCCGCTCCGGATATTTTGATGTAGCAGAACTTGCCACCTTCCGTAAAATAAACACCAGGCTACAGGGCCATCCTACCCCCGAAGAACACCTTCCCGGTGTAAGAATTGCTTCCGGCTCATTAGGGCAGGGGCTATCTGTTGCTATTGGAGCGGCCTTAACAAAGAAAATTAACAACGACGACAGGCTGGTTTATGTATTGATGGGAGACGGCGAACAACAAGAAGGGCAGATATGGGAAGCAGCCATGTATGCCGCCCATAACAAGGTAGATAATATAATAGCGGCTATAGATTATAACGGTCAACAAATAGACGGGCCAGTAGATAAAGTACTTTCACTGCTTGACTTATCAGCTAAATACAAAGCATTTGGCTGGGAAGTTGTGGAATTAGAGAAGGGAAATAATATGGAAGATGTTGTTTCTGCGTTAGAGTATGCAAAGACGCTAACAGGAAAAAAACAACCTGTAATAATAATTATGAAAACCGAAATGGGTTATGGTGTTGACTTTATGATGGGCTCCCACAAATGGCACGGCGCAGCGCCAAATGACGAACAACTGAAAACAGCCCTTTCTCAGTTGAAAGAAACCTTAGGCGACTATTAATTGGTAAAAACAATTAAAATACTGCTCTTTCTTTTTACGGCTTTTGCCCTTACTGTGGCAAAGGCCCAAAAGGAAGAGAAGCCCCCTAAAATAACCCGCATCTTATTGATAATGGACGCCTCTGGCAGTATGACAGATAAGTGGGAGGGCCGTCCCAGGATAGATATTGCCAAGGAAATAATTTCAAAATTGGTCGATTCGTTAAAAATTGTGCCCAACCTTGAGCTGGCGCTACGGGTTTACGGCCACCAGTGGGACAAAAGGTACAACAACTGCAAAGATACCAAGTTGGAAGTGCCTTTTAAGAAAGGAAACTTCGATGCTATTAAGGCAAAAATAAAAACGATTGAGCCTAAAGGGACTACCCTTATTGCAAACTCCCTTCAACAATCTGCCGACGATTTCCCAGAAGATAAAAACAGCCGAAACGTAATCATACTAATAACAGACGGTATTGAGGCCTGCGGCGGCGACCCCTGTGCTTTATCTATTGCTCTTCAGAAAAAGAGAATCTTTCTAAAACCATTTATAATAGGCATTGGCGCCGATGAAAACTTTGCCAAGGCATTTAGCTGTATGGGCCAGTATTTCGACGCCAAAAACGTGCAGGAATTTAGGGCCAACCTTAATAAAATATTCATCCAGACGCTTAGAGAAACAACTGTGGTGATTAACCTGTTGGATGAAAACGACAAACCCACCGAAACAGACGTAAACATGTCGTTCATTAATACAGTTACCGGCGAAACCCAATACGACTTTGTCCATTTTATAAAACCCGACGGAAAACCGGACAGGGTAAAGATTGACGCTATTCTTACCTACAACATTGTAGTAAATACCATTCCTAAGGTGGTTAAAGAGAATGTTGCTTTTGAGGGTGGAATAGAAAACACGGTAAGCATAAAAACCCCTCAGGGTACGCTCATCATAAAAGACAAATACAAAGAATACAAAGACCTAAAAGCCATAGTATATGTTAATAACAGCGCAGAGATTTTAAATGTACAGGACTGCGGAAAAAAACAGAAATACCTGGTGGGAACTTATGATGTGGAAGCCCTCACCCTTCCCCGCATTAAATTTAAAGACGTAAACATCCGCCAGGGTCAGCTTACTACATTAACTATAGCAATACCTGGTTTGTTAAACATTAGCGACGCTATAGCTGGCTTTGGCAGTATATATGAAGTAAAAGAAAACGGAGACCACGAATGGATTTATAACTTACCGGATGAAAATACTAAGATTCAGCTACCAATACAGCCGGGAAATTATAAATTTGTATTTCGGTCTAATAAAACAAGAGGGAGCGAGTTTACAGATGTTCAGTTTTTTACTATACAATCCGGAGCTACCACAAATTTAAAACCATTTAGCAGATAATAATTTAAGTACACCTAATGAAAAAATACACGTTTACAGAAAAGTTAGATACCCGTTCAGGATTTGGATTAGGGCTGGTACAAGCAGGCAGAAAAAATAAAAATGTGGTAGGCCTTTGCGCCGACCTTATCGGTTCTCTAAAAATGGGAGATTTTCAGAAAGAATTTCCCGAACGCTTTTTTCAGGTAGGCATAGCAGAGGCAAATATGATGGGCCTGGCTGCCGGGCTTACCATAGGCGGTAAAATTCCATTTACAGGCACATTCGCTAACTTCTCTACCGGCAGGGTGTACGACCAGATAAGGCAATCCATAGCCTATTCGGGCAAAAATGTAAAAATATGCGCATCCCACTCCGGTTTAACGCTGGGTGAAGACGGCGCCACCCACCAAATACTGGAAGATATTGGTATGATGAAGATGCTGCCGCACATGACGGTAATTAACACCTGCGACTTTAACCAGACCAAAGCTGCTACACTTGCTATTGCAGATTATCAGGGGCCGGTGTACCTGCGCTTCGGCAGGCCTACCGTGCCCAACTTTACACCCGAAGGCCATGTTTTTGAAATAGGCAAAGCCATTACCCTTAACGAAGGCAAAGACGTAAGCATATTTGCTACCGGCCATTTGGTTTGGGAAGCTATCATCGCCGGAGAAATACTGGAGGAAAAAGGTATTGACGCCGAGATTATAAACATACACACCATTAAGCCGCTGGACGAGCAGGCCATACTTGCTTCGGTACGCAAAACAAAATGCGCCGTATCGGCAGAAGAGCACCAGAAAAACGGCGGGTTGGGCGAAAGCATAGCCCGTACGCTTACTTCTAACTTTCTTGCCCCACTGGAGCTGGTGGCTGTTAACGATAGCTTTGGCGAAAGCGGAACCCCGGACCAGCTAATGGTAAAGTATAAACTAAAAGCAGAGAATATAGTAGAAGCTGCGCTAAAAGCCATCCAAAGAAAACAATCGTAATAGTAACCCAAACTGCTTATGGCAACGCAAAGGCAGTTGTTTCTTCAACATCAGGCTCAAACCTCCCCTGCCCCGCTATTGCTTGAAATAGTAAAAGCAGAAGGAGTTTATATGTACGAGGCATCCGGTAAAAAATACCTGGACCTTATTTCGGGCATTGGCGTAAGCAATGTGGGCCACCGACATCCAAAAGTAGTAGCCGCTATAAAAGAGCAGGCAGATAAATACCTTCATTTAATGGTATATGGCGAACTGGTACAAACCCCACAGGTGAAGCTGGCGCAAAAACTGGCTTCTACCCTACCCCCTAACCTCAGCGTCTCTTATTTTGTAAACTCCGGCAGCGAGGCCATAGAAGGCGCCATGAAACTGGCAAAGCGCTACACAGGTAGAACAGAATTTATAAGTTGTTACAATGCCTATCATGGCTCTACACAGGGATCTCTGTCCTTAAACGGAAGCGAAGACTTTAAACAGGCTTATCGCCCTCTGTTACCAGACATAAGGCACATCCGGTTTAATAATACCGAAGACTTAACATCCATTTCCGAAAAAACCGCCGCTATTATTATAGAACCCATACAGGGAGAAGGCGGAGTTAGAGTTCCTGATGCTGCTTATATGCAGGCTTTACGAAAATGCTGCACAGAAACCGGAGCCTTACTGGTAGTTGACGAGATACAAACCGGCTTTGGCAGAACCGGCAAATTCTGGGGATTTGAAAATTTTGGCATTGTGCCCGATGTAGTAGTAAGCGCCAAAGGAATGGGAGGCGGAATGCCCATCGGGGCGTTTATCTCCTCGCCGGAAATTATGTCTGTGCTATCTCACAATCCTGTTTTGGGGCACATTACCACTTTTGGCGGACACCCGCTAAGTTGCGCCGCTTCACTGGCCTGCCTGGAAGTCATCCTGGAAGAGAAATTAATAGACAAGGTAACTGAAAAGGAAAAGTTATTTATTAATAACCTCAATCATCCCCGCATAAAATCCATCCGAAATAAAGGCCTTTTAATGGCTGTGGAACTGGAGTCGTTTGAAGTAGTGCAGCAAGTGATAAAAAACTGTTTACAGGAAGGTATTTTAACAGACTGGTTTCTGCATTGCGATAATTCCCTGCGCATAGCCCCCCCTTTAATAATTACTGAAGCAGAAATAAAAGAAGCCTGCGCTATTATTTGCAAAGCGCTTGACTTTTAAGTAAATTGTCTTGTGGTATAGTTACTTATTAAACTATTTATTAATATTTTTATCCCTTTTTTTTGAATCCATTGACTTTTTTGGCAACAATTCAGTCATTTTTTATAAAATTTAGTATTTAAAAAAAAGCATTTATATGTCAAAAGACAGATTGCTGGTTTTAGATTCAATAAGAGGAGTGGCTGCTTTTTTTGTCATTCTTTTTCATTATAACCTAATCGTCTTTAGCTTAACCGGCCATAAATTGGACTACTTACGATTGGGGAATACCGGAGTTGATCTTTTCTTTATTATTAGCGGTTTTGTTATTTTTAAAACCCTTAGCGCTAAAGCCACCCCTCTGGATTTTGTAGTTTCAAGATTTTCCAGATTATACCCTGTATATTGGGTTTGCGTTTTTTTAACCGCTACAGGCATCTTCATTTATTCTCACGGAACAGATCCCCTTCTGCAACCAAAAGTCATTTTAGCTAACCTTACAATGCTTCAGGATATAATTCTATTTCCCGCAGTTAATAACTCGCTCGATTTATCGTATTGGACTTTATATGTCGAATTATGGTTTTACTTCTTTATGTTTATTCTTTGCCTGTTTAAACAATTAAGAAATATCGAAATAATTGGTGCGCTGGCCATGGCGGCCTGTCTTATTTTCACTCTTGTGGGAGAACGGATACCTTTTTACAAACATATTTTAGGGGGAATTCCTTTAATTAGCTTTTGCCCTTTATTTTTTGCGGGTATTATATTTTATAAAATTAAGTACGAAGGCTCCACTACTTACAGGCATGTACTGATTGGATTTTGCCTTTTATTGGCATTTTATATGCACGATATGGCCAATAAATCTAAGTTTTTTATAACTTTTGTAGAACACATGTACATTACAATCTTCTACTTTACTGTTTTTTATCTCTTCATATTCAACAAACTTAATTTTCTTGATAAAAAAGCGCTCGTTTTTCTGGGCACAATCTCTTACAGCTTATATTTAATTCATCAACGATTAGGCAGTTTAATTATACAAACACTATATTCTTTAAACGTTCCATTGGTTCTTTGCATTGCCGCGGCAGTCGTATTCTCTATAACTACGGCGTCGCTTTTAACATTTTATGTAGAAAGGCCTGCCAATAGGTATTTGCGGGATTTATATACGCAATATAAACTGAATAAAAAGTTAGTAGCCGATAACTAATAGTAACAGTTCTATTTGCCTACCGCCAGCCCGGGCGCCCGATTTTTAAACTCAGGATTTCATATTTACAAATTGTAGGGGAACGTCAAAATCGTTTTGGCGAAGTAATGCAATTACCTGCTGCAAGTCGTCTATTTTTTTAGCGGTTACACGCACCATCTCATCCATTTGCGCGGGCGTTACTTTTAGTTTGGAGTCCTTTATTATCTTTACAATCTTCCTGGCCACTTCCTTATCAATACCGCTTTTTATCTTCACGTCTTTTCTAATCATACTGCCAGAGGCATACTCGTCCTTGCCCATATCCAGGGCGCGGGCGTCCAGCCCCTGCTTGGCCATACGCATAATTAGCACGTCCAATATGGCGTCCATCCGCATAGAATTTTCAGTTATTATTTCCAGCGCATTGGTTTTTTTGTCCAACTCTATAGAGCTTTTAGAATCGCGGAAATCGTAACGGTTCAAAATTTCTTTTTTAGCTACATTTATAGCGTTATCCAACGTCTGCGGGTCAACTTTATTTACAATATCAAAAGAGGGCATAGTGTATTAATTTATTGTTAAATATATAATGTTCAAACATAAACTAAAACAAGGATTAAGTTTTTTATGTAGTTTTAGCTATAAACATTTGATTTATAAAATTTAGTTATTGAATAAAAGAGTTTAATTAAGTAACATATATGAGAATAAATTGCTGATTTAAATGACTTCGCAGGCAATTATATTACTACTTGGAACGAAGGTATTGAACAACATTCTGCACTTCTTAGTATTACGCCAAAAAATAATACTAATAATATATATATATATATTACAATGCAGAGGCCAAGGTGCTAATGCTCCTATTATTTTCTGGGGTGAGGGCTTTGAAGTTGATGGTATATTAATTGGAGATTATAGAAATTTCAACCCTATTCAATAATTATGATTTTTCCGTCCCCAGCTTGAGCGTGTTGCTTATACCAATTTTTTGGGTCAAAATAGCAAAGTAGTAAATAGTAAATTAAGAAAATAGAAGCTATTTAGATTTTTTAATTTGCTTCAAAAACTCTTCGCGGCTTATCGGTTTGGTTTTCCCGCTTATTTCTTTCCATACCTCTTCGGGGTTACGTCCTTCAAAAGGATTAACCAAGCCTTTAATTTTAGTAGTTTTGGTTGATTTAAGAGCCATATATAAAGATAACGAAAATAAATGATATTTTGATTCAAAAAACCTAAAGTAATAAGCTAACAGGTTATACAATATTCACTACGAACCTCTTCTTCGGAGGCAAGTTCAACCTGGAGAAAAATTAGTTGATTATCAAGATATTGGAATGCAATTTTAAAAAATCTGCTTTGGTTAGAGCATCCAATATAATAATAAAGGTAATCTGAAGCCGGGTAACCTATAATTGGCCTCAATTTGGAATATTCATTTTCTACTACATATATAATTTCGCGATGTGTAATATTACCTTGTTCCTGAAGATCTGCAGCATTTAAAAGACTAAAATTATAGTTCCACTGACTCATAAATAGTAATTTTTGAAACGACAAAATGTTTAATAATTTCCAGGAAAAAAATTATTGATGGAAAAAAATCATTCTTGGGTAAGTCCTCTTAGCCCTCTGCATTATACGCTATATTTTTTCAATTCTCTGCACCCTTTTTATGCTATAATTATTTTCCCGCAGCACAACTATCGGTCAATAAATATCCTTTTCTTTAAACTTTAAACTTTCTATTTTAAACTCAAAAAATGCCAACTGGCACACCTTCAAAAACACCTCAAACCTTACATTCGCCCAAATTAACAATGCGAAAAACAATGACAAAACAATGCCATAACAATGACAAAACAATGTCAAAACAATGATATAATTCGCACATGCGAGATGACAGGTAATATTTTCCTTCAACTAGTAGTTTTTTAGGTAGCACAAAATCCTCTCTCCTATCCGTTTTATTAATAAGTTGCCTAATTATAAATACTACTGCACAGGCGATGGCCGACCAAAAACTAAAACAAGGTTTTAATTCTTTATCCCGCTTTTACGACCTTTTACTGCTGTTTACTTCGGGCAGAACAATCGTTAAAAGTCAGGTCTCTCAAATAAAAAACCTGCCCTACTGCCCTAAGGCATTGTTAATTGGCGAGGGGACAGGCAATTTTTTAAAAGAATTAGCCATTTCGGGCAACGTACAACATATTGTTTACCTTGATATTTCTGAGGGAATGTGCCAGTTGGCACAAAAAAAACTTAAGACAATTAACCACAAGGCGCAAATAGAATACAGGATAGGCGGCTTTGAACAACTACCTGAAGGAGAGTTATTTGATCTTATTTCTACCAACTACTTCCTGGATGTTTTTACCTCTGCTCAACTGGATATCTACATCCCCTTGCTATTCTCCCATCTTAAAAAAGGCGGAATATGGTACTGCTCCGATTTTTATACACCTCCTAAACTTAGGGTAAAGGATTACCTGTTTGAGCCCATATTGTCAATCCTATACCTGTTTTTCAGGCTAATATGCCGCATTCCGGCAAATAAATTACCCCCATCATTTGAAAAACTGGCCTACTATGGCCTTCAGGAACAGAGCGCTAAATACTTCTTCTGCGGATTAATAAAATCATCTATTAACATCAAACGTTAATAAATAGGGTAAAACAAACGGCTAATTTTACTTTCAACTGTTTTCCATAAATCCTATATTTCGTCTTTTTACAATCAATTTATTTAAATGGCTAAGAGCAAAAGGGAAAAGAAAATATTTGTATTAGATACTTCAGTAATACTATACGATCACAATGCTGTTAAACAGTTCAAAGAACACGATGTAGCCATCCCCATAACCGTACTGGAAGAGCTAGATAACTTTAAAAAAGGCAACGATATTAAAAACTTTGAGGCCAG